>Ga0116142_10005222_pt1 | contig 11853 bp, 11 predicted proteins | sample AD_UKC033_MetaG_FD_89785 | JGI IMG/M metagenome (GOLD analysis project Ga0116142, IMG submission 89785) | Active sludge microbial communities of municipal wastewater-treating anaerobic digesters from USA - AD_UKC033_MetaG | ecosystem: Engineered > Bioreactor > Anaerobic > Digestate | place: USA... | reverse complement strand
TGGGATTGTCATGGTTTGCCAATTGAAAACATGATCGAACAAAAATTGGGTATTACTGGTGGTAAACGTGAAATTGAATCAAGGGGTATTGATACCTTTAATGAAGCGTGCCGATCTGAGGTTTTACGCCTAGACCAGGAGTGGGAAAAGATCATTTCTCGGTTAGGACGCTGGGTTGATTTTGAACATAGCTACAAAACCATGGATTGTTCCTATATGGAATCTGTCTGGTGGGGATTCTCAGAACTCAATAAAAAAGGATTAATTTATCAAGGTAAGCGTGTCATTCTGTATTGTTCTCGCTGCGCCACACCCTTATCCAACTTTGAAATCGCCATGGATAATAGTTATGAAACCATTACCGATACCGCTACAACGTACAAATATCCAATCGTGGGTCAGGCGAGTACATATATTCTGGCCTGGTCAACTACTCCTTGGAATAAGATTGTAACTCCAGCGCTAGCGGTGCATCCGGAGTTGGAATACGTTCAGGTGTTGCAAAATAATGAACACTATATTTTGGCTCGGTCAACTCTTGCCATCCTAAATGACGAACCGTACACAATAGAAAAAAGTTTCACCGGTAAAGAATTAACGGCATTGAAGTTTATTCCTCATTATGATTTTTACCCCAAGCGTAAAGCCTCCGAAAAGTTTGGCGTGATAGTTGCTGATCCGTTTGTAACTGCCGAGGAAGGTACGGGCGTGGTTACACTAGCAGTTTATGGCGAAGATGATTTTCGGGTCATGAAAGCCGAACACATCCAAATGGCAGAACATATTGACGAAGAAGGAAAAATAAAAGTTGATGTAACACCCTGGGTAGGATTGTCAATTGCAGAGGTCAATCCCCTAGTTAATCAAGAATTGCTCTCCAGGAATCTGCTCTATTCTGATAGACCTCATACCCACAGCGTTCCTGTTTGCTACCGTTGTAGTACTCGACTCTATTATGCTCCAATACCAGCGTGGTTTATTGATATCCAAAAACTCAAACCAAAATTATTGAGTGAAAATCAAAAAATGAATTGGTATCCAGATCACTTAAAAAATGGTCGGTTTGCGAAGGGGCTTGAAAATGCACCCGACTGGAATATTTCACGTTCTAGATATTGGGGAACACCTATGCCAGTTTGGCAAGCTCCCACTGGAGAACAACGAGTAATAGGCTCGATTGCAGAACTTCAAGCCTGGGCGGTCGATCAGAATGCGGTGAAAAATATCAGTGATTTACACCGACACCATGTGGACCAAATTGAAGTTTGGGTGGACGACGCTAAGACAATTCGCGGCACAAGAATTCCAGAAGTATTTGACTGCTGGGTAGAATCAGGATCAATGCCATATGCTTCTCGTCATTACCCTTTTGAAAATAAGGAATTATTTGATGAAACGTACCCTGCTCAATTTGTCAGTGAGTACATCGCCCAGACTCGAGCCTGGTTTTACACCATGCATGTGATGTCGGTTGGAATCTTTGACAAAATGGCGGTAGAGAACACCCTTACTACTGGTACTATTCTCGCTGCAGACGGTAGCAAGATGAGTAAATCAAAGAAAAACTTCCCAGATCCAATGGAAGTCATCCACAAATACGGGGTTGATAGCCTTCGTCTCTACCTGATGAGCTCGTCGGTTATGAAAGGAGAAAATAGCAACTTTAACGAAAAAGAGGTTTCCGATATTCGCAAGCGAGTTTTTCTCATCTGGTGGAACATCTTTTCCTTCTACCGCTTATATGCGCAACCAACAGATGTTCCACCCAAACCAATCGCCCCCCCACACATCATGGATCGCTGGATACTCAGTCGAGCCAACTCTCTAATTCTTCAAGTTACTTCCTATTTGGATTCCTACGATGTCGTCCGAGCGAGTCGGGTACTTATTGAATTTGTAAGTGAACTTTCAACCTGGTACATACGCCAAAGTCGCGATCGTTTCCGAAATCCTGAAACTAGAGCTGAGAGTTGTCAATTACTTGCCTCGGTTTTGATTGCGTTATCAAAAACCGCTGCGCCACTAACTCCCTTTTTCAGTGAACTAATCTACCAAAATCTTATCAATACCAGCACTAGCCTGCACTTGACAGATTGGCCAGCTACGAAGCAGTCCCTTATCGATAATGAGCTTGAAAAAGATATGCAACTAGTTCAAAAAATTTGTGAAAAAGCTCATGCCATCAGGAAAGAAAAAGCCATTAAGGTTCGTCAACCACTGGCAACCTTACAGGTAAGATCATCCACCAACCAACTCAGCGATGAGCTGATTGAAATTCTCAAACAAGAATTAAATGTTAAATCGGTTGATTGGAAAATGAGTACTGAAGAGGTTGAAGTAGAACTCGATTTAACACTTAATGCAGATCTAATTGCAGAGGGCCAAGCTAGAGAAATAATTCGATCGATTCAGGGATTGCGAAAGGAGGCGGGGCTGAGCATTGATGCTGAAACAATAGTCACGCTACCAACCTGGCCAAAAAGCTGGCAGTCTGAAATTGAACTAAAAACAAAAACGAAACTTAAACAAGGACCTTCACTGCAAATAACTACAGAGCCACTCGAATGAACCGTTGGTTTATACCCAGCATCCTCTTGGTCATAAGCAGCATTAGTGTGGTTTTTATTAACTCATTAGTGCCGGAATTAACATCCAAACACCTTCTCTCAATTTTTCTTGGTTTCGTAGTTTTTGTTACTACTGCACGCTTGCCTATTCAACAAGTATTCAGGCGTCCCTGGCATCTCTATCTATTTACCTGTATCCTATTGCTGATTCCATTGTTTCTCCCGGTTCAAATTAGGGGTACATCGCGATGGATTCCTATCATTGGGTCGTTTCGTCTTCAACCATCACAAATAGCTTTTGCACTAATAGGAATTTCGATTAGTAGTTTGACGGTTAAGTTTTCCAAAGATACGGCGCAAAACATAAAAAGTACTGCCAAACAGCTAGGCTTGATTATCATACCCACACTATTAATTGCCGTGGCCCCGAACTTAGGAACAGCAGTATTTTTCTTTTTTTGTATGAGTATGATTATTTTTTTCTCAGGTATACCCTGGAAACATATTGCATTCTTACTAGCTGGAGTAATTTGCTTCAGTTATATCGCCTGGTTATTTCTTTTACAGCCGTATCAAAAACAAAGAATCACAACTTTTTTGCAGCCAAGTCAAGCAAGCCAAAATGAAACATATAATGTGCGCCAATCGCTGATTGCGATTGGCGCCGGAGGCCTGTCTGGAAGTGGATTTGGTAAAGGTAGCCAATCACAGCTGAGATTTTTGCCAGAGAAACATACTGATTTTGTATTCGCCGCTTTCTCTGAGGAATTTGGATTTATTGGCTCAGCATTGTTAGTCCTTATCTATTTGGTGCTGAGCCTCTATCTGCTTAAAGAGAGCTATAGCATTCAGTCATTAGAACAAAAATACTTTGTTCTTTTCACCAGTACAATTGTATTCTTTCAAGCGATGATCAACATATCTACAAATATCGGCTTACTCCCAGTAACTGGTATAACATTACCCTTCTTCTCATATGGAGGCACATCATTTATTGCATTTGGTCTCATATTTGGAACGGCTCAAAATTGTATACAGAAAGAAAAGCGATATTCACTCCTTCATATTGTGTAGCTTGCCATGTCGTCGTATAATACCCCCCTATGTCATACGCAGTTGTTCAGCTTCAAGGTAAACAATTTATTATCGAACCAGGCACTATTCTTGAGGTGGATCGATTAGATGCCGAAGAAAAAAAAGCGGTGGAAATCACCGACGTGCTTTTACTTGTTACGGATAAAGAAGTGCTTGTGGGCACTCCCACAGTCACTCAGGCAAAAATAAAAACAGAGTTTGTTAAGGACCTTCGGGGTGAAAAAATCAGAGTTGCCAAATACAAAGCTAAATCTAGATATCGTAAAGTAAGAGGCCATCGCCAAGATCTTACTCAAATTAAAGTTGTGAGCATTGAGGCGAAGTAAAGTATCTTCTCATGTCTTCACCAGCTGTCCAACATTTTTTTCTCCTTGGTTCCACTCCAGAATTATCTTGGCTAGAGCTTAGTCGTACATTTCCCGACATTTGTGGTTTGATCCGAATTTCAAATCAACTCGCCGGTTCCAGATTACTACCTCCGCAAATCTCTGCTACCAAAGTACTCACTTTGCTTGGAGGAGTTGTAAAAATTGCTGAGGTTATTTCCATGCTCCCAGATGATGAAGAACAAATTATTTCAGAAATTGTAACTTATTTAAAACAGGGAGAAAGCCGAATTCATTTTGCTTTAGCTGAGTGGGGTAGGGATCATTTACCAAAAGTTGAACCCCAACTAATCAAGGAGCGACTAACTCAAGAAGGCAAATCTGTTCGTTACCGCACAGGATCAAGAACTGGTTTATCGGCTGCTATTTTATTACACGAATCTGATCTACAAGAATTAATTGTTATCTCCACAAATGATGGTGCTTATCTTGCAAAAACCAGCGCTGTTCAAAATATCGACCAATGGCAAATTGAGGACAGATCCAAACCATTTGCCCAACATAAAAGAGGATTACTACCTCCCAAAGTTGGTCGCATGATGGTGGCAATAGGTTTAGGCAAAACTATTTTTGATACTGACAACCAAAAAAGTCCGCTCGCACTCTGGGATCCCTTCTGTGGTTCGGGCACAATTCTTTTTGAAGGTCTCTTACTCGGCCTACCAATTGTATATGGTAGCGATATTGATACCGAATCAATCGAGGGTACGGAAAAGAATTGGCAATGGTTCAAAAATGCTTTCCAAAATCAGTTAGCTGATAAACAACAATTAGTCTCTTTTCAATCTGATGCAACGAGTGTTCAAACTCCACCGTTTGATTCATCAAGTATCTCAATGATTGTAACTGAGCCATTTTTGGGAAAACCAACCCCCGATTTTAGGCAAATTGCAAATATTCAGTCTGGTCTTGAAAGAATGTACAAAGGTATGTTTAAAGAGTGGAAGCAATGGCTAAAACCCGGTGCTTCAGTCGTATGTGTTTTCCCCAAATGGCAAATTTCAGGGGATTACAAACAAAAAACGTTCGATTTGCATCGATTAATTGACTTTCTCAAGCCGATAGGCTACACTACTGCGTCTGATCCAGTCGTGTACGCAAGACCTGGAGCAGTAGTCCAAAGAGAAATTTGGCATTTTACGTATCAAAACCAGTAACCTACTATGTCACACGTTAAAGCATCAGGAAAAGTCGCTCAACACTCGCAACGAAAACGCAAAGGTCTTCGCCTTGGACTTAAAAAAAGCGGAGGACAGGTTGCTGTAGCTGGCAACATTTTAATTCGACAACGTGGAGCAGTTTATCAACCCGCTAAAGGGGTAGGAATGGGTAAAGACCACACCCTCTATTCTTTGGTTGATGGCGTGGTTACCTTCGGCAAGCGCCGAGGAAAAACAACCGTCAGCGTTCTCTAATTGATTTTTTCACTTTGATTCAGACATGCATTTCTCCATAAGATATGTAATACTAATTGCATGTCAAAAGATGTGTATCAACTACTCGATATTACTTTATTACAGCCCAATCCTTTTCAACCAAGGGGCAAGATTCATGAAGAAGAAGTCTCTGAACTCGCCGAATCTATCAAGTCATACGGCATTTTAGAACCAATCGTAGTGGCGCATACTCCGGCTGGTCATCAAATAATTGCTGGTGAGCGGCGCTGGCGCGCCGCCCAGCTAGCTGGCCTCACAGAAGTTCCAGTCATCATCAGAGAAACTACACCCAAAGGTATGTTAGAGATGGCCTTGATAGAAAATGTCCAGAGAATAAACCTTAATGCTATTGAGCGAGCCAAAGCTTTTCAACAATTATTGCGAGATTTTCGTTATTCTGCAGTTGAACTGGCAAATAAAGTTGGTAAGTCAGAGGCGTTTGTAAGCAACTCTCTCCGCCTACTCAATCTGCCAGATGCCGTAAAAGATGGTGTTGTTGGTAAACAGATTACTGAGGGTCATGCTCGTGCTCTTGCCGGTCTCGAGGATAAAAAATTAATTATTGAAGTATATAAAAGACTATTGAAAGAAAATGCGAGTGTACGTCGAGCAGAGGAACTTGTTAGACAGGTAAAACAAGCGAGCGAAACAAAAACCACCACTGCTCCAGGCAAAAGAATTAAAGTCGATCCAGCCTTACTATCTCGCTGGCAAAAGAGTTTTGAAGAATTCTTGAGTCATTCGTCTCCTAGAGTCAATTTGTCTAGATCGACAAGGCAAACCAGACTAACGGTAACGCTTAGGGGGAATCTAGAAGAAACTCAAAAAGATTTGGAGCAAATACTACAATTAGTGCAAAAACACTAATAGTTTACGTTCTCAATCATACCTGCGGCTTTTGGTGGCCAATACACAAAAAAGGCTCTGCCCACAATTTCATCTATAGTAATTGGGCCCCAAGCTCGAGAGTCACTCGAATAGGGCCTGTTATCTCCAGAGACAAAGTATTCGTTCTGTTCCAAAATAATCACTTTGTCTCGAGTGTATTGGCCAGGATAGGTGTCATAACCAGAGGGAATATAGGTTTCCTGCAACTTGGCATTATTCACATAAATCCCATTGTTCTTTACTTCGACTTGGTCGCCCGGTAAACCAATGATTCGTTTAATAAAATCGCAACCAGTTCCCTCTTGGCAATGCGCCTCTGGGGGAGCGTGAAAAACAACCACCTCGCCTCGCTTGGGAGCTCTAAATCGATAGCTTATTTTGTCTGTAAGCACATATTCACCGCTTTGAAAATTTGGCACCATGGACTGACCATTGACTTGATGTGGCTGCATAAAAAAAAGATACACTACCAAAAACAGTGAAAAACCAATAACCAAGGTTTCTGTCAGGTCAATAACTAGACTACCAAGTGAAGCAAAAAATCTCGACATAACAATGTAGTATGCTTTTTTTCTTCAATTCTTGCAACCCACAAACTCTCAGTAAAAAGGCTATAATACTTTCATGGGATACTCGGGAAAAGTATTTTCAGGTTTTAGTTGGCAAACTACACTGAGAGTGGTGCTTATTGGGGTAGGTTTTGCTCGTATTTTTATCCTCGCAAGACTTCTTACTCCGCAAGACTTCGGGACCTTCGCCATTGTCCTCATTTCACTTGGTTTACTTGAGGCAGTCACAGAAACGGGCATCAACCTGACAATAGTACAATCAAAGCATCAAATTGAATACTTTATTGATACCGCCTGGATTATTTCAATTATTAGAGGCGCGATCATCAGCACACTGATGATCGCTTCAAGTTTTTTTATAGCACTCTTTTATCAAAAACCCGAGCTAGTGCTCATGATTATTCTCACTGCGGCTGTACCCCTTATAAAAGGCTTCATTAACCCAACTATAGGTGCATTGCATAAAAATTTCCAATTTTCTACTCAAGTTTTTTTTCAATTTAGTCGATATGCTGCCGAAGCAATTATCGCGATAGTACTGGTATTAATCTGGCCAAGTGTCTGGTCCTTAGTAATAGCACTTATTGTTGCAGCCCTCTTTGAGATTGGGATTTCGATGGTATTTTTTCATCCCAAACCCAAATTTCGCTTTCAAATGGCAAGGGCTCGGATCATACTGAATAATTCAAAAACTCTTACACTACAAGCACTTTTGTCATATTTAGTAGAAAATGTTGACGATCTTCTCATCGGAAAGACACTCGGACCACATATGTTGGGTTTGTATCACAATGGTTATGCGCTCACCCATAAGCTTCTGTATGATTCTGCCAAATCTGCCAGCTATGGTTTGCTACCAACATATACTAAACTGATTGATGATCCAGAGAGACTTAAGCGTGGATTATTACGCTCAACCTTATTTTTTAGTAGTTTGCTCATTTGCGGAACAATTGTAATTGCATTGCTAGCAAGACCGATTGTGCTACTCGCATTAGGTGAAAAATGGCAAAGTATCATTCCAATTATTAGTGTTTTGGCTTTCGCCGCACTTTTACAATCTATTTCAACACTACTCAGCACTTTTTTGTACGCTACGAAAAAATACCACGGCATCACCTTTGGTTTGCTGGTCCAAGTGATAATTTTGATTTGCTCACTGTGGTACCTTAGTATGCAATTTGGATTAATCGGTGCAGCATGGGCAATTGTGGTAGCTCGTATGGCAGGATTACCATTTTTAATTTGGGCTGTAATCAAAAAATAAATATCAATCATGAAAAAAATTCCACTCAGCGTACTGATTCTTGCCAATCAGCTGTCACCAAAACTTATGGCAGCAATACATAGCGTCACATTTGCTGATGAAATCATTATTATTGATACTTCTGGAACAAAGGCAATTTCGTTTCCAAAACAAATTTCTGCTATTGTTAAGCAAGTCAAACCAGTTACAAACTTTGCGGCAACAAGAAACCACTCACTTTCATTCGCACATAACAATTGGGTTTTTTTTCTTGACTCAGACGAGGTTTGTACCTGTCCAAAACCTGACTTATTAATTCCCATGCTCCAAAAAGATTGCTCTGGCTTTCAAGTCAGTAGAGAGGACCATTTTCTGGGAAAAGTGCTGCATCATGGAGAAACAGCAAAATCCTGGCCAACGAGGATAATAAACAAAACTGCCTGTGCGTATCAGAGCATCGTTCATGAAAAAGTAATTTGTGAGGGCACTATTCAATCGATAAATCCAGAAATTCTATACATCGAGCACTTTCCTCATGATTCAATCTATAGTTTTTTTAAAAAAATTAGTTGGTACAGCAAACTTGAAGCAGAGCAAAGAAATACGCCTACCATCAGACTGATTTTTGAACTTTTTACCTATCCCACTGGCAAATGGATTGCTAATTTATTGTTTGATCAAGGACTTCTGGATGGATACCGAGGTTTAGTCTACGCCACTCTTATGAGTTATCACTCTCTGCTGGTACGATTATTTCAACTAGAAAAACAGATAATTAAAAGACATCGTGATTAATTTTCTTATACTTCTACTATTACCATTGGTTTTGCTCGGACAATTGCTTCGTTTTGAACCCGTTGGTGGCTTAAGTATCTTTCCCCACGATGTCGTAATTGGTGTAATTCTTCTGCTCGTTCTCTGTGACAAAGTTCAAAGACGTCTATTTGTACCTTTTCTGCGATTTATCAAATCTAACTGGCTTTTTTTCATTCTATGGACACTCCTAGCTTGTTGCTTCCAAATAGTGTTTTTTCAAGAATCTGTTTATTTGTTACTCTACATTCTGCGTACTGGATTCTATCTATTTTTCCTCAGCTGGTTTTTTTATTACTTACGAAAATCAGATTTCAAGACCATTGCGTTCTACTCATTGAGCGGGGTATTCTTTTCGATCATTACACTCGGCATGTATTTGATTTTTCCAGATCTAAGAGCATTAAAAAGCCTCGGCTGGGATGATCATTATTACCGCGCCGTTGGCACCCTGCTTGATCCAAATTTCACTGGAATTATTATTGTCGTTTGTCTGTTAAATTGGGTTGGCTTATTCAGCATCAGAACAATACGGTCAATAATTTTTCAGTATTCTCTGATCGGTTTACTAACTATCTCTCTAGGTCTGACATTTTCTCGGGCTAGTTGGTTGACGTATCTTTTTTGCCTTGGTCTAATCCTAGTTCCAGTACTGATCAGACTCAAATTTCAATTTTTACAAGCCACAATAGTGAAGTTAATTTTATTTAGCATAGCTTTATTGATTATTACAATCACCGTAGCGCCAAAACCCGGTGGAGCAGGAGTTGATTTGTCCAGAAGTGCAACTGTTGTCGCGCGCCAACAACATGATCAATCACTGCTCGATACTAATCGAGTACGCTTAATAATCGGTGGGGGATTGTCATCGGCTCCAAACTCCGAACTTAGATATCATGCTCGACTACCAAACAACCTCGGTATGATTATATTAGCTTTTTCCGGTATTCCCGGACTAGTAACATTTTTCTGGGGTTTATCGCAAACATTTAGGATGATCATTAAACAATATCCACTGATGTTAATACCTGCCATCGCAGTACTTTTCTTTGCGCAGTTTAATGCGGCATTGACCGAACCATTTGTACTGTTGATTTGTGGGATACAATTGATTGTACTGACCGCAGAAAAAAAGCTATTTAAACCTTTTGCTTAAAGTTACAGCTTAAAATTTACTCGCAATTCTTGTTCGAAAATGTTATTTGCCTTATCTGTTATCACTAGCTTTAGTAAGTTTTCACCCTCATTGAGTTGAATTTGGTAGGAAAAACTACCATCTGGTCGAGCAAATAAAAAGCGATCATTAATTGCCACTTTCGCATTTTGCTCCGTCAGTCCAGAAATTGTGAAAGACTTGTTTTCCTTGCCCACCACCTGCATACCATCTTGAATTGTTTCTGACAATGCTAATGAGGGGGCTTCAGTGTCAAGCGAAATTACGTATTCTTTGGAAAGATTAGATTCATTCCCCGCAGCGTCCTTTGAGAAGGCTTGTAAATAATTCTCACCTTCTTGCAGATCTATGAGTTGCTTAAATACCGCATCATCCGAAGTGGTGAGGTCAGCGACTTGGTTTCCATTGAGCACTAGCAAAACCTGGCTTTTTGCTTCGGCAAATCCACTCACTTCAATTTGTTTGGTACTTGTTGCCATGGGAGGTGAGTTGAAAATAGGGACTTGTGGAGGGATTGTATCTTCTTGTCCAAATACCGCTCCACCATCCACAATACTCGCTAGTAATCGTGGAGCATTGGGAAGAATAATAAAAAGAAATAGTAATAACAACCCAAGAGCAATGAGGCTCCAAGTCATTGTTTGTTTTAACAATTTGTCTCGTTCTCGTTTAACTATTCTTGAAGTGGTTGGAGTTGGACTCATAGGCGAATCGTTTCTATTTACTACTCGATATTCTGTTTGTTTCATCTGAGCCGAGAGGGGGATTCGAACCCCCGACCTACGGTTTACGATACCGCCGCTCTACCAACTGAGCTATCTCGGCGCCTCGGGCGTTCTGATTACCCTCCTGATATGGTCATTTTACAGCGGAAAAAGAAAATTGACTATGGGAATTATTTCGTAGCAACAACTTCTACTAAGTGATCAATAGGATAAGTTTGCCCACCCTCACCAGCAAATCCAAACAATAATTCTTCATCATATTCATCAATACTTACTACAGCAAATCCAGCTTTTCTCAAATGAGAAGAAATTGTTTCAGGCGAATGAAAGTACCGTCTTTCCCACGATGTGACTTTGCCAGAACCATCGTAGTGAGGAATTGCTGTAATCATGGTTTCCGGAGAAAATTCAACAGGCTTGTCGTGGGGAATATTTGATTCTGATCTGACTACCACAAATAGTTTTCCCCCGGCTTTTAGCATTCTATACAACTCTAACAAAGCGCTGTCCAATTCGCTCGCTGTTAAATAGTGGAAAATTAAACGCGCATAAATAAAGTCAAAACTACTGTCTTGATTAGGACTCTTTTCCCTAACATCCTCTAAAGCTAAAGTCACTCTATCAGAAACCTTAGCAACCTCCACATTCTTAATTGCTTTTTCAATTCCAGCTTGATCTATGGTTGTGGCATAAATACTAGTAGATGGAAATCTTATTGCCATTTCTACTTCTGCTCTTCCAGCAGTGCTAATCCCAACTGAAAATATTTTGAAATCTCCTTGCATTCCAACCAACTCACCTAATAAAGCTAAGCCTCTTTCTTCGCTTACTGATGGTTTAACAATGCGTTCGTTCATATCATAGGTATTTCAAGAAACACGGCTAAGTATACTTTTAAATCTGAGCGGGATACGGGAGTCGAACCCGCTTCTCATCCTTGGGAAGGATGCATAC
>Ga0116142_10005220_pt1 | contig 11856 bp, 13 predicted proteins | sample AD_UKC033_MetaG_FD_89785 | JGI IMG/M metagenome (GOLD analysis project Ga0116142, IMG submission 89785) | Active sludge microbial communities of municipal wastewater-treating anaerobic digesters from USA - AD_UKC033_MetaG | ecosystem: Engineered > Bioreactor > Anaerobic > Digestate | place: USA... | reverse complement strand
CGTTTTACCTCCCCGATAACGCCTTCCTGGATATTCTCGAAGACGCAGCCCCACTCATCGACGTATTCGCCGATCTTGTGGGCGTCGCCCCGCGTGGGCGGCGTCTCCCGCGGGAAACCGGGCGCGCCGACGATGTCCGGCGGGAAGTCGCGTTGCAGCGCGAGCAAGACGTCGCCGTGGTGCATCTCGGCCCACGGCAGCGACCACAACTGGCGCGGCGCGCGCGGCGGCCCCTCGAACTGCAATGCCTGATACACAATCTCGCGCGGCGTGGATGCCATATGCTTCTCTCCTGGTGGAACAACCGCCGACAAATGCCGGACAGGTCTCAGACGCGCCCGGGCGGGGTGCCCCCGTCGGCTGTATCACAACCGATCTATGGGCGCGCTGAAAGCCTTTCCCAACGGTTCGAATTCCCCCGTATCCTCCGCCGCCAGCTTCGACCGAACTTCCTCAAACCGCCTGACGACCTCGACCGCATACAAAGTCTCGCCGCATCGCAGGCAAACCTCAGCGGGCGCGGCGATAACCGCGGTGTTTCTGCCGCCGCGCAAGAGCTTTTCCGTAGTCTGTTCCTTCATTTCGCCGCCGCAAACCGGGCACTCTGGAAAGGGCTTCATTGCTTTCTCCTGAACCTCCAATCGGTCCACTTCCTCGGGTCGGGCCGATATACCGTCACGAGCACCGCCCAAGCATTGGCTGCATTATACGCCCAGACGCTATGCACGGGCTCCCTGCCTCCTGTAAAGCCAAGGACAAGACAACTCGGATATGGCCAATCCGTGGGATATTCTTCGATGATCTCGCCAGTCAATACGCTTTCAAGGACATCGTCCAGCAACAGGCTGTCCGCGTTAGCCTCTTCATCGGCATGATCAGACACGCGAAACTTGCCGTCCCGTATCGCCTGCTTTAGCGCGTTGATTTCCAAGCACCGGACTCCTTCGCCGCTGAATCAGCCGATCTTCACGTAAGCTTCTTGCCGGTGGAACTAATCGAGAGCGCGGCGTGGAGCACGCCCTTGTGCCGGCGCAGAAGGTCCGCCAATTCCTTGAGGCGCGACGCGCGGCCCCGGACGATCACAATCTCGGCGCACAGCGCGTGATCGAGATGGATGTGCGTGGACGCCAGGATGTCGTGGTGGAAGTCGTGCTGCACCTCGGTCAGCTTCTCGGAGAGGCCACGCCGATGGTGATCGTACAGCATCGTGATCGTGCCCACGGCCTCCTTGTCGTGTTCCCATTCCTGCTCGACCAGCCGCCCCCGAATCAGGTCCCGAATAAACTCCGAACGATTCTCATAGCGCCCCTCCTTGACCAGCTTCTCGAGCCGGTCCAGGAGCGACTTCTCAATCGAGAAACTCAAGCGCGCGACGCCGGACATGGTCTCGTCTCCTACCCGATGGTTTTGCGGCAGTATACAGGCGCGCTGGCGTCGGGTTCACGGCGTCCGTTTCGCCGCGGCGCGAGGCGCTTGCATTCCCGTGCGCGGTGTCAGTATTATTTTCGTTGTGTTAGTAATACCAACGACCGTCGGAGAAGGAAAGAACTCATGAACCGCAAGTCGGGCTTCACGCTTATCGAACTGCTCGTCGTGATTGCCATCATCGGCATCCTCGCGGCGATTCTCCTGCCGGCGCTGGCCCGCGCGCGCGAGTCCGCCCGCCGCGCGAGTTGCCAGAACAATTTGAAGGAATTCGGACTCGTGTTCAAGATGTACGCGGGCGAGAGCGAAGGGGAGCGGTTTCCGCCGCTGGCCCCGTTCTCGAACGCCAACGGCGCCGCCATCTTTGCGGCAGCGGACCCCGAAGGTCTCTATCCCGAGTATCTCAGCGACCCGAACATCGCGCGGTGTCCTTCGGACTCGGGGGCGGACGGGGCCGGGCAGATGGTCTCGGCGCGCCTGCCCGCGGGAACCCTCGAGGAGCACGTCGCCGCGGCGCTGGCCGCGGGCGACCGTCTCAGCTTGCGCTACTTCCTCGCCGCGACGCTCGGCCGCTCTTATTGGTACCACGGCTACGCGATGACGAATGTCGCCGAGTTCTACGGCATTTGGAACGGCACGGGGATGAGCCTCTTTGTCGGCGACGCGGCCCCCGTGGGCGTAACCCCGGTGACGATGCCCATCAAGTTGAAGGACTGGGACCCGGACCTCACGCTCACGACGAAGCTGCCATGGACGGCCATACTGGGCACGGGCTCCGCGGGCGGCGACCAGGTGCTGCGCCTGCGCGAGGGCATCGAGCGTTTCTTCATCACGGATATCAACAATCCGGCGGCGACCGCGCAGGCGCAGAGCACGCTGGTGATCATGTTCGACACCTTCGGCAGTTTCGGCGACGCGGTCAACACGGCGGGCGGCGTGGTCTTCAACCATATCCCCGGCGGCTGCAACGTGCTGTATATGGACGGGCACGTGGACTTCATCCGCTACAATACGGCGTTTCCGATTATCGACGACAAGGCGAACAATTACGGGATTCCGCGCCAGGTCGGCCACTTCGGCCTGACGTGACGACGGCGCGCCTGCCGACAACGGAAAGGACTCACGAAGCCATGCAACACTTTATTCTGCTGTTTCTCGTTGTCGTACTCTGCACGGCGGCGGCCGCCCACGACTTGCCGGACGGCGTCCCGCATCACCATCCGGAAGATGAGGTCGGCCCCACGTCCGTGTTCGCGCACTTCCCGACGTCTCCGGATATGTACTGCGACGAGGTCGCCGCTATCATCCGCGCCGGGGTTATCGACCGCTTCGGCGCAGAGGAATTCGCGGCGGTCGTCCTGAGCCACGAACTCCACCAGCACATCGGCGTTTACACCGTTGTCGGCGCGAAGATGGGCGTGCGCGCCCGGGAACTGCTCGACGCGCCCCGTCGGGCCGTCCGGGTCGAGGTAGAGACGCAACCCGATACGCCGTTCGCCTGCGCGACGGATGGCCTTCAGGCGGCCCTCGGGAGCACTTACGGCCAGGACTTGATCCGCATTCAGCCCGTGTTGAAGCCAAGGCTCACGGTGGTCTTCTCATACGGTGGCAAACGTTTGCGCATGGGCCTCAAGGAATCATTCCGACACGAAATCGCGCGCATCATCCACGACAATTCGGAGAAGCACGGCTATCTCTCGCCCGCTTACTTCGAGGCCATACGCGGGGCAAGCTACCGCATCTGGGCGGATTGGGACCGCAAGAAGATCTTCGACGAGACGTGGATAGACGCGCCGGTGACGGAGCGGTAAGTGCGGGTAGCCGGTTGTCGCACAAGCTGAAATGTCGCGGGGATTCCCGTGTGTTTCGCCCTTGAACACTTCCGGAGGTCCCATCATGACCACAACAATCGCCACGCCGCGGCGCTATGAGGCGTTCCGCAAGGACATTACCATCGATCGCGTCGAAATCTTCCCCGTGCGCTACCCGACGGTTATGCGCTTCAAATTCTTCGAGGGGCCGACCTCGGGCGCGGGGCGGCCCGCGGTCCTCGTCAAGATCACGGCGAGCGACGGCACGGTCGGCTGGGGCGAAAGCGTGCCCGTGCCGCGGTGGGGCTGCGAGACCTTTGAAAGCGCGCAAAGCACGCTCCGGCAGTACATCATCCCCATTATCACGGGCATGAATCCCTTCGATATCGAGGACATTCACCGCGCCATGAACGTCGAGGTCGCGAACTGTTTCTCGACCTGCGCGCCCATAACCAAGGCGGGCGTCGACATCGCGCTTCATGACCTCATCGGCCGCGCCACGGGCAAGAACGTGGCCGAGTTGTGGGGCCGGACCGTTCCGGACGGTCTTGTCTTGAGCTGGACCTTGAACCCGCGCGACCTGAACGAACTCGAACCACTCATCGATCAGGGTAAGGCCCGCGGATACCAACACTTCAACGTGAAGGTCGCACCGGACCCCGCGTTCGACCTCGCCATGTGCCGCATGGTGAAGCAACTGGTCCCGGACGGATTCCTCTGGGCGGACGCGAACGGCGGCTATGAGTTGGAGATCGCCCTCGAGGTCGCGCCCAAACTGGCCGACGCGGGCGTCGCCGTGCTCGAACAGCCGCTCAAGCCCAACCGGCTCACCGGCTACCAGAAACTACGGCGGCAAGGGGCCCTGCCCATCGTAATGGATGAAGGCGTGGTCGCGCCCACAGACCTGCTCGAATTCATCGAACTCGGGTGCTGCGACGGGGTCGCGATGAAGCCCGCCCGCTGCGGCGGCCTGTGCTCCGCCCGCGACCAAGTCGAAATCCTGCGCGACCGCGGCCTGTGGTTCCTGGGCAGCGGCCTCACCGATCCGGACGTGTCGCTCGCGGCTTCGCTCGCGCTTTACGGCGCGTATAGACTTTGCTACCCGGCGGCATTGAACGGACCGCAATTCCTGGGCGCGAGCGTGATCACCGAACCCATTCGGCCGATCAACGGCAAGGCGTCCGTGCCGAAGGGGCCGGGGCTCGGCGTCGAGGTGAACGAAGCGAAGGTGCGAGCATTGGCCCAAGCCTGACGGTTTCGCGCCTTTCGTCCACAGCGTCCCGTGCTCATTTCTTGCCGGCACTTGTTCGGCCAGACATTTCGCGCTATGCTGTAATCCTGACGGCAGGCGAAAAAAGGAGGAGTGTCTCGTATGTTGAACGTATCCGTTGATCCCCTCATCGGCGCCGTGGCCGGCGCGATCATCTTCGTGGTGTTCTTCATTATCGGTTTTTTCACCAATTTGTCGGCGGGCGTCGGACTCGGGTTGTAAAAAGCCGCCCACGCCGTAGATTCGCGCGGATGCGCGCCAAGACTGCGGGAGGGATATTTATGTCCAGTGCTAAGCCGACCGCGAAAACCACCGCCAAGACGTTGCGCTTTTCTTCAGCATCGTGCCTCTTGGTGCTCGCCACCATGATATTCCCTTCGTCTGGATTCGGCGCGTTTGTCTTCCAGGACGACGGCCAAGCCCTCACCATCCTCGAAAACGACGCCCCCGTCCTTGTCTACCGTTACGGCATGGTCGAGCCACCGGAGCGGGTTGACGCCAAATTCCGGCGCGCCTGTTACATCCATCCGCTGTACGGTCTCGACGGCGAAGTCCTCACGCAGGATTTCCCCTTCGACCACCGGCATCATCGCGGCGTGTTCTGGGCGTGGCCGAAGTCGACTGTCGGCGGACGGGCGGCGGACGTTTGGGCGCTCGAGGGCATCCGTCAGGTCCACGAGGCCTTCGTTGAGCGCCGGGCGGACGCCGCCGAGGCGGTGATCGCGGTTCGGAACGGATGGGTTTACGATGACGAACCGGGGAAAGCCGTCGTGCGCGAACACGTGCGTTTCGTCGTCCACCCAGTCGGAGAAAATACGCGGGCCATCGACTTCGAACTCACGTTCGAGAACGCTAGCGGCGAGGAGGTGGTTATCTCGGGGTCCTCCGCCGAGGACAAGGGCGTCACGAAGGGCTACGGCGGCTTCTGTCTCCGGCCCGATGCCACGCGCTCGCCCATGCGCTTCACCGCCGTCAACGGCGTCGAGAAAGAAGACGCGCTTTCCCTCGAAACCCCCTGGTGCGACGTATCGTTTCCGGTCGAGAGAAAGGACGACAAGTTGTCGGGCGTCGCCATCTTCCAGCACCCGAGGAACCCCGGCTATCCGCATCCTGGCTGGATTCTACGGCACTACGGCTTCCTGGGCGTGTCCTGGCCGCATACGGTGGACCACCCGCTGGCCCCCGGGGCGTCCGTCACGCTACGGTACCGCATGTGGATACATCGCGGCGACGCCGACGCGGCGGGAATACCCGCGGCCTTCGCCGCCTACACGAGCGCGGCCCCCTGAACTGGAAACGCCCTGCTTGGGGAAGGGAGGAAGACCATGCATCTCTCGAAGAACGCTTGGACCGGGACGGACCATCTGTTGGCCATGCTCGTCATGGGCTTGATGGGCGCGTTCTACTGGGCGATCCGCGGGACCACGGGCTACGGCGGCGAGACGGGCGGAATGTTCGCGGGATTCGCCTGGGCGCTATTGTGGTACGCCTTCTCCCAATACGGCGCGGGGGCCGAGCGACGGCCCTACCATCGCCCTTGGATACTGGTTGCGATTGCATTGGGCATCGCCTTCGGCGGCTTCACCGGATACGGCGTCTACATTTCCTGGCTTAACGGGCGGTTCCACCTGAATTACCCGGAAGGGCTCCGCGACGTGCCCGCCTGGACCGGCTATGCGATGCTCTTCTTCTGCGGGATCCACTGGGGCGGGAACACAGGGTGCTTCATGGCCTGGTGCGCCCCGAAACGCCCCCTGCGCGGCGTCGACTGGGCGGCGCGGATCGCGTGCGGCGTCGCGGGGGCTGTGGCGGCCTACGGGTTCGTGCGTCTCGTCCCGCAACTGTTCCTTCCGTATTACGCCGAGGGCATCTACGCCGTGCCGGAGAACAAGACCTGCATCCGGGCCCTGGACTCGATTCGCAATATCGCGCCTCACGTCGGCTCGGTGCTCGGCTTCCTCGCCTACGAGATATTCCGCCGCGACCGCCGCGCCGTGGCCATGATCCTGACCATGGCCCTCGGCTTCGCCATCCCCTTCACCATCGGCGGTTACTGGCAGACCCAGCCCTATCCCGAGTTTCGGATCGACTGGTGGAAGAATTGGGAGATGACCATCGGGCTCGGCGGCGGGCTCGCCTTCGGGCTGGCCTTCTGGCTGTTCAACCGGCCCGGCGACGTCGCCCCGGCGCAGCCCGGCCGATTCGCGCGCGCTTTCTTCCGGTCCGGCCTTTTCCTCTGGTTCGCATGCGCCAACGTCCTGCTGGGCCTCTACGACGGCTTGTGCGAACTGCACAGCATCGAGACGTCGTTCTACGGCTACCTCGCGCTGTTTGTGCTGAGCCTGCTCCCCGTGTTTGCGGCCTGGATTCGGCGCCGCGCCACCGCAACGCCCGAGACAGCGACGGCGCCCTATCGCCTCTCCCTGCGCGCCATCATCGCGTTTCAGGTGTTCCTCATCGTGTCGGGCCTGCTGGTCAGCATTCCGGTCCACTGGCGCTTCGCGAACACGTTCCTTATGATCATGTACGCGATATACATCGGCGCGAGCCTGGTCCTTATCGGACTGCTGTGGTTTCGACATGCTCGGGCGACACCGGACACCGCGTAAGCCGGCTGCGGCGTGCGCGCATCCGAAATCTGAGATCTCAAATACGAGATGCCCGTTTGCTGACTCAAGAGACGGCACTTTCTGCCGATAACAATCAATGCGAGGCCAAGACACGGAGGTCAAGGCAACACGACAAGGAGGTCGGGGCCGGAACACCGCCGGTCAAACATCGCCCGGTTGTTTGTCCCAGCAATCGGTGATCAGTCCCATAGCATTCTATCTGTGAGTGGCGCCACGACGTTTCCCAGGGTTGTGGCGTTCTCGCTTTCTTGGCTGTTGTGTCTTTTAGCCTTCACCCTTGCCCTGAGAGAGGAGAATGTTTAGACCGGGCGGTTGCCGGGGGCTTGATTCGCGATCCGGTCGAGTTCCGCGGCGTGTTGGGGGTCCCACGCGGCCTTGTACTGGTCCTCGACACGGGCCTTGTACGCAAGGAACGGGTCGCGGGCCTGATGATACATGTCGCGGCTGAACCGGAACGTGGCGGGCAGCCCGCCCGCTAGCAGCATAAGCAGGCAGGACACGGCAAACCGGGGAACGGGCCCGCGAATGCGAAGTTTCGGCACGAACGCCACGATTTCCGCAAGCGGCTCGACGTCCGTCATGCGCCGCCGCAGTTCAGCGAACGAATACGCGGGTTCTTCGGGAACCAGGAACTCGTCGCACGTGGCGAGGAAGTGGCGATGCGCCGCGAATTCCTCGCGACACCCGGCGCAGGCCGCCAGATGCTTATCGACCGCCTCACGCCGGGCAGCCCGCAGGTGGCCGTCCAGATAGTCCGTGAAGTGGCTTCGTATGCTCCTGCAATCCGTCATGCCTTGTTCCTCAATATCTCGCGCCGACGGGGCCGGGCACCAGGTGCGCGAGCGCGTGGCGCAGTTTTTTTACGGCCAATATCTTGCGGGACCGCACGGTGTTGATCGGGCAGTCCAGCGCGGCGGCAATGTCTTCGAGAGACAAGCCCCGTATCGTGCGCATCACGAAGACGATGCGCTGCTCTTCAGGCAGTGATTCGAGCGCGCGCCGGATTTCCGTCGCGGTCTCCGATCGCGCGGCCCGGTCGTCGGGGTGCGCACCCGGGTCGCTGAGCGTGGCCCACGCGTCGTCGAAGGACGTCGCCTGACCGAGCCGCAGCGCCTTGCGCCATTCACGGCAGCGTTCGAGCCAGATCAGGCGCGCGATACCGAAGAGATAGCCGGGAAAGGAGCCGGTCGCCCGGTAACGGCGCCGCACCTTCCACACGCGCAGGAACGTCTCCTGGCACAGGTCGTTCGCGGCGTGGCCGTCCCCCGCCATACCGTAGAAAAACGCCAAAACACGGCGTTGGTAACGCCGATGCAGTTCCTCGAAGGCGCGCTCGTCTCCGAGCCGGACGCGCGCCATCAAGGCAATGTCCGCAACCGCTGCTTCGTCGGCCATCTTCCACCACCCTCGCACCCATTATATGACTACTTTCCGCGCAAATGATCAAGCCCCAAGAAGATTTTCGACGGCGTTGGGCGTCCGACGACGCGCCGCGATCAGCGGGCAATTGGCCACGAGGCGCGATCGGGGTGTTCGTAGGGACCGATTTTTTCGACGGGGATGGGCCGAAATCCGAGATCGAGCGCCGGGGAATCGTCCCTCAGCCGGAAGTCCCGGTTCGCGGCGTCCACGAAGCGCGGGTCTTCATCAATCAGGTTATCTTCGATCGCCAGGTAAGGCCGTGCCTTTTCCTCGATATGGTCCCAACGTCCGCCGACGCAGATATTACGCGCGATCACGTTACCCTTCGGCGCCTTCGGCTCGTCTTCGAGAATGCCGACCAGTTGAGGATACCGCTCGCTATACGGTGGTTTGTTATAGGCGATGCCTGATAACGTGCCTTTCTCGCGGCCTTCGACAATCCATTCGTCGGCGTGATAGTGGGCCCAGCCGAGGGCGCGGGCATCCACGTGTAACGCGGGATCACAGTCCACAAATATATTGTCTTCGACCGTGTTGTCGCGCCCGCCTCCGATGAACGCCGCCATCGTGACCTCGTGAAAGATATTGCCGTAGATAGTCGCGGAGGCGAACATGTCGTCGAGGTATACGCCGACGCAGCCGCGCCCTTCGAAGCCGGTGATCTGGTGCAGATAGTTGTGGCGGATCATGTGGCCGCGCATGGTCCAGTCGCGTCCGGCGTACATTGCGCCCGCGTCGTTCGATTCCTCGCAAACGTGATAAATTTCGTTAAACTCGATTACATGGTCGTTCCCGCCGAACATGACCGCGATGTGTGGCGCGTCGTGGATGAGGTTATGCGCCACGCGGTTGCCCACGCCTTGGACCGATACGCCGGACTGATACATGCGGTTCCACCGGCCATAATGATGGATGTGGTTGTTCTCCGCGGCAAGGCGGGCCGGCGTGAGTGTCGCGCGGTCGCCGCCGCTGATCGAGACGCCGCCGTTCCCCAGTTGGTAGAGGTCGCAGCCGAAGACCGCGCTGTCCGACGCGCCCGACAACGCCACGGCGCCGCCGCCCACGTTGCGGATGACGCAGCCGGCCACGCGCACGTGCGAACCGCCCGTCACGCGCACGGCGTCGGCGCGCGCCGCCTCGAGGGTCAGTTTCCGAAACGTCACGTGGGACAGGTCCGAGACCGTGATGATCGAATCGAGGACCGATACCACGGTCCGACCCTCCCCGACGGGCGAAGGCGGCCAGAAATAGAGCACGCCCGCGTCCCGGTCGAGGTACCACTCGCCCGGCGCGTCGATTTCCGAGAGCAGGTTGAACGCGTAATACCACTGGCCCTTGCGGTAACCGTAGCCATGGTAAGGCGGCTCGACGGCGAGGACCGCGGTTTCCGTGTCGATGGACTCGATTTTCTGCCGCTGGTCCGACCAGTCCCAGAACCAGTAACCGTGGAGCCAGGCATCCTTTTCGCCGATCCAGCGCTTCGGGCGGTCGCCGTCGTAGTGGAACTTGCCCGTCAGACTGCCTGGAATGCCGTGGATTTTGTGGTCGTCCTTCACCACAAGGTCCACGATCTTGACGAAACCCGCATTCGGCCAACGCGAAAGCGTCATAGGCTGGTCGTTGAAGAACACCTCGAGGCCGCCGCCCGAGGGCGCGCCGAAATCCACAATCCCGAGCGCCTTCAGGTCCGCCTGGACGACGTGGTCCCGCGCGGCGGCATCGATCCGTTCGAGCACGGCGGCGTCTGTCACGGGAACGAAGTTATTGACGACTCTGCCGCCCACGAGCCGCACATCCTCGCCAGGAAACCCGGAATAGACGAACGGGCATTCCGGCGTGCCCGAGTCGTCGGCGGCAAAGTTCAGCGTGCGGTCGAGATAATAGACGCCCGCGCGGACTAGCACCTGAACGCCGCCCGCCGGCTGGTCCCCCGCCTTCTTCATGTCGCGGAGGGCATCCCTTGCCCGCTCGATCGTGCGGAACGGACCGTCCGTGCCGCCCGCATCCGGCGCGGGAAGCGCGCCGCTCCACGCGTCGTCGCCGTCCAGCGCCACATAGAACATGCGCGGTGCCTCCGCGACGGCGGACAAACCAAGGCCGAAAAGAATCCCGGCAATAATGAGACGCACAATCGACTGCATACCACGTCCTCCAACAAACTTCCCTCTCCCCGAGGGAGAAAGAAGGGTGCGGGCTCCACTCAGCGTCCGTCCGTGGCGACGCGAACTGCCTTCCCGGTCCTGCCGGACTTGTACAGGGCACACACGACTTCGACCGCGTGCCGCGCCGTGGACAACGGAATAACCGGCGCGCGATTCTCGCGGATGGCGCGCACGAGGTCCTCGATGATCATCAGGTGGCCGTCCGTGCCGACGGCCATCGGGTCTCTCGCGATCGCGTCGTCCGTTGCCGCCGCGTCGCGCCCGAAACGTTCGAGCATGCGCGCCCGATCCTTCTCGGAGCCCATCGCGTACAGGTCGAGCCGGTTGGCCACGGTGCGGAACGAACCTTTCGATCCGTAGCCGTAGATTACCTGCGGCCCTTCCGGAACGCAGCATGTCGTGGTGAAGAGCGTGCCGAGCGCGCCGTTGGCGTAGCGCAGGCAGCCGACTGCCTGGTCCTCGGCCTCAATATTGTGGTTGTGGACGTCGTGGAAGCCGCAGACGCTCTCGACCGCGCCGCCGAAGAAGATCAGCAGGTCGAGTGTGTGGATGCCCTGGTTCATCAGGCTGCCGCCGCCGTCTATGGCCCAGGTCGCGCGCCACGTGCCGTGAATGCCGGCGAAGTAGTCCGGGCCGCGATACCACGGCAACGATCCGTGCAGGCCAATTAGCTTGCCCAGCTTGCCCGCGTTCACGGCCTGCTTAATCGCGATATTGCAGGCGTCCATGCGCGACTGAAAAATGCACGCGCACTTAACACCCGCTGCGGCGACGGCCCTCTCGAGCCGCTGGATGCGCCCAGGCGTGATGTCCACCGGCTTCTCCATGACGAGATGCTTGCCCGCGCGCGCGGCCTGGATGCCCATGGTCGCGTGGCAGGCGCTCTCCGTCACGACGCTCACCACATCAATCTCCGGGTCCTTGAGCATGGCGGCGTAGCTCGTATACGCCTTGCAGGCGTACTCCTTGGCGACCGGGAGCAGGCGTTCCTCGTCCGTATCGCAGACGGCGACGAGCCGTGCCCCGCGCGCCCGCGCGATGGCTTTGCAGTGATGCTGGCACATGCCCAGCCCGACCACGGCGAAATTGACTGGTTTCGGCATTCTCGAGATACTCCTTGCGCGCGAGCCCCCGCG
>Ga0116142_10005217_pt1 | contig 11857 bp, 9 predicted proteins | sample AD_UKC033_MetaG_FD_89785 | JGI IMG/M metagenome (GOLD analysis project Ga0116142, IMG submission 89785) | Active sludge microbial communities of municipal wastewater-treating anaerobic digesters from USA - AD_UKC033_MetaG | ecosystem: Engineered > Bioreactor > Anaerobic > Digestate | place: USA... | reverse complement strand
TTTCAAGAGTTGACCTCAAGATCGGCGCGGAGGGCCCGGACCACCCGGCCGGCCACGCGGCCGTCCCAGAGGGCGGGGCGGCGGATCGGCCGACGCCGGCCGGCCAGGCACTGCCGGAAGGAGCGCCGGATGCCTTCCGGTTCGGTGCCGGCCAGGCGGTTGCCGCCGGCCCGGAGCGTGACCAGCCACTCGGTCCGGTCGCGCAAGGTCAGGCAGGGAACCTTGAGGATGGCGGACTCGGCCTGGAGGCCGCCGGAATCGGTCAGGACCAGTCGGCTGTTAAGCAGCAGGCCCAGGAAGTCGAGGTAACCGAGTGGTTCGGTCAAAATGAAGCCGGGCCGCTCCCGGAAGATCCGTTCCAGGCCGGCGCGGCCGATGACGGACCTTGTGCGCGGGTGGCAGGGGAAGAGCAGCGGCAGGTCGGACGAGAGGGCGGCCAGCGTTTCCAGCAGCCCGGCCAGGATCTTCGGGTCGTCCACGTTGGCCGGCCGGTGCAGGGTGACCAGGCCGTAGGCGCGCCGGCGCAGTTTCAGCCCGGCCAGCCCCGCCGGCGGCCCGGCGGCCCGGGAACGCAAGCTCAAAAGGGTGTCGGAGAGGATGTTGCCGACCAGCCGGACACGGCCGGCCGGGATGCCTTCGCGGCGCAGGTTGCGGCCGTCGGCCGGCGTGGTGGTAAAGAGGAGGTCGGCCAGGTGGTCGGTCAGGACCCGGTTCATCTCCTCGGGCATCAGGCGGTCGTAACTGCGCAGGCCCGATTCGAGGTGGGCCAGGCGCGGCCGGCCGGAACGGCGGCGGCAGCGGAACTGGGCGGTGGCCAGGGCGGCGGCCAGGGTGGAGTTGACGTCGCCGGTCACCACCACCAGGTCGGGGTCGAAACGTTCCAGCGCCCCTTCGAAACCGGCCATGATCCGGCCGGTCTGCTCCGAGGGCGGACCGGAACCGGCGCCGAGGAAGAGATCGGGCGGCGGCAGTTCCAGGTCGCGGAAGAAGACCTCGGACATCCGGTAGTCGTAATGCTGGCCGGTGTGGACCAGGATCGGCTCGAACTCCCCGGGAAACCGGGCCAGTTCGCGCCGGAGCGGGGCCACCTTCATGAAGTTGGGCCGGGCCCCGGCCACCAGGATTATCCGTTTCATCCGGCCTTTCCTTCCAGGACGGCGGCGAACTTGGCGGCCATCTCCCGCTGGCTGTACTTGAGGATCTCCTCGCGGCGGCCGCCGTAACCGACCCGGCCGGACCCGCGCCACTGCCCGTACCAGTCCAGCAGCCGGGCCTCAAGCGCCGCGCGGTCGGCGCAGTGAAAACCGGCGCCGGTCCGCTCCAGCAGGTCCCGGACCACGCCGCCGGAGCCGCCCAGGGCCAGGACCGGCCGGCCGGCGGCCAGGTACTCAAAGAGCTTGGCGGTGTAAACTCCCGTTTCGGCCGGGTCGTCCCAGTTGAGCAGGAGCAGGACCTGGCTGGAACGCTGGCGGGCCACCGCCTCGCGCCGGGGAACCGGACCGTGCTGGCGAACCAGGCCGGAGAGGCCGAGGCGGCCGGCGGCGCTGGCCAGACTCATTTCAGGCCGGCCGTAAAAGTTGACCTCGACCCGACCGGCCTCGATCCGGCCGGAGGCGGCCAGGCCGGCCAGGACCTCCAGGAGCAGAGACGGGTCGCGCCGGGCGCCGTAGAGACTGCCGGTGTAGGTGATGGTGAACTTCTCGTCCAGGAGGCCGCCGGCCGGGGCCAGCTCGGCCGGGTTGAAACCGTTCTCGATAACCGCCACCGGATTGGAATAACGGCCGGCCAGGCGTTCGGCCAGCGGTCCGGAGACGGTGGTCAGGCAGTCGGCCCGGCTCAAGGTGCGCGCTTCCAGCTTCGCCTCGAGGCGGCGGACCAGCCGGGGGCGAGCGTAGTAGTGGTTCTGAGTCCAGAGATCACGGAAGTCGGCCACCCAGCGGACCCGCGGGAACTCCCGCTTCAGGGCGGCGGCGGCCAGGTGGCAGGTAGCCGGACTGGAGGTGCTGATCAGGGCTGAAACCGAGGCGTCGGCCAGCCAGGGCCGGGCCGCGTCCGCCGCGTAAAGGGACCAGCCGGCCTTGTTGTCCGGGAAGGCGACCAGGCCGGTCAGGCCGGCGGCCAGCCGGCGGGAATAAGACGGCCGGGCCGCGGCCGGGAGACGGATCAGCCCGGACCGGTCAATCCGCTCGCCCGGCGCCGGCCAGGTTTCCAAGACCTGGAGTCCGGCCGCCGGCGGCCCGGGTCGGAAACTGGTCAACACCACCGGCTCCCAGCCGAACTCCGGCAGGTGGCGGGCCAGGCCGGCCGGCCGCAGCGAACCGACGTTGCGCGCCGGCGGGAAGTGGTAGGTGATGATCAGGACTTTTTTCACGCGGGATCCTCGCAAAGGTCCTGGTAAATCCCGACCAGCCGTTCGGCCACGCGCCGGAAGTCGTGGTGCCGCTCGACATAGGCGCGGCCGGCCTCGCCGAGCCGGAAACGGCCGGCGCCGTCGTCCAGCAGACCGGCCAGGACCGCACGGAGGTCGTCGGGGCCGGCCGAAACCAGCGGCAGGTCGTCGGGATAGCCGGGCCGGTAGCCCGGGTTGATAAAGCAGATCACCGGCTTGCCGCTGGCCATCGCCTCCAGCGCAAAGATACCGTAAGTGCCCAGGAGAAGCTGGTCAATGACGATGTCGGCCTCCTTGAGCGCCGCCCGGACCTGCCGGTTGGGAACGCCCTGCAGCTGGACGAAATCAAAATCCCGGCCAGAGGCCCGCAGCGACTCGACGGCCCGGGAGATGAAATCACTCCCCTTCAGGCCCGGGTTGGAGGGCGAATGGAGCACCAGCGGCCGGGCCTTGCGTGCCGGCGGCGGCGCGCAGGGGTATTCGCCCGGGTCGAGGGCCTGCGGCAGCCGGTAGCGCCGCCGGAAGAAGGGGGCCAGGTAGCCGTCCAGTTCCAGGTCGGCGGAGAGGCAGGCCCGGACGCGGCCGGCGACCCGGCGGGCGCGGCGCGCCTTCTTCCGCTCGCTCCGGGCCTCGGCCGGCAGCCGCTCCCGGAGCCGCGGGTTGGCCGCGCCGGCCCGGCTGTAAAAGCGGATGTCGCTCCCCCAGTAATGCATCAGGGTAACCTTTCCCAGCCGCCGGAGCAGTTCGAGGTCAACCGGGTTGGAGAAGAAGGTATGGCCGAAATGGAAGTGGAAGATGTCATACCGGCCGGCCCGGGCCAGGAAGGCCCGGAGCGATTCGAACCAGGCCGGGCCGCACCCGGGCCGGTCCAGCAGCCCGGCCGGGGCGCCCTGATAAGCGAACCGGTTGGACCGGTAAAAGAGGGCGTCGGCCGACCAGCCCGTTTCCCGCAGGCCGCGCACCAGCAGCCAGGCCTGGTTGGAGATGTTGACCGGAAGGTGGAGCACCCGCTGGTTCATGACCGGGCCTTCAACCTCCGGGCCGGCACGCCGGCCCAGACCTCGCCGGCCGGCACCGGCCGGGTGACCACCGCGCCGGCGCCCACGATGGCGCCCGCGCCGACCGTCACGCCGGGCAGCAGGATCGAGCCGCAGCCGAGGTCGGCGCCGTCCCCGACCTCCACCGGCTTGAAGTCCAGCCCGGTCCACATCACCGGCAGGTCGGCCGGCTGGCCCGGGTGCTGGGAGGTCAGAATCTTGACCTGGGGGCCGATACCGACCGCCCGGCCGATGGTCAGCCCGCCGGCCGAGTGCAGGTAGCAACCGGGGCCAATCCAGCTGTCCGGACCGACAATCATCAGGTTGCGGTGGTACCCGTGCAGGATGGCGCCGTGGCCGATATAAACGTTGTCGCCGATCTCGATGTGCTCCGGGTGAAAAACGAGTACCCCGGCCTCGAAGACCACGCCCCGGCCCAGTCGGCGGAAGTCGCCGGCCTTGAAGGAGCCGTCGCCGTGGCTGCGGTAGGGCGGCCGGGAACTGGATTCATCCATCAGACCTCCTTCGCCCGCTCAAACCGGGCCGGCCAGCCGGTCGGCCAGGGCCCGGGCCGACACCTCGAGGTCCGGCGCCGGGATCCCGTTGTAAAAGGGCAGGGCCAGGCAGAAACGGTAGAGCCGGTCGGCATTCGGGTAATCTTCGGGCCGGTAGCCGTACTTGCGGGCGTAGTAATCCAGGCGGTGAATGGCATAGGTGCCGATGTTGGCCTCGACGCCCGCCCGCTTCAGCTCCGCGACCAGGGGCCGGTTCTCCCGGCCGTCAATCCGGACCACGAAGGCCTGCCAGGCGGAAAGGGAATCGCCGGCGACCCGCTGGAAGGCCAGGCCGGGCAGGCCGGCCAGCCGCGACCGGTAGGCGGCGGCCAGTTCCTGCCGCTCGGCCAGCATCCGGTCCACCTCCGGCAGCTGGTTGAGGCCGAGGGCGGCCGCCAGCTCGGTCATCCGGTAGTTGAAACCGGCCGCCTGAAAGGCGCCGGCCGCATCGAGGCCGTGGTTCCGGAGGCGGCGGAGCCGGTCGGCCAGGGCCGGGTCGCCGGTGACCACCAGGCCGCCCTCGCCGGTGGTGATGAGCTTGCGCGGGTGGAAGCTGAAACAGCCGGCCGCGCCGAAACTGCCGCAGGCGCGGTCCCGGCCGCGGGAGCCGAAGGCGCCGGCCGCGTCCTCGATGACCGCCAGGCCGTGCTTGCCGGCCAGGGCGAGGATGGCCTCCATTTCGGCCGGGTTGCCGAAGAGGTGGACCGGCATGATGGCCCGGGTCCGGGGGGTCAGGGCCGCTTCCAGGCGGTCCGGGTCGAGGTTGAAGCTCTCCGGGTCAACATCGACCAGCACCGGCCGGGCGCCGGCCAGTTCAACCACGTTGGCCGTGGCCGGGAAGGTGAAGGCCGGCACCAGGACCTCGTCGCCCGGGCCGATGCCGCAGGCCAGCAGGGAGAGGTGCAGGGCGGCGGTGCCGGAACTGACCGCCACCGCCTGCCTGACGCCCAGCCATTCGGCGGCCCCGGCCTCGAACTCGGCCACCAGGCGCCCCTGGACGAGAAACCCCGACTCCAGCACCTCGTCCAGCCGGCGCTTCAGCTGCGACGGATCGCCCAGCCAGGGCTTGGAAAGGCGGATGGACATTTTAGCGGGTCCCGTTCACGCGCCGGCCGCGGCCGGCCTTTAGAAAAATTACAGGGAGAGGCTCCGGCGATACCAGTCCAGCGTGCGGAGGATGCCCTCGTTCAGGTCCACCTTCGGGGCGAAGCCCAGCACCTGGCGGGCCTTGTCGATGTTGGGGATGCGCAGTTCGACATCGACGTAGTTACGGGGCGCGTGGACGATGGCCGAACGGCTCCCGGCCAGCTGGACCACCTTCTCGGCCAGGCCCAGGATGGTGATGGTACCGCGCGGGTTGCCGATGTTGAAGGCCTCGCCCACGGCCGCCTCCTTCTCCAGGCAGAACTGCAGGCCGTCCAGCAGGTCGTCAATGTAACACCAGGAACGGATCTGCTCCCCCTCGCCGTGGACGGTAAGCGGCTCGTGGCGCAGGGCGCGCAGCACGAAGTGGTGAATGGCCCCCTCCCCCACCTGGCCGGGCCCGTAAATGTTGAAGGGGCGCAGGATCACGCTCCGCAGCCCGTGCTGCTTGTAGAAGGCGTGGGTCAGGTGTTCGGCGGCCAGCTTGCTGACCGAGTAAGTCCAGCGGGCCTCGCCGACCGGCTGCATCCGGGGCGGGGTTTTCTCCTCGACCCGGAAGGCGTTGATCCCGAAGACCTCGCTGGTCGAGAAGTCGAGGAGGCGTTCCAGCCCTTCGGTCAGGCCGGCCGCCTGGACCGCCCGGAGCAGGTTGTAGGTGCCGATGGTGTTGACCTCGATGGTCCGGACCGGGTTCTTGATGACCGTGTCGATACCGGCCACGGCGGCCAGGTGGACCAGGTGGGTGGTGTCCTTCGGCAGGGCGGCAAGCAGGGAGTCGAAGTCGAGGAGGTCGCCGCGGATAACCTCCAGGCCGGGGCGCCCTTCGAGGCCGGAGTCCTTCAGGGAGTTGCGGGCCAGGTTGTCGTAAACCGTGACCCGGTTGCCGTCCAGCAGCCGGCCGATGAGGTTGGTGCCGATGAAGCCGGCGCCGCCGGTGATGAAGAATTTCTTGCCGGTAAGCATCTTTGCCTCGTTAAAAGCCGCGGCCCGAAACGCGGGCGCGGAATGGCCGCCGGGCCGGACCGGAAAGCCCCGGCCTTAATAATGATTTTAACATAAAACGGAGACCGCCGGAAAAGGAGGCGCGCCCCTCAGCCGCCGCCGGCCGGGCCGGTCTCCCGGACCCGCCAAGAAACCAGCCAGGAGACCAGGGCCAGCAGCAGGCAGAAGCCGAAGACCGACAGGTAGGCGGCCGGCGGGTAGAGGACAGCCCGCTCGGTGTAGGCGGCCTGGGAACGGAAGGCGTCCATGATCAGGGCGGCCAACGTGGCCACCAGGGCCACGCCCAGGTAGGCGGTGCCGTTGCCGATGCCGACGGCGCTGGCGGCGCCGTCGGCCGGAGCCATCTCCTTGAAGGCGGTCGAGAAGACGGTCGCCATCGAACTGCCGGCGGCCAGCATCAGGTAGGCGGCCAGGAACCAGCCGGCCGGCCGGGACCAGCAGACGCCCAGGAAGAGAAGCAGCACGGCCGCGAGGGTCAGGCTGGTGGCGGTGACGATCAGGGGGCGGCGCCGGGCCAGGCGCCGGGCCACCCAACCCCAGGAGAAGGCCAGCAGCATCATGACCACCATCATCCCGAGGGTGAAGGCGGCCGCCCGGGCCGGGCCCAGCCGGACGAAGTCCTCGAGAAACTTCTTGCCGATGCTGGCCTGGAGCAGGAAGTAGAGCGAAAAGTTGATCGCCCCGCAGAAGGCCAGCGGCCAGATGGCCGGGGTCCGGAAGGCGCGGACCAGGCTCTCCCGCATCTCGGGCCGGCTCGAATCGTGGACCAGGCGGCCGGTTCGATCGAGAACGGCGACCGCCAGGATGCTGACCAGGCCGGCGGCCAGGCCGGCGGAAAACAGGGCGTTGCGCCAGCCGAAGGCGGCCGAGAGGCGCTCCAGGGGCAGGGTGGCCAGCAGGCCGCCGCCGTAGCCGATGAAGAGGGCGATGCCAAGGTAGAAGGGAAAGTCGGACTCGGAGAAGATCTCGCTGATCTCCTTGACCAGACCCAGGTAAAGGGCGCTGGCGCCCAGGCCGACCAGCAGCCGGCAGAAAAAGAGCCAGAAGGGGGAGAGGGCGAAGGGAAAGAAGATGGAGCCGGCCGTCAGCAGGAGGCCGCCGGCGGTCAGCATCCGCCCCGCGCCCAGGCGGTCAACCAGCAGGCCGATCACGAACTGCATCCCGCCGTACAGGTACAGGACGGCCGTGCCCAGGCCGGCCACCGCGCTGGCCGAAAGGCGGAACTCGGTCTGGAGCTCGTTGAAGATGGTACCGGGCACCGCCACCCGCTGGAAGTAGGAGAAGGCGTAAAGGAGGCTGGTCAGGATCAGGATGGCGTGCCTGACCCGGCGCGGAGCGGTCATCTTCGTCTCCAGTCGGGGCCGGGCGGGCGGCGCGGGGCGTCTATCCGCCCGGCCCTTCGAAACGGTTAAAGGCCATGGCTGAAACTGATAGTTTACTACGGCGGATCCGGCCGCGGCAATCCAGCCACTACCGGGCGCGGACGGTCTTGTGATATTATGGATTATATGGAGCCAAGCCGGCAGAAGCTCTTCCTGATTGACGGCAACGCGGTCGCCTACCGGGCCTTCTTCGCCATCCGCGACCTTTCCACCTCTTACGGCCAGCCGACCAACGCCGTTTACGGCTTCCTCAACATACTCCAGAAACTGATCCGGGAGACCGGGCCCGATTACCTGGCCTGCGTCTTCGACGCGCCGGGCGAGACCTTCCGTCACCGACTCTTCGCCGAGTACAAGGTGAACCGGCCCGGCATGCCGGAAAACCTGGTCAGCCAGCTGCCGCTGATCAAGGAGGCGCTGGCCGCCTACCGCATTCCGACCCTGGAGGAGCCCGGCCTGGAGGCCGACGACATCCTGCGCCGGCTGGCCATCCAGGCGGCCGGGGCCGGCCTGGAGGTCTTCCTGGTCACCGGCGACAAGGACCTGCTCCAGCTGGTAAACGACCGGATCAAGGTCTACCATCCCCAGAGCGGCGAGATCCTGGACCGGGACCGGGTGGCCGAACGCTTCGAAGGGCTGACCCCGGAGAAGATCCCGGAGCTGATGGCCCTGGCCGGCGACAGCGCCGACAACATTCCCGGCGTTAAGGGCATCGGCGAAAAGACCGCCCTGCCGCTGGTGCGCCGGTTCGGAAGCGTCGAGAACCTTTACGCCAACCTGGACCAGGTGGCCAGCCCGGCCCTGCGCCGGAAGCTGGAGGCGGGGCGGGAGATGGCCTTCCTGAGCCGCCGGCTGGCCGAGCTGAAGCCGGAACCGGGCGAGGCGGCCGAGCCGCTGGACCTGGCCGGGCTGGCCCGCCGGGAGCCGGACCAACCGAAACTGGCCGAGATTTTCCAGCGCCTGGAGTTCAAGAAGATGCTTCGGGAGGTGTCGGCCGACGGCGAAACCGGGCCGGACGAGCTGCTCTTCCTGGAAGCGGCCGGGGCGGAGGATAAGGGGGCGCTGGACCTGGCCGCCGAAACCGCCTACCGGCCCCGGCGGACGACCGGTTTTGAAGCCCTGCTGGGTGATCCGGCCGCATTCCGGGCCGACCTGGCCGATCCGAAAATATTCAAGGCCGGCACCGACCTGAAGGCCAAGCGGCACCGGCTGACGGAGGCCGGCCTGAACCTGGAGGGGCCGCTCTTCGACTTCGGGCTGGCGGCCGCCCTCTGCGAGGAGCCGGCCCCGGCCGGAAGCCCGGCCGAGGTCTGCCGCCACTTCGGCGGCCGCCTGAAGGAACTGGGGCTGGCCCGGCTCTTCCACGAGGTGGAGATGCCCCTGCTGCCGGTCCTGGCGGCCATGGAGCGGGAGGGAATCTACCTGGACGCCGGGTACCTGCAGGAACTCGGCCGCCACTTCCGGGAAACCCTGGCCAGCCTGGAAAGCGAGATCTTCCGCCAGGCCGGCGCGGCCTTCAACCTCAACTCGCCCCAGCAACTGGCCGGCGTCCTCTTTGAAACCCTGAAACTGCCGCCGGCCCGCAAGACCCGAACCGGCTTCTCAACCGACAACGCGGTCCTGACCGTCCTGCTTCCGCTCCACCCGGTCATCTCCCTGATCATCAACCACCGGCAGCTGGCCAAGTTGAACTCAACCTACGTGGAGACACTGCCCGGGCTGGTCGACCCGCGGGACGGCCGCCTCCATACCACCTTCAACCAGGTGGGCGCGGTCACCGGCCGCCTCTCGAGCGAGCGGCCCAACCTCCAGAACATCCCGACCGAGTCGGCCGAGGGCGTCTCGATCCGGCGCGCCTTCCGCCGCCAGAATCCGGGCGACCGGCTCTACGCCTTCGACTACTCCCAGGTGGAACTCCGCCTGCTGGCCCATTTTTCGGGCGACCCGGGGCTGCTGGCCGCCTTCCAGGCCGGCCGGGACATCCACCAGGAAACGGCCGCGGTCATCTTCAACAAGGAGCCGGGCGCGCCGGTGACCGCCGCCGAGCGCCGGACGGCCAAGGTGGTTAACTTCGGCATCCTTTACGGCATGAGTGCCTTCGGCCTCAGCCAGCAGCTGTCCATCGCGCCGGAGGTGGCCCAGGAGTTCATCGATGCCTACTTCAAGCGACACACCGGCGTCCGCGACTGGATCGGCCGCACCCTGGCCGGCGCCCGCGAAACCGGCCTGGTCACCTCGCTGCTGGGGCGGCGCCGCTCGGTCCCGGAGATCAACAGCCGGCGCACCGCCCAGCGCGGCCTGGCCGAACGGACCGCCATCAACACGCCGCTCCAGGGAACGGCGGCCGACCTGGTCAAGCTGGCCATGGTCCGCGTCAGCCGCGACCTGGCCGGCCGGGGACTGCGAAGCCGGATGATCCTCCAGATCCACGACGAGCTCCTCTTTGAGGGACCGGAATCCGAGGCCTCGGAGCTGGCCGACCTGGTGCGCCGGGACATGGAAACCGTCCTGGAGCTGGCCGTCCCGCTCCAGGTGACGGCCGCCGCCGGCGAGACCTGGGCCGACCTGGAGCCGATCTGAAGACGGGACGGCCATTAAACGAAAACCGGACGGATTCCAACTTAATTGAGAGTGGAAAAGAAACGAAATCACGGTGCCGGACGCCACTTGACAGGGGCAGTTGAACCCGGTATAATACGGGGTGTAAATTAAATATAGTCCCGCAGGTACTTGACAAGGCGTTTCAGTTGGGCTATAATGGGCCCAGAATGTTGAAGTAGCAACAAAAATCTCAAAACGAAAGGGGGTGAATAAACGATGAAATCGAGAAAGGGTTTCACCCTGATCGAACTCTTGGTGGTAATTGCCATTATCGCCATTCTGGCGGCAATGCTTCTGCCGGCACTTGCCAGGGCGAGAGAGCAGGCTCGGCGTTCCAACTGTCTCAGCAACCTGAAACAGCTTGGTCTGGCTCTGCACATGTACTCGCAGGACTACGCCGAGAAGTTCCCGAAGGCCACGGTTGACACGGTGGTCAACGACATGCAGCTACTGGCGAACTACGCCTCGGCACCCAAGCTTTTCTGGTGCCCGAGCGCCAGCGCCGATACGGTCGCTGCCACGGTAGCCGCCCTTGAGGAAGGAACCATCTCCTACGCCTACCAGAAGGCCGCCAGCGAACAGACCCCGTCCGACTCACCGCTCATTTGTGACCAGAGCGGCACCAAGGGCGAGGCGTTCGACCTGTCGCCGGATTCCGACACCAACCACGGTATCGACGGTATCAACATCCTGTATGTTGATGGTCACGTCGCCTGGTCCCCGTCGGGTTCCATCGCCAGCAACATCGGCGGCGCTACGATGTCCAACCCGGGTCTTTAATACGCCCGGCACAACAAGCGAAGTAGAGAGGCAGGGGCTTCAAAACCCCTGCCTCTTTTTTTTGTGTTTTTGCGCGGGGCAGTAAACACGACGCCCCTTCCCGCCCCCTGAAGCCTTCGACAGGCTCAGGCTTGATAAAACCAATTCGACAAGCTCAGCCCTCTTCTTCGAAGAGCCTCGACATCCTCGGTTTACACTTCAGGGTTTTGGATCGGTTTTTCAGACGAATTGTAAAACGCCCGTCATGCCCACGGATAGTTAGGTGAGTATCCAACAAACATGTCATGCCCGTATGTTGTAGACGGGCATCCAATCCTTAAGAGGTTTTAACTGATAAATACATGGATTCCCGCCTACTATCCTCCTACGCTGAAAAATGAGCTTCGGCGGACAAGTCCGCGGGAATGACAGGCAAAAAACGTGGCTTGTAATCGCCACCTACGCTATCCTTGTAGTTGCCTTTCGTCCGTTCCGGTGAAGTAGAGCGCCTCGAAGAGCTCGGCGCACACTTCACCGCCGTGAAGCGTGCTTCGCTCTGCTTCACGGCCCCCATATTGTTTCTGAATCCGTCTTCAGACGAATCCGGTAAAGGCGTCCGGCGGCGGAGCTACGCCCCGGAAGAAGCCCGGGGCTCGCTTTCAGGGGAAGGGGCTTCCCTCCCCTGATTTCCCCTCCCCGGATACGACCGCGAGAAGGGGCTCCCGCCCCCTCTCTCACCCCTGCAGCCGGTAAAGATCCGGCTGGAGTCCGGGTGCAAAACAAGCGAAACGAGGGAATGAGTAGCCGGGGCGCGGCCCGCCTTACCAGGGTCGCGAACACGGAGAGTCCTCGTTCCCGAGTCGCGTAGTTTTGCCTTTTCCTTGTTTTGCCTTTCGTCTGTTCCCCTTAAGCGGCGGCCTTCGGTGAGCGGCGCTTGCGTAGCGATGGCTACAAAACAAGCCGGGCGAGGCAATGAGTAGCCGGGGCCCG
>Ga0116142_10005213_pt1 | contig 11868 bp, 11 predicted proteins | sample AD_UKC033_MetaG_FD_89785 | JGI IMG/M metagenome (GOLD analysis project Ga0116142, IMG submission 89785) | Active sludge microbial communities of municipal wastewater-treating anaerobic digesters from USA - AD_UKC033_MetaG | ecosystem: Engineered > Bioreactor > Anaerobic > Digestate | place: USA... | reverse complement strand
ATGGACTGGCTGGGTTGGTTATACTTTGTCGTGGACCTGGAGAAAATTTCCGGATCTAAACGATGGAGAAAAGTATCCAGCCCGGTATGACAGGCGACATGATCTTTCTGTTGTTGGAAACTATGAAGTGAATAAGAAGTGGAAGCTGGGTGCTGTGTTCGTATTTGGAACAGGCAATGCAATAACCTTACCAGAGAGATTTTATGTTATCAATGGTGTACTTACCCAGGAATACAGCAAGTTGAACCAGTACAGGATGAAGCCTTACCACCGGATGGATTTCTCTGCTACTTATACACCTATACCTAAGAAAAAAAGAAGAGTAAGCAGTTATTGGGTCTTTAGTGTTTATAACCTGTACAGCCGTCTGAATCCTTATTTTCTATACTTTGACCAGGAGGGAAGTGTGGTTAATGGCGATCTTAAAGTCGAAACCCGGCAAGTTTCGCTTTTTCCTATTTTACCGTCAGTTACCTGGAATTTCAAATTTTAATTCATTTATTGGCCCATAACAAAAAGGCCTGCTAGGGCAGGCTTTTTGCGTCAAATAACTTGAGAATTAAAATTTGTTTGCAAAGTGAAAATAGTTATATCACTTCATTAATCAAAGATTGAAAATAATTTTTTTCAACTGTTTTTTGTTTTTAGGTATTTACGATTAGTTACTTGAGAACAATCAATCGTTTGCTAATACTTATGATAAAATACAATAAACACCAGGCAGTAATTTTCTTGCACCTAAAAAGATAGAAGCAACTGTCTACTGGCTCCTGGAAACCATCCCCGGCTTTTCGTATACAAATCTTACCATTGCATTCTTTTGCTCGTCAGAAGTAAGATAAAGCTGGTATCGTTTTGTTCCGGCGGTGATAATCATTAGCGCAGTGTTGGGAGGTATTGAGCCGAGATTTTCGCCTACCATTATTACTTCCTGCAATGGCCGGAGTGGATCAATTTTCACTGTAAGACTGATCGGCTGTGTCTTCAACATCCTGTTAGATACAACAGGCATATTGTTTACATATACTGAAATAGTATCGCCATCTATCTGGCCATTGTCATAAAAATCTATCTTGATGGAGCCAGTATCTACTTTTATCTCCTTTACCAGTTCTGCTTTCCGTTTGGTAAGTGATGGAGGGAGTCTCAGCTCGGGTTTAAAGGTCGCTTTTTCAAACCGGGTGAGAACAATGGTGCCTGGCTCACAAATTGTTTTGCCATCCATGGCTTTGCCGGTAGGAGTGGCCCATGTTCCCCTGAGTTGTTCTTCGGTAACCACATTACCACCACCTCGATGATACTTTAATATATATGTCTTGATACAAGGAACACAATCTTCCTTTATTTTAAAAGTAACTATTCCAATCTCTTTGATGACAATCTGGTTACTATCCCTGTTGTGAACACCTTCAAAATTCTCCTTTACATAATTCAGTGAATCAGAAAAATGATAGGCTGTTCCGGTTATTCTTGTACCAGCCACCTGAAGCTGAAGCTCGATATTATATACGGGAAAACAACCACTGGGAGCCATTATCAATTTGCCTTTCCAGATACCATTAATATCCTGGCCACTGGCAGAAAGACCTGCTAACAAACAAACAGATATGATAAATTGCCGGATCATTATACAGGAAAAATAAATGAAAAAACGCAGGGGGCTCTAAAAATTACAGCAACGGCAACAGTTAATTCAGCTAATCAAAAAAGATACATGTCACTTTGGTCCCTGATATTTAAACCGCACAACTGCATTCTTCTGTTCTGTAGACGTAATCCGTACTTCAAACCGTTGCGTACCTGCCTCAACGATCATTAGAGAGGTATTAGGAGGTATACTGCCGAGATTCTCTGCTACCATAGTGAGTTCATGCTCTGCATTATCCTCATCCATATTAAACCTGACAGTCAGCGGGGAGGCGGTAAGCCTTTTTTCAGAGAGCACTAATTTCTTATCCAGGTAAACAGATATAGTATCTCCATCTATTTCACCATTATCAAACAATTTTACTGTAACTACAGGGCTATTCACTGTCAGCACTTTTACCAGTTCGTTTGTCCTGTTCTTTATTACGGGTGGGGTAGGTGTAACAATGACTGGCTTTATTTTTTTGGTCGTTGTATCATTCTTCACCACGGGTGGCAGGACCTGTGTCTTCGCTATACTATCTTTCTTCAGCGGAGATTTATTTACTATTACAGTTTTTTTTGCTACTGGCGTAGTGATCTTTGTCTTTGCTGTATCTTTTTTTACGACGGGAGGAGGTGTAACCGGTTTGGTACCTGGGTTGGTTTTAACCGGTGGTTTATTCACAATAACAGGGGCAGTCTTAATTTTACCCCGCAGAAAAGGCTCAACATAAAAGTCAGATGTAGTTACTTTCCGCAGGTAGACTTTTCCACCACCGCAATTATCTCCTTTTTTAATAGTAACTCCGTCTTTTTCAAATTTACTTGTATAAGTGCCTTCCAGAAATTCTTCTTTACCTGATTTACTGTATTCAAACAAACATTTCATAATACAGGCCTGTGATCCGCCAGACATCCGGAGTTCTACTGTTCTTATTTCCTGGATCAGCGCCTTTTTACCAGCTTTATTATAGCTGCCGGTAAGAGTAGCTTTGCCATAAAATACTGTAGAGAGGTAGGAATAAGAAACCCCTGAAACAGAATTAGACGTTTGCTTGATCTGCAATTCAAATTTATAATGTTCGAACGATGAAGTGATAAAATATCCTCTCCAGATACCAGTAAGATTTTGGGCCGGCAAGCTTAATGATCCGGCAAATAAAACTACAAACAAGGATAACAAGTACTTGTATCTTACAACTTTCATCAGGGAGCAAAACTACAAAATCTGTGATAAGCGATGGTTCAATAAGGGCAAGAGTTTGTTAATTTTAGTATTGATTTATTTAAATGAAAGTATGAGAAAATACAGGTTCACCTTTTTGTTCATCGTCCTGGTTCAGCTGATTGGTTATACTCAGGAAAAGGATATTGAAATTGAACTGCTGAAAAAACTGGATTCTATCAGCAAGAGCAGTTCCATAGCCCGCCATTTCGCATCATTATATTTTGAAACCACGATCCTTTCCATCGATTTTTTTGCAACTGCTGACCCGGCAGTCAAAAATTTCATTGAACGCCTGGAAAACAATTTTGCAGGATTTTTCTTTCGTTCGGCAGACGCTCATTTTAACAAAACAGCAATCCCGGTTGTATGGCAGTCCTATTTCGGGGATTCCACTTTATCCCCCCTGCAATACAAATTACTTGGTATTAATGCCCACATTAATGGAGATATATGGCAGGCATTGACAAGTGAATTCTCCGGCAAAGAGTTGATGGAAAACAGAATTACTTATTTAAGATTTCAAAAAGGCTTACAAAAACAATATCAGCGATTCTACAATGACTATGTATCAAGTAATCTTAAAACAGGGCTCCTAAACAATACCACACTGGGATTGACCAAAATATATGGTAAAATGATGCTGGCCAGGTGGAGAAAGCGGCAGCTAAGGCTGGCAATTTTATACCACACAGACAAAAAAAGATTTGATGATGCTTTGGGCAGCCTGAATAGAAAAAGGGAAGAGTTGAACCGCCTGATACTGCGCAATCTTTAGCCTTATTTTGTTACCTTTGCACTCCGATAAAAACCGGATTTTACTGATGATCAATATTACTTTACCAGATGGTGCTGTCAGGCAATATGAAAAAGGTGTATCAGCTCTTGATGTGGCAAAATCAATATCTGAAGGATTAGCAAAAAAGGTATTAGCTGCCAACATCAATGGTCAGGTATGTGATGCATCCAGGCCTATCAATGAAGATGCTTCACTGAAACTACTGACCTGGAATGATGCCGATGGACAAATGACCTTTTGGCATTCATCAGCTCATCTCATGGCTGAAGCTGTTGAAAGTATGTTTCCGGGAGTGAAATTTTGGGTAGGCCCTGCATTGGAAAATCCTAAAGGTTTTTATTATGATATGGATCTGGGTGATCGTAAAATGACAGAGGAAGACCTTGCAGCTCTTGAAAAGAGAATGAATGAACTGGCAAAAAAAAATAGTAGCTATGTAAGAAAGGAAATGTCAAAAGATGAAGCTGTAAAATATTTCTCCGAAAAAGGTGACGAATATAAACTTGACCTGCTCAGTAACCTGAATGATGGTGAAATAACTTTTTATACACAGGGAAATTTTACAGATCTCTGCCGGGGGCCACATATACCCAATACCTCCTTTATAAAAGCGATAAAGCTGACCAGCATTGCCGGAGCTTATTGGAAAGGCAATGAAAATAATAAAATGCTTACGAGGGTTTATGGTGTTACTTACCCCACTCAAAAAGAACTGGATGAACACCTTGCCATGCTGGAGGAAGCAAAGAAAAGGGACCACCGTAAGTTGGGCAAAGAATTGGGCATTTTTACCATGGATGATGATGTGGGACCGGGTCTTCCCTTATGGATGCCCAACGGCACCATTATCATTGAAGAATTGGAAAAATTAGCAAAGGAAACCGAATTGGCCGCCGGTTACAAAAGAGTAGTAACTCCGCACATTGCGAAAGAAAGTATGTACCTGACCAGTGGTCATCTGCCTTATTATGCCGACAGTATGTTTCCCCCAATGGAAATGGATGGGGAAAAGTATTATCTCAAGGCAATGAACTGTCCGCATCATCATAAGATTTTTGATGCAGAGCCCAGGAGCTATAAAGACCTTCCTTATCGTATAGCCGAATACGGCACCTGTTACCGCTATGAGCAAAGCGGGGAATTATTCGGGTTGATGAGGGTTCGTTGTTTGCATATGAATGATGCACATATCTATTGCACCAAAGAACAGTTTGCACAGGAGTTCAAGGCGGTAAATGATATGTACCTGAAGTACTTCAAAATATTTGGTGTAGAAAAATATGTGATGCGCCTGTCATTGCATGATCCGGCAAAATTGGGAGAGAAATATATCAATGAGCCTGAACTTTGGCTGGAGACAGAGGAATTAGTAAGAAGTGTATTAATCGAAACAGGAGTACCTTATGTAGAAGTGAAAGGCGAAGGAGCCTTTTATGGCCCTAAGATCGATGTACAGATTTGGAGTGCTATAGGCCGGGAGTTCACCCTTGCTACCAACCAGGTAGATTTTGCCCAGGGACGACGCTTCAAACTCAGTTTTACCAATCAGCATAACCAGCCGGAAGTTCCTTTGATCATCCACCGGGCTCCTCTTGGAACTCATGAACGTTTTATCGGGTTTTTGCTGGAGCACTATGCAGGAAAATTCCCGCTATGGCTGGCACCTGTTCAGGTGAAAGTGTTGCCAATAAGTGATAAATTCATTGACTATGCCAGGGCTGTATCAGATAAACTGAAAAAAGCTGATATTCGTAGCGAAGTAGATGACAGGAATGAAAAGATTGGTAAGAAGATCCGCGACACTGAATTAATGAGAGTGCCTTATATGTTGGTAGTAGGAGAGAAAGAAATGAATGAAAATAAAGTAGCAGTAAGAAGGCAGGGCAAAGGTGATGCAGGCGTTAAAACTATTGATGAATTTTTGACTGAGGCAGTCGGAGAAATAAAAGAACGCAGCAGCGAATAAACCGTATTTTAGCAAACCCGAATCCTGATCGGGATATCTAATAGTAAAACAAAATGCTCATCTGCAGGAGAAAGAGCTTCACACAAAAAAAATAAATGGCAGTACCACAAAAACCCGGAGGAGGGTTCAACAGGCCACCAGGAAGCGGGGGATTCAAACCCGGAGGTGGTGGATTCAACAAAGGCGGTTTTAACAGGGGCAGGTTTGCTCCCCGCAAAGAAGCAGAACACCGTATCAATCATTTCATCCGTGTACCACAGGTGAGATTAGTAGGAGAAAATGTAGAAGTTGGTATTTACAGTACACCCGAAGCATTGAAGATGGCGCAGGATCAGGGACTTGACCTGGTGGAAATTTCACCTACTGTTGATCCACCTGTTTGCAAGATCATCGATTACAATAAATTCCTTTACGATAAGAAGAAGAAAGAAAAAGAGATGAAAGCGAAAAGCAAAGTCTCTGAAGTGAAAGAAATCCGGTTTACTCCCAATACTGATGATCATGACTTTGATTTTAAAGCAAAGCATGCCATAGAATTTCTTAAGGATGGTAACAAAGTAAAAGCTTATGTACAGTTTAAAGGTCGTGCCATCCAGTTTCAGGACAGGGGACAGTTACTATTATTAAAATTTGCAGAACGCCTTGCAGAAATTGGTGTGTTGGAAAGCATGCCCAAAATGGAAGGAAGAAGAATGCTGGCTATGTTTGCACCGAAAGGGAAAAAGAAAGCCTGATATTAAAAATTGATTTGATATGAACCCGTCCATAATAAGGACGGGTTTTATTTTTCCAGCATCCTGTGTTCATTTTTCTCAGAAAAACAATCGATATAAAATTCAACGATTATAAATGTTGAGCCGTCCCTTTACGTATCTTGAGCACATTAAAACTGATATTTATGCATTTCATTTACAAGTTATCATTTTCATTTTTATTCTTTGCGAGCCTGTCGCTGGCAGCATTTGCGCAACAGCCACCTGCCGGAGCAAGACCTGATACAACCAGAAGGCCGGGAAACGGGCCCGGAACAGGAACTTCAACAGGTCCAAAAGCGTATAAGGATGTAATTACCGCAAAAGCTATATCAGATGCTGGTCTTTTTGCAGTACATAAAGTGGAGGACAAATATTTTTTTGAAATACCTGATTCGCTTTTTGAAAGGGATATTCTTGTAGTTAACAGGCTTTCAAAAGCAGGTGCGGGAATGAGAATAGGGGGGTTTGCTGGTTATGCAGGTGATCCCATTAGCCAAAATGTAATACAATTTCAAAAAGGTCCAAAAAACAAAGTATTCCTCCGGAATATTTCGTTTGCTGAATATACAAAAGATTCTACTTCTTCGATGTACACGGCAGTAAAGAGATCAAATATTCAGCCGATAGCTGCTTCGTTTGATATAAAGGCTCTTGGTAAAGATTCTGCAGGTGTGGTGATTGATGTGACAGACTACATCAACGGCGATAATGATATTCTATTTTTCGGCAGTGGTGCAAAAACTACTTACCGTATCGGGTCCATACAGCCTGACAAATCATACATTGAAAATGTAAGATCATTTCCTATTAATGTAGAAATCAAAACAGTGAAAACCTATGGTCGTACACCGGCTCCTTCAGGAGGCTCTTCTTTTGGTCAAGCTGTACCTGGTGGAAATCTCACTGTAGAAATCAATAGTTCATTAGTGCTTTTACCAAAAGTGCCAATGCAACCGAGGTATTTTGATAAAAGAGTAGGGTATTTTGCCGTTGGCTATACTGATTATGATGCAAATCCGCAGGGTGTCGAAAACATTATTATGATTAAAAGATGGAGACTGGAACCAAAGGATGAGGACATGGATAAATATAAAAGAGGTGAACTGGTAGAGCCTAAAAAACCGATCATCTTTTATATTGATCCTGCAACACCCAAAAAATGGGTGCCTTACCTGATACAGGGTGTGAATGATTGGCAGGCTGCTTTTGAAAAAGCCGGATTCAAGAATGCTATTATAGGTAAAATTGCTCCCACCAAACAAGAGGACAGCACCTGGAGCCTTGATGATGCCCGGAATTCTGCTATCGTTTATAAACCATCCAATATTTCCAATGCCAGCGGCCCAAGTATCTCCGACCCCCGCAGTGGTGAGATAATGGAAAGCCATATTAACTGGTACCATAACATTATGGAACTGCTCAGGGATTGGTATTTTATACAATGCTCCCCTTCAGATGCCGGTGCCCGGAAAATGGTTTTTGATGATGAACTGATGGGACAATTAATACGCTTTGTATCATCTCATGAAGTAGGCCATACGCTGGGTCTTAGACACAATTTTGGATCAAGTTCTACTGTTCCGGTTGAAAAACTTCGTGATAAAGCATGGGTGGAGGCTAATGGTCATACACCATCTATTATGGACTATGCCCGATTCAACTATGTGGCGCAACCCGAAGATAATATTTCAAGAAAAGGATTATTTCCCCGTATCGGTGATTATGATAACTGGGCTATCGAATGGGGTTACCGTTTATTTCCTCAGTTTAAAGATGCAGAAAGTGAAAAAGGTCATGTCAACAAATGGATAATTGAAAAACTGAAAAACCGCAGGCTTTGGTGGGGTGATGGAGAAAGTAACCAGGATGATTCTCGTAATCAAACAGAAGACCTGGGTGATGATGCGGTAAAAGCCGGTATGTATGGTATTAAAAATCTGCAACGAATTGTTCCAAACTTAATGCAATGGACAAAAGAGGAAAATAAAGATTATACCGGTTTACAGGGCATGTATGAACAAGTACAGGGACAATTTATACGTTACATGGTTCATATTGCCAGAAATGTAGGTGGTCTTATGCTAACGCCTAAAATGGCAGAAGAAAGCGGACCAGTGTATGAAACAGTTTCGGAATCAAAACAAAAAGAAGCAGTCGATTTCCTGAACAAAAATTTGTTTACCACTCCCACATGGCTGCTGAATAATGATATCCTGACCCGTACAGGACTTAGCGGCACTACGTTGGTTGGGCAGGTTCAGGATGCAGCATTGAACAGGTTATTAAATAGCCGCACTTTTAATAAACTTATTGATGCAGAAGCCCTGCTTGGAAATAGTACCTACCAGCTAACCGAGCTTTTGTCTGATCTCAAAAAGGGTATATGGTCTGAACTGGCCTCTGGAAAAACAACTGATATTTACAGACGCAACCTGCAAAAATCATATATAACAAGTTTAATCAGTCTTCTCTCACCACCTGTAAGTAGTTCTCCGGTTCCCGGATTTACCATTACTATTGGCGGTCTAAATGATAAATCGGATGCGAAGAGCATTATCAGGGCTCATTTAGTAACACTTAGAACAGAAATGAACACTTCGGCAGCAAGGGCTACCGATCTCGTAACAAAATATCACCTGCAGGATCTTGCTTATAGAATATCTAAAGCTTTGGATCCCAAATAATAACAGAATAGTTGAAAAAAAAGTAGGCGAAGTGGGGCATTAAAAGAATGTCCCACTTTTTTGTGGATTATGTTTTGAGTGAACGCATTTCAGGCTTATCTTTGCAACCCGTTAAAAAACGGTAGTTCTTAAAAAGTCCTGAATTTGCAGGGCAAAGATTGCCTGAAGAGGTTCGAAAAAGGTCCCCCTGTGGGGAATGCCTCAAGGGTGTAATATTAAATACTGGGTAAAATGCCTAAAGTAAAAACAAACTCCAGTGCCAAAAAGCGTTTCAAAGTAACGGGCACAGGAAAGATCATGCACCAAAAGAGTTTCAAACGTCACATCCTGACAAAGAAATCCAAAAAACGTAAGCGTAACATGAGAATGGACGGAACAGTTGCAAAATCACATATTGATTTTGTAAAACGCCTATTGAGACTCAAGTAAGATACTGCTTGCGATTCCGAATTTTAATTTTAACTCTAAACTTTTTAAGATATGCCTCGTTCAAAAAATGCAGTGGCCTCTAAAGCCCGCCGCAAAAAAATATTAAAACAAGCCAAGGGATTCTATGGCAAACGTAAAAATGTATTAACCGTAGCCAAGAACGTAGTAGAAAAGGGTATGACCTATATGTTTGTAGGCCGTAAGCTCAAGAAAAGAGAATATCGTTCATTATGGATTGCCCGTATCAATGCCGCTGTTCGTGAAGAGGGAATGACCTATTCTGAATTTATCAATAAACTACAGAAAAAAGGTATTGAACTTGACCGTAAGGTACTGGCAGACCTGGCGATGAATAACCCGGAAACTTTTAAAAGCCTGGTTACTTCAGTAAAATAAGCTGGAAAATTATTTTTCAATAAAAAGAGCCCTGCAATGCAGGGCTCTTTTGTTAAAGAGCGAAGACTAATTATCTCCTAATATGATGATCAATGCATATATCACACCCGGAAGCCAAAATAATAATGTAAGTAAAAGGCTTATCCAAAATCTGTTATTGATCTCTCCTTCATGCAGGTAAACAGCTAACGGTGGCAGAAGGATGGCTAATATAACCAGCAATAGTGTATTAGTGTCCGCCTCTCTGCCAGCTTTCCTTGCAGACTTGTACGCCTTGATTTCCTTTTTTACTTCCTTCCCTAATTGTCTTCTTTCTTTTTTTGAAAGATTTTTAAACTCATCAACCGCCGCTTTTACTTTCGCAGGATCTGGCTCGGTAGTTAAAGAAACGGGGTGAATAACAAGTGCCGCAGAAGAATAATTTACTGAAGTGCCAATAATCAGAAATGCAAGCAATACTAACAGATTCAATCTCATAATAATTGTTTTTGGGTTTAGCGGTGAATAAATAATTAGCAGCCAATAATATGCCGGAAGTACAAAAATAAACCCGCACAAGGCGGGATTATTCTAAAATATATCAACAAGTGTGAATTGTTACATAATATCCATTGCTTTTACAAAGGCCGTAGTTTGAAAAGGGAGTATCAATGTCAGCCATTCCCAGTGGGAATAAATAGCAAAAATCAGTGCGGCAGTAGATGCAAAAAAAACTAACCACCAAAGGCCTCTATACTTTTTTGTTTGCTCCATTTTTAAAAATTTTATGCAAAAATAGGGTGGTAGAAGTAAATCAAAAAAACAGTTTTTAATGACCATGCTTCCTCTTCCTGAGAGCAAATGGAATTGCCACCAATGCACCTGTTAGGGCTATAACCCACTTGATCACAACCATAATATGATATTTCTGAAATTCATCTTCCAATACCGGATCATTTAACCATTTGAATAAATAACCGTTTTCCTTTATGTCGCAGTAAAAGGCAATTACTTGAAGAAGTGCTATAACAATAAGCACTCTTTTTAAAATAATACTTCCTGATTTTTGACTTCCCATCATACAAAGTGCCGCTATCCCGGGATAAACACCGGTCATGAAAGCATAATCAAAATACAGGTGGTAGCTAAGTATTATTTGAACCTCATGATCAAGCCCCGTTAGTATCTCCTGTACTTTTTCGAGAGGATATGATATTTCGAGCCCAATGATTGTAAAGGATGTTCCCCTATACAGAAATTGCGGCTCCATCCATTTCATGCAAAATGCGGTTCCGGCGAAAAGTCCCAGGCATATCAAAAAAATGGTTTGCCATCCTTTATAATTTAAAATCATACCGTTGTGGGTTTTTTTTTGAAAAAAATCATTTAAATGTCGATAGCAATGGCTATTTTTTCTACTTTCGTTATAATGTGTCGAAAAAACACAATAACTTGCTTTTAGAATCTCAGAACTAACGATTGTGATAAAAATACAGTTTTACTTACGCTTTCATACCCGTTACGGGCAAAGTATATGGATTACCGGTAATGCAGATGAACTGGGAAACAATGATCCATCAAAGGCTATTGCAATGAATTATCTTAACGATGAATTCTGGCATGGCAGCATAGAAATTAATCGAAAAAATGCACCCAAAAATATTGTCTATAAATATATCTTGAAAAATGAAGACGGAGAACTGTTGTTCGAATGGGGGCATGACAGGAATATTTCTTTACTAAAAGACATTTCAGAGATAACTACATCAGACATATGGAACCATGCGGGTGAATATGAAAATTCTTTCTTTACTGCTCCATTTAAAAATGTTTTACTTAAAGAAGATCACTCAAAAATAAAAGCTGATTCTGATAAAGACCCCACACATATTTTCAGGGTCAAAGCTCCTTTATTAAAAAAAGGCGAAGCTCTTTGCCTGTTGGGAAGCAATTTAAAATTAGGTGATTGGTCAACCGATAAACCTATGCTGCTTGGGAAAAATGGT
>Ga0116142_10005211_pt1 | contig 11871 bp, 14 predicted proteins | sample AD_UKC033_MetaG_FD_89785 | JGI IMG/M metagenome (GOLD analysis project Ga0116142, IMG submission 89785) | Active sludge microbial communities of municipal wastewater-treating anaerobic digesters from USA - AD_UKC033_MetaG | ecosystem: Engineered > Bioreactor > Anaerobic > Digestate | place: USA... | reverse complement strand
CCCGGCTGATACTATCGGAGAAAGACCGGGCCGGCAAACCACTCAAAACCGCCGACCTTTTCCCCTGAACCTGCTTCGCTCCGGCAAGACGAAAGATGGATTCTGCGACTTCGCGCAGAATGACGGAGAGGGGCGGGTCAGGCAGCCTTTTGGGGCAGACGGGCTTTGCGTGGCTGGAGACTGACGACTTTTCTGGTGGTTTTTGCTTCTTTTTCCTGTAATGCTTTGCAGATAGCTTCAAGCTCGCCGCCGAGTTTTTGCGCAAGTTCATCGCGCCGTTTACGGGTTTCTTCGATGATCGGGTCTTTCCACATATCAGCCCTCCATAAGTTCTTGTGGTGTGCAGATGATTGGCGGCTCGAAGCCGCAGTCGCGGCAGGCCTGTTCTATCCTGGGTCGCATTATAGCGTTGGCAATGTGCGTACAGTTCCATGTCAAAAGATATTCAATTCCATGTACGGTGGCAATAGCAATGTGAAGTGCGTCAAGCCTTGCTTTTGCCGGGAGAGAACCTTTTTCTACAAGATAGGTCGCCAGTTGCTTCGTATTCTCATTGTTCTGTAGAAGCGGAATGTCGACCAGCAGATCCAGACGCCTTTTGGCGGCTTCGGCGTCGCCGAGCGAAGATTCATCGATCACCAGTTCCGAAATGTATAACTCGAACAGATGCCGTCGGTTGGTCCACCAGTCGAAAGATATGTTCTGGTTGGCACAGACCCTCAGGTCATTGCTTGGCCTCGAAGCGAGATAACTGGGAATAGAAGTTTCCAGATATACTTTGGGTAGGCAGGCTGTTTTTTTCATTAATATCCCGACAGGAAAAATTTACAGAACAACTATACTGCTGAAAGTATAGCCCAGTAATTGTTATCGGGCAAGTCGCGCAGAAATATATAATGACCGGGAAGGGCGCAGATTATTTTTCAGGGTTATCTTGGTGGCTTAGAAGCTTTGTGCGAGCTTTCTGGATTTTTTGCGGTCTTGCAGGCGTGTTCTGAGGCTATGGGGTTGTCAGCGGGCGGTATCAGCGCAATGGTTGACCTGGCGTTCAGGAAAGATCTGCCAGGCGTTTCTGTATGGTTTTCTGGAGCAGGGTTCTTTGTCTGGCGATCATTGGTATCTTTTCAAGGATAGTGCAGTGACTGCTGAAGCTTTTTATGAGCTTGTCGAGCATGTTTTGCACTGCCGGGCCAGAAAGGTTAAAGCGTTCGGCAAAATCCAGAATGGTTGCACGCCTGATGTTGTCGTTGCGACCATCGATTTTTAAGGCCATCTGGCGATCTCCGTGGATGAACGTGCAGATAAGGTCGTAAGCCGGGGTCAATTCGACCAGGCTACTGCCATGCTTTACCATAAGACTTATATTTTTTGCGTGCAGATCGCCATTGCCCAGCAGGTATGAAAAACAGTAAAGCTGCAGCAGTTTCAGCAGCATGACACTGGAAGCTGAGCTCAAATCGCATATTCCCGTAGCGATGTCGTTCAGCGAAATACGATATTTTTCTGAGGGGAATTTGTCGAGAAACTGGCAGGCGTCTTCCTGGTGGTGAATGACTGGCTGGTTTAGCGTTTCATCGTAATCACGGTCGAAGCGTTGCACCAGAAGCCCCAAATTGCTGGATCGATCGCGCACCAGTTTTACCTTTGCGACATTCAGCCCGCATTTTTCTGCCAGTTCCATGCAATAGAGCTCGTTTTGCACGAGATCTGGCTTGTCTTCGGGATTGAGTTTCAAGATATAAGAATTTCTGGCCCGGGCTATGTTCAGCGGAAAACTTATCATCGACGCGGAAATTTTCTCCTGAACCCCCGCGATGCTGTCTTCGCCGGATTGATAGCTGTTGAAGCTGAGAAGATCGCTGAAATATTCATAGAAATCAATTTTCTTCAAAGGTGGAACCCTGTATGCATTTGCCGTTTTATTACCGGTCTGGCAATGAACATCACCGATCACGTTGTTGCCTGCTGCGGCAAACAGGCTGAACATGTCATCCGCCGATGTCTTGAGGATTTTTTTCAGGGTATTGAGTCGCCTGCCTTCCGGGAGCAGTCCGGCGAAAAAAGGGTGAAGATTGCTTCCGGTTATGCTGATGGGCTGGTGGGACTTTTTTATGCGTAATGTCAGCCATTGGAATCGTTGCGATGACAGAAACTGCGGATCAAATTGAAAAATGCAGCCAGTGGAAGTGCGTTGCAAAATTCCTGCTTTGAGGTCGTCGCGGTAAATAACCAGCTTTTCTATGTCTTTAGCCTGCATCAGCGCTTCACCGGCTCATTCTTGATGAGAATCCGGTCTTTGCCATCGTCGAGCACAAACTGTAAGCCCAACGTGGTTATAATGTCGAGCAGTTTGCAAATCTGGGTGGTTGTTTTACCTTTTTCGACCTGGCTGAGAAGATTAACACTCACTCCGGCAAGGTCAGCAATTTCGCCCTGAGACAACCTCAGATTTTTTCTGCGACTTCGTAGCGCTGCGCCTAGTGCGCGCATAGTTTGCTGATTAAAAACACTCGAATCAATTTTCATGTTTTTTACCACGCTCGTTCTAAAAATATCCTGCTATAACCATATGATAGTTGATTTTGCGAAAAAATACAATGATCGTAGTAAAAAAATGGGAATTTGGTTGAATTATCTGATAATTTGGCTTTTTTACCATGATCGTGTGTGATTTATCTGTGCCCGGATTCTGACTTAATCGTTGTCGATCGCCGATTCTCACGCAGAGCCGCGGAGGCGCAGATTTTAATTAGAGTTGAGCCGACAGGTTTTTTTGTTGTCATTTCGATGACAGTTGATTATGATGTGGTAAATCCGTTTTATCGGGAGATTGACGATGAGGTGTCGTGGCATCATTCTTGCCGGGGGTTCCGGAACCAGACTTTATCCGATCACTAAAGGCGTCAGCAAACAGCTGGTGCCGGTTTATGACAAGCCGATGATTTATTACCCGCTGTCGACGCTGATGCTGGCCGGAATAAGGGATGTTCTCATCATCACTACACCCGAAGACCAGGCAGCATTTCAGCGCCTGCTTGGCGATGGCGGTCAGTGGGGAATCAACCTGCAGTATGCCGTGCAGCCCAGCCCGGATGGCCTCGCTCAGGCTTTTATCATCGGTGAAAAGTTCATCGATGGCGCTCCCAGTTGCCTCATTCTTGGCGACAATATCTTTTATGCGGAAGGTCTGGCGCGCAAGCTGCAGGCGGTGGCGCAGCGCGAGACTGGAGCTACGGTTTTCGGTTATTATGTCAACGACCCTGAGCGTTATGGTGTGGTTGAATTCAATGGCGATGGCCGTGCTGTCAGTATTGAAGAAAAACCGAAACAGCCAAAATCGAATTTTGCGGTTACCGGGCTGTATTTTTACGATGAGAAAGTCGTTGAATTTGCAAAAGCCCTGAAGCCTTCTGCGCGCGGTGAACTTGAAATTACCGACCTGAACCGGGTTTACCTCGAACGCGGCGAACTCGCTGTCGAAATGCTCAGTCGCGGAACTGCCTGGCTCGATACCGGCACTTTTGCCTCGCTGGTCGATGCCTCGCAGTTCGTGCGCGTTGTCGAAGATCGTCAGGGTCTCAAAATCGCCTGCATCGAAGAAATTGCCTGGCGCATGGGCTTTATCGACAAAGACTGCCTGCTCGAACTTGCAAAACCGCTCGCGAAAAACGATTACGGCAGATATCTGCTGCGTATTGCCGGAGAAAAGCCATGAAAATTACGCCGACTGCGATTCCTGACGTTCTGGTAATCGAGCCGGTCGTGTTTTCCGATGCGCGCGGTTTCTTTTTAGAAACCTGGAACCGTCGAAAATTCGCGGAAGCCGGGCTTGATGTTGATTTTGTCCAGGATAACCACAGCTGTTCAGTGAAAAACACTCTGCGCGGCTTGCATTACCAGCTGCAGAATGTTCAGGGAAAGCTGGTGCGTGTGAACCTTGGCACTGTTTTTGATGTTGCCGTCGATATCAGGCGCAGCTCACCAACCTTTGGCAAGTGGGTCGGCGAGATCGTTTCGGCTGAGAATAAAAAGCTGTTCTGGGTTCCGCCGGGTTTTGCGCATGGCTTTCTTGTTCTCAGCGATGTCGCCGAGTTTCAATATAAATGCACCGATTACTACAACCCCGCTGCCGAGCGCTGCATCGCTTTCAACGACCCCGATCTCGCGATCGACTGGCCGGTCAACGACCCGTCGCAGCTGATCCTGTCGGCAAAAGACCGCAATGGCAAGGCGTTCAACGCAGCCGAACTGTTTGCCTGAAGAAGAGCCTCGCACAAAGCCGCTAAGACACGAAGAAGAAGAAGAAGAAGAAGAAGAAGAAGAAGAAGAAGAAGAAGAGGAAGAGGAAGAGGAAGAGACTCACGCAGAGGCGCGGAGAGGGCCGGAGAAAGAGGATATTCGCGGATTACGCAGATGGCGCCGATTGTTTCAGTTTGAGCAGCCGAGGTAAGCCTGATTGGTGCCGAGAACGATCCCGATACCGATAAGCGAAGTGGACGGATATGTGGCAATCATGCGTAGGGGTTCAATATGTTGAACCCCGGCGGATTATCAATATATTATGCTTAAGATCAGGCGGGTTTGAGCTCGGTCAGCATTTTGCGCAGGTTAGCGCGCCAGTGCACCGGCGACATACCGGATGCTGAGTAAGAGGCGCTTTTATCGAGAACGCTGAAAGCCGGGCGCGTGGCCGGGGTGGGGTAGTCGGTGGTGGCGATCGGTTTGATCTGAACCTGACGGCTGAGCAGGCCGAGGGTTGTTGCTTCTTCGTAGATCGCCACGGCAAAATCGTACCAGCTGGCGGTGCCGGCGTCTGACCAGTGAAAGATGCCGGTAATATTTTTATCGATGAGGCGCCAGATCAGCTCGGCCAGCGATGCGGCCCAGGTTGGCGTACCGGTCTGATCGGCAACGACGCCGAGACTGTCACGTTCGTTCATCAGGCGCAGCATCGTTTTAACAAAATTATTGCCGTGCACACTGTAAAGCCAGGAGGTTCTTATGATCGCTGCGCGCGCGTCGCTGGCAAGTACAGCCTTTTCGCCGGCCAGTTTGCTTTTGCCGTAGACGCTCAGCGGTTCAGGCCGGTCATCTGGACGGTATGGTCGGCTCTGATTGCCCGAAAAAACGAAATCAGTCGAAATATGCACAAGCAGTGCATCGACTGCTTTGGCTGCTTCAGCCAGGTATTGCGGGCCGGTCTGGTTGACGGCAAACGCTTTGTCTCTGTCACTTTCAGCCTTGTCGACTGCCGTGTAGGCTGCGCAGTTAATTACTGCCGCCGGCTTTTCGGCGGCGATGCATTTGATGACCGCGGCGCGGTCGGTAATGTCGAGTTCGGCTTCGGTCGGCGCAACCAGACAGCAGTCGCCCGGGCAGCTGCGTTTCAGCTCAAAGCCAAGCTGCCCACCCATTCCCACAATCAGAATCTTTTTCATCACAAATCCTTCATCTTCCGGCAACAATCTCACAATCAGTTATGATATAATAGCGTAAAAACAGGAGGCAGTCGATGGCTTTTTCGGTCAAAAACTTTGCGGCCGGGGCGCCGTTCTTTCTTATTGCCGGGCCCTGCGTCATCGAATCTGAAGATATCTGTCTTTACATCGCGCAGAACGTCAAGGCGATCGCCGAAGAACTCAAGATTCCGGCGATTTTCAAGGCGAGTTTCGACAAGGCTAATCGCACTGCCGGAAGCTCGTTTCGAGGGCCCGGGCTCGCGAAGGGCCTCGAAATTCTCGCTTCGGTTAAGGCCAAAACCGGCATGCCGGCGCTGACCGACGTGCACGAGCCGCAGCAGTGTGCCGAAGTCGCCAGAGTCTGTGAGATTCTGCAGATTCCGGCGTTTCTCTGTCGCCAGACCGACCTGACCGAGGCCGCCGCAGCGACCGGGCGCGTCGTCAACATCAAGAAGGGGCAGTTCTTGTCGCCCTGGGCGACAAAGCATCTGGCCGACAAGGTGCGCAGTGTTGCCGGCAGCGGGGAAGTGCTGCTGACCGAACGTGGCGCTTCGTTCGGCTATGGCAGCCTCGTCGTCGATATGCGCTCGTTTCCGATCATGCGGGAATACTGTGACGGCGTTGTCTATGACGCCACCCATTCGCTGCAGCTGCCAAGCTCCGGCGGCGCGAAAACCGGCGGGCAGCGCGAGTTCATCGCGACGCTGGCACGCGCGGCCATGGCCACCGGCGATGTCGATGGCCTGTTCGTCGAAGTTCACCCCGAGCCCGAAAAATCGCCGTCCGACGCCGACAACATTCTACCGCTCGACGATCTGAAGGGCCTTCTGAGCGAACTCGCCGCCATCAAAACCGCCCTGCTCGAATCCCGCAAAGCATCTTGACAAGAGGCACATCCTTGTCACATAAGAGTTGTAGGGTTTACTGTCATTGCGAGGATGGCGTCAGCCCGACGAAGCGGTCTGCCGAAGGCATAAGCCCAGCTCTGAGGCTAATCCCATCGTCATAGAGATTGCTTCGTCGCTACACTCCTCGCAATGACAATTTTTAAGCACACATTCAAATGTGACAAAGGGCTGTTAATGAGAGATTTGTGTTTGATGTTGTGTCTGGTAATGGTTCTGTTGGCCGGGGGGCTTTCTGCGACCGGTCTGACGCTGTATTCGTATCAGGACGACCTTGGTCAGACGATAGTGGTCGACAGTCTCGAACGCGTGCCGGAAAAGTATCGAGACAGTGCCAAAAAGGGCTTTATTCCTTCGTTTCGCAGTGACCCGAAGCAAAAAAAGTCGTCGGCAGTAATAGAAACTGTGCCGGAAAGCGTCGTTATCGAGCGCTCTGACGGGCGCGATGCCGACCGTCAGTTCAGTGTCGCCCCACCACCCGAGGAAATCGAAATCGATACTGGTCTCGCCAGCGCGACGCTGAGTATGCAGCAGCTGCGGCAGATTCATCTCAACTTTGAGCGCATCTATATCGCTGCCCGCGATAACGGGTTGCAGTTTCCCGCGATCGGGCCGCTGTATCTGACCAACAACCAGCTGATCATCGACTTTCGCCTGCCTGCCGCAATGAGCAGCGATGCCGGCAAAGCCTGGCTCGGCAAGGCCGGCACTTTCTTCGATCAGATCAAAGGCCTGCAATACAATACCGGCATGTGGCTGTCGCAGAACTCGCCCGAGCTGCTGTCGACCATGCCAATGCTGGTCGCGCGCGCCAGAGTGCTGCTCAACGAGCTGGAAACCGCCTTTTCGACGATCCCGTCAGGAAAGTGAAGAATATTATCCGCCGATGACGCAGATTGTCGCCGATTTTTTGAGGGCTGGCCTAGCTTTAAGATTGTCTGAGAGAATGAGCGGTCTGGAGCTGAGGCCAGGCTGCAAGAGAAGAATTTGTCTGTAGACGCCACAGATTTTTTTAGGCGGGATTTCAGCTGCAGTAATTGGTTTGGCAGGGTCTGCTTAAGCCTTCTGTTTATCTGAGTAATCGGCGCAATCGGCGGTTTCTGCACGATTTTTTTCGATACCGATAACCCGGCTTCGCTAAGGCTACGCCGCGGCACGCGATAACGATTACGACAACGATAACGATTACGATTACGAAGCGAGAGTGCCGATAGATATTGCATGAAGAAGTCGCAAAGACAGGAGAAAGATATGCAATGCTCAAACTGCCCTGACCGGGAAGTATGCTACAATTTTGGTTCGATCAGCCCCAGCAGTCGTGATTACCAGCAGCTCAAACAGGCTTACCTGCGCACCCTGCGCTGCCGTCGCCAGCGTTTCGGCTGAAGAAGACGAATTCCTCGCACAAAGACGCAGAGCCGCAAAGAAAGAAGAGAAGAGCGTCCGCAGATTTGCGCAGATTTTTTAGGACTGGCCGGCTTCGCCGGGTGAGCAGGCCGAGTCTGCTTAAACCTGCGTTTTCATCTGTGTAATCGGTGAAATCTGCGGATGTGCTTTGCCTTCTAGAAGGCGATGGTGGCGCCGAAGATGAAGTTTTCGCTCTGTTTGGGCGCGATTGGTGACGGCAGGTTTTCGTAGTCGCCGTGAGAAACGTAGGCGGCGTTCAGATAGAACGAATTCTGGTAATTGAACCTGAATCCGAGACTGAACTTGTCACCGTTGAAGTCGTAGACGAAGCGCAGATGATCGTTGACCGGCACGGCGCCGCCAATCATGAAGAAAAACATGTCGGCATAACCCTCACCCTTGTCGTAGGTGTAGTTATAACCGCCAAAACGTGATCGGCGCAGCTTTTCCCAGCCGTTGTAGTAAAATTTGTAATCGTCTTCACCAAAATTCATGCCGACTCCGACCCAGGCCACCGGCACCCCGGCCGCAACCCAGACCGACTGGTAGCCTTCGTTGCCGGTAAAACTGCCGCCGAGCGTAACGTTGCCCGGCACCTGATACTTGAAGTTGAAATACAGCGGTTCGGCGATATCGAACCGGTCCTGATTGGCAAAAGGCTTGTCGACCGAAACCTCGATGCCGTCTTCGACGCCCCAGGCCAGACTGACGTTGGTGTCGAAATAATCTTCGTCGCGATACCTTGTACCATTGATATTATAAAGCTTGAACGGCTGCACGTGTACCCCGACAGCCATTTTACCGGGCTCCAGTACGCCGGGAGAGGGAATCAGTGTCGCGCCTGTTCCGCCGGCCATCGCGAGTCCCTGCCGTGGTGTCAGCCTTTCGGTCAACAGCGGCCGCAGCTCACCCGGAACCCGGGTCTGCGGAGGCAGCAGGTAGTGTTCTCCATCGCGTTGCGATTGCGCCGAACCGAGCGGAACGAACTGCCCGGGCTGGCTGTGAACGTAGTATGCATCAGCTTCGGAGCTCTCGTAAGGGCTTGAATAAGCAGGCACCTGTATATCCTGAACCTTCGGGGCCGGTTTGACCTCCTGCCGGCGCGGGTTCGACATGAATGCCTGAAATCTGCCAAGATCGAGAGCAAAACCGCTGCTGGCAACTGACAGCAAGATTGCGGTGGCGGTACAGATTAAAGGTTTGCGACTTATCATGCTGCCAGTATCGGCACAGCTTTAACTTCTTTTAACAACAAAAATATCGATTGTTCTGTCATCCCGTCATTTGATTGTCGTTCTCATTTTCGTGCTCGTGCTCGTGCTCGTAATCGTAATCGAAAAGAGCTCACGCCGAGCCGCAGAGACGCAGGCCGGAGAAGAAGAATATCCGCAGTCGCCCACAGGATGTGGGTGATACTTGGGCGCATCAGGATGGAAGCGCCCGGGTGATTACGCAGATGGCCGCAGATTTTTTGAGAGAGCTGAGCAGGCCGAAGACAAAGAAGAAGAGAAGAAGAGAAGAAGAGAAGAAGATTTTCGCACAAAGGCGCAGAGACACGAAGACGAAGACGGAGAGGATCCGCAGATTACGCAGATGGCCGCCGATTTTTTTTGAGAGGGTTGCCCTGCTTCGCTCTGACGAGCTACGCAGGGTAAACAGGCCGTGCTACGAGAGGGCTTGAGCGAAACGAGGGAGCTTTGAGTTATGACGAGCCTGGAAACGTTGCCAGCCTGAAAGCGAAATCGGCGAAAATTTGCGAAATCGGCGGTTTCGGCTTTTTCTTAGCGGTTTCGGCTTTTCTTGACATTGACTGAGAGCAAACCTATAATGTCTTGCTGATAAGCAGTTGATTCTTGAAAAAAAGGTGTACATGAACCCGATCGAAATTGAAAACGTTCTCTTCCAGGACGGCAGCGTTTCGCTTTCCAAGGCGGCGATGTTGTGCAGTATGATCGATAACGATTTTGACGAAGACCTCGTCAAGATGCTGGCCGGACACGGCGTGCGCGCTGTGATTACGCGCGCCGGCGGCAGTGGCGACAACCTCAAAAGCAAGATCCTGCGCAATACTTTCGGCGCCGCCGAAAACAGCGGGCTGATCGCCATCAACATGAAGAACCGCCATGTCATCATGCATCTCGTCGATGGCATTCTCTCTTCGTTCGACAGCCCACTCATGGATGTAGCCGGCGGTGGCCTCAAAATCGGCCTGGTCGTGCGCGACAGCGACATCGCCATGGGCATCTTCGGCAACCTCGGCCTGCCCGGCCTTGACATCGACTACGAAATTTCGGCCAGCCGCATTCTCTACCACTGCCTCGAGGATTAGCCAATGATCGGAATTGTTGTTATTACACATGGGGCGCTTTCTGAGCAGCTGCTGGCGACGGCATCGCTGATCATGGGCGCTCCCGAAAACGTGCACGCAATTACCTTCACCTCACGCGATTCCCTCGATGACCTGCGCAAAAACGCGGGCAAGGCGATCGAGCCTTATCTCGAAGAAGGCTGCCTCGTGCTCACCGATATAATGGGCGGCAGCGCTACCAATATCTGTGTCGAGTTCATGAAGAACGAAAAGGTCGAGGTCATCACCGGCGCCAATCTGCCGATGCTGCTCGACGCCATCGGTCGGCGTGAAGTCGCCGAGATCAAAGAACTTGCCCGCAAGGTTCAGGAAAGCGGCTGCAAAAGCATTATCAATCTCAAAGAATTTTTCGAAAAAAGAGCAGCAAAAAAAGCATGACGAAACCCGCCGCATTTTTACGCATCGACGACCGTCTGATTCACGGCCAGGTCATTGTAGGCTGGCTGCCTGAAGTCAGGCCCGATCGCCTGCTGGTGATCAACGACAAGATCAGCGAAGACATCATGCGCCAGGAACTCATGGCGCTGAGCGTTCCACCTGAAATCGAGCTCAAATTCTTTTCGACCGGCGAAATCGCCGCCGAAGAGGTTTCTGAACAATCTTTCATTCTAGTGGCTTCGCCGCGCGACGCCTGGGCATGCCTGCAGAAAGGCATCACGCCGCATCGCTTCAACGTCGGCGGCATGCATTCACGCGACGACAAAGAGGAGATCTTCGAAGCTCTGCACGTCGATAACGAAGATCGCCGTTATTTCAACATGATCCTGGACATGGGCGTAGCGCCGGTGTTCCAGCCGACACCCCAGAACGAACCACTGCCGTTAGGTGATATACTGTAAAGCGAGGATAAAACATGGCTTCCATTCTGTTTTCCAAGGTAGTTAAGACTTACGAAGGCGCCAAAGAGGCGACTGTTAAGGGAATCGACCTCAAGATCGAAGATCGCGAGTTCGTCGTGCTGGTTGGTCCGTCTGGTTGCGGCAAAAGCACGAGTCTGCGCATGGTCGCCGGCCTCGAAGACATCACTGACGGCGAAATCAGAATTGGCGACGTTGTAGTCAACAATCTGCCGCCAAAAGACCGCGATATCGCCATGGTTTTTCAGAACTACGCTCTTTATCCGCACATGAACGTGCGTGATAACCTGTCGTTCGGCCTCAAACTGCGCAAGTTTCCGGTTGAAGAAATCAACCGCCGCGTCGAAGAAGCCGCCAGTATTCTCGGTCTGCGCGAATACCTCGATCGTCTGCCCAAACAGCTTTCCGGTGGTCAGCGCCAGCGCGTCGCCCTCGGCCGCGCCATCGTGCGCGAACCCAAAGTCTTTCTCATGGACGAACCGCTCTCCAACCTCGATGCCAAGCTGCGCGTGCAGATGCGCGCCGAGATCAAGAAGCTGCATCAGCGCCTCAAAACCACCTTCGTCTACGTAACCCACGATCAGGTCGAAGCCATGACTATGGCCGACCGCATCGTTCTGCTGCACGAAGGCATCATTCAGCAATACGACGTGCCCGGCGTTATCTACGACCGCCCGGCCAACGTGTTCGTCGCGACTTTCATCGGTTCGCCGCCGATGAACATTCTCAAGGTCAAACGCACCGACAAAGGCCTCGAACTGCCGTTCAAAGACGACAAGGGTAACGCCCACCCCTGGCAGATCAAGCTCGACGAGCATTTCGTCAGCGATTTCGAAGACAACATGTATCTCGGCATCCGGCCCGAGCACATCACT
>Ga0116142_10005208_pt1 | contig 11875 bp, 11 predicted proteins | sample AD_UKC033_MetaG_FD_89785 | JGI IMG/M metagenome (GOLD analysis project Ga0116142, IMG submission 89785) | Active sludge microbial communities of municipal wastewater-treating anaerobic digesters from USA - AD_UKC033_MetaG | ecosystem: Engineered > Bioreactor > Anaerobic > Digestate | place: USA... | reverse complement strand
GGGGTTGAGGGCGTGGAATTGAGCGAGGACGAGACGAAGCGGGCGATCGCGGATTCCGTGGCGTATGTCCGCGCGCTGGGCGGTTTCGAATAGCACGCGGCGTCGCGCGGCCGTGGCGGAAGGAGACCCGGAACGATGCCCGTGACACAGGGCCATCTCGAGTTCCCGGACCTGTTCATGATCGGCGGCTATTTTGCGTTGATGCTCGGGATCGGCGCGTATTTCTACCGCCGTATGCGGCGGATGAAGGACTATTTCAGCGGCGGCAATCGCATCCCGTGGTGGCTCAGCGGCGTCTCGTTCTACATGACGAGTTTCAGCGTGGCTGCCTTTGTTTTCTATCCCTCGCTCTGTTATCGCTACGGCTGGGTTGGTGTGACGCTGCTCTGGGTTGCCATACCCGCCACGCTGTTCAGCGCGCTATTGTTCGCGGCGCGGTGGCGGCGCGCGCGCATCGACAGCCCCGTCGAGTATCTCGAAATGCGCTACAGCCCGCTGCTCCGCCAGTTGTTCGCGTGGCAGGGCGTACCCGTCAAGATCATCGATGACGGCATAAAGCTCTTCGCCACAGGGACGTTTATCTCGATCTGTGCCGGCATCGACATCCGATACAGTATCCTTGCGGCGGGCGGCATCATTTTGCTCTACACGTTCATGGGCGGGCTCTGGGCCGTGGCCGTGACCGACTTCATTCAGTTCGTGGTCCTGGCCGTGGGCGTCGGTGTCATTCTGCCACTCTCGGTTGCGCGGGCCGGCGGGCTCGGCGCGATTGTCGAGAATGCGCCGGCGGGATTCTTCCGTCCGACCACGGCGGAATTCGGCTGGAGCTACGTCATTCCGCTCATTCTTTTGTACGCCCTGGCGTGGAGCAGCATCAACTGGTCCCTGATTCAGCGGTATTACTGCGTTCCGAAGGAACGGGACGCGCTGAAGGTCGGCTGGCTGGTCGTCGCGCTATACCTCGTTGGTCCGCCGCTGATGTTCTTCCCGGCCATCGCGGCGACACGGTTCTTGCCGGGGGTCGAGGACGCGGGCACGATCTACCCGATGATTTGCCGGGAACTGCTGCCCGCGGGCATGCTCGGGCTCGCGGTGGCGGCTATGTTCGCGGCCACGATGTCCACGCTCAGCAGTGATTACAACGTGTGCGCGGGCGTGCTCACGAACGACGTTTACCGGCGGCTTATCCGCCCGCGCGCGAGCCAGAGCGAACTGGTGCTCGTCGGGCGGATCATGACGCTGCTCGTCGGCGTGATCGCGCTTGGCGCGGGCGTTCTCATGGCGCGCGGAAAGGCGGAAGACATGTTCCGCGTCATGGTCACGCTGTTCGGCGTCGCGACGGCGCCGGTGGCGGTGCCGATGCTGCTGGGGCTCGTCTCGCGCAAGGCCACGAACCTCGGCGCGGTGCTCGGGTTCCTTTTCGGCATTGGCGTGGGACTCAACCTCTTCTTCCTGTCGCGGTACCGGCAGGAAGTCGAGTTCCTGGGCATTCTCTGGGACCCGAGCAAACAGGAACTGCTGTTCTGGGGCCTGGCGCTGAAGATGGAGATCGTGCTGTTCTTGAGCACGGCGCTTATGACGTTGGTCGTGATGCTGGCGGCGGGTGCGCTCGCGCCGGCGGATTGTGTCGCACAGGAACGCGCCGACGCCTTCCTCGCGCGGCTGCGCATGCCGATCGGCCGCCTGCCCGAGGACGAGGACGCAGAGTCGGTGACGGACGTCCCGTCGCCGTTTGGCGTGGTGGGCGTGTCACTGCTGTTGATCGGGGGGCTGCTGTTGGCGGTGGCGCCGTGGTGGCGCGGCGGGTTGGTTGTGGCGCTGGATGTTGCGCTTGCACTCGTGTTGATGGCGGTGGGCGGCGCCTTCTTGTGGTTGGGCCGTAGCCGCCTTGCGGGCGGGCCGTAGGAGAAGCGATTGCGATTACGAGTTGTCATGAAATCCTCCTGCGGCGGATTTCTCCCGCAGAGGATGAAAATGGATGCTAGAGCGGTGCACAAGCGGCGCTGAAGCGTTCTTTGCTGGGCAAGACCTCTTACCCCCCGGCTGAAGCCGGGGGCAAAGAAGATCCCGCTGAAGCGGGCTGACAGGCCCGTCAGCGTTGATCTTGGGAATAGCGGGCTGAGAAAGTGGACTGGCGGGATGTCGCGCGTGCCCTGGCCCCGAAGGGGCCAAACGTGAGTAGCCGTAGGCGAAAGCCTACGGATAAGGGACGCCCATCCCCTTTGCCCGGCCCCGAAGGGGTCGAACGTGAAAACTCGCGGGTACGCACCTGGCGAGACATCAAGTCGGTTTTCGGAGTAGGAGTAGGACGAGGACGAGTGTGATTACGAGGACGAGCGGTGTAGATGTATATAGATATATCACTACACTGTAACCCTAAACCCTAAACCCTAAACCCTATTCAGGACCTTCGATATGAGACACTTCACGTTCTTCTCGCTTCCACTTCTTGCGCTGGCGGCGACGGCCTGCGCGGCGCAGGATGCGCCTGAACCGCCGTTTCAGGACGGCGTGGACCTCGTGGTGTTTGACGCGCCGTGGTTGCGGACGATTACGCCGACGTATGAGCGCCGGGACCACGTCAATACGTACAAGGTGTTCACGCACGTGTACGATTTCGACGGCGTCGGCCCGATAACGAAGGGCCCCGGCGGCCTGTATACGCACCACCGGGGACTCTTCATCGGATGGAAGGACACGCTGGTCGACGGGACGGACTTTGACACGTGGAGCATGGACAAGTGCTATCAGCAGCACGTGGCGTGGCTCGCGTTCGGGAACTATGGCGCGTCCACGTTCCAGCGCCAGAAGATCGAGTGGCGCGATCCGCGCGACACGCCGTTTATCGAGGAAATCCGCACCATCACCGCGACGCTGGGCGACATGGACGTGCGCATCGTGGACTTCGGGTCGCGGTTGACGTCGCTACGCGGAACTATCCAATTGAAGGGCGATCTTCAGCATGCGGGCATGCACATCCGCATGGCGCAGGAGGTGGTCGAGCATCAGGACACGACGCGGTACATCCTGCCCGAGGGCGCGGAAGAACGGGAAGGCGACGAAGTGGTCGGCGCGTGGTGGGTGTGCGCGAGCGTCGTGGTGCGGGACAAGCGCTATTGGGTCATGCATATGTCGCCCCGGGAACTGCCCGGCGGTGTTCCGGTGTACTCGATTCGGCGATACGCGCGGTTCGGCGCATTCTTCGAGCCGACACTTGAGGAAGGGCGGCCGCTTGACCTCACGTTCCGGCTGGTCTTCTCGGAGCGCGAATTGGATCGGGCGCGGTGTCAGGCCTTGTACGACGAATTCACGGAGGACCTTCCGTGATTCTCGGCGTGATGAGCGACACGCACGGCCGGATCGCCTTGATGCATCGCGTGGCCGAGCAGATGGTCGCGAAACATGGGGTCGAATGTATCCTCCACTTGGGCGACGACTACGCCGACGCCGAAATCCTCCGGGTTTCGGGGTATGACGTGCGCGCCGTGCCCGGCCTGTGGTGTCCCGAATATAACGAACGGCGTGTGCCGAGGACGCTGGTCGTCGATGTGGGGGGCGTGTCCATCGCGTGCGCTCATTCGCACGAGGACTGGGGGCCGCGCGAACGGAGCGCGGACATCCTGCTTTGCGGGCACACGCATCGCGCCGCGATAAATCGCGTCGGTCCGAAACTCTATCTGAATCCGGGGCACCTCCGCGGCCCGCTCGACCGCGGCCAGCGCGCCTCGTATGCCGTCATCGAGATCACACCGGAGACGATTGCAGTCACTATCCACGAACTCGACGGCGCGGTGCGCACGGCATGCACGGCCCGGCGGCGGGAGGCGGCTTCATGAGCAACTCGGTGGCAACCGGGCCGCCGTGTCCGGCGTGCGGTGCGCCGATGGCGCCGGGGCGCAGTGTGTGCCCGTCGTGCGGGTATGTCTCGCGTTGGTTCAAGGTGCGGCTGGTCGTGGGGTGCTTGTTCCTCCTGCTGGCGATGGCGGGGCTGGTCGGCATGATCATCATGGCGCTGTATGCGCCTCGGTGACGGGAGTAGAGGCTAGAGGCCATGAGCATCGAAGTGGAGCAAGAGACAGACGGACGCTGGATTGCAGAAGCGGTCGACTTTCCGGGGGCCATGGCCTATGGCGCTACTCAGGCGGATACAGTTCGCACTGTGGCGCGCTTGGTGGAAGGTATCGTTGCTGAGCGCAGCGAGCATGACGAGGATTCGCCTGGCGCGCCGCATCAGGCCGGCGTCAGTTGATTTGTTCGAGGACTTCGCGCAGGAGGGTGTCGTAGGTGCGGCGGTAGTTCTCGCGCAGGGCCTGTTCCGCGGGCGTGCCGGAGGCGAGGGCGGACATCATGTCGCGGAGGCGGCGCTGGCCGAAGCGGTCCCACAGGTGACGCACGGTGAGATGCGCTTGCAGGTAGGCGATGCGCAACGCCTCGGGGTTTCGCGCGCGGAGTTGGCTCGGCGCGAGTTCCGCGAGCGAGAACAGCGCGCCAGCCGCGCGGGCGGCGCGCAGGGTTTCCGCCATCGCCGGGGTAAAGTCGCCGCTGAAGGTCTCGGCGAGTCCCTCGTTGAGCCACCAGGGCACGTTTTCGCCCGCGAGGAACCGCACGACGACGTGCACGTATTCGTGCGCCAACCGCCGCCGCAATTCGTCCTCGGGCAGCCATTGGCCGTCCTTGTCGGTCATGGGCGCGCGAATTTTGCCGTCGTAGACGGCGCCGACGTGGTCGTCCAGTTGGGTCGCTTCGCTGAACTGGTCCGCGCCGTAGAGAATGACCTGGATCGGTCCGGGCGGATACACCCCGCCGAACTTGCGGCCTATCTCGCGATAGGCGTCCTCGAGCAGGCGGATGATACGGTTGCGCACGTGGTGGGGGAGGTCCTTTGGCCCGGTGAGACGGAAATGGCTCGAATCGGTCTTCTTGAACCCGGACTCGATGGATTCTTCGCGAAACGCCTTGTCGTAACGCTCGCGCAGGCCGGGCCGTTTCGGGTCCATGCGCAGCACATACTCCCACTGCGCGCGCGCCCACGGCAGGTCATTGTCCCGGTAGTACGCCTCGCCGAGCAGTTCATGCGCGTCGAGGTGCCCCGGTTTGAGTTCGATCGCCTCCTCGAGACGGCGAATCGCCTGAGACACCATGTCCAGACGCAGGTAATACGCGCCCATCTGCACCAGTGGCGAGGGGTTCGCCGGATCCGCGGCAATCGCGCGTTCGAGATGCGTAACGGCGGACGCGAAATCGCCGGATTGTGCGAGTACGTCGGCGGCGCCTTGCCGCGCATTGCACAGGTTCCGGCGCACGGTGGCGTTTTCCGGGGCCTGCGTGAGCGCGCGCTCGAACCACGTGATGGCGAAGTCGAAGTTGCCAGCGTCGTAGGCTTCGATGCCGCGATTGTTGTACTCGGCGGGCGACTGCGCCACCGCCCCGACGCCCAGCATACACAACACGATTATCAAATACCCTCGAAAGCTCACCCTATATACTCTCCTACTCTAGTCCCTAGTCCCCAGTCCCTCTCCAAGCCACCGCCTCGATCTCGACCTTGATATCAAGCGGCAAACGGCCGACCTGCACACAACTGCGCGCCGGGCAGTCCGTCGTGAAGTACTCCTGGTAGATGCGGTTGAACTCGGCAAAGTCGTTCATATCCGCGAGGAACACAGTTACCTTGACGATGTCCTTAAGGCCGCATCCGGCGGCGGCGAGCACCTTCTCGAAATTCGCGAAGGTGACGCGCGTCTCATGCTCGAACGTGCCATAGGCGACTCCTTGCGCGGTGAAGGGGCCCTGCCCCGAGACGAAGACGAAGTCGCCGGCAATCACAGCGTGGGAATACGGCCCCTTGGCCGGCGGGCCGTCCGTGGCGTTGACGCATTGTTTTTGCATGGCGCTGTCTCTCCCCGGATCTGCTCTTGGTTCCTTTGGGTCTTCTCGATCCGTTACGTCCCTTTTCCCGTCCTGCGAGAACGCTAACATAAGACGCCCGACCCGTCAATCCGCGGCGTCTTCGAGTGCTCGCTCTGATAGAAACAGGCGATGCCGCAGCAGGATTTCCGGGAAGCCCCGGGTCGCCACGTGGGAGGCGGCCTGGAAGTCGTGGGCGCGCGTGCCCTCGAGGGGCAGCGCCACCGCCACAGGAACGCCCGCCGCGCGCAGCGAGATGACGCCGGGCTCGGTGTCCTCGAAGCCGACGACCCGCGCGAGGGCGGCGGCATCCACGCCCAGCCGCGCCAGCGCCGCGCTGTACGGGTCGCGGAAGGGTTTCAGCCGCGTTTCCGGGATATCCGTCGAGGTTACGACGGCGTCATAGCTCGTTTCGGCGGTCTGAAAAAGCTCGTGGACGGCGTCCGAGCGCTCGGGCGGTAGCCCCCAGTCCATGATCTCCGCACGGAGTCTCGTGAATACGTGGCGCAGCACGTGGCGCGTCTCGAAGGCCGACGAGGTCGTGACCAGCGCGAGTCTCGCCGGCTGGCGCTCGAAATGGACGCCCAATGCGCGCAAAGTATCCCGTCCCTCATCGGCGTTCACGACGTCGTCGAGGGCCGCCGCCAGCATGTCGAAACAGCAGGCGGCGTCCGCGCCCAGGCGCCCCTTGAGCGCCGCCATGACGACGCCGACGCCGGGCAGGGGCCGGATCATGGGCTCGTCGTTGCCGACGAGGCGGCGGTGGTAGTCGTGCGCGTAGATGGTGAGGCCGACGTCGGTTGCGCACGCGGGCCAGGCCGCGCGCAACGCGCCGATGCACTCGGCGCACAAGGCGTCCAGCACGCCGCCGTGGGCCGCGGGCTCTTTCCCCGAGCGCATCAGCACGCGAAAACGCGGGTCATTCAGCAGAGCGGCAAGGCCAAGGCCCGCAAGCCAGTCGCGCACGTTTGCCGCCTGCGCTGGGTCCGCCCACGGACCAATGTTCCATGCCGCAGCCTCGATATAGGCGCGCGTCGTCGCGTCCAGCGAGAACAAATGGCCGTACTTCTCGCCGAGATATTCGAGGTTTTCCCGCCCGCTATAGCCGATCAACGCGGGGTGGTCTCGATCCCGGTCGAGCCCCGGCCAGGCTTCCGCGGCCAAGCCGCTCATGCGCCGCATCATTTCCTCCATCGCGAGACAGCACACATCCTCCGTCGAGGTTGTCGTACCGTCCATGTCCATGAGCGCGACGGCGAGACCGTCGTCGAGCATCGTGCGTTTCGGGGCCAAGGGCACGACCTCGAAGGGCGGAAACGGCCCCGAGTCCTTGCGAATCACGGCGAAGTCCTCAGCGAGATTGTGCAGTTGACGTGTTGCCGATCCGCCATCGAGATAGGAGACGGCACGTGGCACGGGTGCGCCGTTCTCGGAGGGCTTGCCGTGCGTCACGGCGCGCCGACTCCCACGGGCAACGCGTCGCGCGGTACGAATGCGATCAATACCGCGACGTACACCAAGTACAGCAACAATAGAATGGCGCCGTTCACGCGGCTGAGCCGGTAACCCCAGCGGAGCATGACCAGCATCACGCCGACAATGATGGCGACGGCGGGAAACATGATGAGGATGACGCGCATTTCGGCGCGCAACGGGTTCGCGATTGCCGACAGCCCCGCGACCCAGCAGATGTTGAGGATGTCTGCGCCGAGAATATTGCCGACGCCGATCCCGCTTTGCTTCTTGATCGCGGCGGCGGTGCACGTCGCGATCTCGGGCATCGAGGTTCCAATGGCGACTACGGTCAACCCGATTACGACCGGCGGCACGCCGGCCGCCGTCGCGAGGCCGAGCGCGCCGTGCAGCAGCAGATGGCTTCCGCCGAGCACACCGACGAGGCCGAGGGCGAAGAGCCCGACGACCTTGCTTGTGGGAAGCTGGGCCAGGCTTTCGTCCGGTGGCTCGAAGGGCAGATCCGTCGCGGACGCGCGACCGCGCTTCACGCGGACATAGGACACGACAACGTAGCCCGCGTAAAGACTCAAGAGGATGATCCCGTCGGCCCGGGACAATACGCCGTCCAGGCACATGGCGAAGGCCAGCCCGATCGCGGCGATGAGCATGACCGCGCTCGTGCGAAAGAGGCGCGGCTCCGCCACGAGCGGCGTAACGGCAAGCAGGGCGGCGAGCCCAAGCGCGACGGAGGCGTCGACGATTACCGAGCCGATGGCGTTGCCCAAGGCCACCTCGGGCATTCCGCGCAGCGCCGCCAGTACGGAGGCCATAAGCTCGGGTGAGGTCGTCGCAATGCTGACGATGACCAGCCCGACAAGCATCTGCGGCACCGCCAGCTTCTCCGCCATCGCCACCGCGCCCTCGACGAACCAGTCGGCGCACTTCCACAGGATCACGACTGCCGCCGCGACATAAAGCAGGTCCTGGACCAAAGGGGGCATACCCGGAATTCTCCTCGACGCCTCATGCTCGTCACGGTCATGGCATGGACATCTTGCCCATGAACCGTCCCAAGTCATGGTACGTGGCCGCCCCCACGGCGTGCAACCGTTGCCGAGCCCGTTGCCGAGCCCTCAGGCAACGTCGCGCCGCCCGCTGCTGCTTCCGGTGTGCTTTCCTCCTGTTCTTCTCGGCCTTGCCCCCCGGCCAGTGCGTGGCCTACCATGCACCCGCGCTCGACGCTGAAGCTCCAAGGAGACCCAATGCCATGCGTTATCTGCTTGTCTGCCTGATTACCGCCCTGTGCGTCGCCACGGCATCCGCAACCGATTCCCGGCTTATCGACGTAACCCAGCCGCCGTACAACGCCGTGGGCGACGGCGCGACCGATTGCTCGAAGGCATTTCAGGACGCCTTGCACGCGGCGGGCGAGGGCGACGACGGCGGGGTGGTGTTCGTGCCCCGGGGGCAATTCCTGATCTCTGAGCCTTTGCGGATGCGGCCCAACACCGCGTTGCGCGGCGTGTGGACGTATCCGCCGAATTCGCCGCAATTCTGGCCGCCTTTCGAGGAGAAGGCGCTACCCGGCTCCGTCCTGCTTGTCACGGCGGGCGAGGGCGACGAGGACGGCCCGCCGTTTATCACCATTCACGCGAGCTGCGCCATCGAGGGCCTCGTCATCTATTACCCGAAGCAGGTGAAGGAGAATCCGCCGAAGCCCTATGCGTGGACCGTGCAAATCACCGAGGGCGGCGCCGACCACTGCACGATTCGCAACGTGCTGATGGTCAACCCATACAAGGCGGTCGATTTCGGCACGCATCCCTCGGGCCGGCACTTCATCGAGAACCTCTACGCCTATCCGCTCTATCGGGGCCTCTATATCGACAAGTGCTACGACATCGGCCGCGTCTCGAATGTCCACTTCTGGCCGTTCTGGGGCTACACCGGCGACGACGACCCGGTCGGACGCTTCGTGACCGATCACGCGGAGGCGTTCATCATCGGCCGCACCGATTGGGAGTACTTCAACAATTGCTTCGCCATCTTCTATCACGTCGGGTTTCGCTTCGTGAACCGCGGCGCGGGGGGCGGCAACGTGCTGCTCACGCAAAGCGGCGCGGACATTTGCCCCTACGCGGTTCTTGTCGAGGAGGTCCAGGGACACTCCGGCGTGTCCTTCTCGAACAGCCAGATTTTCGGGCGTGTCACGGTCAAGGATACGAACGCGGGTCCGGTGCGCTTCACCGGCTGCGGCTTCTTCGGCGCGACGCGCGAACCCGAACCGCGCGATCCCATCCATTGCGAGATCGCGGGTGCGGGCCATGTGTCGTTCGAGAACTGTCACTTTATCACGCTCGATCCGAAGAACACCGCGAAGACCAGCATCCTCGCGGCCGGCGGCGGGTTGAGCGTATCGAACTGCCTGTTCATGGACGTGGGCCGCGTTCACTTCGACCTGCGGCCCGGCCTGCGTACGGCCGTGATTGTGGGTAATACGTTCCAGGGCGTGATGGTGATGCGCGATACGAGCGAGGCGAATGTGCAGGCCGGGCTCAATGCGGACCAGCGCGCGCCGAAAGAACCGGACAGCCTCACGGTGGATAACCTGGACGAGGGCGATGGCTTCTCGACAGACGGTGCGTGGTATCTGGGCAAGGCGGGCGGCGACTATCGCGGCGTGGTCCACTGGGCTGAGGCGGGCGACGGGGAAGCCACAGCGACATGGCGCGTCAATTTACCCCAAGCCGGCGATTACACCGTGTCCGTCTGGTACGGCGCCGACCCCTTCAGTGACCGCGCCACCGACGCGCCGTACACGGTGCGGCACGCCGCAGGCGAGGAAACTATCCGCATCAACCAGCGCGAGCATAGCGGACAGTGGGTCGAACTCGGCACATTCCGTTTTGAGGCCGGATCTGCCGTCGTTACCCTCTCCAACGCGGCCAACGGCAACGTCCTCGCCGACGCGGTAAGGTGGGTTCCTGTGGCAAAGTAGTCGCGCGTTTCCCGATCGCGACGGGAGTACTTATCGGGAGGGGACGCGAAGATCAAACGCTTGACTGAAACGACTGTTCGGTATAGAATAAGCAGCGGTGAACGCGGCCTTCGCGGGGTTGCTGGGGGCAGGAAGCGTAACTCATGGAAAGACCGTTGGATACGAAGACTGTGCTGCTCGACACCGCTGGCGAGTTGTTCGCCGCGCTGGGGTTCGAGGGCGCGAGCGTGCGCGCTATTGCGGAGCGCGCGGGGACCAATATTGCGGCCGTCAACTATCACTTCGGCACGAAAGACAACCTCTACGCGGAGGTGTTGCGGCGGGCGGCGCTGGCGATTCGCGGCGCGGGCATCGAGCAGTTTCTGGAGCCGCCGGACCGCATCGCTACGCCGGCGGGGGCTGCGCGGGTCATTCGCGAGATCGTACACGCACGATTTGCGTCCTACTTCTCGAATGACTATCCCGCGTGGTACCGTCGCCTGCTCATGCGCAGTCTGATCGAGTCCTCGGCGGTGTGGCAGGACCTGGTGCGGGCGGTTTTCGCGCGGGAACACGAACTGTTGTCGCGCGTGGTGCAAGCGGCGAATCCCGCGCTGACGGAGGCGCAGGTGGCGCTATTCGCCTTCACGCTGACGGGGCAAATCGTGGTTTTCGGCTTCGCGGAGACGCCCATCTTGATGATCCTGGGCAAAGAAGCCTATGACGACGCATTTCTTGAGGCGGCGGCGGACCACGTGTCGGCATCCGTGCTGGCCGCCTTGGGGCTTGCCGGCGCACTGAGATAGGACTGAAGGCATGGCGAAGAACAGACTAAGACGGGTGATACGGAGGGGGGGAGTCGTCGCCCTTGCGGCGGCGCTGTGCGCGGGCGCGATCATCTTATACGGCGCTCGCAACGGCGGCGCCAACGGGATTGGCGCGCAGTCCGCGGTCGAGGCGAAGCCCGCGGTCCCGGTCGTGACGGAACCGCTTGCGTTGCGGGACTTTGAGAGCGTGGTCGTGGTGCAGGGCACGATCGAGGCGAAACACACGGCGATTGTGTCCGCGAAGATACCGGGGACCATCGAAGCGATTTACGTGGACGAAGGCGACGCGGTGGTCGAGGGCGAGACGCGGCTTTTCCAGACCGACGCGCTCAAGCTGCGGAAAGCGGTCGACATCGCGCGCCAGAACCTCGAAATTGCGCGTTACGGTCGCCAGGAGAAGGAGGCGTACCGCGAGCGCCTGCAGGCGGACTTTGAGAAGGCGAAGATCGATTACGATCGGCACCAGTTGCTTTACGAGAGTAACTCGATAGCGATTGACGTGTTGGAACAAAACCAGAGCCGGTACCGGCAGGCGCTGGCCATGTGCAAACACGCACAAAGCCTGGTGGACCTTGCCGCCGAACAGGAACGGCAAGCCGAAGCGTCGCTCGCCATCGCGCAGAAGGACCTGGGCGACGCGCTGGTCACGGCGACACTCACGGGCAAGGTGACCCATCGATTCCTGGAACCGGGCGAGATGGCCGGGGCC
>Ga0116142_10005206_pt1 | contig 11877 bp, 8 predicted proteins | sample AD_UKC033_MetaG_FD_89785 | JGI IMG/M metagenome (GOLD analysis project Ga0116142, IMG submission 89785) | Active sludge microbial communities of municipal wastewater-treating anaerobic digesters from USA - AD_UKC033_MetaG | ecosystem: Engineered > Bioreactor > Anaerobic > Digestate | place: USA... | reverse complement strand
TCAAGCAGGAGGCCAACGCCGACAATTATGTCGAGGGCATCGCACTGGATGTCAACGGCTATGTCAGCGAGGGCAGCGGCGAGAATATTTTCGTCATCCGCGACGGCGTCGCCTACACTCCGCCGGTCTCCGCCAGCATCCTCAGCGGCATCACCCGCGACAGCGTGATCAAGCTTTTTGCCGAGATGGCGCTGCCGGTCAAGGAGACCCTTCTGCCACGCGAAATGCTCTATATCGCCGACGAGGTCTTTTTCACCGGCTCAGCCGCGGAGATCACCCCGATCCGCTCGATTGACCACGTTGTCATCGGCAGCGGAAAATGCGGTCCGGTGGCGGCCGAGCTGCAGAAACGCTTTTTCGACTATATTAACGGCGAGCGCGAAGACTCTTATGGCTGGAACCACTACGTCCGATAATCAAAACTACGAAGACGAAGACGTCTATCACGCCTCGGCGCCGGGCTCCCGGCGGCGAGGCCGTGAGATCGCCTTGCAGGGGCTCTATGCCATCGAACTATCCGGCGAGAGTCCGGTCAAGGTGCTGCGAGATGTCTTGAGCTTCCACGACGAGGAAAGCGTCATCCGCGATTTCGCCCGCGATATGGTGACCAAAGCGGCCGAACATCACGATGAACTCGACGGCCACATCCGCCGCCATGTCACCAACTGGGACTTTGATCGCATCGCCATCATCGACCGCATTGTGCTGCGCATGGCGATCTGCGAATTTCTCTATTTCTTCGATATCCCGCCCAAGGTTTCCATCGACGAGGCGATCGAGATGTCCAAGCTCTACAGCACCGACCAGAGCGGGCGCTTCGTCAACGGCATCCTCGATGCGGTGCTGCTTGACCTTAAAAAGAGCGGCCAACTCGTCAAGAGCGGCCGTGGACTGCAAAACGGCAACAGCAGCGAAAACCGGAAACATAACCAGCCCTTGTGACGTTTTAATATTCAGACCATACGGTTGCCGCTCGTAATCCGGGCGGCGCCTTTTTTTTACTTGTCGATGCCGCCGTTGATCCGGCCGGCCATTTTTTTGAACAGAGGAACGCTGCACATGAGTTCAATTACCGATATTTTTTCCAAACTGGTCGGCGGGACCAGTAACGAGAAGCAGGTCCGGCGCCTCAATCCGCTCGTCGACCAGGTCAACACCTTTGCGGCCGCGTATGAACAGCTCAGCGACGATGAACTGAAGGCCAAAACGCACGAGTTCAAATACCGGCTCAATACCGGCGAGACTCTTGATGACCTGCTCCCCGAGGCCTACGCCGTGGTCAAGGAGACCTGCCGCCGCCTTGTCGGCCAGAAATGGCTGATCAGGGGTCAGGAGATCACCTGGAATATGGTCCCCTACGACGTGCAGATCCTCGGCGCCATCGTCCTCCATCAGGGCAAGATCGCCGAAATGGCCACCGGCGAAGGCAAGACCCTGGTCGCCACCATGCCCCTCTATCTCAACGCCCTGACCGGCAAGGGGGCCCATCTGGTCACGGTCAACGACTATCTGGCCCAGCGCGACTGCGAATGGATGGGCCGGATCTACTCCTTTCTCGGCCTGACCGCCGCCGCCCTGCACGGCGAGATGACCCCCGAAGAGCGGCGCGACGCCTACAACGCCGATATCACCTACGGCACCAACAACGAGTTCGGTTTTGACTATCTGCGCGACAACATGGCCGCCGATGTCTGGAATGTGGTGCAGCGCAAACTCAACTATGCCATCGTCGACGAAGTCGACAGCGTCCTTATCGACGAATCCCGCACCCCGCTGATCATCTCCGGTTCGGTCGGGGCGCCCCGTAATATCTATTACGAACTCAGGCCGATTGTCGCCAACCTCTACAAGCGGCAGATGGATCTGATCGCCGAGCTGCTGCGCAAGGGCAAGGAGCTGCTGGAGAACGACCAGGATGAAGCGGGTATGGCCCTGCTGCGCGTCCAGCGCGGCGATCCCAAGAACAGCCAGCTTCTCGAACTGCTCACCTCCGAATTCTGGGTCAAGAAGCTGATCGAGGGGATTCAGGGGCAGTACGAGATCAACAAGGAGATGGCGGTCGTCGATGCAGAGCTCTATTATACCATCGACGAAAAGAGCCACGTTGTCGACATTACCGAGAAGGGGCGCATCTTTCTTTCAGGCGGCCGCGACCAGGACATCGTGCCCAAGATCGGCGCGCTCGACGCCCTCGACGAGGAACTGGGCAAGCTGGCACAGCAGAAAAATCTCCAGCGCTACTTCTCGGTCGATCCCGTCAGCGGTCTCTGCAACGGCATCTTTTTCGCCGGCCAGGTCGCCCTGACCGGCGCCGGCCGCCCGCTGGAGGCGGCCGCGGAGGCCGCGGCTGAAAAGCTCGCCGGCCGCATCGCCGCCCTGGCCCAGTCCGCGGCAGAGCTCGCCCAGCAGCAGAAAGTGGACAAGGCGGCCGCCTGGCGGCAGCTCTACCTCTATTCCAAAAAGGCTGAACGCCTGGCCATCGGCCTCACCGACAAGGGCAAGGCCCTGCTGGGCGATGGGGAGACCGATCCGGCTTTCAGGGAGCTGCTCTCCGCTTACGACCGGCTCCTGAACCAGCTCGAACCCGAAAACGCCGAAGACCGTCTCGAAGTGGATCGCTGCCGCGAATTCGCCGGCCAGCTCTTTGAACTGGATAAAAACAGCAACGCACCCGTCGCCCTGCGCCCGGAAGGGCTGGTCGCCCTGCTCGCTCTGCATCTGCAGGGAGTGCCCCGGGGCGCCGCTTTCATTGTCAAAATGGACGCACTGCTGCGGGGCGCTGATCCCCTCGACGCCAAACGGCAGGAATATTTTGAATTTTCCGACAAGGGGGGCATCCCCCGCCATATCGCGGAAAAGGGGCGCATCGCCCTGCTCGGCGGCAATCCCGATCTCTATATCCTTCCCGACCGCACCATCGTCGAGGAGCGCGACCGGCACATTCAGGAACTGCTCGACCGCACCCTGAACCAGAACACCTTCGACTATACCGAGCGCGTCCTCGCCATCGAGGCCCTCGAGAACGACCTCGCCCAGATCTGCGCGCTCAACGATCCGGGCCATCTCTTCATCACCCCGGGGGAGGAGGGGAGCCGCTTTCAGTTCACCCCCGCGGGGGCAGCCCTTGTGGCCGATTATGCCGGCCAGACCAGAGGGTTGGTCACCGCCTTCGATCACGATTTGCGCGCCGAAAAACAGCAGTCCGGCACCCTCTTTGCGCCGGACGGCAAGGGCGGCTATGCTGGTCTCGCGCCAGCCGAGCGTGACCGGCTGCTTGGCGCTTCCTATGAGGAGATGCGCACCCGCATCGAGGAGTGGCGCGGGCGGCAGACAGCCGGCAGCACTCCCGTCGCCCTGCGACGGGATCTCGATGCCTTCCTGGGCGGGTTTTTCCCCGCAGCCGACGCCGACGAAGCGGGCAGCCTATCCCGCCGCTTCGAAGAGGTGGAACGGCTCGACCGCACCCTGCAGATGGTCTTCGCCTGGTACAGCCGCGAGGATCTCAGCGACAGCGAACGGCTGCGCCACCTGCACCGCACCTTCGAATTCGATCCGCTCATCATCAAAGCCCGGCCCCTTGCGGAGATGCAGCTCACCGGACTCTCCGAGTCCGGTCTGCGGCTCCTGCCCGGCGCCGCTGATGCGCGTGGCCAGGTCAGCGACCGCCTTCTCCGTTTCGCTGCCGACCGCGACATCGAACAGCAGAACCTCTTCGAGCTCGACGCGCAGGGGCTGCCCACCGCCCTGAAAAAAACGGCGCGGCCCATGCTGCTCGATGGCCTGCCCTTTTTCAGCTTTTCCGAGGAACTGGCCAGGTTCCGCGAAGAGGTGCTCTTCCTCGCCGCCAAAAAGGTCAACAGCCAGCAGGAGTACGACAGCCTTCTGGCCAAAGAGAAGGCCCACCTGCGCGGCAAGCAGATCCAGCTCGATGAGCGCGAGATGAACGAGCTGATCTTCAAGGCGCACGCCCCCCACGAGACCCTCACTTCGGAGGAGATTGAACAGTGGTGCCGCCTCCATTTTGAGCGCAAGCCCCGGCGTCTGCTCGAGGAGCAGCGCGACGGCCTCTGGCAGGACTATACCGCCATCGAGGAGCGCGTGCAAAACATCTCGCAGCTCCTGCGCGCCTATACCCTCTATCAGCGCGATGTCGACTATGTGGTCAAGACCCTCGATGATGCCGATCTGCGCGGACGCATCTCCGGGCGCAAGGGCGCCCGGGCGGTGATGATCGTCGACCAGTTTACCGGCCGCCTCATGCCCGGCCGCCGCTACAGCGACGGCCTCCATGAAGCCCTCGAGGCCAAGGAGGGGGTGGAGGTCCAGTCCGAGTCCCAGACCCTGGCCACCATCACCATCCAGAACTTTTTCCGCCTCTACGACAAGCTCGCCGGCATGACCGGCACGGCGGAGACCGAGTCCCAGGAGTTCTTCAGCACCTACGCTCTCGAGGTGGTGGTCATCCCCACCAACCGGCCGGTCGTCCGCGCCGACGAGAACGATGTCATCTATCGTACGCGCAAGGAGAAATATTCGGCCATCGTCGAAGAGGCCATCGCCATGCATGAGGAGGGACGCTCCGTCCTGGTCGGCACGATCTCGGTCGAGGTCTCGCAGCTGCTCAGCGACATGCTGACCCAGCAGGGCGTGCCCATCGCCAACTGGCTCAAGAAGGGGGATGTCAGCCAGGAACTGGAGTCGGGCCGCTTCCACACCGTGCTCAACGCCAAGTTCCATCGCCAGGAGGCGGAGATCGTCGCCAAAGCGGGCTTGCCCGGCAGCATCACCATCGCCACCAACATGGCGGGGCGCGGCACCGACATCAAGCTCCATCCCGAAGTGGCCCATCGCGGCGGCCTCCACATCATCGGCTCCGAAAAACACGAGGCGCGGCGCATCGACCGCCAGCTGCGCGGCCGCTCCGGCCGCCAGGGCGATCCCGGCTCCTCCCGCTTCTATCTCTCCCTCGAGGACGACCTGATGCGCCTCTTCGGCTCCGACCGTATCACCAATATGATGAGCCGCCTCGGACCCATGGAGGAGGGAGAGCGGATCGAACACCCGCTCATCACCCGCTCCATCGAACGGGCGCAGAAAAAGGTCGAGGAGCGCAACTTTGAGATCCGCAAGCACCTCCTCGACTATGACAACGTGCTCAACGATCAGCGCAAGATCATCTACAAACGCCGCCAAAACCTCCTCGGCTTCGCCGGAGCGGAGGATTTTGTCGAATCCAAGGCCAAGCGCTACTTCAATGAAGAGGACGACCGTGGTGAATGGGACCTGGCCGGCCTGGTCGTTAACCTGCGCGACTTTTTCAAGTCGGACCTTCCCTTCGATGCCGACGACCTGGAACGGCTCAAGCATGAAGAGATCAAGACCACGGTGCGCGAGTGGGTGGCCGAGCGGATCGAGGAAGATACCCTGCAGCGCCAGCTCCAGATCCGTCACCGGCTTTTCGGCTATGCCCCCTTTGCGCGCATCCTGGAAGAGCTGGTGCACCTCAAGATCAGGCTCCACAACGCCGGTTCCCGGGATCTCTCGCGCTGGAACATGGGCGGGATCCGCTATGAGCTCGAGCGCATCTTTGGCGAGTCACCGGAGTGGCTCGAGGAGAAGAGCCGCGGCGAGGAGGCGGCCGCACTGGAAAAGCGCATCGTCGCCTGGGCCGTGGAGCTCTACCGCACCCGCTTCGATGCCGACCATGCCGGCTACGATCTCGCTCTCCTGGCCAAACTTCCGGCCGACGAGATGGTCAAGGCCTACATCCACGCGCTGATGAGCTTTCATCTCAATGAAAAGCTGCCCCAGATCAACTGGACACCCGAGGAGCTGCTCGCCGACCTTGAACGGGTTTTCGAGGAACGGCCGCAGCTGGGCGTGAACGAGATCAAGACCATCCAGCGCGGGCGTGTCGCCGCGATGGTGCGGAGCTGGGCGCTCGAACGGATCAGCCGTACCGACAGCGAGACCCTGCGCCATCGCATCATCGGCTATTTTTCATCAACGCTCTTCATCGACTCCTTCGCCGACTATCTGCTTGAGGAGATGGGCGAGCCGCAGGAGAAGGAGCTGAACGGGCGCCAGCGGGGTTTGATCACCGAATACTTTGGTCCTGAAGCCCTCTTCACCGGCAGCGCGGAAAACCGCGCCGACCTCGCCCTGGCGGTGAGCCGCCAGCTGCAGATCCACTTCCGTCAGCAGCTGCAGGAGGGGCGGGAGGGGTATCTCCAGGCCATGCTCACCCATGCCTCGATGGACGAGATTCTGACCGCGGCTATCCTCGCCATGATCAAATCGATCGCCGCGGGCGAGGGCACGGCCGAGAACAAGCAGAAACTGCTCAGCGCGCGGATGGAGTTCATTCTGCAGCAGCGTCCGCCCAAGCCGCTTCCCGATACCGGCGATGAAGGCCTGATCGCCTCCTATGCCGAGGATATCGTCGCCTGGGCCCTGAAGTGGTACGCCACCTATGCGGAGCGCCAGGAGCGGCTGCATCAGGAAACCCTGAGCTCGGAGATCGTGCGTGACTCGGTGCTGACGATGATTCAGGATACGGTTTATACGATGATCAGCACTCTGCTCTCGGGCGACAGCGGGCTGGACGCCGCGGCGATCCGCCGTCTTGAATCGGATTGCCGTCTGGTCTTCCGTCAGGCCCCGCGCCTGTCGGACGACTCGGCGGAAGGATTTGATCCCAATAGCGTTATGGATCAGGTGACGCGCTGGGCGGTGGCCCTCTATAAAAAGCGGATCGCCGAGCTGGGGAGCGAACGCGCCACCCGCTACGAGCGCTATTTCGTCCTCGAAAAGATCGACGATAACTGGCGTCAGCACCTCAACGCCACCGATGAACTGCGCGAGGGCATCGGCCTGCGCGGCTACGGCCAGAAGGACCCGCTGCTCGAGTACAAGCGCGAGGCCTTTGAGCTTTTCGTCAAGATGAATGAGCGGGTCAACCGCGATGTCACCTCCACGCTTTTCAAGGTCTTCGATGTCGGGGGCGAGGTCGAGGAGCGGCAGCTGCGCCGTATGGAGCCCCGGAACTACAGCACCACCCATTCGCAGGTGGAGAGTTTCAAGCAGGCGGCCGCAGCGCCGCGCCAGCAGGGGGAGGGGATGGCGGCCCCCGCTCAGGCCCCGGCCAAGGCGACGCCTGTGGTCAAGTCGGTTCATGTCGGGCGCAACGATCCCTGCCCCTGCGGAAGCGGCAAGAAATACAAGAACTGCTGCGGCAGGAACTGAGCGGCAACTGCCGGAGAATCGTGCGACAGAAAGGCGGAAGCGGAGTCGGAAAGGGCTTGCTTTTGCAAATTTATTTCTTATATTGAATTGGGAGGCCGGTTCAGCCGAACCCGGATTGTTGAATGGAGCACTGGATGAATAAAAGACTGCTTGAGATTATTGCTTATGCCATGAAGGAAATTAGAGATAATTCTATCGAAAATATAGATTTGCAGTTTATAATGGATGTTTTGCTCGAGCGCGGTTTTTCACAGGACGAGATCTCCAGTGCAATGGCCTGGCTGGTCCATCATGGTGAAACCATCGATCGTCTCATCAAGAAGCAGAATGACGGCGTGCCGCGGCCGGTGTGGCGCCAGCTGAATGAAACCGAGCGCCAATCGATCTCACCGGAGGCTTACAGCTATCTTTTTCACCTGCGCGAGATGGAGCTCCTGAACGATGATGATATGGAGACGATCATCGAGCGCGCAGTGAATATCAAATTGCCTTCTCTTGACGTCGAGGATATGCAGGATTTGATCGCAATCGTGGTTCTCGATTTTGAGAACAGTGCATCCGAGGGATATTTCCAATATACGGCCAACCACCTGCCCAACTGACCGGCGGCACGGTCGCGACTGCGGCCGGTCCGGCAAGGTGGTGCCTGGGTGGCCTCGCGGCGGCGGGAGCGGGATCCCGCGCCGAAGAGCAGACGGGTAAATCTGGGCTCTACATGGCGATCTCATCACCTGATACCCTTCCATACTGGATCCAACGTTTTGCGCTCTCCCTGGAAGTCGAACGAAATTGTTCCATCCATACGCGTCAAGGGTATCTCCGGGACCTCGGCCAGCTGGAGGCCTATCTGGCCGGGCGCTACAGCCGGGAAACCCCGACTGTAGAAGCCTTGAGCCGCGCCTCGGTGAGGGGGTTCCTCTCCCATCTCCTGAGGCATGGCTATGCGGCCCGCTCTATCGCGCGCAAGCAGGCCACCCTGCGTTCTTTCGCCCGCTTTCTGGTGCGGGAGTCGGCCATCGCCGTCAATCCGCTCCTCGCCGTTCATTCCCCGCGGCTGCCCAAGCGGCTGCCCGATTTCCTCACCCGCGAGGAGGTCCAGCAGCTGCTGCAGCTGCCGGCGGTGGACTCTTTCAGCGGTTTGCGCGACAGTCTGATCCTGAAACTTTTTTACGCAACCGGAGTCCGAATAAGTGAGGCGGCTGGTCTGAGGAGAGGCGATGTGCAGCTTTGGGAGGGCACGCTGCGCGTGCATGGCAAGCGCGACAAAACGCGCCTGCTGCCATTGGGGCATCATATGACGCAGATCCTGCAGGAATATCTCCGGCTGCGCGACTCCGTCGCCGCCCGCAGCCCGCATTCATCCGATTTCGTTTTGCTCACCGATGAAGGTACTCCGTTTACCCGGCAGCAGCTGGCCCGTCTCATCCGGGGCTATATGCTGCGCATAGCCGACAAACGCAAGGCTCATCCGCATGCACTCCGGCACACCTTCGCCACCCATCTTCTTGATGAGGGCGCGGATATTCTTTCCGTGAAGGAGCTGCTGGGGCATGCCAGCCTCTCGACCACCCAGGTCTATACTCATCTCTCCGCGGAGCATCTTCGCCGCGTCTACCGGCAGGCCCATCCGCGCGCGGAGGAGGAGTAGTACAGCGCACGCCGGAGTCACAACCCGGCGCGCGCACAGCCAGAAGGAGGTGCATGCGAGCTTCCAGCTTCCTTAGCAGGCGTCCCTGTCCACAGCACTCTTCGAAAGGAGGTCTACCATGCGTATTACGTTCACGGCCCGTCACTTTAAACCTTCAGAAAGGCTCAAGGAACACGCAACAACGCAGGCGGAAAAGCTGAAGAAATTCAGCGACGGGATTCTTGACATAGAGATAATTTTGGACTATATTAAGCAGGTGCAAAAGGCGGAACTCGTCGCCAAGGTCTACGGCACCCGCCTGACTGTGGTTGAAGAGAGTGGTGATATGTACAAATCGATCGATCTGGCGATGGAGAAGATGGAGCGGCAGCTGATGAAGCACAAGGACAAGCTGCGTGAATTCACCAACGAACGGATCGCGGAAAACGTGGAAAACGTGGAAAAACTTGAATCCTGAGCGAACGGCCGGGGCCCCGCATGGGCCCCGGCCGTCTTTTCGCAGGAGAGATCCATCCCATGACTGAACAGATCGAAAAACCCTTTATTACGGTCGAAGAGCTTTACCAGAAGAGCCAGAAACGGGTTGCACTCAGCATCCTCAACAATACGGCCAGTTTCTCCCGCAAGATCCAGGAGCGGGAGCTGAACCGTCCCGGACTGGCTTTGAGCGGCTTTGTCGATGTCTTCACCTTCTGGCGTGTCCAGATCATGGGCAATACCGAGATCGGCTACCTCAACACCCTGCCCCCGGCTGAACGGCGGCGCTCCATCGAGACCGTCCTCAGCTTTGAGCTGCCCTGTCTGATCATCACCAACAACCATCCGCCCCCCGGCGAACTCATCGAGGTCGCCGATAGTAAAGGCATCACCCTTTTCTCCACGCCGCTAGACACCACGACCGTGACCCACCACCTCAGCGAGTACCTGGAGACGGTTTTCGCCGAAAAGACCATCATGCACGGCGCGCTGGTCGATGTCTACGGCGTCGGCCTGCTCATCACCGGTGAGCCCGCGGTCGGCAAAAGCGAGCTGGCGCTCGATCTCATCGAACGCGGCCATCAGCTGGTCGCTGACGATGTCGTCCAGATCACCCGCCTCGGTATGAACCGCCTTGAGGGCGCCCCATCCGGCAGGATCAAGCACTATATGGAGATCCGCGGATTGGGCATCATCAATATTCGCAGCATGTTCGGTATCAGGGCGATCCGGGGTAAAAAGGTGATCTCCGTCGTCGTCCATCTTGAAAAGTTCAGTCAGGACCGCGACTATGAGCGGATCGGCATCGATGGCAAATACCGGGATATCCTCGGCGTGCAGGTCCCGCTCGTCGAACTGCCGATTCTGCCGGGCAAGAATATCACCGTCATCGCCGAGGTGATCGCGACCAACCAAAAGATGCGCGATCTCGGCGAGAACTCGGCCGAGGATTTCAACAACAGACTTATCAAGGACATGACGAATCAGGATAACTGACAGCTTCGCCGCCTGCCCGCGGCAGCCATTAATTCGAGGAATTTGATGAAACATGCCATCCTGCTCACCCACGGCCCGATCGGGGAGGCGCTGATCGAAGCCGTGCGCGGCATTATGGGGCTTGATGAGGGGCTGCACGCCCTCGCCGTAACCGACATGTCGATTGCAGAAATCACCTCACGATTGAAAGCCCTCGTCTCCGGCCCGGATGAACGGCAGGACGGCGTCCTCATCCTGGCCAGCCTGCGCGGCGGCAGCTGCTGGAATGTAGCCGTCAGTATCGCCAGCGATTACAAACACGTCCGGGTCCTTTCCGGCGTCAACCTGCCCATGGTGCTCTCTTTCATCACCAAGCGGGAGAGCCTGAGCCTGGATGACCTGGCCGCCGAGGTGCAGCACGATGCTGCACGCGGCATCTGCCTGCTCGACCCGGGCTCGGGGTGTTGAGAAGAGAACTTTCAGAGAAAATAGCGGCAAGCGGAATCAAGGAGAGAGAGCGATATGCCACTAGTGCAAGTGAGAATTGATGACCGGTTGATTCATGGACAGGTGGTGGTAGGGTGGCGTCATGTGCTTGACCCGCAGCGGATCATGCTCTGCAGCGATGAAGTGGCCAATTCGGATTGGCAAAAGACGATCTATATGTCCGCGGTGACCAACGACATCGCCGCCTCCGTGCTCACCCTGCAGGAGACGATTGAGGAGCTGGGCGGCGGCATGCTGGAGAGGGAACGGATACTGCTGCTGGTCGATTCGCCCAAGCGGCTGGTGCAGCTGGTGGAGGCGGGGGTGCCCATCACCGAGGTCAATGTCGGCGGCATGCATTTTCGCGCCGGCAAGAACCAGATCGCGCCCTTCATCTTTGTCGATGAGGAGGATATCAGCAATTTCCGCATCCTCTATGACAAAGGCATCAAGCTGGAAGGACGGGATGTGCCGACGCGGACGCCGATCGATATCGCCCGGGCTCTCCGCTTTGAGCCGATCTGAAGATGTGTAGTTTTTGCACACAAGGGTGGTATGGTGTTGCAAAATACACACAAATGCAGCCGGCGGTTCGCCGGCAATGGCGATGCAAATATAATTAAAACAATAAAATAAAGATAGCGGCCATTTGTGGCGCAGTAATTGCTATTACAGTTATGCCGAGGGAGACATTAAGCCCGATCGGGGGGAAAGCCGTTGTTGCTTGTCAGCGACAACGGCTTTATTTTTGCCGCGGCCGCATTTTCCTCCTCCGGCTGCTACTCCGGGCGGAGCGCACTCAAGAGAGTGCCGTTGGCATAGCCGACCGTACAGCCGATGAAGACGTACCAGGGCCAGGCGATATGCGGCGAACCGACGAAAGCGATGAGCAGCAGCATGAAGAGGCTCCAGATGACCACAAAGAGCCGCCCCGACCGGCTTTGCAGCCGCAGATAGAGCCACCCCCCCGCCGCGATGGCGAGCAGCGCCGGCACCCACAGTCCCGCCCCCTTTTGTCCGATGATCCAGATCATGAAAAAGATGGC
>Ga0116142_10005205_pt1 | contig 11877 bp, 9 predicted proteins | sample AD_UKC033_MetaG_FD_89785 | JGI IMG/M metagenome (GOLD analysis project Ga0116142, IMG submission 89785) | Active sludge microbial communities of municipal wastewater-treating anaerobic digesters from USA - AD_UKC033_MetaG | ecosystem: Engineered > Bioreactor > Anaerobic > Digestate | place: USA... | reverse complement strand
ATATATTAGATACTATATCTGAAATAATTTAATGAAAGCACCATTAGAGAGTATGGTTAATTTTGAAATTTTAATAGGATAGTGAAAAAATTAGCAGATAAAAATACAAAAACCCAGTTTCATCATCTAACGAGTAGAGAGAGGATTTACTGGGTATCGCATTGCAAATATACTACAAATTTGTAACTTCGCAACCAAATTAACATAATTTTATGCAAGTTGCTGATTTAGAAAGATTATTATCACAAAGTCGTTTGGCAACTTACTATCAATTATTTCCAAACGACAATCAAAAAGCAATTGAATATTACCAACTCAATACTCAAATTGCTGAATCTTTGTATCCGTTGTTATCCAATTTGGAAATAGTTTTACGAAATGCAATTCATAACTCTTTCTCCATACATTTCAAGAATACAAATTGGTATGCTCAAGTAACTTATCCAGAATTACAAGACCAAATAAATATTGCGAAATCAAAAATTACATCTTCTAAAAACCAAATAACCATCGACAAATTAGTTTCTGAATTAACACTTGGATTTTGGACATCTTTATTCAATAAAAATTATGCGAAAGATTATTGGAAACCTTTAATGTATGCTTTTCCACTTTTAAGCAGACAACAAAAACACAGAAATGTAATTGCATTTAAACTAAATAATATTCGCAAATTTAGAAATCGAATTTTCCATTACGAACCAATCTGCAACGACTTGAATATTTTGTCAACCAATCATACAAACATTTTGGAAGTTTTGCAATGGATAAATACAGACATTGTTGTTTGGACAAAACAAATTGACAGATTTGACAATTTATATCAACAAGCCACGACAATGAGAACAACAAAAACCAGCCCATAACATCGGTTTTGTGCAATGGCTACCGTTTTATTTAAAACAACTATCTCTATATTTTCATCTATTTACTATATTTAAACTTTATAAATTCTAAACGCCACTGCACAAAGCCGAAAAACGTTATCGGCAACCCTAACCGACCACCGTGCAGACATCAACAGACATACCAAAATCCAACATCACACCGACCGACATTCCCGACACGACAACCGACCCTATTGTATTTTTATTTTCCCTACCGCACGAAAAAAATGAAGTTTTAGCCAACCCCATTGGCACATTTGAGGCTGTCCTATCCACAAAATCCAACACACAACAGCCTCAAAAGAGCCAAGCCCACCCACCACCCCAAACCTAAAATTATTTTTAATCAAATGATTAAAATATTTGTTCAATTCAAAAATTTATTTCTACATTTGTCCCCGAAACGAATTTTAATGCAAAATGGCAAAGAAGAAAGAAGCGAAAGCATTAGACACGACAACGGAAGAAAAAATCAAATCCGCTGCCCGTGTAGCGTTTCATAAAAAAGGATATGCCGCTACACGGACAAGAGATATTGCCGAAGAAGCGGACATAAATCTTGCTTTGCTGAATTACTATTTTCGCAGTAAAGAAAAGTTGTTTGAAACTATAATGTTTGAAACCCTTTTTAGCTTTATGCAAAATATGGCAATGGTGCTGAATGATGAAAAAAGCACCTTAGAAAAAAAAGTGGAACTTGTTGCTGAAAAGTATATTGACCTTATTATCAAAGAGCCGAATGTCCCGATTTTTATGTTGAGTGAAATTCGCAACAATGCTGAAGGATTATTAGAAAAATTACCGATTAAGCAATTAGTAATGAACTCTTCATTTTTCAAGCAACATCAGGATGCCGTTGCAAAAGGAAAAATTACCGAACCAAATCCATTACATTTTTTAATGAATTTATTGAGTTTGGTTGTGTTTCCTTTTATCGCACAGCCATTGTTACAAGGAATTGGAGGAATGAATAACAAGCAATTTAATGAACTAATGCAAGACCGTAAAAAACTTATTCCTGTTTGGATAAAAGCAACAATGAAAGCGAAGTAAATTTTTTTGCCCATTTATTAAACAGATGTTTAAACAAAATGATAAAAAAATGATTAAAAATAAACAACTTGCAGTAAGTTGGTTGATTGGCATAATGCTGTTTTCAACGCATTGGGCTACGGCACAACAAAATAATTCATTGAGCATTGACACTTGTTTGGCAATGGCAAAAAGGAATTTTCCGTTGATAAAGCAATACGGACTAATAGAGAAATCCAAAGAATATTCTATTGACAATGCCAACAAAGGTTATTTGCCGCAGTTCAATATTGTAGGACAGGCGACTTATCAATCTGCCGTAACGCAAATTCCTATTTCGTTGCCGAATATGGTCATTCCGACAATCAGTAAAGACCAATACAGACTTTACGGTGAAGTTTCGCAACCCATTACCGATTTGTTTGTGGTGAAAGACAATAAAAATTTGATTGAATCAAATATGCAAGTGGAAACGCAAAAAGTGGAAGTTGAAATTTACAAACTGAGAGAACGTATTAACCAACTTTTTTTCGGCATATTGTTGATTGATGAACAACTAAAACAAACGGATTTACTCAAAAAAGACATTCAAAGCGGTATTGACAAAACAAACGTTGCCATTCAAAACGGCACAGCAACTAAAAGCAGCGTAAACATTTTGAAAGCGGAATTGCTGAAAGCCAACCAACGCACTATTGAATTGAAAGCAACCCGAAAAGGATATGCCGAAATGTTGTCGCATTTTATCGGAACTGCGATTGACGAAAATACAACTTTGCTGAAACCCGCACCGCAACTTGTTTCCAACACTATCAATCGTCCCGAACTGAAATTTTACGACTTGCAGAAAAAAACGTTTGACTTGCAAAACAAACTGATTACCGCAAAAAATCTTCCACGTTTCAGCTTGTTTTTTCAAGGTGGTTTGGGCAGACCTGCGTTAAATATGTTGAGTAACGATGTGCAAGGTTACTACATCGGTGGTTTGCGGTTGAATTGGAATTTAACAGGTTTTTATACTTACAATAAAGAAAAGAAAATCCTTGCAGTCAATCAGGATTTCATAGACATTCAACGGGAAACATTTTTATTCAACACCAATCTGAATTTACGACAACAAAATTCGGAAATAACAAAAGTGCAGGAGTTGATTGAAACAGACAGCGACATTATTTCACTTCGTGAAAGCGTGAAAAACACAACGAAAATACAGTTAGAAAACGGAACGGCAACAACCAACGACTACCTTATTTCTGTAAATGCAGAAGACCAAGCACGGCAAAATTTGATTTTGCACGAAATACAGCTTTTAATGGCTCAATATAACTATCAAACAATGTCAGGCAATTAAACATCAAAAAATAAAATCAATGGGAAAAATAAAAACTATCGCATTTGTAACAGGCATTGCAACATTGTTTGCAGCTTGCAACAACAACAAAACTTCTTTTGACGCTTCGGGAAGTTTTGAAGCAGAAGAAAGAATTATTTCATCGGAAGCCACAGGCACAATTAAGCAGTTTGAACTTGAAGAAGGGCAAATGCTTCAATCGGGACAAACTGTCGGTTATATTGACAGCACACAGTTGTATTTGAAGAAAAAACAACTCTTGGCACAAACGAAAGCCACCGCCAGCAGAAAGCCCAATGTATCGGCACAGTTAGCCGCTTTGCAATCGCAGCTTGCTACTGCACAAAAAGAAAAAGTGCGTATTACCAATTTGGTAAATGGCGATGCCGCACCGCAAAAACAATTAGACGACATCAATGCACAAATTGATGTGTTGAAAAAACAAATTGAAGCACAAAAATCGTCATTGGATATTTCTACCGAAAGTATCAACAGTGATGTGTTGCCGTTGCAGGTGCAAGTGGAACAGTTAAACGACCAATTAGCAAAATGCAAAATCATTAATCCTGCAAACGGAACGGTTTTGACAAAATATGCCGAAGCCAACGAAATGACGGCAACAGGAAAACCGCTTTACAAAATTGCCGATTTGTCAAACATCATTTTGCGGGCTTACATCACAGGCGACCAACTGACACAAGTAAAGCTGAACCAAACAGTAAAAGTGCTTACCGATGACGGCAAAGGCGGTTACAAAGAAACAGAGGGCACGATTAGTTGGATAAATGACAAGGCAGAGTTTACGCCAAAAACCATTCAAACAAAAAATGAAAGAGCGAATATGGTGTATGCCATTAAAGTAAAAGTGAAGAATGACGGCACTTACAAAATTGGTATGTATGGCGAAATAAAATTTCAATAGCAATGGCAGATGTTGAGTTACATAATATTGTAAAGACATACAACAAAGGCAAAGTGAAAGCCGTGAATGATGTTTCGTTTTCGGTAAATGAGGGCGAATTGTTTGGTTTGATTGGTGCAGACGGAGCAGGTAAAACAAGTATTTTCCGCATACTTACAACCTTGTTGTTGCCCGATAGCGGTAATGCTTCTGTAAGCGGTTTTGATGTAATTAAAGACTACAAAAACATTCGCAGTAGTGTGGGCTATATGCCCGGAAAATTTTCGTTGTATCAGGATTTATCGGTGGAAGAAAACTTAAACTTTTTTGCTTCTGTTTTTAATACTTCGGTAAAAGAAAATTACGATTTGATTAAAGACATTTATGTTCAAATTGAACCGTTCAAAGACCGTAGGGCAGGAAAATTGTCGGGCGGTATGAAACAAAAATTGGCTCTATGTTGTGCTTTAATTCATCGCCCGAAAGTGTTGTTTTTAGACGAACCGACAACAGGTGTGGATACTGTTTCACGAAAAGAATTTTGGGAAATGCTGAAACGCCTGAAACAGCAGGGCATTACGATTTTGGTTTCCACGCCTTATATGGACGAAGCCACGCTTTGCGAACGCATCGCACTCATACAAAACGGAAAAATTTTATCCATTGATACACCCGATGAAATTGTAAAACAGTTTCCAGAAAATCTTTTTGCCGTAAAAGCAAATGATATGAGCAAGTTACTAAACGACCTGCGAAAAAATAACGAAATAAAAACCTGCAATGCTTTTGGCGAGTTTCATCATATCACGTTTCAAAATGACAATGAAAATTCGCACAATGAATTGATACACATTTTACAAAAAGCCAATCATCAAAACATTGAACTCAAACACATCACACCGAGCATTGAAGATTGTTTCATAAAACTGATGAACTGAAATGACAAACGAAACCGTAATAAAGACAGACAAACTCACTAAACGTTTTGGCGATTTCATCGCTACAAACGAAATAACCTTTGAAGTATATGCAGGTGAAATTTTCGGTTTTCTCGGTGCGAATGGTGCAGGAAAAACAACCGCAATGAAAATGCTTTGCGGACTTTCAACGCCTTCATCGGGAAATGCCACCATTGCAGGTTTTGACATTTACAAACAAACCGAAGAAATTAAAAAGAACATCGGTTATATGAGCCAAAAATTTTCCTTGTATGAAGATTTAACAGTGTTGGAAAACATTCAATTCTTTGGCGGTATTTATGGTTTAACGGATAAGCAACTAAAAGCAAAAAGCAATCAATTGATTGAAACATTGGGTATGCAAAACGAAGCTAAAAAATTGGTTGCTTCATTGCCCTTGGGTTGGAAACAGAAATTAGCTTTTTCGGTAGCCATTTTGCACGAGCCGAAAATTGTGTTTTTGGACGAACCCACAGGAGGCGTTGACCCCATTGTTCGCAGGCAGTTTTGGGATTTAATTTATTCGGCAGCAGACAGAGGCATTACCATTTTTGTAACCACGCACTATATGGACGAAGCCGAATACTGCAACCGAGTTTCGATGATGGTGGACGGAGTAATAAAAGCGTTGGACACACCCGACAATTTGAAAAAACAATTTTCCGCTTCATCAATGGACGATGTGTTTTTTGAATTGGCAAGAGGTGCAAAACGAAAAGCAGACTAAGAAAAATGAAACAGTTTTTGACATTTGTAAGAAAAGAATTTTATCACGTTTTCCGTGATAAGAAAACACTGTTAATGCTATTCGGCTTGCCGATTGTGCAGATTGTTTTATTTGGTTTTGCTCTCACAAACGAAATCAAAAATTCCAAAATTGTTATTTGCGATTATGCCAAAGACGAAGCCACACAGCAAATCATCAACAAAATAGAAGCAAGTCAAAATTTTGATATTCAAAAAACGCTATTCAGCCACCGACAAATTGAAGAAGCATTTAAAGCGGGGAACATAAAATTGGCAATTATATTTCCTGCCAATTTTAACAACGACCTTTCACATCTTCATCAGGCACAAGTTCAAATTATTGCAGATGCTTCCGACCCGAACACCGCTAATACATTGACAAATTACGCAACGGCAATCATTATGGATTATCAGCAGGAGTTAATGAAAAACAATGTTGTTCCGTTTCGCATTGTTCCCGAAATACGAATGTTATACAATCCCGAATTGAAAGGGGCAACCAATTTTGTGCCGGGCGTAATGGCATTGGTGCTGATGTTGGTGTGTGTAATGATGACTTCTGTTTCCATTGTTCGTGAAAAAGAAAATGGAACAATGGAGGTGCTGTTGGTATCGCCTTTCAATCCGTTTTTAGTGATTATTGCAAAAGCAATTCCGTTTTTATTACTTTCCATTGTAAACCTTTCCGTCATTCTTATTTTAAGCGTAACTCTTTTGGATATGCCGATTAACGGAAGTATTTCATTGCTGTTTGCAGAAAGTATTTTGCTAATTATTACAGCTCTTTCGTTGGGTTTGCTTATTTCAAACGTAGCACAGTCGCAACAGGCAGCAATGCTGATTTCATTGATGGGAATGTTAGTTCCTACAATGTTGTTTACAGGATTTATGTTTCCGATTGAAAATATGCCTGTTCCCTTGCAGGTAATTTGCAATATCATTCCTGCAAAATGGTATTACACTATTGTAAAATCAATAATGATAAAAGGTCTTGGATTTAGTGCTATATGGAAAGAAACATTGGTGCTTTTCGGAATGACTGTTTTTTTATTGGTAGTGAGTTTCAAAAAATTTAAAACTCGATTAGTATGAGAACACTAAAATTTTTATTGCAAAAAGAGTTCAAACAAATCTTTCGAAACAAAGCATTGTTGCCGTTGATTTTTGTTGTTCCGATAGTGCAGTTGCTCATACTTCCATTAGCAGCCGATTATGAAGTAAAGAACATCAACATTTCAATCGTTGACCACGACCACAGCACATTTTCACGCAATCTTATTTCAAAAATTACTTCTTCGGGTTATTTCCGTTTGGCTGATTACAGTAATTCATTTCAAAGTGCATTTAATCAGATTGAAAGCGACAAATCCGATTTGATTTTGGAAATACCGCAAGGCTTTGAAAAAAACTTAGTGCGTGAAAACGAGCAAAAATTATTTATTGCTGTTAATGCAATCAATGGCGTGAAAGCAGGTTTGGGCGGTGCTTATCTCAATCAAATTATTACGGCTTACAACGCTGATATTCGTTTGCAATGGTTTCAATCCGATAAATTTAATACTGCGCCTGTTATTACTGTTGCTTCTTCAAATTGGTTCAATCCGTTTATGAACTATCGTTTTTTTATGGTTCCGGGAATTTTAGTTGTGTTGGTAACAATGGTAGGTGCGTATATGTGTGCATTGAACATTGTGAAAGAAAAAGAAGCTGGCACGATTGAACAAATAAACGTAACACCCATAAAAAAATATCAGTTTATTTTGGGCAAACTCATTCCGTTTTGGATAATCGGAATGTTTGTTTTTAGTGTCGGTTTGTTTGTTGTGGCACGGTTGGTTTATGGTATTGTTCCTGTCGGAAGTTTACTCTTACTGTATGGTTATTTGTCCATTTATCTGATTGCATTATTGGGCTTAGGCTTGCTTATTTCCACATTTGCCGAAACACAACAACAAGCAATGTCGGTAGCGTTTTTCTTCATTATGATTTTTATGCTGATGAGTGGTTTATTCACTTCGCTTGACGGAATGCCGCAATGGGCTTACATCATAGCAAAATGCAGTCCTGTAACGTATTTCATTGAAGTAGTGCGAATGGTTGTTCTGAAAGGAAGCGGGTTTTCCGACATCAAAAATCATTTTGTTATTATGATTGGGTTTGCCGTTTTATTAAATGGTTTGGCGATTTGGAATTATAAAAAGACGAGTTAGAACCAACACACAGGCACACACATTTGCAAACCGCTACAAGCCAACGCACCTACCAAAGTTTGCAAAAGAGTGTGCCTTTTGCCGACCTCTAAAACTTCATTTTTTTCTTTCCCCTCTTTGAAAAAATAAAAATACACCAACCACACACACGACACAACAACCACGACAGACAACCAACCTGACAGACAGAAGGGCAGCCGATAACAAGGGCTTGGCGTAATGGCGGGCGAAGTGCCTCATATGAAACTTTTTGCTAAATTTGAACTTTGGTGCTTCGTATCAACAGTAGTGCTGTAAAACCGCCACTACGCCAAGCCCCGAAACGTTAATTCCAATTTCAAAAACTAAATTAGTTATGCAAACGTTAAGTTAAAGATATAAACAATCAAAAAGCAATAAAAAAGCCCACGACCACCTATCGGAATAGGGACGCAGGCCATCTAATCGGAAAATTAGGCCGCAAATGTATGACTTTTAAATTGTTTTAGATTGATTTTGTTTTTTTATTCACAATTTAAATCTAAATTTATGAAAAAGTTTATTTCATCCTTCTGCTTCTTTTTACTTATTTTAAATTATGAGTTCGCCCAATGTTTATTTGAAAATAGTTCAGGCAACTTTCCTACTTATTATCCTGGATGTGTGCAAGGTAGTCCTAAGTGCGTCAAAATTAAATTTCATTTTATTAACAACACAGGCGGTGCAATGAATTCTCCCACTAATAAGGAATTTGCAAAGCTGTTAGATGATATCAATGCAATTTATTCTGGTTCCGGGCTCACATTTGTAACTTCTGATGAATGTATTCATCGGGAATCTATACAAGGGGTCTCACCATCTACATTAAGAAATGACTTAGGAGTACCGGCCACAGATCCGCAATATTCACAATACATTATTCCAGAAGATGTACCTCCATACCATTACAAAAATGGCTTTATAAACATTTTTTTTTATCAGACAAGTGGTTTCGGCACAGGCGGAACCACGACTAGAAGTCCTAATTTTCGGTTTATACATATTGGAACTGATCCTAAGGCCATAGCACATGAATTAGGACATGCATTATCCTTAGACCATACAAGTTCTAATCAACTTTATACAGACTCTACTACCTGGGAATGTATAGGAGGAGATGCTACTAAAGCAGATAGAATGCCGGATACTGATGCAGATCCGTTTACAATGGATATTGATGGTGATAAGAGTAGAGATAATACAAAATGGTATAACAATAATTGTACTTCAAAATCTATCATTTTTCAATTTGCGGATAATTGTGGCAATAAAAATTGGAAAGTACCTTATGATAATTATATGACTTCAGAATATGGCCGTGAATGCTGGAAGAAATTTTCTGCATGTCAAATTTCTGCAATGCATTATGAGCTAGATAACAACTTAATAGATTATGTAGTAAACTGTGTTCCAAACTTAGATCCAGTCTGTACAAGCATTGTTATTAATTCTCCAACCACTTGGACTAACCAAACAATTGTAATGTGTGCAAAACAAAGAATTACAATAACGCCAAATGGGACATTAACTCTGATTAATACAAAAATTACAAAGCATACTGTCAATAATTCATGTCCTGAACTTTCAGGAAATTGGGACGGGATCTACATTGATTCTGCTGCTTATGGTCCTGCGCAATATCCCGGGGGCCCTACTGTTCCAAGTGGTGGAAGATTGAATGTAACACAAAATTCAATCATTGAGTATTCTGATAATGGAATTCAGGCTCCCGGATCACATAACGGAATATACATTAGTAACAGTAAAATGGAAAATAATGGAATGGCCATATACTCAAAAGGTCCGGGTGGACTTGTCTCTTCTGGGAGTGTTGTAATAACAGCAAGTGATATTACATCATCTGAATATTCTGATGCTGTTTTAATCAGAATGGATGGTAGTAATCTTACTGTTCAATCCAGTACAAGTATTACAAACTTAGGGGGTTCAGGTATTACAGGTATCAAAAGCTACAATGGAAGATTGACTGTTAGGAATTCAACTATAATGGATTTTGGAGTCGGAATAGACAAGGATTTGAATGGAGGAGCTGGAATTGGCTTTGTGCTAAATGGTAATCATATTCTTGGAAATTTGACTTCGGTCAGAAATACTTCATCTGGAGTCACAGCGACAAAGAATTACTTCCAGGGGAAAATTCAACAATTTGGTAAAGCATACGGAAGATGGTATGCTAATAATTTTAAAAAGGAAGTTATACTTGACAATCCATCACTTAGTTATGCCTTTACAGAAAATCAGTTTGATGGTTCGCGATTAGATCTTAGTAAAAATCAAAGTCTGACTGATGCCAGATGCAATATCTGGAAGAATACAGGCACAGCCTGTGATGGAAGACCAAATTCAATTAAACCAAGTTGGGGTAGTTCACAGACTTCATCAGGTAATAAGCACGTTGGATCTATGCCTTATATGGGTATAGATATGGGCAATCCAATTACTCATTATCATTGGGATTTTGATCAATTTACGATATTTACTTATGATGGTACCTACTTTACAGGTTCTGGTGCTATTAGTGCAAACCCAGATTGTCAGTATAATTTATTCCCAACTGAATTTACAGGTGGTGGTGGATCTTCTGAAGAGTCTTATAATAATACAAGCAATAATCAATCTTGGCAAGGGTTGAATCAACAATTAAGCACCCTTGAATCTCAATTGGGCTCAACAACTGGAACAGCCTTGCAAAATTTGATTAATCAAATAGCAGATGTTAAAGTAGCAATAGGGCAGAGTGTTTTATCCGCATTACAGAATATTGATCCATTTGATTCAACAACCAGTTACAATATTTGGGTAAGTCGAGCTGATGATATTGTTGGACAGCAAGCTATGATGACAGGATTTTGGAATGCCTTAAATTTTTCTGGCCTGATCACCTATGTCAATAGCTTAAGCTTAAGCGGAGAAGAAAATCAAGATAGAGCTAATTTGCTTAGAGGACTTGATACATTAATCAGTTTTCAGTCACAAGCAAAGAATATAACCCAATTGGCAGAGGAGGATTTAAATGTTTTAATCGATATCGCATCCTCATCATTTGGATCCTATACAGCATTACTACGCGCATGGCTCAATATTCAGTATGATATCCGTATCGATCCACCAGTTGAGTTAAATTCTTATTCTCGTAAATATTCAAAGCCGGATTTTTGTGGAAAATCTGATGTTATACTAGTCCCAAATCCGACTTCAGACTGTTTAGAATTATTTTGGAAAGGAACAGAGTCGAATGTTAAAATTGCTATTTCTGATTTAACTGGGAAATTTCGATTTTCAGGGTTAGGCTTCAAAAATAGTCCTATTTGTCTAAAGGATCTACTTGGCAGTGGGATATATATCCTGCAAATTTCATCAAATGGTTCATCCTCAATTTGCGAAACTAAGAAGCTTATAATTGAATAATTAATACCAATTGTTGGGGTGTTCAAAGCATCCCAACAATTTTATAATAATATAATGAAACTGATAAATATTCTGATTGTACTAAGCATTACTACAAGTACAAGTATAGCTCAGAGTGGTACTTTCTTTAATCTTGTTCCGGATATAGGAGCAGCAAAAGGTCAATGTGTATTCGGATCAATAGAATGTGATTCTCAATATATTTATATCGTCGGTGATGAAGTTGTGAGTCAAGACTCAATCGGACGTAATAAGAAGGTCAAGCCCCATCTCACAAAATTTGATTATCAGGGTAATCTCATTCATTCTAATATAATATCTGAAGAAGACTTCAGTAAACCTT
>Ga0116142_10005202_pt1 | contig 11884 bp, 13 predicted proteins | sample AD_UKC033_MetaG_FD_89785 | JGI IMG/M metagenome (GOLD analysis project Ga0116142, IMG submission 89785) | Active sludge microbial communities of municipal wastewater-treating anaerobic digesters from USA - AD_UKC033_MetaG | ecosystem: Engineered > Bioreactor > Anaerobic > Digestate | place: USA... | reverse complement strand
CGACCAAATGAATATCGTTTTATCAGAATCCAATTGTGTTTTTTCAATCGACTATCATCATTTAGAGGGGGAAGAATCACACGCCAACCCCAAGGTTAGGTCGCGGGTTGAAAACATGAACCGCCTGCTATGCAATGCCATGGGTGAGGTTCGGATGACATACAATCCCCAAACGTGCCCTTATTTTGATGGCGACATGAAAATGGTGGGGTGGAAACCGCAAACGCAAGCCGGGCGCGGTAAGTTAGACGATGGTGGAAACAAAGATAGGACACACGCAAGCGATGGCGCGGGGTATGCCGTCTATAAAATATTCCCGCCCAAGCGTTTTGGTCGGCTGGCCCCCAATATGGTATCGACGATCCGCTCGGAACATGGTTTATTGTTGTGAAAGACCAACAACACGGGGGGAAATCATGGGGCGCAATATCCTAATAACCGGGGCTTGCGGATTCATCGGCTCTAATTTTGTGCGATATTGGCGGGAAAAATACCCCGATGATTTGATGATAGGGCTTGATAACCTAACCTATGCCGCCGATCCCGACCGCGTGAGAGAATTTTTAGATTATCTTGAGGTAGTCGATATTGTCGATAAGGATGGCGTTGAGGAGGTTTTAAAAGAGCATAAACCTGATGCCTGTTTTCACTTCGCAGCTGAAAGTCACGTTTGCCGGTCAATCGATGGCCCAGAGGCTTTCGTATATTCCAATATTGTTGGAACTTATAACCTAATTGAAGCGTGGCGAAAAATCATTGGCTGCAAAGGCCGGTTTATCCATGTTTCAACGGATGAGGTTTTCGGTCAACTTACAAGATTTGAACCCCCTTTCACCGAAGCAACGCCCATTAAGCCACGCTCCCCATATGCTTCGACAAAGGCTTGCAGTGATTTACTTGTTTTGGCCTACGCTGAAACTTACGGCTTTCCCGCCATCGTCACCAATTGCAGCAACAACTTTGGACGTTTTCAACACGATGAAAAGCTGATACCAGCAACAATCAAGCGGCTTTTATATGGAGAACCAGCGCGTGTTTATGGCGACGGTTCGCAAATAAGGGATTGGCTTTTTGTTGATGACCATTGCGCGGCCCTTGACCTTCTTTTAACTCACGGCAAAACAGGAGAACGTTATTGCATCGGCGGTGACAAGAATTTAACTAACCTAGAGATGATCGAATTAATCGCCGAATTAATGTACAAGTTGGAAGTTATCGACAAAAAGGAAATCGAAATAATTCACACCGACGATAGGCCAACCGACGATTTTAGGTATGCAATCGATTCAACAAAATTGAAAGCTATCGGCTGGGAGCCAGACCAAAGGAAATTTATAGAGCGATTAATGGAAACAATCGCTTGGAAAGTTTTAGAATTGAGGTAAGCAGAATGAAACTAACACCCGTGGCCAATATTGATGGGGCTTTTATCATCGACAGAGAAAATCTATTTAGAGATGAGCGCGGCAATTTTATGGAATTGCATCGTGATTCTTGGTTTGACTGGTTACTCCCCAAATTTGTGCAGCGCAACCAATCATATTCTTTACCTTCAGTGTTACGCGGTATGCACTCTCAGACAAAAGAGCCACAGGGTAAGTTGATTACAGTAAGCAAAGGGCAAATTTGCGATGTGATTTTTGACGCTAGAAAAGAATCCCCCACCTTTGGGGAAGGGTTTTCAATCGAGCTATCAAATTTTGGCTTGTCGCTATACGTCCCCCCTGGTTGCTTGCATGGTTTTTACGTCCTTTCCAACGGCGCGGTTGTGACTTACGATTGCACAACGTATTATAGACCTGAATATGATAGCGGCGTTAGGTGGGATGATCCAAAAATAAGGGCACTATTTCCAAGTTTCATAACTCCCATCGTTTCAGCCAAAGATAGAAAATTACCAAGCCTTGAAAAATACTTAGAGGGCGTTGAATCATGAGCGATAATAAAACGGTGCGGGAGCCATCGGCTGTTGATCTTGTTGATGAACAAGATTTAGAGGGTATGCTTTACGCCCGCCACGCCGAAGTTAATAGCAAGGGTGATTTGTTAACCCAGCGGGGAACACCTATTCCCGCGCTGTTTAATCAGTTTTATAAATTCATCCAAAACCCATCCACTGTATCAGTCGAGACATTCAAACGCATGGTTGATACTGACGACACTATCGGTAGCGGCATCGATTTTCTTACAACGTGCCTAACCGCACGGATCGGGCGATACACTCACCCGTCAAAAGAAATCACCGAATGGATTAACAAAGCGTTAGACCAAATTGATAATGGCTTTGAAACGTGTATTAAAGAGTTGTTGGGAGCTACTTGGGCCGGTTTTGCCGTGCAGGAAAAGGTATGGGCCAATGATCCAGATTTGGGATTTATCATTAAAAAACTTGTGTCACTCCCCCCAACTTCATTGCTTTTTGAAACCGAACGGACGGGCGAACTAACATCCGATGGCATTTTGCAATACCAGCGCAATTACAATCCGGCCAATCTAGCCTATGGCGCGGGCGGGTTTTTCGGTTTTGGGTTTACCAATAGCCCCCGTGGCGGATATCGAAATGATCCATATGCAAAATTTGGTGACATGCCTTTCCCAATTCGCACGGGAAACACCTATAGCTATTTGTCGGTTAGAATTCCCGTTCAAAAATGTATCCATTATGCCTTTGACGCTTCGGGTAAGTTTGGCAACCCTTACGGGCGTTCATTGTTGCGGCGTGCTTATAAATGGTACGTAATGAAGGACGCATTCACTCAAATGCTATCGGTTGCTTTGGATCGAAAGGGTACACCATTGACCGTGATTTACGCCGATAACGCAACAACGCTTATCGATCCAGAGAAGGCAACGGCGGGCGTATCTAATCGCGGGCGAAACGTAGGAAAGCGCGCCGATCAGGCGGCGCTCGATGCGTTTAAAAACGTGCATAATGATTCGGTTATCGTGTTACCGGGAAAAAAAGGTCAGATATACGATATAGAAGCAATCGCCCAAGGCTCTAATACGTCTGACTTCATTGCGTCAATTGATTTATGTAATAAGTCAATCCTTCGCGCCATGCTGGTACCTTCGCTTATCTTTGGCAACGGTGACGGTACCGGCTCATATTCGTTAGGTCAAGAACACGCCAAAACCTTCGATAAAATCCTAGATTCAATGCTGGGCGGTGTTAAATCAGCACTTCGCAACCAACTAATCAGTGAGTTGATACGCTACAACTTTCCCGAATCGGCGTGGAAAAAAGACGGCGTTGGGTTTTTTGAAAAGGTTGAATTAACGCCTGATGAGATTCAAAAGGAAATGGCGATCATTGAAACCGGCGTTAATATGGGCGCTATCGACATGAGCGACTTAAACGATTTGAACGCCGTTCGGGCGAAAATGAAACTAGAGCCACGCGACAAGCCGATTGATCGGCCAATGGATTTATTAGGCGACGATAACGAAGGTGGCGACGATAACGAAGGTGAGGACGATGAAAAAAATCAAAAAGAAGAAGAAGAACAGAAAAAAGAAGCGAATGAGAAGGATGAAAAACCTAAGAAAAGGCGTCTATTTGGGTTTTTAGGATCGAAGGGATAACGCATATAAGGCGTCGGCAATCTTTTTATCGGCAAAAGCCCTACCAATCGCAGAAAGTTGGTAGGGCCTTTTTTTTCTTACTAGGTAAGCGCGGGCAAATAATTCATCGACTATCAAATCAGAAAACCGCATGGACTTTGGGCCGTATAGGCGAATCAGAATAAGGGCCTGATGGCAGTAGCACGATAGCTCAGGGGTTGCGTTCGTGTTCAAAGCCTTTTGCGTCTCCGATTTTTTCCGCCCGATTTTGAATGGCCATAAACGTGTCAAGGAAGGTGTCCCCCCGCATGAGAGCCAATATGTGGCAATTGGCAACCCAGAGATTAAGACCTGATTTAATCGTAACACCATAGGCGATATATTCGGCCAATTGTTCAATCAAAGATTCTTCAAGATCGATTTGATTTTGTGTCTCGAATAGGTGCTTCGCTATAGTGTCGGCGATTACGTTTTGCAATTCTTGTTTCATGGATATTTTAACCCCCTAAGTTAATCCATCATTGTTATATCGTTTTCATTTTAAAAACTAAATGGGTATTGACATTGAACCTAATAAATTTGAAAATACTTACTATAACCAATAGTCATGAAAATTATTAAGGTACCATAAAAATGTTAAAAACATTAAAAACAGAGTTATGGATACCGGGAGCGCGAAAAGTTGAACCCGGACTACCGACACGCGGCGAGTACGCCAAAGGCTACCCCATCGGCGCGGTAGTTCACTTTACGGCAGGGGCTTATGGCCTTTCAGAGTTAGATCTTGCAAAGCAGAGATTCTATACTTACCTGCTACTCGATCACGCTGGCACCGTGCATCAAGGCTTTCCCCTCAATCGGTGGGGAAGCCATGCCGGTGAATCATCGTGGCCCGGCGTTGATGATAAGGCCGTATCAAAGCACCTATTGGGGATTGAAGTAGATTGTGCCGGTTTGCTTACTCCAATAGGTGAGGGGCGCTTTCAAACTTGGTGGGGCGTTCGTATGGACGCCAAGGATATTCGGGTAGTGAATGAAAAGACGGGAAACATCAAACCGGGGGCCTATCATAAATTCACCGAAGCACAAGAAAAATCTTTAGTTGATTTGCTTTTCTGGCTCAAGAAAAACAACCCATCGGTTTTCAATCTTGATTTTGTGGTTGGACACGATGAGGTTGCACCGAAGCGCAAAAGCGATCCGGGCGGTTCGCTTTCTTGCTCAATGTCTAATTTAAGGGAGCTTTTAAAAATACGCTGGGAAAATTATTTGCGTTCGGTAGGGGCAAGCCTTCCGGTTGCGTAGATTGCACCGCATACCATCGGGGCTTAAAGTACGCTTCAAAAAGATCATGCCAATGATGTACCGCCTTTGTAAACGAGCAACCAAGCCCTGAAAACTGCGGGCGTTCGCTATCGAAAAACTCCCGGTTAGTCAATTTATAATCCACCTTTGCTTTTTCAAGAATTAGGATTGCCCAATCTCTTATCGTGGCGTTACCCCGTGGGGCGCAATGGTGCATGGTTGTATTATGCTCACTGAATAGCTTTTCAAAGTGAAGTGAAAGCATATTGGCAAGCCATAGCGTGGGCGTGGGAGTTACAACGTTCGACGGCAATTCTCGAAAGGTTGCGGCGTCCGTAAAGTTTTTGATTATCTTTCCCGGAAATGTTTCAGTAGGTTTTTTAAAACCGTAAAGAGAGCCAACGCGAATGATGGCGGTATTAGGGCGGTTGATTTGCTGCAATTCGATTTCCATTTGCGCCTTGAGAAAAGCGTAACTAGAGCGCGGGGTGGGGTTGATGATATCAGGACGGTGTGGCTGGTTTTCATCGGCAGCATAATCAGATGAAAAAAAGACTAGCTTTGCGTTTTTATCAGCAAGCGCGGCAATTGCCTTCGGTATTCTGACATGAAATAGATGGGCCGTGTCAGGATATTTCTTTGCCTCTGCAACCGATCCAAAGCCGATGGCGTACCATATGCAATCATAAATCCCAGAGGTAAGCATGGCGTGCATTTGATTTGGATCGGTAACATCAAAGCCGTTTGATTTAGACAAAAGGCATACGTCAAGGATACCTTGTTTTTTTCGCAATTCATCGGCTAGGTCGGTTCCAAGGTTGCCAGCGCCCAAAACTACATGCCTCATTTTTGCCCCTCTAAAATGATTTCTCCAAAATGCGGGCGTTGATCGATACCGCTCAATGCCTCGTGGGTTGATTGCTTATATTGGCATGATTTTATGCTTTTGAAACCAGCACAAGCAAGCAACGCTGTTAAATCTGGTTTATCGTAAACGTATAGGTGCCCCCAGAATCTCATTCCCTCATTTATCATGGCGCAGGGGCTTTCGGGTTGCCATATTTCCGCCCATCGATTGATTCTTTTTGCTGCATAATCATCTAGCAATACCTGCAAGTCAGGGGTTATCACTCGGATCACACCGCCCGGCTTTAGAACGCGATGGCAATCCTTTACCAATTTGATGGCATCCCGTTTGTCTATATGCTCGATAAAATGCTCACTGAATATATAATCAACCGTGTCGGACTTGTGTGGTAGTGGTTTTCTAAGGTCATGCTGAATCACGCCGGAGTGTTTTTCTATATCGTAGTTTTTCCACCCGTCCAAAACGATACGCCCGCAACCTAAATGCAATTTTAACGCTTGCATATTTTCCCCCGTGTCCATTACGTTCATTTGATGCAATATACTGAAATCAAAATCGATCCGATAACTAACCTAGTTCAACTTGTTGGGGCGCGTGAAGCGGCCAATATGATTTACCTATCTAAAAAGGTAACAAAACTAGAAAACAGTTTTATATTAAAACTTAAAAAGCGGTTTGATGAAATCGGAAAGCAAGTATTTTCCGCATTAATCGATGGCGAGACAATCGACAAATCCTTAGTTGATGTCTCCGATATAATCATGGAAATGATGATCGAAGCGATGACGCTGGGCGTCAAATCAACGCAAAGGAACGCCCTTACCACCACAAGCGCGGCAAAACTCACGGCCCCACCTAAGCTAGTGATCCCAAAGTCGCTTAAAGAGATCAGGCGGCTTTGGGATGAATACCGCAAATGGAAGCGGCTACCCCCAAGGGTTAAAAAACACGCTGACGCGGTAAAGAAGGCATATTTAAAACAGGTGCAATCAGTTTGGGAGAAAAATTCTCGAGAATTCAGGCAGGGGAAAACTGCGGAAAAGGCCCCGGCAATCATTGCGATGATGGATCAGACTAATATTGGTTTTACGCGCGGTAAAATGATTGTCCAAACTGAAACGACCTTTTTTTATAACCAAGTCAGACGTGAGATATACGATCAAGCCGATGGCGTTACTCATTATCTATTCGTGGCCCTGAGAGACCACGCCACAACCCCATGGTGCAAAACGCGACAACACCTTGTTTATGCCAAGGGCGATCCGTTGTTGGACGATGAGACACCGCCTTGCCATTGGAATTGTCGGAGTGAGTTGTTGCCCCTCACGCCATCTAACCCGAATCACCTTCGCATGATTAAAGATAAGAGCAAGGCCCGCCGAAATAACAACCCGGAGCCACTACCACCTGAATGGAAGCGTGAACCAAGGAAAAAAAGAGAGTAAGATAAATTCATACTATTGCTTTTATCTTTAATTACCGATTAGGATTAAATCATGATTCATCGTTTAAAAATTGGTTCCATTGATGGCGCAATCATTGCTGATGGCGATAGTGAAACATCTATTATTAGGCCCGCAATGCTGGTTTATACCGGTGTTTTTCAATCGGCTGATGGTGAGGTTACGGTTGCGGACGATGACATTATTAGGCTGACGGAAAACCATAATAAGGTTTTATCGAAGGTAAAGCGGCTTGCTTCAAACGGTTCCACAGATTTGCCCCTCAAATATTGCCCCCCGATTCAACTCGATCACTCAACTTCCGCACGTGACACGGTGGGGCGTTTGATCGGTGAGGTCGAGACACGTGAAACGGAAATCGAAGGTAAAACCGTCAAGGCGTTATTTGGCAATATCAAAATCCTTGGGGCCGATAATGTCGAGCGAGTTAAAGATGGACGTTGGACTAACCTTTCCATCGGGGCGGATTTTGACGATGGCGTGATATCTGAAGTGACTATTACGCCATTTCCCGCAGCGCATGAATCGAGTTTTTTATCATCTAAAAGAAATGGAGAAAACATGGATAAGGCAAAACTCAAAAAGCACCTAATGGATAAAAAAGGATTGTCTGAAGACGAAGCGGAAAAAGAGCTTTCCCGCTTATCTGAAGACAAAAACAAGGATGAATTATCCAAACTTGAAAAAGAAGTCGATGAGGATGAAAAGAAGTTAACAGCCGATAAGGATGCGGACGATAAGCTGACCGACGATAAGGATGCGGACGATAAGGATGCGGACGACAAAGACAAAAATTTGTCCGATGATAAAGACGACGATGATAAAAAGGACGCCAAACTTACGGCAGCGCGTTCTAAAATCAAAACCTTGTCCGCTGGATTTGGTGAATCGATGGGCAAGGCACGGCTTGCAGCGCGTCAGACTTCGATCATGGCGCGATTGTCGAGACTTCGCGCCGCTGGCAAGATCACACCCGCCGAAATCAAAAAAATGGATATCAGCAAACTTTCAGCGGCCAATCAGGACGCCATCGATTTGGTTATGGAAACCTATGAAAGCCGTGAGCCTGTAATCATGGCTGGCATGTATGGGGATGCAAGATCAATCGATATTTCCAAGGTGAGTGAAGCGCAGAAAAAAGCAAAACTCGAAGCAGAAACGCGGCGAAATATGCCTTTCATTGCCAAAGTATCAGGCTCAAAGTTATCTGAAGGCGACAAAGAGGCTGATAAGGATACGGTCAACGTTCACATTGACACCGATCCGCACACCGACCTTTCTGCAAAGGACGATGAACTTTCTGAAATCGAAAAACTAATGGACGATGGCAATATTGCCGAAGCAAAAAAACGAATGAAAGCTTGGGCCAGCAAGCTGAAATGCCTATCGGACGATAACACCGAAGGTAACGCAAAAGAGACTGAAAAGCAGCTATCAGCCATGGTTGAAAATATCACCAAACTGGAAGCGCAGTTTAATGAAATGCAACAACTCGCAAGTGAGTTGGCAGAGTAACCATTTTCATCGGGGCCTAATTTCATAAACAAACCGCATGGAAAGCGGTAACACCGGGAGAGATTAACATGGGTGCAGTAGGTGCAAATTTTGACAGCGAAATTTTCCGCAAAGACTATCCAATTGTAATTGCGACAAATCGGCATTCAGCCATTTTGTTGCCCGTTCGTTTGGCTTATCACGCCGACGGTTACGTAGCTGGCCAGTTGTTGGCTCAAAACAGCACGTCCAAGCGTTATGTTAAATACAATCTTTCGGGCGCTTCCGGTGAGGACACCGCAAAAGCCGTTCTTTTTGAATCCAAGCCAACCGATGATTTTGATTCAACCGCTTCCACCGGTTCGACCATGGCGGTTGCCATCTTTGGCGGTTGCACGCTGTATAAAGATAAATTGCTTGATTATGACGCTGATGCGTTGACCGACCTCAAGGCTCGGTTGATTGAGGACGCAAGCGGCGCAAGTCTATTCATGTTCTAAGCCAAAAAGTTTTCACTTTCAGATAAGAAAAAATTTAAAAAATAAAGGATGAATCAGATGAATGAATTTTTCACGAACGACTATACCGAAGTAATCCAAAAGATTGTTAAAGAGGTTGTGAATGATCCAACAACCTATATTGGCTCACGCTATTTGCCATCCGTGGCACTCCCGGTTGCGCGTGTTAGAACCGAAGTGATCGAAGCAAGCGGCGGGATGACTGAAGAGCATATGCCCGGCGCAAGCCCGAAATATGTCCAAACCTTTGGAACCCGTGTGCAAGAATATTCGCCATCTTTTTATAAAGAGGCAATCCATTACGATGAGCAAAAAATCCTATTCCTTCGAGAATTAGGCAACAACGGGCGCAACGTTCGCGGTGTTCAGCAGCGCATTGATTTGGATATTGACCGCTTGAACCGCCGACTGGAAGCGCGGATTGAGTATCAGCGTTGGAAAACCATTTTCGATGGCGGTTTTTCTTGGATGGGCAAAACCGTTTCCTTTGGCATCCCCTCTGCCAACCAAGAAACGCCCATTGGTGCCGTGTGGTCAAGCGATGGCTCGGCTGTAAACGACAGCGCGAACCCCATCAAAGATTTGCGTTACTGGGTGTTGGGCGGATCGGACGCTTGGCGTAAATACAAGGTCACAAAAATTGTGATGAATCCAAACACCGCGCGTTGGATCTTGGACAACGCCAACACCCGCGCTTATTTGACGAGTTTCGGAGCGAACCCGCAAATCAATTCTTATGATTTGAACAAAACGCTGCAATTCTTGGTGCCGGGATTGCCTGAGGTTGAAATCTATCAAGGCTGGTATCAAACGGAAAGCGTTGATAGCAACGGCAAAATCACCGTGTCGGACGCCATCTATTTTGTCGAAGACGGCAAAATCTTTTTCGAGGCATCGTTACCCGGTAACGATAAAATCGGTGAATTTGTCCAAACCAACCACCTTGCATCCGGCACCATTGCCGATCCGGGCTTTGGAAAATTCTTGGTTGTTGAGGACAACACCCAACCCGGCACCAAGGGCGGCGTTTCCAACCCGTACCTTGATATTGTCGCGGGTGTTTATGGCGGCGTGAAACTTGACCGCGCCTTTGACGTGTTGACCGCCGACGTTCTGTAAACCTTGCTTTCGCGCTTTTCGGGCGTCAAAGCCTCCTATGGTGGGGGACGGGGTGCAAGCCCTTTCCCCCTTTGATAGCGAAGGGGGCTTTAATCATAGTTCTAAAAACCCATGGGAGAGAAAATCACGATGGAAATAAAAAGCGGAAAAACTGAAATGGTTGCAGACCAATCGAAAAAAACTGAAATGGTTGCAGCTAGCAAAGTCAAAATCAAGGCCGTTCGCACAATCGAATTAAAAGACGGTCGGCAGGTGAAAAAAGGCGAAATTGTCGAAGTATCAGAGGATGAGGCAAAGGAATTTGCGGACAAGGTTTTCAAAGGTCAATACGCTTTCGCTGGCGAGCGTTTTAATGATGTTCAAAGGCATAACGTAGTAAGGGCCGTTCGCGTATCCTGATTTAAAATTCAAAATCAAAATCATAGCGGGCGGGCGGTTTTGGTTGCCCGCCCTTTTAACAGGTTAAAAAAATGTCACTGTATATCGATTTTGAAGCGGTTCGGATTCGTCTACTCGGTAAGGTTCGCTTTACCGAAGACGAGGACGATGAAAACAAAATGCACGTCAAACTTGCCAAGCGATTAATCAATGAGGCAGAGGGTGACGTTGAACATGATTTGTCCCCACGCTACGAAATACCTTTTAAAACCGTGTCGGACGGGCCGTTTTCAAGTCTCCCAGACCGTCCAACAAAGGAATATATTCGCACGCTTTGCGAATTGATGGCTTGCGTTCGTATTCTGGAAACTGATTTTGGATCGGGAGGCATGGTTGACGGCGAAAAATACGCCGAAAAACTGCGGAAACGTTACCGAGACATGGCCGATAAATTAATACAAGGCAAGGGCGATGATAAAACCGGGTGGAAATATCCGCCCCTAACTGATTTGAAGTCCGCTTATTTCAATCAAGAAGCCGATGACGGCTACGCTGGTATGGTTTTGATTTCCAGCCAAGGCGATGGCGGCTATCCTTCAAAACAAATAAATGATCCTAGTGAGAATTTTTTTAACGGGATAATCGATGACTGATGCTCTGTTACAAATAGGTTTTCAATTTCCCGATTGGAAAGGTCGGCTTAAAAAGCACGCCCAACAATTGAATCTATTTGCAGCGGCTCAAATTCAAACAAACCGTGGACTTCTTTTCGATTCAGAGGGGAGCCACAACGGACGTCCCGGTTGGGAGCCTCTAGCTTTTCGCAATGGTCAGGTGTTATCTCGTTATGGCACGTTGCGGAAATCCTTGTGCCCATACAACCCCAAAGGAAAGCCGGGCGATGGCGGATTTGTGCGGTTCAACGGTGACACCATAACAATCGGCACCAACTTACTTTATGCCCGCATGATGAATTGGGGCACAACAAAATTGCCGGATGGGGTTTTGAGGCCGAAAAACGCCAAGGCGCTGATGATACCATTGCCGCCGGGTAAATGGGCCAATGAAGAAACGCGCGCCGATTTGATCGAATCCGGTAGCGTTCGCAGAATTAAAAAAAGAACGCCGGAAGGAAACAAAAAAAGAATGGACGTGATTTTTAGAAAATCCGTTCG
>Ga0116142_10005201_pt1 | contig 11884 bp, 6 predicted proteins | sample AD_UKC033_MetaG_FD_89785 | JGI IMG/M metagenome (GOLD analysis project Ga0116142, IMG submission 89785) | Active sludge microbial communities of municipal wastewater-treating anaerobic digesters from USA - AD_UKC033_MetaG | ecosystem: Engineered > Bioreactor > Anaerobic > Digestate | place: USA... | reverse complement strand
AGGTACAAGGTATAAAACTTTTCAATCTCTTCCTTCGAAGGTTGTACGAGCGGTCGTACCACGCGAAAGCCTGCAAACATGCCATCGGTAAGCCACCATTTGCTTTTTGGAATTTGCGGATCGCGGATGTTCCAGTTGCTATTTGAGGCGATTCGGTTGGCACATCGTAATTCACTCGCCTCATCTAAATATGAACCACCCTTCACGGTTTTAGGATACCGGGATGCTGGAACAGTTACCGGGTTTTTATTGGCAGCTTTAGAATAATAAGCAGGATCGTACTGATCCATTGTCCACTCGCTTAAATTGCCCAACATATCGTATAAGCCCCAGGCGTTGGGTTTAAGTTGTTTTACAAAATGAAATTTGCCATTGCTGTTGTCTTTAAAATATCCATACTCGCGCAGGGGGGCGGCATCGTTTCCAAACGGATAGGCGGTTTTACTTCCGGCCCGGCAGGCATACTCCCATTCAGCTTCGGTGGGCAGGCGATAAAAAATTCCGGTTTTACTATAAAGCCATTTGCAATACATTACCGCTGCCGTATGGCTCATACTATTGGTGGGGTGTTTCCCATCGCGCCCCATACCCCAGGTTAGATCGATATATTGGGGTGTGGCCCGTGTTACACCATCAATGGTTTTACTTTGTGGAAGGGTGTTGTCTTTAAAGTAAAGATCCCACTCGGCAAACGTTACTTCGTGCTCCGCCATCCAGAAGGCACTTAATGTAATTTCTTTTTGAGGTCCTTCATCTTCACCCCGGCCCCGTTCGGTAATCGGGCTTCCCATGGTAAATGTGCCGGCAGGAATGGCAACCATCTTAAAAGTTACAGAAGTACCCGGAATAGCCTGGTTGTAGGTTTTGAGATCCTGTGCGATGCCTGTGCTAAACAACGAAATGAATAAAAGCAGTGCGGTAATTTTCATAGTGGCCTGGAGACTTAATTTTCAAAGTTAAAGTTTTCGAACTAGTATTCTTTTTTAATTCTTGCCATATAAAATCCATCAAAACCTTCGGATGGTCGTACCACGCGCTGGTCGAGCAGTTCAAAGCTCTTATTTGAAGATAGAAATTGTTGTACCTGTTTTTCATTTTCGGATGGGAACAGGCTGCAAGTAGCGTAAACCATAAGGCCACCCGGTTTTAACATCGTACTGTAATCAACCAGGATATGCTGTTGCAGTTCTTTTATCCGATTAATAAAATCAAGATTAAGTTTCCACTTGGCATCGGGGTTGCGTTTTAGTACGCCCAATCCGGAACAAGGCACATCCAGCAATAACCTGTCGGCAGAATTTTCAAGGCGCTTAATGGTTTTAGATGATTCGATTACCCGTGTTTCAATATTTCCGGCACCGGCTCTGCGCGCGCGCTTTTTAAACTCTTCCAGTTTCCAGTCTTCCGTATCCATGGCAATAATGCGCCCCTTGTTTTGCATTTGCGATGCCAGGTGTAATGTTTTTCCGCCACCTCCTGCGCACGCATCAATTACACGCATACCGGGTTGTACTTGCAGGTAGGGCGCAATTAATTGTGAGCCGGCATCCTGCACTTCAAACAATCCATCCTTAAAAGCCTGGCGTGTAAAAATATTCTGACGCTGTTCCAGAATTAAAGCATCCGGAAATTCAGCCAGGGTTGCGGTGGCAATGTTTTCTTCATCAAGAATTTGTTGCAGTTCTTTTTGTGTTGTTTTTAACGTATTTACCCGAAGCACCACCTTCGCTTCTTCATTTAGTGCGGTTAATTCTTTATCCCATGAATTGCCTAATTCGGATTGGCCCAACGCATCCAACCAATCTGGAATCGACTCGCGCAGTATCCGATTATTTTTAAGTTGCTCATACCGTGCCTCAATCCGGGCGCGGTTAATACCTTTCAACTCATCCCAGGCGGGCAGTTCGGCCCGGCTCCACACACACCACACCCCTAATAGTTTCCAGAAGTCATTCTCCTCAGCTGCTGCCAATTCTTTAAAGAGGCGGTACCAGCGCACAATGTCGTAGATGGTTTCAGCAATAAAGCGTCTGTCGCGTGCGCCCCATTTCGGGTTTGACTTCAGCACCTTTTCTATAACCTTGTCGGCATACTTCTTGTTTACAAAGATTTCGCCCAGGGCATCAACCACAGCTACCGATAAATTGCGATATAATCTCATGATTTCTAAAGAGCAGCAAGATAGAACCATGAACCTGTATTTGATCGTACTTTTGATATAATGTTTTTAAATTGAACCTCGAAACCGTTTCTTGTTACAGGCACAGACCTGCAACCATAAACCAATAACCACTTATTTATGAAATCCACTCAATCGCGCAGAGAATTCGTTAAGCAAACAACGTTACTTACAGCCCTAACTGCCCTGGCAGGGACTTCTTTTGCTTCGTCCAAAACCAGCAGTGCTCCAGCGGGTAAGCCATTCAAGTTGAATTATGCCCCGCACGATGGTATGTTTAAAAATCATGCCGGAGCTGATTTTATAGACCAGATAAAATTTATGGCCGACCAGGGATTTAGAGGCATTGAAGATAATGGCCTGCTGGGCCGGCCGGTTGAGTACCAGGAGCGGATAGGTAAAACGTTAGCTCAATTAAACATGACTATGGGTGTGTTTGTGGTAGATGGTGGCGATAACTGGAAAGTATCACTCACCACAGGCAAGCAAGAGTTTAAAGATAATTTTGTAAAAACCTGCAAGGCATCGGTGGAGGCAGCCAAACGTGTAAATGCAAAGTGGATGACGGTAGTGCCCGGTTTTTTCGATCGTAGATTGCCCATGGGTATTCAAACCAGTAATGTGGTAGATGCCTTGCGCAGGGGTGCAGAAATCTTTGAACCACACGGGTTGATTATGGTTTTGGAACCTCTTAGCGATACACCTGAATTATTTATGCGTTATTCCGATCAAACCTATGCGTTGTGTAAGGCGGTAAACAGTCCGGCCTGTAAAATTTTATACGATGCCTACCACATGCAACGCAACGAGGGCAACCTGATTAATAACATTAATGCGTGTTGGGATGAGATTGCTTACTTTCAGGTAGGTGATAACCCCGGCCGCAAGGAACCTGGCACGGGAGAAATAAATCATAAGAATTTATTTAAGCACATTTACGACAAAGGCTTTAGAGGCGTGGTAGGAATGGAGCATGGCAATGCCAAAGAAGGGAAAGAAGGCGAACTTGCCTTGATACAGGCTTATCGCGAGAGTGATTCGTTTTAAAAGTTATAATAATACCATGAAGCAATTCATTATCATTGTTGGCTTAGCGCTAGCACTTCCTTTTGCAGGGTTCGGTCAGTTTCAGAATTTGAAAAACAAAGTGGTTCAAAAAACCAAGGAGGCAGCCAAAGGTAAGGTAGCAGACAAAGCTGATGCCGCGCGCGACCGGTTGGACTCTACCGATTTTAATTATGCGATTTCGGTTATCGATAACTCCGGTATGATGAATGTGCTGGATGCGGATGAGATTGCTACCCGTACTGCCTACCTCGCTTCTAACAAATACATGAAGAAAGAGAGTGAGATTACTGCCGCTGAACGTTGCCGGTCAATATTAGATCAGGCCGAAAATTTTTATCAGGCAAGACGATATCGGCTGGCAGAGGTATCCTTTCTGGAAGCAAAAGTTGCCTACGAGGCTTCCGGGTTAACAACCAATATCAACTACAGTAAAGTAAATGCAGACCTGGGCTTATTGTATGCTACCATGGGTCGTTTTAATCAGGCCGAATATTTTTTAAGTGAAGGCCTGGCCTTGCGCGAACAAACTTTAGGTCGCGATAGCAAAGCGGGTGCATCCTCAATCAATAACCTGGCAGTATTGTACCAGGAAACGGCACGCTTTAACGATGCCGAAACTTATTTTAATGAAGCGTTACAGGTAGTGGAGAAACAGTTTGGGCAGGAAAGCCATGAGTATGCGGTTGTGCTAAATAATCAGGCAATATTTTTCTCAAAAGTAGGCCGTACCGAACAAGCTGTTGCTAATCTTACTTCGGCCATTGCCATAGTTGAAAAGATCAATAGCAAAAGCAAGCGCACCGAAGTGGGGTTTCAATCTAACCTGGCGTTGCTGTATCAGGAGCAAGGCAAGCTTGCAGAAGCCGAAACAGTTTACCTGAAACTTGAAAAGATGTTGCGTACGCTTGGCGACAAAACATTTTATGCCGGTGTGTTGAATAACCTGGCCCTACTCCACATTCAAATGAACAAACTTGAAAAAGTGGAAGACTACTTAAAACAGTCAGCCCAGATTTATCAAGCCCGTTTGGGTAAAGAAAGTCCCAACTACGCCAAAGTATTAGGCGATTTGGGAAATTTTTATCGCATGCAAGGTCGTTTTGCTGAAGCAGAAGAAAACCTGAACAAAGCACTCACTATAAACGGAACCGCATTAAACACCAACCACCCGGAGTATGTAAAGGCACAAGAAGATCTGGCGATTTTATATTGGAAAAAAGGTGACCTGGCCAAGGCCGATGCCGGATTTAGAATTGCAATGGATAAATCCATCGAGTTTATCAATCAGTATTTTCCGCCAATGAGCGAAGCAGAGAAGACAAAATACTGGGATGTGTTACAACCGCGCTTTCAACGGTTTTATAATTTTTGCCTGGAGGCAAGTGTCTCCAATCCTGCGGTAGTTCAAACTATGTTTAATTACCAGCTTTCAACAAAAGGATTGTTACTAAATTCAACCAACAAAATTAAAAAGGCTATCTTAAGCAGTGGCAATACCGACCTCATAAAGGATTACACGGCCTGGTTGGATAAGAAAGAAACACTGGCGCGCTATTATTCTCTTTCCAAAACGGAGTTAACAGAACAGAATATTGATTTGGCTGCGCTTGAATCTGAAGCCAATACCCTGGAGCGTTCGCTTTCACAACGTTCCAACGATTTCTCGCAAGGATATACTACCGATCAAACGGATTATAAACAGATACAGGCAACATTAACCGAAACCGAAGCTGTTATAGAATTTATCCGCATCCGGTCTTTCGATAAAGACTTTACAGCCGACAGTAAGTATGCGGCTTTAGTTTTAACAAAAGGTGCGGCCGAACCCAAATTAGTGATATTGGATAATGGCAATCAGCTGGAAACACGGTATGCAAAGTTCTATCGCAATGCCATTCAAAACAGACAAGCTGATGCTTATTCGTACGAACAATTTTGGGCAAGAGTAGAACCGTTTTTGGCAGGCAAGAAAAATTTATATATCGCTGCGGATGGAGTGTATAATCAAATCAGTTTAAATACATTAAAGAAGCCGGATGGCGATTATCTACTAAATCGGTATGACATCATATTGATTGGAAATGCGAAAGATGTAATTGGTTTAAAAGCACAAAAGCCAACTGCTTCGAAGAAGAATGCATTTGTGTTGGGTTTTCCTGATTATGGAGGCGATGCGGTTACCGCTTTGCCCGGAACCAAAGTAGAAGTAGATAACATCAGCCGCATTTTAAAGGCGGGCGGATATACCGTAACACCATTTTTGCAGAAGGCGGCAACGGAAGCATCCATAAAGGGGTTGAAAGGCCAGGCATTGGTGCACATTGCTACCCACGGATATTTTCAGGCCGATACCGAGCAGACTGCTGCAGGAGTGCATCAGGAAAATGCAAAGAACAACCCACTGTTGCGTTCAGGATTGTTGTTGGCCGGGGCATCACCCACGTTGAAAGGAGAAATTGTTCCAAACCTGGAGAGCAATGATAATGGTGTACTGACAGCCTATGAAGCCATGAACTTATCGCTGGAAGGAACAGACTTGATTACCCTTAGCGCATGCGAAACCGGACTGGGTGATGTACGCGCTGGCGAAGGTGTGTATGGATTGCAACGTTCTTTTATTGTGGCGGGTGCCAAAGCAATGGTAATGAGTTTATGGAAAGTGGATGATGCCGCCACACAAGCCTTGATGACTAACTTTTACACAAACCTATCCAAAGGAGGTAGCAAAGCCAAAGCCTTTAAACAGGCACAGCTACAGTTAATGGCTAAGTACAAAGAACCTTATTATTGGGGTGCGTTTGTAATGATGGGGATGTAGGTAGTATTCGGAAAACGATACCTGCAAAAACTAATCTAAGGCACCGCGCTTCATTTTTTCTATAGGTTTAGAAATAGCTCAGAAACCTATCCTAGAAGAATTATTGACCAACCCATAATAACTTTGTAGCTTCGGGAAACATTCCATTACCCCCTCATGAAACTAAAGCTTGTTTTTGGTTTTATGCTTTGCAGCACCTTACTCTTTGGTCAGGATGATTGGCTCACCAAAGCACTGGCTGATGTGGGTGCAGAAAAAAAAGCCAGGCTCGACTCCCTCGATTTCCAGTTTGCCATGTCGGTAAATGATAACTCCAGTTTTATTGATGTGCAACAGAAAGGGGAAGGTTGGGCAAAGGGTTTTTATTCCATGAAGCCTAAAAGTCAGCGCACTTTTGCTGAGATAGCCAGCGATACTCTTAATTGGGCGGTTGATTATTACAACATGCGATGGTACCGGATAGCCGAGGCAGCTTTTATAACGGCTAAAAATTTTATGGAAGCTTACAACCTCACACAGGATATAAGCTACATCCGGTGTATTTCCAATATGGGTGTTATGTACCTCATTCAGGGGCGCACACTGGAAGCCGAGCAGTTTGTTTCCTATGCGCTTGCAGAGAGTGAAAGATTAGGAAAGGGTAGTATTGCCTATGCGGCTAACCTGAACAGTATGGCGAAGTTGCGTCAGCAATTGGGGCATTACAATGAAGCTGAACGAATGTTTACCGAATCGTTAGCTAGTATTGCGGCAAGAATGGGTACAAATAGTTTGCAACATGCTATTGTGTTAAACAACATAGCCATGCTGTATCAGGTAATGGGGCGCTACCCGGAAGCGGTTGAGATGATGAAGCAGGCACTAGTTGCATTGGAGGCCTCGAACAAGCGCACATTGCAAGGCAAGAAATCATTTGACAGCCGAAAGTTTAATTCAAATCTTGCTTTATTATACCAGTTATCGGGTAACCTGGCACAGGCCGAAACAGAATTTCTGGCAATCCGTAAAGTATTTGAAAACCGTGGTCAGAAGAATAATCCAGAGTATGCCAACCTGCTTAACCAGCTAAGTCTGCTGTATATTCAAATGAATAAAACAGATCAGGTTGAACCCTTACTGCTTAAAGCGATTGATGTATATAAAAAGAAATTCACAACTGAAAACCCTTCCTATGCAAAAGCCCAAACTGACTTAGGTACCTTTTATCGCGTGCAGAACAGAATGACTGAAGCAGAGGTTGCGTTAACAAATGCTTTAGGAATCCGGCAACGTACACTTGGTGAAAATCATCCCGACTATATTAAATCGGTAGAGGCTGTTGGAATTTTGTATTGGAAAAAGGGCGACCTGATGCGGGCCTATCCTTTTTTGCAAAGCGCGTGCAATAAATCACTTGAATTTATCAACCAGTACTTTGCACCCATGAGCGAAACGGAAAAGACTAAGTATTGGGATATTCTGCAACCACGCTTTCAACGGTTTTATAATTTTGCTATTGAAGCGGGGGCTACCATGCCCGAAGTTTGGGTAGATGTATTCAACTACCAGATAGCTACCAAAGCATTGTTACTAAACTCCACAAACAAAGTTAAGAAGGCAATTTTAGCCAGTGGTAACGAAGCGCTCATTAAAGATTATATTTCATGGATAGGCCAGAAGGAAGCATTGGCACGTTATTACTCCCTGTCGAAAGAAGAATTGAAGGAACAGAAAATAGATCTGGTTGCCCTGGAGAAAACGGCTAACGAACTGGAACGATCTCTCTCGCAACGGTCAACCGATTTTGCCAAAGGGTATGAGTCTGAGCAAATATCCTGGCCAATGATAGTCTCTAAATTGGCAGATCATGAAGCGGTGCTGGAGTTGATCCGGGTGCGTACTTTTGATAAAGATTTTACTGACCAATCGCGCTACATTGCGTTAGTGGTTGCTAAGGGTATTTCACAACCACGCATGGTATTAATCGAAAATGGAAATGAGCTTGAAACCCGTTATGCAAAATTTTATAAGAATGCGGTTCAACAACGCATGGCCGATCCGCATTCGTATCATCAGTATTGGGAAAAAATAGATCCCTTATTAGCAAGTAAAAAAACAATCTATGTTTCGCCCGATGGTGTGTATAATCAAATTAACATCAACACCTTAAAAAAGACAGACGGAGATTTTGTGCTTAATCGCTTTGATGTGGTAATGGTTGGAAATTCTAAAGACTTGATTGCTATAAAAGATAAAAAGACCAGTACAACTAAAAGTGCATTTGTGCTCGGTTTCCCTGATTATGGAGGAAACGCGGTGGCTTTGCCCGGAACAAAAGTAGAGATTGATGAAATTAATAAAATCCTGGGAGCAGGTGGCTTTAAGGTTACGAAACGTGAACAGCACGAAGCAAACGAAGCTGCCTTGAAGGCCGTAGCAGCACCCACTCTTATGCACATTGCAACACATGGATATTTTCTGGCCGACTCAGATTTGAAAAGTGGCGATGCCATGGGTATTGATGCGGAAAATGCAAAAAACAACCCGTTGCTTCGGTCGGGATTAATTTTAGCGGGAACACAAGCCCAGGATAACAACGCGGTTGATTTACAAAGTAACGACAATGGAATTCTCACCGCTTATGAGGCTATGAATTTATCGCTTGAAGGAACTGACCTGATTATTCTAAGTGCCTGCGAAACCGGGTTAGGCGATGTGCGGGCAGGAGAAGGTGTATATGGTTTACAACGGGCATTCCTGGTAGCCGGAGCCAATGCCCTGATTATGAGTTTATGGAAAGTCGATGATGCCGCCACGCAACAACTTATGACAAACTTCTACTCCATTTGGACTAAAACAGGTAATAAACAACAGGCATTTAAACAGGCCCAACTTCGGCTGATGACCAAATACAAAGACCCATACTATTGGGGTGCGTTTGTTATGATGGGGATGTAAATAAACAAAAGCAAGGTATTCTTAACCTTTCGGATTGTACCAATTCAGTTTTAGCAGACTTGTCAACAGAGCGCATTCTTCCTACCTTTCCACACTATGGAAAATATTCCCCCGCTGAAGATTCTGTTTTATCACGCCCATTTTTTTAGCAGTAGCGAAACATTTATTTACCAACAAACCATTAATCCAAACATCAGGCCTGTATTGCTGGCCAAACGATTTATACATTCCGCGGGCATGAGTTATGAAACGTTTGAAAGAGTTCAGTTTAAGCGTAGTTGGTGGGATGGCCTGGTTTCTAATCTGCTTGTAAGTTTTGGAATAGATCAATACTACCAACGTGCCTCCATCCATACGTTGGCTCAAAAAATTGAAACCTACCAACCCGATGTGTTGCATGCTCAATTTGGTTTTAGTGCCGTTCGGATTTTGCCGGTAGCAAAAATGCTTAAGATACCATTGGTGGTTTCATTTCATGGAATGGATGCCTCGCATATGTTGCGAAAACGGGCTTACAGAAATGGATTAAAAAAGGTATTTGCGTATGCGGCAGCAATTGTAGTGTGTAATCCGGCTATGGCCGATGTACTTCCGCTAACGGCCGATCAGAAAAGAAAAGTAATGTGGGTTCCTTATGGAATTAACCTGAAGCAGTTTAACCCTCAACCGCGAAAGGAGAACGAAGTGCTTCGCATTTTACACGTGGGCAGGTTTATTGAAAAAAAGGGAGTGCCCGACCTGATCCGTGCTTTTTCAAAACTTAAAAATCAACAGAAAATTCAATTGGAATTGGTAGGTACCGGCCCCGAAGAAAAATTATGCAAGCAGTTGGTGGGGGAATTGAGATTGGAGCAGCAGGTGATTTTTCATGGCTGGAAGTCTTCGGAAGAAGTAAAAAACCTGATGCAACAAGCTGATGTTTTTGTTTTGAATAGTCGCGTAGCCACCAATGGCGATAGCGAAGGGTTACCTGTAGGAATTCTGGAGGCGATGTCCATGGCGTTGCCGGTGGTGTCAACTAATCACGCGGGTATTCCTCATGAAGTGGATCACGGGATTACAGGCCTTTTAGTAGCGGAACACGATACGGAGGGATTAACCGCGGCAATTTCTGCTTTATTGCAGGATGCACCGCAACGCAACGAATTTGGTATGGCCGGCCGAAGAAAAGTTGAGTCCGTTTTTTCGATGGAACAAATGCATAACACCCTTTACACCGTTTATAAGAACTGCTGCTCAAAGCAAGGCTGAAATGTTCCTGAACCAGAATTAAACAAATGAAAATTTTGAAACCAGGGGGTGTGTTCAACCACAACAGGAATTAGAGCGTAATTTTTAGGGATATAATCAATCCGCTTGAACTTCGGGGCTTGGTTGGGTGTGTACTGGAATTACAACCGTAAAGGTAGAGCCGAGTTGGAGTTCGGATGCAACCAGAATTGTTCCGTTTAATTTTTCAACCGCTTGTTTTACAATGTAGAGCCCAAGGCCGGAGCCTTCTGATTTTTCATTGGCTTGGTAAAACATATCAAATATTTTATGAATGTGATTGGCAGGAATGCCCAGCCCGTTGTCTTGCACGATAAAACGAATGTGACTCTCGCGTAGATCAGCACTTATTTTAAGCATGGGGTTTCCCTTGGCTGCATCCATGTATTTGATGGCATTGCCAATCAGGTTACTCAATATAATCTGTAACCTGGCTGAATCTGAATAAATCGTCAGATCGGTTGGTACATCTAATTCTATTTTTACCTTTTCGGTATGCGGGTGCGAACGAAGATTTTCCAGTATCGTGCGGATGAGTTTGCTTACCTGCACTTTTTTCATTTGAACCTCCAACCGTGTGTTGCGTGAGTAATCGGAGATATCCCGGATGAATTTTTGAAGGTCATCTACCCGGCCATCCATCATCTCTATAAGTTCTCTCAGTTCTTTTTCATTTTCGGTTACACGGCTTAAATGAATCAGCCCCCGCACAGAACTGAGCGGGGCCATCAGGTCGTGGGCAGTGCTGTAAACAAATTGATCAAGTTCGGTATTAAGCCGGGTAAGCTCTGTGTTTTTAGAGGCAATCTGTTTTTCATTTTCCCGCAAGGAATTTTCTGAGCGGAAATTTATGCTAATGAGATAATAGATAATTAATACAGAAACCAACAATGCACCAAAGAAATGGATGATTAAACTAGCTTCGTCTAAATCGCTAGTATGATAAGTTTTTTTAATGATAGCAAAGTGTGTGGTTTTATTTATGATGAACAGCGTAACAGGTATACAGAGCATGAGGATACTTTTACCACGTTCTTCATAGCCAAAGATGGCCAGTCCTCCCAACGCGGCCGGTATGTAGTACATGCGCAATCCTGTTTCTTCGGGCTCTACCTGGCAAAACAGAAAAACAAGAGCATTAACCGATAAGCCGAATAGAATTTTTGCTATGGTGTAATAACCAGCCCTGTTTAATACAAAACACCATGCTGCTAAAACTGCACCGGCCAGCTGGTACGCCAGGCCATGATAAATACTGTTAGATAGATCGAGCAAAAAATAACCCAGGCAAAGGAAGAACATAACGATGCAAAGTTGCCCGGTAAGCAGAATCCGTTTGTACTCAGAATACGATAAAATGAAATTACGCTTTCCTAAAATAAATTTACGGATGGTACCTGGGGGAATCATGGCTAAGTAAACTTAGCAAATTTGAGATACCGGAAAAGCACCGGCCCTAAAAAAACCAGAGTTTTATAGCCATCGCCAACACAGAAGCAATCATAATACGTTTGATCCAGACTTCGCCAGCCTTCACTGACCAGCGACTTGCAAACCAGCCGCCCCAGGCGTGCCCAATGGCCAGAATCAAACCAGTTTGCCATTGTATTTTT
>Ga0116142_10005198_pt1 | contig 11886 bp, 8 predicted proteins | sample AD_UKC033_MetaG_FD_89785 | JGI IMG/M metagenome (GOLD analysis project Ga0116142, IMG submission 89785) | Active sludge microbial communities of municipal wastewater-treating anaerobic digesters from USA - AD_UKC033_MetaG | ecosystem: Engineered > Bioreactor > Anaerobic > Digestate | place: USA... | reverse complement strand
GTGGTGGTCCACACCGACTCGGAGTACGTGAAGCGGGGCGTTACTGAATGGCTTCCGACGTGGAAGCGACGGGGCTGGCGGCGCAAGGGCGGGGCGTTGAAGAACGAGGAACTCTGGCGCCGACTCGACGAACTGGGCGGGCGGCACGAGATTCAGTGGCGGTGGGTGCCGGGGCACGCCGGCGTGGCGTTGAATGAACGCTGCGACGCGCTGGCTTCGGCGATGATCGCCGCGCGCAAGAATGGTCGAGACGGCGGTTTGCGCCCGGATGGGCGCGGGCTCCGCAAGCGATGAGCGGTAATGAAGGGCATGTCAGAACGCGGACTGCATACGAGACGGCAATTGCCGCTATACCTGATTGCCATCCTGATTGGCATGGGCGGCGTTCTGTTCTCGCGTCAACTCGACAACGTTGGGTTGCGGGTCGCGGTCGTGTTCGTGTCCGTCGCGGTGCCGTTGTTCGCCACGGGAAACGTGCTGGCGCGGCCGAGTCTGGGCCGGATCGAGCGGCTCGCCCTGCTGGCTGGGGTGATTATGTTGATCAGCGGGGCCGGGTTCAGCATGTCCGGGCTGCCCGACTCGCTCATGGAGGAGGAGATGCTGTCGCCGGAGGTGGCGAACGCCTCACGGCTGATCGGGTTGCTTAGTCTTGTTCTTGGGCTGCTGGTGGTCCTGTACTCCGTTGTGCGCACAGGCGAAGACATCGAGGAGGTGGGCGACCGGTTCTGGCTGCTTGCGGAGCAAATGAACGAGGGGCTGTTGCTGTCTTCGGCTGAGGGACGCATCGTACTCGCGAATCGCCGCCTGCTCGAAATGTTCGGCGTCAAGGAAGAAGACATCATCGGCGAGAGCACGACGGCGTTGGCGCGCGAGTTCCAAATGGACCCGGTGTTGCGGCATTTCGAGAGGCGGGCGGAGGGCATTGCCAGCGAGTACGAGTTGAGCTGTGAGATTCGCGGCGAGGAACGGCGTCTCGCCATCAGCGGCAACCCGATTTTCGACCGGCAGGGGCGCCACACGGGCACCATCGGCCTGGTGCGCGACATCACGGATCAGTACCGGCTGGCGCAGCGACTCGAACGGTACAACCAGGGGCTGAAACAACTGGTCGAGGAACAGACGGAGAAGCTGCTCCAGTCTGAAGAGCGTTTTCGTCAATTGCTCGTGACGATGAACGAAGGCTTCCTGACGCTGAACGCGACCTACCGCATTCGTTTTGCGAACGACCGGATATGCGAGATGCTGGGCCTGCTGCATCAGCGCGTCGTGGGCCGGGACATCTTCGAGTTCCTGGATGCGTCGGGTCGAGTGCATCTCCTCAACCTGCTGGCGCAGAGCGCGGGCCAGCCGCGCGGCGAACTGCGCCGCGAAATGAATTTTGTTGCGAGCGACGGAACCGCGGTTCCGGCGGTGGTGGCGGTGTCCTATATCGGCGAGGGCGCCGCCTCGGAGACGCGGCATTCGTTGGTCGTCACCAGCGTGGCAGAACAGAAGAAGATGCGGCACCAACTTGAGATGCGGGCGCGCGAACTCGAAAGAGTGAACGAGGAACTGCGGCTTCATGACCGCGCAAAGGACAGTTTCCTGTCGAACGTGAGCCACGAACTGCGGACGCCGTTGAGCACGATTCAAGGGTACCTCGACATGTTCGAGTCGGGCGGGCTGGGCGCCCTCAAGGGAGCGCAAGACAGCGCCATCAAGGTGATGCGGCGCAACGTGGACCGCCTGGTCGCGCAGATCAACGAAATCATCGAGTTCAGCCGGATGGAAATCCGCGGCGTACATTTGAGCATGAACCTTTTCTCTCCGACGCGCCTGATACAGGAATGCGTGGCCTCGCTTCAGCCGCACGCCTTGCCCAAGGACCTGAGCATCAACACGTTCACGGAGGAAGGGATTGGGCCGGTCTGGGCGGACCGGGAGAAGATCGGCCAGGTGATCGGCATCTTGCTCAGCAACGCGGTGAAGTTCTCGGACCCGGGCGGGTTGGTCCAGGTGCGTCTCGAAGCGCGCGGGCCGCGCGACGTGGCGATCGCTGTTTCGGACACGGGCATCGGGATCAGCCCCTCGCACCATGAACGGATTTTCATGAAGTTCTTTCAGGTGGATGCCTCGCGCTCGCGGCGTCACGGGGGAACAGGCATCGGGCTCTCCATCGCGAAGAGCATTGTCGAGGCGCACGGCGGCCGGATCGAACTTGAGAGCGCGCGCGGCGAAGGCAGCACGTTCACGGTCGTCCTACCCGGCGCGCTGTTTGACGCGACGGTCGATGCGGCTGCCGTGCGCGACCTGGACCGGCTGCATGTCGTGTTGATCGCTTCCGGCCATGCGTTTCCCGAGACGCTCGAATCGGTGCTGCGGCGCGCGGGATGTCGCGTGACCGTTGTCGAGAACGCCTTCCGCGGCGTTCGCGCCGCGGCGGAGATCAAACCGGACGCGGTGGTGTTCGTGGATACGCCGCACATCGAGTCGGGCGAGGCCACGCTGACCGCGCTGCGACAACAAAGCCTCACCGCGCACGCGCCGATAATTGTTTGTTCGGACGCAGACGCCGCGCGCGTGAAGGAATCCTGCGATGCCGATTCCGATATGCATTTCCTGGCCATGCCGTTCTCGGCCCGGACGTTACTCAATCTGCTTCGCCACGCCTGTTTTGACGAGCCGCTGACCGTCGCGGGCGGGCTTGTCCCGGCGCGAGAAGGCCGTGGCGTGCCGCTGGTAATGGTGCTCGATTCGGACCTCAGTCTGCTGGAGTGGGTCGAGACGGCGTTGCGGCAGCGGGGCCTGCCGTGCTGCTGCGCGCCGGACTGGCGTCGGGGCCTGGACTTGCTGGGGCAAGAGTCGCCGGACATTGTCTTCGTGGACGACGATCTCCCGGAAGGGGCGTCGGAAGAAGAGCGCGCAGCATTTTACGAGGCGGCGGCGGTGCGCGGGACGCCGGTTTGTGCGTTAACCGGCTTTGGGAGCACGACCCCGGTCGGAGAGGACCTGATCGGCGTGCTGCGCAAGCCGTTTACAATCGAGAAGATGCTGGAGATTGTCGAAACCGCCGCGCGACGCGGGAAACCTGAGCAAACACACGCGTAATGGAGATTCGAGAACGCATGACGGTACATGAGAAGGTACGCCGAGTTAGTCTTCTGATTTTGGCGGCGCTGTGGGCGGGCATGTGCCCTCGCAGTGACGCTGTGGACGCGGAGACGCCCGAGAGCCGTATTTGCGTCGAGGCGTCAACGGGGCTTGTGGTAGCGGAGCAGCACGCGGATATCAAACGACCGCCAGCGAGCATGGTGAAGCTGGTGATGATGCTTCTGGTGGCGGAGGGGTTGGACGCGGGTGTCTGGCGTGAGGACATGGAGATCGGCGTGTCCGCTCACGCGCAGCACATGGGCGGGACCCAGGTCTACCTCGAAGCGGGGCAGGTGTGGCCGCTGGACCGTTTGATGCAGGCGGTGGCGATCGCCTCAGCGAATGACGCGGCGATGGCGGTGGCCGAGGGCCTCTGGGGAAGCAAGGAGCAATATCTCGAGGCGGCGAACCGGCGCGCGGCGGAACTAGGCATGGTCGACTCAACGTTCAACAGCGTCCACGGACTGCCACCGGACCGAGGGATGCCGTTCGACGAGACGACGGCGCGCGATATGGCGACCCTGGCTCGTGAATGCGTGAAGCATCCCCGCCTGCTCGCCTGGACGCGGGAGAAGGAACTTGAGTTCAAGCCGGGGCAGGCGATCTCGTACAACACGAACAAGATGCTGTGGCGCATGCCCGAGTGCGACGGGCTCAAGACGGGTTACATCCGCGCGTCAGGCTATTGTGTCACCGCTACGGCTGCCCGGGGCGACACCCGGATCATCGCGATAGTCATGGGTTCCCCGCGTTTCAACGAGCGATTTCAAACGGCGAAGACGCTCCTCGAAACGGGCTTCGCGCAGGTGCGGCGGGTCAAGGTGGCGGACATCGGACAGCCGGTCGCGACCGGTGCCGCGGTCGAGCATGGCATGGTGGCGCGGACGCCGCTGTATCCCCTCGAATCGGTGTGGGTCGTCGTGCCTCCGGACCGGGAACAAGACCTTCGGGTTATCCTGGATTATCCCCCGCGCCTCGCGGCGCCTCTCAAGGCCGGCGACGTCGTCGGCGAACTCTGGGTCGAATTGGACGATAAACGTCTCGGCGACACACTGCTGTACGTGGCTGAGGCCGCGCCGTTGGATTTGTGGTCGGCGGTGACTGCGGGGGGCGCGGGCGAGGCCGAATAGGGTCGATGGGGACCCGCCGGGCTCAGGCGTCGGGACTGGAGACGCGCAGGGTCTTAATGGCTTCCGCGTAGGAACTGTGGCGAAAGATATAGGAACCCGCGACGAGCACGTTCGCCCCCGCCCGGATGACTTCGCCGGCGGTCCGGTCATCGATTCCGCCGTCCACTTCGACGTCGCGGTCTCCCATCATCATGCGCACGTTTCTGATCTTGCGCAGCATCTCGGGGATGAACGCCTGCCCGCCGAAGCCAGGATTCACCGTCATGACCAGCACGACGTCGAGGAACTCGGCAAGGTACTCGAGGGTATCCTCGGGCGTGCCGGGGTTGAGCACCATGCCGGCCCGGCATCCGCGTTCCTTGATGTGCATGATAGTGCGGTGCGGGTGGGGGCCCGCCTCGGCGTGGAATGTGATGATGTCCGCGCCCGCCTCGGCGAAGTCCTCGATGTAGTCCTCGGGATTCTCGATCATCAGGTGGACATCCATCGGTGCGGTGCAGTGCGCACGCAAGGCGGCCACGACCGGCGGGCCGATGGTGAGATTCGGCGTGAAGTGGCCGTCCATGACGTCGACGTGGATCATGTCGGCGCCGGCGGCGATAACGGCGCGGATTTCCTCGCCGAGGCGGCTGAAGTCGCTGGCGAGCAGGGAAGGCGCGATCTTGATGTCGTACACGGGGGCGATTATCTCCGTTCCGCGGCATGGCCGGGGGTCGGCGCAGCGCCGTTTTTCAGAATGTAAGCTTCTTCGAGTTGTCTGTCCACGTATATCTCGACCGTGGCTTCGCCGATATAGGACACCAGCACGCGGATGGTGCTTCCGGCGACACGGGTCCGGCGGCTTTCTTCGTCCGCGGCGGGAAGATAGGTTGCCTTCGTTTCGCGGTTGCCGTGGAGGTCGACCACGTCAATCTTCACTTCTTTTTGGTGGTAATCGTAAAGCATCTGGTGCCGGACCTCGGCTTGATGTTGGTCGTTGGGCAGCGTCAGCCTTCCCGACGGCTTGACATCATAGGTGACGATGTCTCCGGGGCGGATCAAGGTGTTCGGCGCGGGAGACTGGTTGAGCACCACGTCCTCGCGCGCGTTCTGGATATCGAGTTCGTTCGGGACCAGATACACGCGGAAGGAGGCGAGTATATTGCGGATATCCAGGATCGACTTGTCCTGGATGTCAGGCATATAGGCTCCCTCCTGCTGCGAGCCGGCGCTCAAGAGCAGGTTGATGCTGCTTTGACGCGGCACATTCGCGCCCTGGGGCGGGTCCTGGGCCAGGACGGTGTCGCGGGGGCTGCCATCGGCGATGCGCGCGACCGCGCCGATGCGGAACCGGGCCTTCTTGATCTCCCGCTCGGCCTCCTCGCGCGTTTTTCGCACGACATCCGGCGCAATTTCGGCGTCCGCGCCGAGACTCACGGTCGGCACGACCTTGCGCCCGGTTCGGACCACCTTGCCGGCCTCGGGTCGCTGCGCGATGATATGGTACTTGGGCACGACGTCATGGGGCGTCTGGAGTTGTTTGCCCATTTCGAGGCCGACCTCGGCGAGCATGGCCGAGGCCTCCGTGATCGGGAGGTCCACAATGCTCGGCACGGTGACGTACTCGCCGCCGGCGAGCGCCTCCATGAAGACGAAATAACCGGTCCCGGCCATAACCAGCAGGAACACGAGCAAGGCCGCGCTCCAGCGGATACACCAGCCGACAAAGCCCAGAATGAAGAAGACGACGTTCAGGACCGTTTCCGAAAACGCATCAAGAAGAAACCGTCCAGGGCCGCGTCTTGCGGCAAGGTCCGATATTGTCCTGTTGTCACGCGCCACGGTTCCAACCACGCTGGGCCGTCCTCGGCCGCGACCGCGCCTTCCGCAAGCACGGCCTTCGCCACGTCCCACGTTTCTTCAGGGGTGATGGTGCACACGGTGTACACGACGAGGCCCCCATTCTTACAGAGCGCCGCCGCCGTTCGCAACAAGTCCCGCTGCGTCCGCGCCAGTCTGTGTATGGTCTCCGGCGTCACGCGCCATTTCAGATCAGGATGCCGCCGCAGCGTGCCGAGGCCCGAGCAGGGCGCGTCCACGAGCACGCGGTCGAAAGGACCGCGGAGCGGGGACCGCCGCCCGTCGCCGCATATGGGCGCGATGCCCGGCAGTTCGAGCCGCTCGGCGTTTTCGAGAACGGCCTGGAGCCTGCCCGGCGACTCATCCATCGCGACGATGCGCGCCGTCGGCCCGGCCAACTGTGCGAGATGGGTCGTTTTCCCGCCCGGCGCAGCACACATATCTAATATCCGTTCCCCCGGCTGAGGTTCCACGAGATGAGCCGCCAACATGGATGCGGGGTCCTGGGGCATGAAATAGCCGCGCAGAAACCACTTCGAGCGGAGCAGCGCGCCGATTTCGGGGAGGGTCAGTTCCTCGGGTACGGGCGTGCCGTGGGTCACCTGAAACCCGGCCTTGAGCAGGTAGCGCGCCACTTGGTCACGGGTGGCTTTCGCCGTATTGACGCGAATTGTCGCCGGCGCGGGCGTATTCAGGGCGACGCAGAGGCGCTCCGCGTCCGCCGCGCCGTATTCCGCAATCCAGCGCTCGACGAGCCACGGGGGCATCGAGTGCCGCAGGCTCAGATGGTCCGCGGGCCGGGCGTCGCGCGCGGGCAAATCCAGCGCATCGAACGCCTGCGGCGCGCGGCGGAGCACGGCGTTTACAAGCCGCGCCGTACCGGCGTGGCCTCGCTTCTTCGCGAGTTCGACGGCGGTATGCACCATGGCGGGAAAGGTAACCTGCGAGCAGAACAAGGCTTGAAACACGCCCATGCAGAGAATCGCGCGGATGGGCATGGGAAGTTCCTCGAACGGCTGGCGCAACAATGGCCGCAGCACGTGTTCGCACAGGAGCTTGTGGCGCACTGTGCCGTAGACGAGTTGGGTAAGGAAGCGGCGCCCGCGATCGCCGAGGTCGGTCTTGCGCCGCAGCGTTATGTCGAGCGCGTCGTCCAGGTGCATGCCGCGATCGAAGACGCGCAGCAACACGTCGATGGCGGCGTTGCGCACGGGATCGAGGGGCATCAGGCGAGGTCCTCGAAACGGTCGCCCGCGTCGATGCGGTGGCCGCGTAGAAACTCGTCCATGCGCATGGCGCGCTTGCCGGGAGCCTGGAATTCGAGGATGGCAAGCCGCAGGTCGGCCGTCGCGACGTGCACCGTGTCCCGGGTGGCCTCGACGACGACGCCCGGGTCCGCGCCCGCCGGGGTCTCGACGATGGCCGCGCGCAGCACCTTGCAGACTTGACCGCGAAAGCCGCACTGCACCGTCGGCCAGGGCAGGCTGCCCCGCACGAGGTTGTGAATCTCCCGCGCGGGCCGGTTCCAGCGTATGTAGCCGTCGCTTCTTTCGAGCAGCTTCGAGTACGTGGCCCGGGCCGCGTCCTGCGGCGTGAACCGGGCTTCGCCCCGGGCGACGAGATCGAGCGCCCGCGTCATCAAGTGCGCGCCGAGGACCGCCAGGCGATCGGCAAGCTCCAGGGCGGTTTCGTCCGGGCCGATGGGCGTGGCCTCTTGCAGCAGCACGTCGCCCGCGTCCATCTCCATCGTGATCCGCATGATGCTCGCGCCGGTCTCCGCGTCGCCGTGGATGACGGCGGAACGAATGGGGGACGATCCCCGCCAGCGCGGCAGCAGACTCGGGTGCATGTTGAGCCAGCCGTGGGGCGGCAGGTCCAGGATGGGCTGTTTGAGGAAGCGGCCATAGGCGGCGACGACGCCGACCTCGGGCGCCAGTTCGCGGAGCCACGCCTCAAACGCGCCATCGTTCAGCTTCTCGGGTTGGTGCACGGGGAGACCGTGCGCGAGCGCCCACGTCTTGACCGGCGGCGGCACAGGCGTGCCCTTCCGGCCTTGGGGCTTATCAGGCGGGCACACGACGGCGGCGACCTCGTGTCGTTCCGCGACGGCGGCCAAGGTCGGGACCGCCAGTTCGGGGGTGCCGCAGAATACGGTGCGCACTATTCCATCCCCGGTATTTCGATGCCGCCCGTAAGCTCCTTCATCTTCTCCTTCACCAGCGTTTGTATTCGATGTATCGCCTCATTCACGGCGGCGCGCAGGAGCGTTTCGAGCACCTCCGGTTCTTCTCTGTTGATAATCTCGGGGTCAATCTTCAACTCGAGGATTTCGTAGCGGCCCGAAATGACAATGCGGACCATGCCGCCGCCCGCCGTCGCTTCGACCCGCTCGTCCGCGAGGCGCTCCTTCAACTCCTCCATCCGTTCCTTGACCTGCATCGCCTGCTTGAGCAGACCGCCGAGATTGCCGATGTTGCCGAGTCCCTTGAACACTATTCGCTCCTTGGCCGCTTGCCGATCCGAGTGCGTTTACGTCAGTATAGTATACGTTTCGCTTCGGCGCGCCCGCAATGGACGGCGGCGTGGTCCGGTCGTGACATCGGACGGATCGGACCGATGGGACGGATCGGACCGATCGGACGCTCGCCGCCGCCTGGAAACCGCTGTGGGCACAGTGCGAGACCACCGTTCCGCCCTGAAAGAGCGGATACATGACAGCCCAGGGCAACGCGCTGGGGCGCCGGACAGAAAGGAATGGAAAGCCCCGCAAGGGCGTAATAAGGCCGCGGGACTTTCCGCGAGGAAACAAGAGTAATGGCGATAAACGATGAGAACACGCGCGAGACGCCGCGAGGGCGGGTGCGAGGATGAGTACCAACGAGATTGTGGTCACGCGCGATTTGCTGCTCAGATATGACCGGCCCGGCCCGCGCTACACGAGCTATCCCACCGCGCCGGAGTGGACGGAAGCGTTTGGCGACGCCGACTACCGCGAGGCGCTCGCGCGCGCCGCGGTAAATGCCGCCGAGCCGCTGTCGCTCTATTTCCACCTGCCGTTTTGCCACGAACGCTGCCTCTTCTGCGGCTGTAACGTGGTCATCTCGAAGCGCCAGGACGTGGCGGAGAACTACCTCGAGTATCTCTATCGCGAGATCGGCATGGGCGCGGCGGCGCTGGGCGAGCGCCGGACCGTGCGGCAGGTGCATTGGGGGGGCGGCACGCCGACCTTTCTCACCGTGCCGCAGATCGAGACGTTGTTCAACACAATCGCGGCCCATTTCGAGATCGCGCCGGGCGCCGAGATCGCGCTCGAGGTGGATCCGTGCGTCACGACGCGCGAGCAACTCGAGGCCTTGCGCGCCCTCGGGTTCAACCGCATCAGCATGGGCGCGCAGGATTTCGATCCCCATGTGCAGCAGATTGTGAACCGCAACCAGACCGAGGCCGAGACGCGCCGACTCGTGGCCTGGTGCCGTGAACTGGGCTTCGGCGGCGTCAACATCGATCTCATCTACGGCCTGCCCGAGCAACGGCCCGACACGTGGGAAAAGACCATCGAGACGACCATCGACCTCCGCCCGGACCGCCTCGCCGTGTACAGCTACGCGCACATCCCGGACAAGATCAAGCACCAGCGGCGGCTCGAAGCGTATCGCAGGCCCGAGGGACCCGAGAAGTACGAACTCTTCGCCAACGCGCGGCGCATGTTCCTCGAAGCGGGCTACCGCGCCATCGGCATGGACCACTTCGCGCTGCCGGAGGACGAGTTGTCCGTCGCGATGGACGCGCGGCGGCTCCACCGGAACTTCATGGGCTACACCGTCGTGCCTGGCTGCGATCAGATCGGCTTCGGCGTGTCCGCCATCAGCGAGGTCGGCGGCGCCTACGCCCAGGACGAGAAACGGCCCGTCATGTACTACAAGGCCCTCGACGAGGGCCGGTTCCCGACGCTGGTCGGCATTCGCCTCACCCCGGACGACGAAGTCCGCCGTTGGCTTATTCGCCAGTTGATGTGCAATTTCCATCTCGACCTCGCGCAACTCGAACGGCGCTACGGCCTCATCTACGACGACTATTTCGCCGATGAGGAACAGCGCCTGCGCGAGTACTACGACGAAGGCTTCCTCACCCGCGAAGGCGACGCCCTTCGCGTGCTCCCCCTCGGCCAGGTATTCATCCGCAACGTCTGCATGGTCTTCGATGCCTTCCTCCGCAAGGACGGCGCGCACCGGCAATTCTCGCGGACCGTGTAGCACGGGCGTGCAATGCATAATGCCCTTCTCGTTTGTGATGACGGAGAATCTGTAATGAAGAAGCGCGGCCTGTTGTCCGACGCGGGTCCCCGCGCCGCCGCCCGCCATGGACGCCAAGAGGGTGACGCAGGTCCGTAAACGGTTGAAGATGTCGCAGGGTCTGTTTGCGGCGGCGTTAAACGTGTCCACGAAGACGGTTCAGGGTTGAGAGCAGGGGCTACGTACGCCGAGCAGCGCCAGTCTGCGGCTCTTGCAGATTGTGGAACGACACCCGGAAGCGGTTTGGGCCGTGGTCGGACCGAAGTCATAGGGTCGACCTCGCTTTGAGCGGCATCCAAGCCGAGCTAATCGGGCGTGCCCGAAAAAGCGCTGTGTTTTTTCGGAACGTGCGCTGCCTGACTTGATCGGGCGCGCGGCGCTTGCTGTGGACAAGTTCCTGGGCCTGCTGTAACCCATCCTGGCGGGGCGATGGTCCGGCCTGCACGGCGTCGGCGTGCCCGGTTACACCCGCACCTCCAGCGTCACGATTTTGAAGGGCTCCGCCTCGACCGGCACGGTGTTTCCGCGCTTGGTCTCGATTACGGCCTCGCGCTGCTCGTTGAGGTTCGTGCGCCAGGCCTGTTTCACAGGGACCGCGAAAACGACGCGCCCTTTCTGCCGCTCCGCGGTCGGATTGTAAACACGGACAATGAACGTGTTGCGGTCTTCCGCTTTCTTGAGGGCCGAGAAGCGCAGTGCTGGATTGTCGATGGCGAAGAGTGCGGCCTGTTTCGCGGGGAGGCGGCCCTTGTTGGCGCGGGTCTGCACGAGGCGCAGCGGCGCGTTGAGCCGCTCGGCGGCCAAGGGCGTGTTCGCAGCGCGCCAGTCGCCCGCGTGCGGATAGAGCGCGTATCGGATTTCGTGACGGCCGAGGCACTGGCCGCCCTTCTGGGACGGGAAGGAGGAGCCGACGCGCGTCTCGGTGCAGAGCCAGTTGCGCACGGAACGCAGCAATGACAGCGCGACGGTGCGCTCGTCGTTATCGAGCACCTCATATTCCATCAGCGAATCGTTCAGGAACGCGAGACCGATCTTTCCGTCGCTTACGTCGATAAAGTTGTTGTGCGGCAACGTGCCCATGTCGGGCCAGACGCTGTCCGCGGTCGGTCCCTCCGGGCGGATGGGCCTACGGTCCACGATGAAGTGCCCGCCCGCGTCGGCGTGCGTCGCACCCTGAATGCCGGTGGGAAACAGAGCGCGCAGATAGTGGTCCTCGTGCCGGTTCTCGAAAGCGACGTTGACTTCGACGCGGTCCTCGCCCGCGCGGAGCGTGACGGTGGTGCGGATGGTGAGTCCTGCGGCGTCGTTGCCGCGCCGATCGCGTTCCTTGTTGCCCTTGCGCGGCAGATCGAGGGTAATCTCGCTCACGAGCGTGGCCTGCATAGGCCCCGCTTCCTCGCTCCAGATGCGGGCCGCGCAGCCGCGTGAAGTGTGCGCCTGATCGAACATCGGGCGACGATTGATCCAGTAGTCGCCGTGTTCGCCGCGGTCTTGGT
>Ga0116142_10005196_pt1 | contig 11887 bp, 5 predicted proteins | sample AD_UKC033_MetaG_FD_89785 | JGI IMG/M metagenome (GOLD analysis project Ga0116142, IMG submission 89785) | Active sludge microbial communities of municipal wastewater-treating anaerobic digesters from USA - AD_UKC033_MetaG | ecosystem: Engineered > Bioreactor > Anaerobic > Digestate | place: USA... | reverse complement strand
GGCTGGCTTGAGCGGCTCGATAATTCTCTGGGGGCCTCCTGGTTGTGGCAAAACCACACTGGCCAGAGTCATGGCCAGGCACGCCGATGCTGATTTTATCCAGCTTTCTGCGGTGACCTCGGGGGTTAAAGATTTAAAAGCAGCATTTGAACAGGCTTTTGCTACCCGCCGACAGAGCGGTCGTAAGACTATGCTTTTTGTCGATGAAATTCATCGTTTCAACAAGGCTCAGCAGGATGCTCTGCTGCCGCATATAGAGTCGGGGCTGGTGATCTTTGTCGGTGCCACCACCGAAAACCCCAGCTTCGAGGTTGTTTCGGCGCTGTTATCGCGTTGCCAGGTGCTGATTTTGAAGCCTGTCACCCCGGAAGCACTTTTAACAATACTGCTGCGGGCTCTCGATCTCGACGAAAAGTTGCGACGCAACCCGGTTGTACAGATCGACGAGCAGAGTCTGCAGCGTATCGCCATGATGGCGGCCGGCGATGCCCGTATTGCTCTCAACGTTCTCGAAACCTGCTGTGAGGTTGCCAGACAACAGGATTCGATCAGCCCGGTGGTTACTCCAGAGCTCGTTGCCGAAACTTTTCAGAGCAAGATGCTGCGCTACGACAAGGGCGGCGAAGAACACTACAACCTGATTTCAGCTTTGCATAAATCCATGCGGGGTTCAGACCCTGATGCCAGCCTTTACTGGCTTTATCGCATGATCGAGGGCGGCGAAGACTGCAAGTTTATTCTGCGGCGCATGGTCAGGTTCGCTTCCGAAGATGTGGGCATGGCTGACCCTTTTGCTTTGACTCTGGCCGTCTCAGCAATTCAGGCATACGAGTTCGTCGGTCCACCCGAGGCTCACCTTTTCCTCGCTCATCTGGCGGTTTATCTGGCGGCGGCACCCAAAAGCAACGCGCTCTACAAGGCCGAAAAACTGGTCAAGCAAAATATCAGAAACGGCCAGGAACCTTCGGTTCCTTATCATCTGCGCAACGCTCCGACCGGTTTGATGAAAGAAATCGGCTACGGTCGCGAATATAAATACCCGCATGATTACCGTGGCGGTTTTGTTAAAGAAAATTATTTTCCAGACAGCATGACGCCGGCAAATTTTTATCAGCCCACCGATCATGGCCGCGAGAAACAGACGGCTGAGCGACTGCAGAAGCTGTGGCCTGATCGTTTCAAACAGGGCTGATATGCTGAAACGAATGCTGGCCCGCGCCAGATACCGTATCTGGCAATTCAAACAAGTGCTCTGGCCGAAGTTCGACCCTGATAAATGGCGGCAGGCAACGGCTCAGATCGACCCGGCGCTGACAGCGAAGCTCGATGGCCTGAAAAAGTCAGAAAAGGCTCATATATTAAGAGTTTACGACGATATCAGCCGCGCTGTCGATCTCGATGATGAGCAGCGGCGCAGCCTGCTCGAAATGGCTCTGTTGCACGATATTGGCAAGGCCGTTACCAGGCCGTCGTTGTTTTTTAAAGTTGCCAAGGTAATTTTTGCCTTCGCCAACACCGGGCATTGTATTGCCGGGGCACGTCTGTTGTGGCGGCATCGCCAGAATCGGCAGCTGGTCAGACGGGTTTTGCGCCACCATGACGTTAACCCTGACGACAAAATTTTGCGTCTTTTTCAGCGTTTCGACGACCGCAATTGAGCAGACTATCTGCCGAAAGTCAAGCGCAGGTAAAGGTCGATATCGCGGCCGGGGTTATCGAAAAAGCCGACGAGGGCCGAATAGGCGAAGCTTATTGCCGGCGACAGAATGAGGCTTAGGCCACCGAGGGCGAACAGCAGCAGCAGAACCATCGGCGCCATCTGTTCGAATTGCCGGTATTGTGTGCGGTAGCGTTGGGGCAGAAAGTAAGAGACGACTCGTGAGCCATCGAGTGGCGGAATCGGCAGCAGATTGAACATAGCCAGACTGAGATTGATGACGACCATTGTCTGCAGTATCTGATAAGTCAGACTGACGGCAAGCGGTGACAGCGCTGTGCTTTTTATCAGCATGACCAGCCCTTTCTGTAAAGATACGGCGACAAAAGCCAGGGTGAAATTGGCCAGAGGGCCGGCGAGGGCTACCGAAAGCATTGCCCGCTGCGGCAGACGAAAGTTTGACGGGTCGACGACAACGGGCTTGGCCCAGCCGAAGTTGGTGAAGAAAAGCAGCAGAGTCCCGAAAAAGTCGAGGTGCCGCAATGGGTTCAGGCTCAGGCGGCCCATGCGTGCCGGGGTCGGGTCACCAAGAAAGTCGGCCATGCGTGCGTGGGCATATTCGTGAAAAGTCAGCGACAGCAGAATGACCGGGATCAGTATAAAAAAATGGAAAGCCGATGAAAAGAGCGTGCCAACCCCCTGAATCAAAAAACTGACCAGCAGTAGAAAGCCGATCAGGCACCCGATACGCAGCAGGCGCGCGAATGACTCGGGGGGCATACCCTGGGGTGGGCGAAATTCATATATTCTCGTAGAGCCTTCTGGCAATTGCGATTTCCTCCTCTTTGTCGAGTTGCTGGCCGGCGAGCTTCAGCGCGGTGATATGGCTGAATATGCGGCGCATGTGCGGGCCTGGTCTGATGCCGGCTTCGATCAGATCTTTGCCGGAAACAGCCGGACCGGTGTGGCGTAGTTTGCCGATGAAATAGAGAATCTTGCGGGCATTGCGTTTGTCGAGGGAATAAGCCATCAAAGCCAGCAGAGTTTCGAGGCAGAGTTCTTCAAGAATGGCGAAAAGCCCGGGGTGATCGCTTTCATCGAGGCGATTGAGCTGCATGGGAATGGTTTGCATGGCTTGCAGCGCTTCGAGAATTTTCTGGCGGCGGTTGTGCGGAGTGCCGATGGCGTCAAGTATCGTCACAGCGTGGTCAGGCTCAAGCAGTGAAAGCAGACCGGCCCAATAAATCGCTTCATCGTCGATTTCTTCGCCGAGAACGCTGAATCTTTTTACCAGTCCACGAATCAGCTTGAAACGCCCGGGCAGAATCGACGGGTCGTTCAGTTCCGGGCTGAGACACTGCAGCAGCCCTTCTGAAAATAGCTCGCTGACCACCTGTTGTGGCCTTTCTTCGTTCAGACATTTCGAAATTTCGGCGCCGATGCGTTTCATTGACAGCTTTGAAGTGGCCTCTCGGCTGATGGCGAGCTCGAATGCCCGGCGAGTGTCGGCCTCGAAGCTGAAGTTGAAGCGCCCGGCGAATCTGATTGCTCTGAACAGTCTGGTCGGGTCTTCAAGAAAGCTGAAAGAGTGCAATATGCGTATGTGGCGGTTGAGCAGATCCTGGTAACCACCGAAAAAGTCCTTGAGCTCGAGAAAATGCCCCGGGTTGAGAGCCAGTGCCAGAGCGTTGATGGTGAAATCACGCCGATAAAGATCGTTTGACAGGCCGCTGAATTCAATTTGTGGCAGGGCGCCGGGGTCTGAATAATGTTCGATGCGTGCCGAGCTGAAATCTATTTTGAGGTCTTCGAGATAGAGTCTGGCTGTGTGAAATCGGTCGAAAATTTTGTGGTCACAGCCCATTTCATTGCTCAATGCCGCAGCAAAAGGCATGGCGTCGCCGATGACCACAATGTCGATATCGAAGTTGGCCCGTTCGAGCAGCAGGTCGCGAACAAAGCCTCCGACTGCGAACACTGTAACGTTTTTCTGTTCGGCAAACCGACCTATTTTGCCGAGAAGATGAAAGATGCGCAGCGAGAAAACTCTCTTGAACAAAGCTTCAACTTCGGCAACTCCGGGCAGGTCGGTCTGTTCAGCCAGCGGCAGAAAATCAGGTGGCAGAGGCAGATAGTCGGGCAGGGCGCGCAGCAGTTCGTGGGTGGTGATGATGCCGACGACTCTGTCGTTGTCGAGAACTGTAAGTCTGGTCAGGTTGTAGCGCACCATGAGATTTTTTAGAACCCGCACCGGCGTCGAGGGGCTGATTGTAGGGGCGTTGGTCGGCACGTAAGGGCCAATTTCGGCGGCAAGCAGATTCATCTGCAGTGCCCGGTCGAGATCGCGGCGGGTGACTACCCCGGCGAACCTGTCGTCTTTGAGCACGATGAGAGACATGATGTTGAATTTCAGCATCATGTCGAAAGCGCTTTGAATAGAAGAATGCCAGTCGATGCACTGTGGTGAGGCAGACATTATGTCGCCGGCCGACAGATCAGGTTTGATGTGATACTTGAGATGATCTAGAACGTGAACACGGTTTTGTTCATGCGTTTCGCCCGAAAAATGAAAATAGACCCAGCGCCGCACCCGGCTTGGGCGAAAATCCTTGAAGATTTCGGCAAAGTCGATCTGGGTGAGCGAACTGCGGGCCCAGACTCTGGTAAAGCCGCCAGAAGAAAGCAATATGAGTATTGCCGGCTGAGCAACGTCTGACCAGACGGCATCGACTACCGGCTCGATATCCTGAACCTGACCGGTGGTTTTGACGGCGATAAGGCTGATTGGCCAATAACCGGGTTGAATGTCTTCGATGTTCTTCAGCATGTGATGATAAAGCCCGGTCTGCCCTTCGCGCATGCCGAGAACGATGTTGTTGGCAATCCTGCCTGGCTGGCTGAATTGACGCTGCAAAAAATTGAAGGCACGGCTGTCGGCAGGTTTTATTTTTGCCGAAAGCCCGGCCCAGGTTTTTTCGACAATCGCATGTTTGAACAGCTGCAGGTCATCGTTGCTGAAGCGCAAACCCTCATCACGCAGCTGGTTCATGAGAAAAGCGGTCAGGCTCAGGCTGCTGCAGGCAATCGTCGCGTGGGCGAACGGCAGGGTGGCAGTTCGATCTGAAAAAAGCGTGACTTCAGGGTTGTATCTAGCTATCTCTTCGATCAGTTCAGGATTTTGTCTGGTCTGGCCGATGCCGGCCAGATAGATTTTTTTGACCGCAGCAAAATCGAGGTCGTTGAACTTCACCGTTTTGAACCAGTCGAGTCGGCGGCCGTATTCCCAGGCGTTCTGCTTGAGCCTTACCGGGTGAAGAATTCTGGCGGCAGGGTAACGAAGCAGCAGACATCTGACGGCGCCGAGATGGTCTAGATCGGCGTTGTGCGGCAGTGCTATCAGTTCGTTGGCGCTGTATTTCATTTCAGGTGGTCAGTTGTCTACGCCCTCGCGTTTGAGTATCTCAAAGAAAATTTTGACTATTTCGGGGTCAAGCTGGCTGCCGGCGGCCTTTTTCATTTCGTGCTTCACGAAGTCGAAAGGAAAAGCCTTGCGGTAGGGGCGGTCGGCAATCATGGCATCATAAGTGTCGGCGACAGCGAGAATACGTGCGCCGAGAGGAATCTGGTCGCCTTTGAGCCCGAGTGGGTAACCGCTGCCGTCGAAACGTTCATGATGATAAAGAGTCAGTGGGGCGATTTCCTTGAGAATTTCGACGCGTTCCATAATGTTGGCGCCGTATTCAGGGTGACGATGCAGCTCGTTTATCTCTTCTTCGGTGAGGTGCCCTTCTTTGGTCAGAATTACATCTTTGATGCCGATTTTGCCGATATCGTGCAACAGACCGGCGTAGCGCACTGTTTCGATTTCGTCTTCACTCAGACCGAGCTCTTCGCCGATTTTTACCGCGTATTCCATAACTTTGGTGCTGTGACCGTGGGTATATGAATCTTTGGCTTCTATAGCCGCTGCCAGAGCCATGACCATCGACAGATACTGCCGCTTCATTTCGGCATAAAGTTTGGCGTTTTCGATGGCAATACTCGCCTGTGAAGCAAAAGTCGAAAGAAGGTCTATTTCGTCCTGCGAGAAGTCGCGGGGTTTGCTGGTGTAAACAGTGATGACGCCGATCGGTCGCCCGCGCTGCATGATCGGCACAGCCAGCAGACCGGCAAGTTTCTCGCGTTTGATGAGGGTCGTATACTTGGTGCGCGGGTCTTTGCGGGCATCGACGACCGAAATGGGCAGACGCTGCGAAAAACAGCTGCCGATAATGCCTTCACCGACCTTGATGGCCGTAGAAGACAAAAACGATTTCGACAGACCCCTCGAAGCTTTGACTTCGAGGAGTTCGCCGCTGATGTCGAGCAGGCGCAGCTCGCAGCGCAGGGCATTCATCATTTCCATCGAAAAGTTAACTATCGAATCAAGAACTTCGTCGAGCACGAGAGTCGAAGTGATTGACTGCGAAATTTCGAACAACACTGAAATCTCGTCGATGCGGCGCTCTAGATAGAGCCTGATTTTGACATTCTCGATGGCGGTGGCAAGCAGGTTGGAAAGGGTGGTAAAAGTGCGCAGATGCTCGCGATTGAAGGCTTTTTGTCGCGTGGCCGAGAGGTTGATCAGGCCAATATTCTTGCCCTGTACGGTCAGAGGTACGGTCATGAATGACTGAACCCTGCGTCTGAAAACTCTGTCCATGTTTATTGACTTCTGACCGGGCAGAAACAGCTGTTGACAGCGGGTTATGCGTGCCGGCCGGCCACGGATCTTGAAGCTGATGTCATCGATATGCCCGGTGAGGCCGTCGAGGCTTGAAGGGGCCAGAGGCAGCCGTGAGACAAAGTAGCGGGTTTCTTCGTCGTCCTTGTAAAGGGAGACTATGCCGAGATCGTGCTGAATCAGCTGCGACAGGTATTCGAACGACAGCCCGATCAGCCCTTCAAGGGTCTGTACTGAAGAAAACCTCTTGGCAAGGACATTGAGCTTTTCCATTTCGCGGATACGGTTCTCGCGTTCGAGAAGCAGACCGCTGTGCTCGATTTTCATGGCGGCCAGGTTGGCAAAAACGGTGGCTTCTTCAAGGTCGTTGACGCTGAAGGGGCTTTTTTTAGCGGTGTTGCCGGCCACCATCACGCCGACGCACTGGGTGTTGGTCATCAACGGGATAACCATGGCTGAAACGAAAGGTGTATCTTTGAAAAGAGGGTCGTGCATTTCACCCGAATAAAGCAGGCGTTGCCGGCTTGAAAAAGCGCTGCGCAACATCAGAGCCTCGCCTGAAGGGTTGTCGACAACCTCCGGGTCGTTTCCGGTTGAACAGGGGGCGAAACCGAATTCTTCTTCCGAGTTGATTACAGTACGGCGGTCGAGGCAGCGCACCTGTGCCGGTCGTTGTCTTCGACTGCCGCTGAAGGCAGAAAGAGTCAGTTCGAAAGCTTCACGGTCAAGGAGCATGAAGTATACTTCATCTGCGTTCAAGGCTTCACGGGCGGTTTTAGCAACACTTTTGAGCAGTTCGTTGAGTTCGATGCCCGAAGAAAGGGCCATAGAAATGTCAGACAGCCTTGAAAGCCTTGAAAAGGTCTGCTCAGTCGGGTTTAATTTACGGGTGGCGGTTTTTTTCATTTTTTCAGGTGACTTTCTTCGAAGGGCAAAATCCGGTTTCGGCCGCTTTCTTTGGCCTTATAAAGAGCCTGATCAGCAGCTTCAATTAGATCGGAAGTTTTTTCGCATCTGGTTACCAATGTGCATGAAACACCGATGGAAAGAGTAACGGATAATTCGGCGCCCTCGTTATGCAGGCGTGATTGTTCGACTTTGCTTCTGATACGTTCAGCGAACAGGCAGGCGCCTTCAATCGAGGTTTCTGGCAGGATGACGGCAAACTCTTCGCCGCCATACCTGGCAACGGTATCGATCTGCTCGCGCACCGAGTTTCTGAAGATGCCGGCGACGTGGCGCAATACCTGGTCACCGACCAGATGCCCATAGGTGTCGTTGAATTTTTTAAAAAAGTCGATATCGATGAGCATCAGTGACAGAGGCTTGTCGTAGCGGCGTGCTCTGATAAATTCGTGGCTGAGCGTTTCCTGGAAATAGCGGTGGTTGAACAGCTCGGTAAGAGGGTCGGTGAACGCCAGCTTTTCGGTTCGTTTGTGAATCAGGGCATTTTTGATACTGGTGATGAAAATGCCGGTAAACTGTGAAGTTATGTCGAGTTCCTGATTGTCGAATGCTTTGTTTTCGGTTCTGGTCAGGTGAATCATGCCGCGAAACCTGTCAGAAATAATTATTGGCAGGTGCAGAGAATGCAAAAAATCAGGAGCAGCCGTTTTGCTGCGGGTATGCGGGTTGAAAAACACCGGTTTGTAGAAATTATCGCGGTTGAGCTGCGGGTCGGCAGGGTAGTCGCTGAACAGATCGAAAATGCTCTGGGCCAGGCGATTTTGAAATTTCTCTGAAATTGGTTCTCCGGGCTGGACAATCAGACGGTAAGTGTTGTCGAGGTCGTCGAAGAGCAGAATCGAGATGGTGGCAAAAGATATTACCTTGCGAAACTGCACGAAAGCCTTCTGCAAAATCGTGTAGGGGTCAAGCGTCGAAGTAAGATCTTTGCTGATTTCGAGGAAGATGCGGTTATGCATGGCCTTGTCATAAAGCATCTGCTGGTCTTCTTTGATGCGTCTGAGCATATCTTCGCGCTCGATCGCCATCGCCAGGTTCTGCGAAATCAGGTATAAAAAGCGATAGTGCCGGCGGGCCTGCTGAATGTCTTCGGCCAGATACCTTCGGCTGACGAGAAGCAGATGCGAAGGTTGCCCGTTAACGACGAGCGGTATGCAGAAAAGTTCGCGAGGTATGCCCTTTTCTTCGAAAGAAAGCGTCAGAGGCTCGTCTGGCTCATTGCTGTCGCCGGCAAAGGCCTGCGGTTTGAGCAGCTGCAGGCGCAGTCGCGCCGAAACCGAGCTCAACATCTGTTCAAGCTGCGAATTTTTGAGGTGGTGTGAGGCGAGAATTTCAAAGTGGCTGCCGGCGCTGTTCGAGAGAACAGATTCGGTGAAGCCGGCATTGAGCTTTATTATCGCCGATCTTTCGAGGGCGAGCTCGTCGGACATTTTTGTTAAAAAGTCGACGAGGCGGCTGACAAACTCATCTGAGCCAGACAGAATGCTCGAAAAACTGTATAAGCTTGCGATTTCGTGGCGACTGGCCTCGATGGTGGCAATGAGGTTTTCTTTGTCGATGAGCCCGGCTATCAGGGTATCTACCGACTTCAGTCTGACGAGGTCGTCATTGGAAAACGGTGGACGGGTCGCCGCCCTGTTGAGGTTCATGACACCAATGATCTGCTGTTGAGCTTTGAGAGGAGCCGAGAGAAAAGAGCCGGCGTCATTCGTGCGGCTGAGATTGAGTTTTTGCCCTGATTTACCGGTGCTTTCGACCACTATTGCCTGACCCGAAGAGAATACCTGCCCGGCAATGCCATGATCGACGGGAATTCTGGCGACCGGGCCTCGTCTGGCAGTTTTTTTCAGGCCGGGGTGGTGTGCCGAAACGTAAAGCTTGAGGCAGCCTTCTTCTTTATCAAATACCATTATCGAGGCGGAGTCAGCGTCCATGAACTGAACAAGGTCAGCTATTATCGATTCGACAAGCAGATGCAGGTCTTTGGTTTCTGCCGTCTTTTCTGCCATTCTGTCATGAAATTCGAGGGTTCTGACGTGTTCGTCCTGTTTCATTGCGCCGATCCTTTATATTTAAGGGTAAATACCGTCAGGTCGTCGTGAGCATCAGCACCGCCCCGCCAGTTTTCGGCGGCGTTGATCATGGCTTTGACGAGTTCCTGAGCCGAGCTGTCGGGGTTTGACCCGAGCAGATAGCTGATTCTGTCAGACCCGTACATTTCGCCTGATTTAGAACGCTCTTCAGACAGACCATCGGTATACATCACGAAGGCATCTCCTGCCGACATTCTGAAAGGGGCCTTGTGATAAACGCCTTTGATGCCGGCAATGCCAAGAGGCGGGCCGCTGCGGCTCTCGATAAGCCGGCATTGAGCGTCGAGTCTGACAAGAAGTGGCCCATGGCCGGCCGAAGACATTTCGCAGGCGCCGGTTGACGGGTCAATGGCGACGACCTGCAGAGTAACGAAGTGGTAAGAGTCGAGCTGAGTGCAGAGTTTTTCGTTAGCCCGCTCGATAATCTGCACCGGGTCAGTACAGTCTTGAACTACCGACCAGAAGATCATTCTGGTGACTGCCATGAGAATGGCGGCAGGCATGCCTTTGCCGGAAACATCACCCAGCACGGCCAGCAGTCTGCCGTCGCTGAGATTGAAAATGTCGAAAAAGTCACCGCCGATCTGTTTGGCAGGAATACTTTGCCCAAAAACTTCAAGGTTGGGGGGGAGATCGCTGAAGTTTTTGGGCATCAGCGACATCTGAATGTCTTTGGCGTCTTTAAGCTGTCTTTCGAGGTTGGCTTTCTCGAGGCGTTCTTCAAGAAATCTGACGTTTTCCATGGCGGTGACGACCAGGTGAGCGATGGCTTCGAGCAGCTGTTGATCCTGGGCAGTGAATGTCAGGCCGTTGGTTTTGTTGTTGACGTTGATGACCCCGATGACTTTGCGGTCTGAAGTGGCTCTGGTGTTGACAAGCGGCACCGACAGCAGCGAGCGGTTCAGATAATGTTCGAGAGAGCGCTTTTTGAAAACACCCTCGGATTCAATATTGTCAATGCGGTATGAGCGGCCCTGCTGCGCCACATAACCTGATATTTCTTCGCCGATGGGAATGCGCGTTTTATCGATGATGCCGGGCGGCAGCCCGAAACCTTTTTTGATGGTGAGAAATTCGCCAGATTCGTCGAGTTCGAGAAACGAGATACGATTGACCTTGAGCAGCCTTCTGATGATGATTATCATTTCGTCGAGCAGGGCATCGGTGTCGGAAAGGCGTGCCATCAGACCCTCGAGCGCGCGAATGGTGTCGAGCTTTTCGGCGTAGTTGCAGGCGACTTGCAGCGAAGCGCTGATGCCATTGAGCAGGATCGGCATGAGTTTGGTCAGAGATTCTTCTGAAAGGGGTTTGTTCAGAGGCGAATCGAAGAGAACTACGCCGCCGAGCGAGCGCAAAGGCAGAAATTCTGAAGTGATTGAAGACGCCTGCGGGGTTGTGGCAAGAGGCAGAACGTAGCGGATAGGCAGATCGTGACTGCCGTCGCGGTTGTCGAAAGCCGACCCTTCATTTATAGCCTCGGTTACCGGCCCGCTTTCACAGATCAAGGCATCTAGATCGAAGTTTTCGGGTATTTTAGCGCCGAGGTAGTTAACTATTTCGAGTTCGTTCGTTTCGCGCGAAAAAATGAGAATGGCACCTGAATATTGCCCAAACAGGTAGTTCAGACTCTCAACAAGTTTAAAAAGAATGGCGCCGATATCGACCGAAGAGTTGATGGTGTTGCAGGTCTGATTGATCTGCTGCAGCATACGCCCGTGTAAAGCTTCTTTACGCAGCTGATAGTAATGGCTGAAATACAGCCCCAGTTGATTTGCCAGCATTGGCAGTAATTTGGCGTTGTGACTCAGATACCGGTGAAAGTCGCGTTGAGAAACCGCTACACCCAGGTGCCCGTAAGTTTCGCCACCTGCCTGGCATGAAAAGACGAGAGGCATTGTCGCGCCGGCAGTGAACTCATTTTTGCCCGTTTTCATGATTTTTCTTGAAATGATCGCCATTTCCTGGAGCGGGTCATGCTGAAGGGCGGCATCGATCATGTCGGTCAGACCGCGTTCGGGTTCTTCGTCTTCGTCTATGGCTATTACGGCGAGGTGGTTATAATAGCCTGGAGCGGCATTTTGAATGATGAAAGTGGCGTAAAGATTGAATTGCAGTCGAAGCTTGTTTAAAAAAGCTTCGAGAAACGGCAGGTCCTCGTTGAACCACAATTCTGACTGCCGGTTTTCGTAACCGGGTGGCAAAGCGTCAACAGAGTGGCTGTGGTTGAACAGATATTGTGATTCATGAATGAAATTGAGTTGTCGTAGAGGGTTTTCAAGAGAATATGGCAGAAGATGCAGGGGAAAAAGGAACTTGACACAGACTTTGCCCGCAAGATGATCGGCAAAAAGCTGCCATTCATAAGCTGAGATACCGGTTGAACGGTCAACGAGAAGAGTCAGATCGGCAAGGTGCGAGTGATTTGCCAGGTAGGGGCTTATCAGCAGC
>Ga0116142_10005195_pt1 | contig 11894 bp, 4 predicted proteins | sample AD_UKC033_MetaG_FD_89785 | JGI IMG/M metagenome (GOLD analysis project Ga0116142, IMG submission 89785) | Active sludge microbial communities of municipal wastewater-treating anaerobic digesters from USA - AD_UKC033_MetaG | ecosystem: Engineered > Bioreactor > Anaerobic > Digestate | place: USA... | reverse complement strand
CGTTAAAACTCTAAAGGATATGTAACGGCAGGAAGGGGTAATCAGCACTGGTGACGGTTCTGATTAACCGCACATTGAAAAGTCTTCAAGAAGGAAAACCGATTCTAATCTGTAAGTTCAACAGACAGCCCCCGGTTAAACGGGGGCTGTTTCTATTACGAATTGTTTTGCTGATTCAGTTTTTGTCGTCGATGAGTACCGAAACCTTTTCACCTTCTTGAGGTATGCGGTTTTTGAACTTTTCAATCGGCACATAAACCTCAATGGTGGCATCCGGTTCAGTCGGGTGCCTCACCACTACAACGACAATGCCGCCGGTGACCCGGTCAACCCAGCCGCTGACCCGTTTTTTCGGTCTTTCACGATCTCTCAGCCCACCCATTTATAAAATCTCCTCGTCTCAGTCCTGGCGGTAATTTAAACCGAGTACCAGGCCATAATCCCTTTTGTAGCCCCATTCAGACTGCATAGAGACCGGCATGCCAACCGAAAACTGCCAGCGTTCATTGAACCAGGCAAGTCCGAGAAGCATGTCGATGTTGCTGCCGTCCGGGCCTTTTTCCATCGACCACGATGGCGCATCAACTTCGGCGAGCAATACGCAGTTAGGGTCGAGCAGGTATTCAAGACCGGCCCGAGGGTTGATTTTTGCAATGCCATCTCTGGGGTTGCTGGCCAGGGTCAGGTTCATATGGCCGTTCCAGCGTGCGGCGAGTTTTCTTGAATAAGCACCGCCGATCTGCAGCCATGAGCCACGAGTGGCTTCGGCAGGGCCGACTTCAACACCGGAGCGGGTTTTTCCGGTCATGTTCAGCATCGGCTGATGATAGTTGCCTGACGGAAAACGCCCTTCGAAGTGCAGGCTGACCGCCTGCTGCCCAGCATAATCACGCCATATCTGGTAGCCCAGTCGCAGGCTGGGATCGTGCATGCCGCTGAAGGTCACATTGTTGTCGATCCCGACGCGGTTGACCTCCCAGGCCTGTACTGGCACAGAAAGCCCGGCCATCAGGCGATTGCGCAAAAACAGGATGTTCAGGGGCATGACCCACTGGTTGCCCGACATGTTGAACCCTTGAAAGTCGAATTCACCATATTTGTCGTAGCGACCCTGCAGGCCGACGATCAACGCCCTGTTTTCTGGAAACATGGCGCTTTCTGTGTTAAAAAGGCCGTGAAAACCTTTTATGTTGGCAAAATACTGACTGGTTTTACCGCTTTTGATTTCTTCGGGCAGTTTCAGTTCAGAATTGATAAAACGCGAAGTCAGGGCATTTTCCGGGCTTTTTTCGTCTTGCGAAAAATCCTGAGCTTCAGATTCATGATCGCTGTTTTCGCCTTCGTCATCGCTGATCAGGCTGCCAAAAATGCTTTTGGGAGCGGCTGAATCGAGAAACGACAGGTCGGGCTTTTCTGCTCTGTTTGTGCCGGGATCGTCTACCGACTTTCTGAAAATTACCGGTGGCTGTTTTGGTCGCGGCAGCGCTGCAATGGTCGCTTCAAGGTTCGCATCGAGCGGCATGCGAATTTTTGTGCCGACTTCCATGCGTTTGGGGTCGATGCCAGGGTTGGCGGCGACGATTTCGCGCCATCTTTCAGCCGAACCCAGATAACGTGATGAGATACGGGCAAGAGTATCACCTTTCTTTATGGTGTAATACCCTGTGATTACCAATTCATCGTCAGCAGTGATTGAAGGTTGCTGCACGCGCTTGCCGGTATCTGGCGCTGCAAAACCTGCCCCTGGCCCGGAAATTATTCCGAGACTGAGAAGCAGGGCCATAGTTTTTTTCAATGCGCCTTTATTCTTCATTCAGCCCTTCTTTCGCAGAATTTACGGTGATTAAGTTGCAATTCAAATGCAGTATCGACAAGATCGACAAATCCTTTAATGAAATTTTCAGCAAAATTTTTAAATAACTGCGATATTCTTTTTTGAGACTTTTGCGCGTCATTGTGAGACAACGCGCAACTATGCATTACGAGTAACGAATAACTGTCATCGCAAAGTATAAGTAACTTGTGATTGCAAGGTAATGAGAGACTTGTCATTGCAAGGAGCGCAGCGACGAAGCAATCTCTCTTACCAATCCTTCTTGATACCTTTTTGCATCTGCCCGCTGTGGCAAGACGACTGTCGTGAAGAGAACAGAGATTGCGTCAGGGCTGCTTTGCCCCTGGCAGTGACAAAGCGACTATAATTATTGATGAAACGCGGGCGGCTTAATTTTTTTTCACTGTTAAACTTTTTCAGTGATTGTGTCGATTAGAGTCTTGTTATGACAAGAAAAATACTTATTACAACTCTGGTGGCATTTATTCTGGCAGTCGCCTTCACCGGGCGCGCGACCAGTTCGTCGCTCGGTATGGCTGTTATCCTCAATGGTGGCGCAAATTTCAGAATGGCCCCAGATTTGAAGAGCAGGCTTATCAAAACCCTCCCCAAAGGGACCGAGGTCGATCTGCTTGCTGATATCAACAGTGAATGGTATCGCGTCAGTCACGACGGTCGCACAGGGTATATACACTCCTCAAGAATAGATCTCAAAACCGGTGGCGCACCGATAGCCGCAAAAGCGGTTTACCGCGGTGCCCTGGTTTCAGCCAGACAGGAAGCCGTCGTAGCATTTTCGAACAAAAACTGGTCTGAGGTTATACGCCTGCTGCACGCCTGGTCTGATAGTCCAACCGTCGAATTCAACGACCTTTACATGTTGGGTGTTGCGTTTGTCGAGGTGAAGCAGCCCGATAACGCTCTTATCGCTTTTGAACAGGCAATTGCCCGACATCGTGGCGCTGTAGACACAGCTTATATCGAAGCGCATCGCCAGCTTGGGCAGCTTTACCTGCAGCTCGATCAGTGGGAACTGGCGGTCGAAGCTTATCAGCGTCTGGTCGATCGCATGCCGGTGCTTGTCTGGGCAATGCTCGGAAAAGGTGAGGCAATGCTTGCCGGTGGTAAAGCTCAGGAAGCCATTGTCGAATTTACCCGGGCCGTTCATTGCGAGCCTGAAAACCCTGAACCTTATGTAAAACTTGGCAAAGCTTTTCTGGTTACCAGAGATTATAAAAATGCGATAAAGAGTTTTCGTCTGGCCCTCCAGAAAAGAAATTCCCACGAAGAAGCGATAATCGGCCTGTCTGAGGCCTATCTCAAATCTGGGCATATCGATACGGCCCGCAAGCTTCTCAAACAGGCTGCCGAGGCTAATCCCGAATTTGTCAGGGTGCGCCGTGCATTGTCTGAACTCGAACGCAGTGAAAAGGTGCAGAGTCGCCTCGATCTTGCCCGCCGCGAATTCAAGAGTATTTCTGAACAAATGGAACTTTCCGGTGTCGTGCCTCTGGAGGTAACTTTGATTGCCCGTATCAGACCGCATCTCTACGAGGTCAGACTTCCATCCGGGAAGCATGCCCTGTTGCGCACTGAGCTGGCCAGATTGCCACAGGAAAGCGGTGAACTGAACGTTCTCGCGACCCGTCACGCTGATGCCAGAGTTCAGGCTGAGTTGAAAAAGGGTGCCGATAAGCAGGAAATCCCCTATTTCAGGCAGATAAACGAACATGATCAACTGTCTTTTGAGAACCTTAGATTTAAACAGGAGCAAAAAAAGCGGCAGATCGCTCAACTCGAGAAAGAACTGACAAAAGCCGCTAACTGACCGCATACACTCGATAAAAAGATCCGCACCATAATCTGGTTGCGGATTTTTTTTATATTTTATGATGTTTACCCCTTTTTTTTTAAACGGGCTTCGGGCTATAATGCCTCGTGTTTTGTCAAAATTATGCGGTGCCCTTCTGGTCTGCACGTTTGACAAAGTATGGTTCAGCTATATAAAAGCCGCCTGCATAAAGCTATGGCGCGATAGATACAAGGTTCAGGGGTAAACAGATCATGTCGATTCTCACACTGGTTCAGAGAAACGCTCAGCGCTGGGTGTTTCCCGCTCTTTGTGTTTTGATTCTTTTTCTTGCTTTATCATATGGTTGCGGCGGTGGTGGTGGCAGCGGCTCAATAGTTCTGCCTCCCTATGCAACTACCGGCACGATCACTGGTTCGGTCGTTTCGAGCGGTGATGTCGTCGTCAACCGCTATGAATTGCGTTCCGCCTCTGTGCCCCAGGCTGAAATCTGGCTCGAAGACAACCCTGCCATCAGAACCACAACCGGCAGTAACGGCGCTTTTGCTCTCGAGCAGGTGCCCTTTGGCAATCGCCGCATTGTTGTGCGTCTTATCAACCAGTTGACCCAGAAAACTTTCAAGGTGCGCAGTGGTGCTTTGTCTGTCAGTGAGACCAGCTCAGTGGTCAACGCCGGTGAACTTCAGATAGAAGAAGCGACAAACCGTGTTCAGGGCATTCTTAAAGATACTGCCGGCACGCCGTTGCGCGATGCTATGCTTTCTCTCTGGGGCGAAACCTTTCGCACCGATTTCGAGGGCCGTTTTATTTCTCCGCCGCTGCCACCAACAGTTACCAGCGCCGATATAGTCGTAGTGCAGGCCACGGGTGTGCAGCCGCGCACGATCACGGTTCCTTTTCAAAGCGACCTGACCCCCGAAGTCGAAGTGGCTCTGACCCCGGTTGGCGGCGTTGGCAGAGCACCACTGGTTACGCTCACTGCCGGTCAGACAACCATCAACCCAAATCAGCAGGTGCAGCTGGTTGCCGAAGCCAGTGACCCCGATGACCCGAACCGCGAAAACCTCAGCGTCGAATGGGAGGCAACTGCCGGCGTTATCGCCACCAGCACTCACAAATGGTTTAAAACCTGGGTTGCCCCACCGGTCGCCGGCCTGGCAACAATCAGCATCAGAGTCACCGATAAGAGTGATCTTGAAGCGGTAGCAAGAGTTTGTCTCAAAGTTGGTTCAGGCGTGCAGCCAGCCAACCAGCGACCTGTGGTTTCCAACCTTAGAACTACTGGTAATTCAGGCCAGATACAGCTTACTTACAATCTGGCCGACCAGGATCAGGATGAAGTTTCCCTGCAGGTAGACTTCAGCCTCGATGGTGGCGAAAATTTTATCGAAACTACCAGCCTCCTGGGCAGCACTTCGCAGGTTCTTCCGGGCAGCGACAGAGAACTGACCTGGCTTTCGGCTGCAGACATCGCTGATCTGCAGTCGCAGGTAGTTGTGCGCATAACTCCGGCAGATGCGGGTGGCACTGGTACTGCTGCCAGTTCTGCTGTTTTTACCGTCAACAATTCGACAACTCAAAACCAGCTGCCAGTGATTTCCAATCTTGTCGTTAACGGCAGTTCTGGCGATATTCGCCTTGATTATACTCTTGCCGATGCCGACAATGAGCCGTGTAGTATCGAGGTCACCTATTCAATCGACGGTGGTTCGACTTTTAACACCACAACCAGTCTTACCGGCTCAACTACGGCTGTTGTTCCCGGCAGTCGCAGCATCACCTGGAATTCAGCGGCGAACATCGCCGGTAATCAAAGTAATGTCGTCGTTCGCATCACTCCCAGAGATGCCGTCGGCAATGGCACCGCCGCAACTTCAGCTGTTTTTGCCGTTAACAACAACAACCTGCCGACCGTTTCGGCTGTCAGCGCTACTGGTTCCTCCGGTAACATAACGCTTGCTTATACATTGGCTGACCCTAACGGTGACTTGTGCACGATTGGTGTTTTTTATTCCATCGACGGGGGCACTACCTACACGGCGACAACCAATGTTACGGGCACATTGACCTCGGTGGCGCCGGGCAGCGGCAAAACCCTGACCTGGAACTCTGCCGCCGATATTCCCGGCAATCAGAGTGCGGTCAGGGTGAGAATCGTTGCCAATGACGGTTCTGGCGCCGGAACTCCGGGCGAATCGACTGTGTTTGCTGTCAGCAACAATGCTTTGCCCGTTGTAAGCAATATTACAACCAGCGGCAACAGTGGCAACATTACCATCAATTTCCTGCTCGCCGATGCCAACAACGACCCCTGCAATATCGAAGTGGCCTATTCGACAAATGGCGGCTCAACTTTCACTCCCACAATCAGTCTTACTGGCTCTACCACGGCTGTTCTTCCTGGTAACCGCAACATCACCTGGAACTCAGCCGCCGACATAAGCGGGAACCAGAGCAGTGTGATGCTTCGCATTACACCGGCCGATGCTGGCGGTTCTGGCACGGCCGCAATGTCGCAGATTTTTGCGGTCAGCAACAATGATCTTCCGGTTGTATCAGCTGTCAGCGCGGCTGGTTTTTCTGGCAACATAACCCTCACCTATGCCTTGACCGACCCAAATAACGATTTGTGCTCGATCGCCGTTTTTTATTCAGTCGATGGGGGCACGACCTACTCTGCAACGACAAATGTAACGGGTGTTTTAACTTCAGTGGCACCGGGCAGCGGCAAAACCCTGACCTGGAACTCCGCCACCGATATTCCCGGCAATCAGAGTGCGGTCAGAGTGAGAATCGTTGCCAATGACGGTTCTGGCGCCGGAACACCTGGCGAATCATCTGTTTTTGCCATCAGCAATAATACTCTGCCTGTTGTAAATAATGTTATAACCAGCGGTAACAGTGGCAACATCACGATCAATTTTCAACTCGTCGATACCAACAACGAACCCTGCAATATCGAAATGGCTTATTCAACCAATGGTGGCTCGACTTTTACCGCTACTGCCAATGTCACCGGGTCGACCACGGCTGTTATTCCCGGCAACCGCAATATTACCTGGAACTCGGCAGCCGATATAAGCGGTAACCAGAGCAGTGTAATAGTTCGCATAACTCCAGCAGATGCCGTTGGCTCAGGCACTGCCGGAGTTTCGTCTGCTTTTGCAGTCAGCAACAATGATCTGCCGGTAATATCAGCTGTCACCACCAGCGGTTCATCCGGTGACATAACCATTACCTATTCACTGGCAGACCCGAATAATGACCCCTGCACAATCAGTGTCTTTTACTCGATCGACAATGGCACTACCTTTTTGCCTGCTTCAGGTATTACCGGCCCTCTGGCGGGTGTTACTTCAGGCATTGGCAAAACCCTCACCTGGGACTCAAGAGCCAATGTTTCGGGTAATCAGAGCAACGTTAAAATTCGCCTGGTTGCCAATGATGGCTCAGGAGCCGGAACCCCCGGCGATTCAGCTTCCTTTGCGATCAGCAACAATACTTTGCCCGTCGTGAGCAATGTTGTCGCCAGCGGCACAACCGGCAACTTCACTCTGATTTTTGAGCTGACAGATGCCAACAACGACCCCTGCAACGTTACCGTAGCTTATTCGATCGATGGCGGCGTCAATTTTACCCGCACCAGCAACGTTACCGGTAAAACTTCCGGTATTTTGTCTGGTGTTGCCAGCCTGACCTGGAACTCAGCTGCGGATATCAACGGTAATGAGGGCAATGTCAGGATCAGAATAACCCCTTCAGATGCCGTTGGTTCTGGCACGGCGGGCGTTTCGCCGGTGTTTGCGGTGAGCAACAACAATCTGCCCGTCGTTTCTGGCGTTACTACGAGCGGTTCTTCAGGTAACATTACCATCACTTATAACCTTACCGACCCGAACAACGATGCCTGTAACATTACCGTCTATTACTCGACCGATGACGGCGTCAACTATCTGCCGACGACTAACCTTACCGGTTCACTAACGGGCGTCACCCCCGGTAGCGGCCAGACCCTCGTCTGGAACTCCAGCGCCGATGTTAACGGCAATTCAAGCACTGTGCGCATCAAGGTTGGTGCCAGCGACGGGGCTGGCGAAGGCACGCCTGGCGAATCTCCTGCTTTTGCAATCAGCAACAATACTCTGCCGGTCGTTTCGGCTGTTACGACGAGCGGTTCCGTTGGAAACATCACCGTCTCATTCTCATTGACCGATGCCAACAACCACCCCTGTTCTATCGGCGTTTTTTATTCGACCGATGGCGGTACGAACTATACCGCTACCTCCAATATCACTGGTCAAACAACTGAGATAGCACCGGGTAACCGCACCATCACCTGGAATTCTGCCGCCGACATCAATGGCAACCAGAACAATGTCAGAATTCGCATTGTGCCGAATGACGGTGTTGGTGAGGGCACTGCTGGCATTTCGCCGGTATTTGCAGTCACCAACAATAATCTGCCGAGTGTTTCCAATGTTGCAACCTCCGGAACCTCCGGCAACATAGCTATTACCTACACTCTTGCCGATCCGAATAGCGACCCGTGCAATATCACCGTTTTTTATTCGATCGATAACGGCGTCAACTATACTCGGACTACCAACATAAGTGGTCAGACAAGCAACGTTCTGCCGGGTACCGGCAAAACTCTGACCTGGAACTCAGTAGCAGACGTCAACACCAATGCTTCCAGCGTAAAAATCAAAATTGCGGCCAGTGACAGCATTGGTAACGGCACCCCTGCAGAGTCGGCAGCTTTCTCGGTCAGCAACAACCAGTTGCCGATCGTATCTGCTGTTGCCGTTTCCGGCAGCAGTGGTGATATTACCATTACCTATACATTGACCGATGGTAATAATGACCCGTGCAACATTGGTGTCTTCTTTTCGACCAACGATGGTTCGACCTATACGCAGACGACTAATTACACCGGTTCAGCCACCAACGTTCTGCCTGGCACCAGCAAGACTCTCGTCTGGAAATCTGTTCAGGATGTCAATCGCAACTCATCTACGGTAAAAATACGCCTGGTGCCGACCGACAAGGTTGGCACCGGTACTGGTGCTGAATCGGCAACTTTCGCGGTTAATAACAACCAGCTGCCTGTGGTTTCCAATGTCGTTACCTCGGGTAATTCTGGTAATATCGCCATTACCTTCGATCTGGCCGATGCCAATAACGATAACTGCCGGGTTGCCCTGGCTTATTCGATAGATGGTGGCTCGACTTTCGTGCCTGCCGGCAATGTCAGTGGTACTACCAGTGGTCTGGCCCCCGGCACTGGGCGAACCCTGAGCTGGAACTCAGCCACCGACATCAATGGCAGCCAGCCTGATGTCAGAGTCAGAGTTCAGCCTGCAGATACGGTTGGCAGTGGCACGGCCGGCATTTCTGCCGCTTTTGCCATCAATAACAATCAGGCACCGATCGTTACCAACGTGACGCCCTCAGGTTCAGTTGGCGACATAACCATTACCTACACCCTGGCCGATGCCAATAATGATGCCTGTTCTATCGTCGTCTATTATTCGATAGACGGTGGCAGCAGCTTATTTTCAGACCGGCAACCTGACCGGCAACACTACCGGAATTCTGCCCGGCGCCAGCCGCACCATTGTCTGGCGTTCGGCGACCGATATTCCCGGAACTCAGAACAACGTCAGAGTCAAAATTATGCCGAATGACGGCACTGTCAACGGCACCGAAGGCCAGTCTTCGATTTTTGCGGTCAACAACAACAATCTGCCGGTGGTCAGCAACGTCACCACCACCGGAACCTCCGGCAGTATCCAGATTACTTACAGTCTGGTCGATGCCAACGGCGATAACTGCTCGATCAATGTTTACTACAGCATCGATAACGGTGTTACCTACACTCAGACTAGCAATCTCAGCGGCACACTCAACAATATCCCGCCGGGCACCGGCAAAACCGTCACCTGGAACTCGGCTCTCGATGTTTCGGGCAATGCCCAGCAGGTCAGGGTGCGCGTCGAACCTGCCGATGGCAGCGGCACAGGCACGGCCGGCGATTCGGCAACTTTTGCGGTTAATAACAACAGTGCTCCGGTTGTTTCGAATCTTGTGACCAGCGGCAGTTTCGGCGACATCACCGTCTCATACACTCTGGCCGACAACGAAAACGATTCATGCGGCATTTCTCTGGCATACTCGATCAACGGTGGCGCCAGCTATACCAACACCAGCAACGTGACCGGCACGGTTACCGGCGTGGCTCCGGGCAACCGCAGTCTTGTCTGGCGCTCGGTTCTCGATGTTCCCGGTGATCAGGCTTCTGTTAAACTGAGAATAATCGCTAACGATGGCAGCACTAACAGTTCACCTGCCGAAACGGCAGTTTTTGCCGTTTCTAATTCGAACCAGCCGCCGGTTATCAGCAATGTCACCACTACCGGCACTACCGGTGCCATTACCGTCACTTACACTCTTGCCGACCCGAATTCTGATCTGTGCAGCATCGCCGTTTATTATTCAACCAACGGCGGCGTCAACTACGCTCATACAACTAACATTACCGGTCAGACTACCGATATCGCCCCTGGCGTTCGAACCATCAGCTGGAACTCACCGCCGGACATCAACGGCAGCATCGGCAATGTCAGGGTTAAAGTCGTGCCCACTGATCGTGGTGGCCCAGGCACCGGCGGTGAATCACCGATTCTGATGGTCGATAATATTGGCCGGCCTGTGGTCAGCAACGTTACTACTACCGGCGGTCGTGGTAACATTGTCATCAAATATAATTACAGCGACCCGAACAATGATATCGGTTCGTTGCAGGTGTACTACTCTCTCGACAACGGCGTGAACTTCACCCGCACCCATTCGCTTACCGGCCAGATCAACGGGTTCACCCCCGGCAATCAACGCGAGATTATCTGGAACTCGGCTGTCGATGTTGCCGGCGGTTACCCTGAAGTGAAAGTGCGCATCATGGTCGATGACGGTACCGGCGTCGGCACGCCGGGCACTTCTGCGGCCTTTTCTCTGTCGAACGATGGCATGCCCAGCATTCTGCGTATCATGAATTCTGGCTCTACCGGCCAGATCACCTTCAGCTACGACCTTTTCGACCCCAACAATGACCTGTGTTCGATCGACTTTTATTATTCGATCGACGGCGGTCAGAACTACATTAAAACCATCAACCTGATCAATGGCCTGCAGCAGGAGATTATTCCGGGCGCAGGTAAGGTCATCACCTGGGATTCCCCGGCAGACGTTCTTGGTTATTACCCGAACACGAAGATTCGTATTATCCCGAGTGATCCTGATGGTTCCGGTATTCCGGCTGAATCACCCATGTTCCCGTTGCGTAACAACCGCCTGCCGGTTGTTTCAGGTGTTACCACCAGCGGCAACAGCGGCGATATAACGGTAGAATACACTCTTTCTGATGCTGACAGCGATTCATGTGACGTTATTGCCGAGTATTCGATCAACAGTATCAACTGGTTTCCGACTTTCAGTATTACCGGCAATACTTCGAACCTGACCCCGGGCGCGGGCAAAACTTTTGTCTGGCGTTCTGCCGACGACTTTTCCAGCACTTATGACCAGGTATGGTTCAGGCTGATACCCAACGATGGTGTCGGCAACGGCACTGCCGGCATGAGCAAGCCCTTTGCCGTCGCCAATAACAGCCGGCCTTCGATCAGCAACGTCGTTACTTCCGGCAATACCGGGGCAATCACGGTGACTTTCGATCTTGCCGACGCCGAAAACAACACCTGCGCCGTCAGCTTCCATTATTCGTTGAATGGCGGTGTCAGTTACACGCAATCATCTTTTGCCAGCGGCGATATGACCAACGTTCTGCCGGGTTCAGGCAACGTGATCGTCTGGGAATCAACCAACAACGTCACGGCCAATGTGCCTGACGTGCGCGTGCGCCTGGTGCCGAACGATGGCACGGGCAACGGCACTGCCGGGGTTTCGGCGCCTTTCGCTCTGAACAACGATACCAACGTTGCCCCGTCGATTACCGCTTTGGCTCGCAGCGGCACTGCTGGTAACATCAACTTTACCTACACGCTTGCTGATGCCAACAACGACGCCTGTTCGGTAAAACTTTATTATTCTCTCGACAGCGGTGACACCTATCTGCAGTCTTCGAATACCAGCGGCGCCACCAGTGGCGTTTTGCCGGGGTCTGGCCGAACTCTGGTCTGGAACTCGGTTGCCGATGTCAATACCAACGCCACTGGTGTGCTTGTCAGGCTTGTT
>Ga0116142_10005186_pt1 | contig 11906 bp, 11 predicted proteins | sample AD_UKC033_MetaG_FD_89785 | JGI IMG/M metagenome (GOLD analysis project Ga0116142, IMG submission 89785) | Active sludge microbial communities of municipal wastewater-treating anaerobic digesters from USA - AD_UKC033_MetaG | ecosystem: Engineered > Bioreactor > Anaerobic > Digestate | place: USA... | reverse complement strand
CCTTTCCAGAGGCTGAGAACTTCGAACAGGCGTTCGCGCAGACAGTCGGCTTTCATTGTGCCGCCATTGAAGAGTATGGCATCGGGGTTGACATTGTTGTCGCGCAGAAAGGCGGCAAGATGCCTGGTCACGGCGGCGTCACGGGTGAACGGCAGGCCCGCTTCCGAAAGGCCAAGGGTATTGTCTTCGTCTGGCATATCATCGGCGCTCACTAAGGGGAAAAAACCGTCTACCATCGACTTTTTTATTTCTTCGGCGGCCAGGCTTATTTTTGCGGCACCGGCAAGAACTCGGCTGCCTGCGCCGGCCAGACTGAAACTTACCTGACCCTCTGTAGCACCGGAAAGCACCTGTTCTTTAATCGTGTGGCTCTGGGTGAGAAGAGAAAGCCATTGCTTGCCGACCAGCTTGCGACCGCGATGTTTAAATTCGGCTTCTACTCTGCGGGCCAGGGCCAGGTCAAGGTTATCGCCACCAATGAGAAGGTGTGGGCCGACTGCCAGTCGCGAAAATTCAGGGTAGTTGGCATCTTTTGACCAGTCGATTTTGATAAGGCTGAAATCTGTGGTGCCGCCGCCGATATCGATGACGAGAACCGTATCTACGCCTTTGAGCTCGCCGACCATAGTTTTGGGGTTGCGCTGCAGGTAATCGTAAAAAGCGGCCTGCGGCTCTTCGATCAACGCGACGTTTTTAATTCCGGCTTTGTCGATGGCCTCGAGGGTAAGGTTGCGCGCCGACGGATCGAAAGAAGCAGGAACGGTAACGACTATTTTCTGGCGGTGGAAAGTGAATGATTCGTTCTGGGCGCCGATAGTGGCATCCCAGAGACTGATCATGTATTTGAGGTATTCTGTTGCCGCTTCGACAGGCGAAATCTTACGTTCGCTGATTTCACTCTGCCAGGGAAGAATAGGAGCCTGGCGCTCGGCCCGCGGGTGGCACAGCCAGGATTTGCTGCTGTGAATGAAGCGCCCCGGAATTTCGAACCCGAGTTCTTTGGCATAGGCACCGACGATGAAGTCTTCCTGTGTCATCCAGGGTGGACGCTTTATTTCGCGTTCTTCTTCGCAGAGGTAGATGACCGACGGCAGAGTCGGCAGGTCTTCGATCATTCCGCCGCTGACCAGCTGAGTGATTTCAAGGTTACGAACCTTCAGATTTTTGTCTTCGAGATCGACATATGAAAGGGCGCACTGAGTTGTGCCCAGATCTATGCCGATGACAAATCTGGTGTCGGCTGCTTTTGCTCTGCTGGTCATTTCATCGCTTCTCTGACATTGAATTCCAGTTTCCAGCGATGCTCGCCCTTGCAGGCCAGACAATAAACTTCGAGAGTGCCGATTTCGGTAATGGCTACCTGCAGAGTTACATCCACAAGATCGCCCGGTCGCATGCCTTCATAGGCCGGCAGTTCGATCTGCAGCGAGCTGGTATCTTCGAATGTTTCATCAATTTCGTCGATCATCCGGGCAAATTCGTCTTCGCGGCGACAATTTGATTTGAAAAATTTGAATGTCGCGGTTTTGCCGATAACCAGACCAAAGGTGCGCCCCGGAATGTCTGAAACCGTTCCTTCTTCGGTGCCCTGGCGGGCGACACAAAGAGCTTTGAGAGGTGGTTTGAAGCCGGGAACGGCCGGGAGTGACGATTCGATGCCAAGGTAGTAAGATTGCGACACACCGCCCCGAATTCTTATGCCTTTGCCTTCGCGGGCGATACCAAAATAGGCGGCACCACGGGCTACGGCCTGTGACAACTCGATGCCTTCAAGGACTTTTATCTGTTCTTTTCCGGCGTTTTCAAGCCAGCTGTTGATGACTTCTATCAGTCTGTTTTTGAAGATTTCTGAACGAAACACACCGCCGTTGAAAAGGATAGCCTGCGGAAAACCATATTGTCTGTCGTCAGAATTCTGGCTACGCAAAAACTTGGCCAGGTGCCGGGTAATTGCGGGGTCAGCAGCATACATCAGGCTTATTTCACGCACTCCGCCTTCAGTATCCTCAATTGGGTCATCGTTCATGCCACAGACCGGAAAGAAACCGTCAACAAGGGTTTGTTCTATGTCTTTGCGTTCGATCGTGGTTTTGAGTGAACCGCTGATAACGCTGCTGCCACGCCCTGAAATGACGATCGGCATAGAGTCTTTTTCGGGTTCGCTCAACAAAGTTTCTTTGGCTTTACGGCATTGGTGGCTGAGCTGAACTGTCTGCCACTGACTTATTTTCTTGTTGCTCTCCTCTAATTTGCGGCGGGCGACGTAGGCAAGTGTCAGATCCATGTTGTCGCCGCCAAGCAGAATATGGTTGCCGACGGCAACGCGCTCGAGTGACAGGTCACCTTCGGCTTCGCCGATTTCGATGAGGCTGAAGTCGCTGGTGCCACCGCCGACATCGACGACGAGAACGACATCGCCTTTTTTAACCTGTTGCCGCCATGGGCTTTCGGTTTGCGATATCCATGAATAAAAAGCCGCCTGGGGTTCTTCGAGCAGAGTGATTGTTGGCAACCCGGCCATGCGCGCAGCTTCGACGATAAGATCACGGGCGGCGGCATCGAAAGATGCCGGAATTGTAACCACTACCTTTTGATCTTCAAGTTTGTCTTTGGCAAATTCTTCGCTCCAGGCATGTCTGACATGGCGCATAAAGACTGCCATGGCCTGCAGTGGTGAAATTTTAGCGTTTTCTTCGGGTGAATTCCAGGGCAGAACCGGCTGGGTTCGGTCGATTCTCGGGTTACACAGCCACGACTTGGCCGACGAAATGAGTCTGTCAGGCACTTCAGCGCCGCGTTCTCGGGCGTAATCGCCGATTATATACTGGTTGTCGTCTTCCCAGGCGAGTACTGGTTTCTCTTTGAGGCGTTCAAAAATAAAAGAAGGCAGCACTTCGAGTTTTTCGATGGCGCCTTTGGCGAGTTCTTGAATGATCGGCAGCAGAGTTATCTGGGCCGGTTCTTCACCCTCTGCCGCTGCCAGTGGGGCGTAGCTGAGAACTACGTTGGTGGTTCCGAGGTCGATACCGACAATGTATTTTGCCTTTGCCATGCGCCTTGTTCTCCTTAGCTTATCTCTATTTCAGCCGGAGCGATCACGTTGCCTTTCCAGCCATCGACAAGTTCGGGAAGGTTGCATTCTTTGAGCCGCCAGCCCCGGTGGATCAATTCGCCACGGTATGGCCCGCTGGCCGGAACTTTTCCGGAGAGTTTTATCGACTCCGGGTCTACTTCATCGAGGGTGACTTCGCTGCCTTCTTCTTCGTTGAGAACGCGTTCGAGAATGAGGCGATCTTCGAGCAGTCTGCGGCAGCCCTCATGGATTGGTCTGATTGCACCGCCGAGAGTCTCGTCGTCGAGTTCTGATATGTCTTCGCTGAGAAGGTCTATGAGCCTGCCCTCTTTCTGGAAGAGATACAGTATCTGGTAAGCGGCAGGTGGAATGGCTTCTTTGCCGCCTTTGAGGTTGGCCTGAGCTGCTTTGAGCTCGTGACTGAGTGTGTCGAATTGTTTTCGCAGTTCGGCCAGTTCAGTGTTTCTCCGGTCGAGGTCGGCCTGGGCTGCTTTGAGTTGTGTTCCTGATTTTTCAGAATCTTTGCGGGCGTTTTTGCTTTCGGTTTCGAGTTTTTCTATTTTGCAGAGCAGAGCTTCGGTTTCGGTTTGCAGGCGTTTTTTGTCTTCTCCTGCTGTGTTTACGGTGTTGATGGCGTTCTGCAGCTCAGCTTCGATTTTTTCTCTGGCAGCCAGAGTTTCTTTTTGGCGCGTTTCAAGGTCTTTATTTTTTTGTATGGCGCTTTCAAGTTGAGTTTTAAGGCTTTCGTTGGCTGTCTGAAAAGTTTTCAGGTGCTTGTCATTTTCTTCCTGTTTTGCTTCGAGTTCTGAGCATTTCGTTTTGAAGCGGTCAAATTCTTCGAGCGACGGCCCAGCAGGTGCTTGAATTGCCTGACGCTCGAACATTACCATCAGAGCGAGAAACGAACCGGCAAGAAAGAACAGAACAAAACCCGTCATTATCGGAGTGTGCATCGATGCCGGGATCATGGCGTTGAAACTGACGACGACGGCCTGAAGATCATTTAGGGTAGGTGCTGCCTCATTTTGATTAAGAATGACTGCAAAAACAATCAGAGCAAGCAGGGCTGTCAGTGTCAAAAAAGCTGCGGCTTTCTTCATTCAGAACCTCACAACAGTTTTATTAATCGTAAGAATAACGTCAATGGCGAATTATACAAGATTTTTTTACCATCTGCCATTTATATATTAAGGAAAAGCGGTTATTGTTGCCCGGCGAAAAGTTCTGCCGGTGTTTTGCCGTCGTTATCCCGGGTTGTGTCGCTGGCGTCGAGCTCGAGAAGATAGATATATACTTTGCGGTGCCCGGTTGTTGCGGCATCGTGCAGGGGAGTAGAGCCGCGAATGTCGACTGCGTGTATGTTGGCACCGGCAGTATGCAGGGTTTTAACTATTTCGAGGTTGCCTGCCGCTGCGGCATAATGCATTGGGGTGCGCATAAATTCATTGGTTGCATCGAGGCTGGCACCCAGATCTATCAGCAGCTGTACAGTTTGTGGGTTTGCTCTGGCCGCTGCCCTGTGCAATGGAGTTTCAGACACCTCTGCTTCTTTTGCCGCAAGTTGCCCCGGATCACGTCTGATTATCTCTCTTATGGCTTCATGATCTGAGTTTTCTACGGCATAAAAAATGTTGGTTGCTCTGGCGTTTATGTAAAATTTTACCGGCTGAGAGCCAAACCTGCCCGTTCGCTTGAGAAAGGTCATTCGTTCTTTGTCGCCATTCAGGCGAGCATGCACCATGGCAGTGTGCCCGGCGTTGTTTCTGGCCTCAATGTCGGCACCAAGGCCCAGCAAATTTGAGGTTATGACCGGTTTGCAGAAGAAAAGTGCGGTTGAGCCGTCGGGCAGCCTGGCGTCGATTCTTGCGCCGGCTTTTATCAGCGCAGAGATCACGGCGAGATTTCCGACCCGGGCGGCGAGATGCAGAGGGGTGTAGTCATCGAAGTTGCGAATATTGACATCTCTGAAGCGGCTGGCAAGATTGGCGGCGATGATTTCTCTGCCTTGCCCCGGCTTGGCGCTTAGAATATGCAGAATCGTGTTGCCGCGGGCATCTTTGCGGTTAAAGTCAGCGCCGGCTTCGAGAAGTCTTTTGATAATCACGACTCGCCCGGTTTCGGCGGCCAGCAGAAGTGGAGTTGAGCCGTTGTTATTGGCTGGGTCCAGATTTTTGGCCAGAGGCAAAAGTTTTTCAAGAAGTTGAAGATTTCCGGAAAGAACGGCCTGATGCAGGGCGGTGTTGCCGTTAATGTCGGTCTGAGAAACACCGGCGCCAGCTTTCAGTAGCCAGGCGACTATTGTTTCTCTCTTCAGGCTGATGGCTTTGAGAAGCGGCGGCCGGCCCATGGCGTCGAGCTCGTTGAGCAAGGTATCGCTTTTGGCGAGTTGGCTGGCTTTTTCGAAGTCATTATTTTCTATTGCGGCATGCAGAGCGTTGCCTCTGGGGAGCGGTGCCGGGTCGCTGTTGCCGTTGTCGACGAGTTCGCGGCAGAATCTTATGACAAGTGGAAACCAGCCTGTTCTAAAATCAGGCTTCTGCGACATCTGATCGAGTGTTTCTCTGGCGGCGGCAAAATCTCCGAGTTGGCGTGCCAGATCCGCTATTTTAATCATGATTTCGAATTCTTTTTCGGGTGAGTGTTTGGTGTCGGTCAGACTTGTCATGAATGCCTTGCGGGCTTTTTCAAGGCAGTGTCTGCGTTCGGAGGTGGTGTTGGCAAGCCAGGCGGCTTTGAGCCATGCCTGAGCAATCTCGTGATTTTCGCGTTCGAGATGCTCGAGGATCAGAGCGAATCGCTCGGCAGCAGAATTTTTCAGGGTTTTATACTCGTTTTGCCAGAGATAACTCTTTAATCTGCTGATTTCACTGCTGCTGAAATCGGCATCGGCAAAAACTCCATGGCAGAGTGGGCATTCTGCCACGGGAACTATTTTTCCGCTGGCCGGTCTGCCGTCGAGACAGAGCGAGGTAGTGTCGGAGGCCGGAATGACGGCCGCATACTCTATATTACATACCGGGCAGGTCAGTTGCTGCTGGATGGTGTCGGCCAGCGAACAAGCTTGTGTTACTGTTAAAATCAGCAACAGAATAAATTTCAGAATCAGGTTTTTTTTCATGTTAATGCTTCGAATCTGTTTGATCAGGCGCAGATCAAATGCGTTTCAGGTTTACGGGAGATCGAGAATTTCGGGTTGTGCTCCGCTTTCCTGTTCTTCGCTGTTTTCGTAAAAATCTTCGCGAAATTCAGGTATATTTTTAGAGCTTTGCCAAAGACTTGTAAGGGGAGTCGATAATGGCACCAGAATTTCGCGATAGATCTGCAAAGCCCGTTCGGGCGAGAAAATATAGCGAAAAAACCAGAACTCAAAAGGGAAAAAATGGATAGCACCCCGGCCAGGAAAAGGCTCAAAACTTTCAGAGTTTTCAAGTATGCGGGTTTGCAGATCCGTTAAAAAACTCTCGCTGACGGTTTGGGCCGGCAAAGCAATATCTTCGACCCGGTCACATTCGCGCCGGCCATTTTCTTTTAACAGGCCAAAAATACGACAAGCAAAAGGTCTGACTGGGTGAACCATGCAGACCTTTGTCTCGTCGTCGCGAAATATACAGCGCAAGCGCTTTTCTTTGCCGATAACTGCCTGGCGAAGATCTGGTCTCAGCGCAGACTTGACCAGCCGTCGAAGCCTTTCAGGCGGCCAGGCAATCAATATTTCTCTGATAATGCGGTGATATTCAAGAGAATATATGGAAATTGCGTTGCAACAGCGCCCGCAGTCGGCACACTTCGTGCGCGGCAACTGCTCGTGCAGTCGATCGAGCATTTCCATGCCGAAAATGCCGTGTTCGGCTGAGGCGCTTAGAACCTTCTGCAGGTAGGCATCAAAATTTCTGGCTGCTGCAACTTTTATTTTTTGCAGCAGTTCAGTATTGAGCTGCATGTTGTGCCGTTCCTTTTAATTAGATGCTGTAACTCTGCAGACCTGGTTCAGAATTTTGGCCGGCTGGCTCAGGCCTGATTTTTGGCGAGGCTGACCGTCAGTTTTCGCCCTTCGATGGGCTGGTCGTTCATGCCGTCGACGGCGGCCTGCGCGCTTCCCTGTTCGGCAAATTCAACGAAGCCGTAGCCTCTGGAGCGTCCGGAATTTTTGTCCAGGATCACTTTGGCGCTCACGACTTTGCCGAATTTGGCAAATTCTTCTTCGAGTCTGTGGTTGTCAACGCTGAAGGGCAGATTACCAACAAATATTTTAGCAGACATTATACAAGTTCCTCCAAAAACATCTCGGGCTTTTTCACTGTTTTATCTCAAGTGAAGTTCAAGCCAACAAATATTTTCTCGCAGACATGGTCAAAATGCAAGCACCGGTTTTAAAAAAAATTATGTACCGGTATCGGTACATAAAAAATACTGGCAGACGGGCTGTCTGCAGTATTTGAGAGTTCTTGACACTATCTGGCCGCTATGTTAAGATCATTTGGTACGACTGAGCCTGAGTTGTAATTTGTGATGTTAACCGTCGCAAAAGGGCTCAAGCTCATTCTTTTAAGGTTTTGTCGGCGATATGAAGTCAAAAATAATCGGTTCGAGCGATGCGATCAGAGATGTTCTTGATCTCGTATCCAAGGTTGCTGGAAGCGATGTTACCGTTCTTATTACCGGCGAAAGCGGAACCGGCAAGGAAATGGTCGCTGAGACCATTCAACAGCAGAGTCCGCGAAAGGTAAAGCCGTTTCTGAAAATGAACTGTGCGGCGATACCGACTGAGCTCCTTGAAAGTCAGATGTTTGGTCATGAACGTGGGGCCTTTACCGGCGCAGTGAGTCGCCAGGAGGGCTGCTTCGAACGTGCTGACGGTGGGTCGCTTTTTCTCGATGAAATTGGCGATATGTCGATGATGACGCAGACGAAGCTTTTGCGCGTTCTCCAGGAACAGGAATTCGAAAGAATTGGCGGAAACAGCCCGATTCGGGTTGATGTGCGCATTCTGGCCGCGACCAACAAGAATCTTGTCGAAGAGATCAAACGGGGTCGTTTCCGCGAAGATCTGTTCTACAGGCTAAATGTTGTCGAAATTCATGTTCCTCCCCTTCGGGATCGCATGGAAGACGTTCCGGAAATCGTCGATTCTTTCATTTCAGAGTTCAGCGTGAAATACAACAAGCCGGATCTGAAAGTCGGTCGTTCTGCGGTGCAGACTCTTATGAATTATGGTTGGCCCGGCAATGTTCGTGAGTTGCGTAACGTCATCGAGCGTGCTGTCGTTCTTTCGAAGGCTTCGCAGATAGAAACAGACGATTTCCCTGAAAAAATCAGGCAGCCATCTGTTGCGACAGGCGAATCACCTGAAGATGACCGCATTTACACTCTCGCTGAAATGGAACGCATGTATGTTCGAAAGGTTCTTGAATACGCAGGCGGCAACAAGCTCAAGGCTTCGCGTCTGTTGAATATCGATCCGAAGACTCTGCGCACCAAGCTGAGCTGATATTGTAATTTGAGGCAAAAATGGACGAAGTTATACTCGTAAATAAGATGGAAAGCGTTGTCAGACAGATAACCGAACAGATGATGGGTCGAAGTGACGCATCTGTGTGCGGTTGTTCGCGCTGCAAGCTCGATGTTCTGGCGCTTGCCCTCAATTCTTTGCCTCCGAAATATGTCGTAACCAATATTGGTAACGCGGTTACCAACGTTGATCTTGATTCTTCTCAATGGCAGGCTAACGTCACCATGGCGGTATGCAATGCTATCGAGGTTGTTCGCAGCAGGCCAAGGCACAGTTGATTGTGCCATATATCTCTGTGGAGGATAAAATGACTGATCAGAAAGAAAAAGAGAAACTGAGCTTCGAAAGAAAAGATGCCACCAAGGGCTATGTGGTTCTTTCGCTGATAGGCGACCTTGACATGTGGACACTGCCGGTTGCCAAAGAGCAGATTCAGAAGCTGGTCGATGAGAACAAGGTAAAAGTGGTTCTTGATCTTGAAAGAACCAATTATATAGATTCTTCGGGCCTCGGCTTTTTTATCGGCACACTCAAGAAATTGCGTGACGCTGGTGGAGAGCTGGTTCTGATCAGTCTTAATTCGTATATCTACGGTATTTTCCAGCTTATTCAACTGCAGCACATAATTAAAACTTATGACAGCCTTGAAGAAGCTTCGAAAGAATTTTAACAGGAGACCCCGAAAATGAAACAGAACCTTCACCCCAAAACCAATTTGATCAACGTTACCTGCGCATGTGGCAATTCTTTCGCCACTCTGTCAACTTCAAACGAACTCAAAGTTGAAGTATGCTCAAACTGCCATCCTTTCTTCACCGGCACCCAGCGCTTCGTCGACACCACTGGTCGCGTCGAAAGATTCAAAGCTAAACTGGAAACCCAGAAAAAAGCCGCTGAAGTCGAAGCTGCCAAAAAGAGCAAAAAAGCTGCCAAGGCTGCTACCACAACCGAAGCCAAGGCTGAGTAAGACCTTATCGGGTTTATGAGAATCTGCTGCCCGAACCTTCAATGTGCGGGCAGCAGATTTTTACTCGTCTGCGCCCGGCAGACTCTGTTCAGGAGGTCAGGTTGACTCTTCATCTGCTTCGTCATACTCCGGATCCCGACCGGCTGGTGGCTCTTGCCGCCCGCCGTTGCTATTCCGCTCGTGCTGCCGAAGATATTGAAGAGCACCTCACACAGGAAGAAATCGACAGGTTGCTCGCTTTTTTGCGCCAGCGCAATCACCTGTCGCCTTTTGAACACGCTGATTTCACCTTCAGCGCTGATGGTATTTCTCGAGCCCTTTCGCACCAGCTGGTGCGGCACAGAATCGCTTCATATTCGCAGGAAAGCCAGCGTTACGTTAATTATATGAAGGCTCCGGCGCTGCCATATATAGTGCCGCCGTCGATAGCCAAAAACCCTGATGCTCTTGCGATTTTCGATAAAACCATGCATCAGACGCTCGAAGCATATCGCAGCATGGTAAATGCCGGCGTTGCGCCCGAAGATGCCCGTTATATTTTTCCTAACGCCATCGAAACTAAACTTGTTTTTACCCTGAATGCCCGGAGTCTGTTCAATTTTTTTGAGCAGCGGTGTTGCCTCAAAGCCCAATGGGAGATAAGGCAGCTGGCTTTTGACATGTTGAAAGCCGTGCGCGAGGTGGCTCCGCAGATTTTCAAAAGCGCTGGCGCTCCGTGTCAGTTTGCCGTGAACCCGTATTGTCGCGAAAACGACGTGAATTGCCCCCAATACAAATCCATGCAGAAGAGGATAAAACAGAATGACCAGCAGAACCCTGGAGGAATTGAGAAAGAATCTTGACGAGATCGACTGCGGACTGATCAGACTGGTCAGGCAGCGCATTGACCTGGCCCGTGAAATAGGCTCTGTTAAGCGGGCCTCTGGTTTTGAAGCATGTTTTGCGCCTGTCCGCGAGGCCGATGTCTTTAAAAATCTCGATCGTTATAACCTCGAAGGTTTGAATCGGGATAACCTTGAAAACATCTTTGTAGAGGTCGTTTCGACCTGTCGTGCCGCCCAGGAACAAGGTCGCCTGAGCGTTCTCGGTGAAAAAAACGGCTGGTTTCATGATGCTGCACTTGCCAGATTCGGGCACGCCGCTGATATTGCCGCCGTCGATAATTTTGAAGATTTTTTTGCCGAGTTGAGTAAAGGAGCGAAAAATCTTGGCTTTGTTTCCTTTACACCTGAACATTCCGCTGAACGCCTGGCACTGATCGAGACCCTGATGTCGGGCAAGCTTTCGGTAATCGAAGAATATAACTTTGCGCCTGAATTTTCTGTGGTGACCAACAGTGCCCGCGATCTCTCAGAAGTTACCGAAATTTGCGTTACCAGCGAGATGCTGCGCCTTATGCGGCAATTTTTTATCTCTCTTTCCTTTGATCTGAAAATCAATATCTGCCGCAGCATGGCAGAGGTCTGCGAGAATCTCGAGAGCGTCAATCCTGTCGCCGCAATTCTTCCTTCCAGGCTGGTTGAAAGCTACAAAAATCTTATTGTTATAAAATCTGGTATCAAGTCTGAACTGGTTCCGCAGGTCAAGTTTCTGACCCTTTCAATCAAATCGGGGCAACAGTATGGAGCTGGTCTGAAGACGACATTGATGTGCCCGGTCAACAAAAGAAGCGAGCATATGTATGATATCGTCGCTTTTATGCGCGACCGTCAGATCGAGATCACCGATATTCATAACCTGAATTTTGTCGATAAACCCTGGGATACAGTGGTAATAATCGAGATGATTCTGCCCGAAGACAAAGGCCGCTTCGATCAGTTGATGCAGCAGCTTGAAAAAAAAGGGTTGCTGGCTCGTTGTTGCGGTTATTACCCGGTGTTCAAATAGTTGGTTAATTAAGAGTTCTGCGTTATAATCAGCCCTGAAATCTTATTCAGGCAGAAGAAATGAAAATTATCATCTCAGGCGGAACTGAAATCGGCCTTCTCTTTGCCAGAACTCTGGCCGGTGAACACGACGTGCATGTCATCGAATCGCTGCCTCATGCGATTCAACAGCTCGAGCAGCTCGATCTGCAGGTTGTGGTGGGTAACCCCACGAGTCTCTCGATTCTTCAGGAAGCGCATATTGAAGAAGCCGATGCTTTTATTGGTTGTGCACACTCTGATGAAGTAAACGTCATATCTTGTCTGGCTGCAAAACAGCTTAGCAAGGCGCAAACTTTCTGTTTCGTCAACAAGTCTCATTATTTCGAAACATTCGCTGGCGAGCTGGGTGAGCATCTGGCTATCGACCGTTTGATCTGGCCTGAAATGCTTCTCGGTGAGTATGTCGCCCAGATTCTGGCAGTTCCGGGG
>Ga0116142_10005182_pt1 | contig 11914 bp, 13 predicted proteins | sample AD_UKC033_MetaG_FD_89785 | JGI IMG/M metagenome (GOLD analysis project Ga0116142, IMG submission 89785) | Active sludge microbial communities of municipal wastewater-treating anaerobic digesters from USA - AD_UKC033_MetaG | ecosystem: Engineered > Bioreactor > Anaerobic > Digestate | place: USA... | reverse complement strand
CTGATATTTCTTTCTTCCTCGCGCAAGCGAGCATCACTTCCCCGGATGATTTTCCGGGCATCACTTCCCTGGATGTCTTTACGGGCATCACTTCCTCGCGCCAGCTAGCCTCACTTCCTGCCGGAGGCAGCCTTGCGTCCCGGCATTTTCTCCGCCGGTATTGCGACCGCCGATGCTTCTGGTGCATTGCGTCTCTGTTTTATACCAGCCTCACTTCCCCGGATGATTTTCCGGGCATCACTTCCTGCGAAGCAGCATCACTTCTGCTCTTACCAGACCCTAAACCCCACAACCCCAGATCCGGCTCTTGCAACTGCTCTCCACAGCGAACGTATTTACATGATCGAACGCAACGCAATGCAAGAAACGGAGTCCTGGAAAGGGAAAAGATGGAATGGAAAGAGGACTGTCAGTTCTTAAGAATATGTTTTGCGTCTCTGATAACCCTTGCCATTGAGTAGAAGATAACGAAGAACTCCAGCCTACCGAGGATCATACCGACGATCTGAGTCCAAGTTACCACGAGGGGAGCATCGGGAGAGGTGACGCCTACGGAGAGCCCGACCGTGCCCAGACTGGAGGCGAATTCAAACATGGCATCCTTAAGCGAATAACCGCTGGCAGTGATGATTACCACTCCGATCAGAAAGGTCATAATGTATAGCGAGACGTAATTTGCGGTTTCGATGAAATGGTTCTTTGTGAGATAAAACTTTCCGTCAGGTCTGTAAACGTAGTATCGGCTGGTGTAGTTACCCGGCTTACTGTACCTTCGAATATTCCACAATACCGATTTCGCCAACAGCATTATTCTGTACTGCTTTGCTCCGCCTGCAGTCGATCCTGTCCCGCCCCCGACAATCATAAATATTATCAGCATGAAGAGTGCAAGACTGCCCCAGGACGCGTAACTCGTTATTGAGAATCCCGTTGTCGAGAGGGCCGATGTAAGCTCGAAGAGTCCTACTCTGAATGCCTTGGGCAACGATCCGTACACTTGCGAAAGAGAGAAGATCGACACGAGAGGAATGCTTATCAACAGTAAGAGAGCGCCAAAACGCAATTCACTGATCTTGAAGAACTGCTTGAACCTTCCTCTCAAGAAGAGATATGAGGCAGCGAAATTCACAGTCCCCAGTATCATCAAAGCAATCGTAACGGCCTCTATCGGAAGGCTGTTGTATTCGCCTATGCTTCCGACTCTTGTAGAGAAACCTCCCGTCGAAAGCGCCGACATGGCGTGATTTACGGAATCGAAGAGTCCCATGCCGCAGATCGCGTACAAGACCGTCCCCAGTGCGGTATAGCCGAAGTATATTGTGACTATGAGCCTGGTCGATCTTCTCACGTTGGGCAGAAGGAGATCGGACCTTCCTTCAGCATTGTAGAGACCCGGTCCCAGCGGACCTATGATCGCCGAGAGCATCACGACGGCAATTCCGGCTCCGCCTACAAACTGCATTAGACTTCTCCAAAAAAGGAAGAGATGAGGAGTTGAACTCACATCCATCATCGACAGACCCGTGGTAGTCCAGCCGCTGACCGATTCAAAGAACGCTTCAGAGAACCCCAGCAGACCGGCGATCATGAATGGAAGCGAGGAGAAAACGATCGAGGCGAACCATGCCAGAACGATGATGATTCCGCCTTCGTGAAGGCTTAGCGCAGCTTCTTCTCCACCCTTGAAAAACCTCCTGAGAAGAAAACCCGAAAGCGCCGCAATGGCTGCAGGAATTAGAAATGCGGCCGCATACTCTACTTCGAAAGGGTAGAAGATCAGCAACAAGACCGGAAGCGCAAGGACAACCGAACATCCTATCATCATCACTCCGGTATAGTTCATTATGAGACTGTATCGCTCTTTCAGCAGCCGAACATATTTCAACTCAATCTACCTTTCTCTTTATAGCGCTCAGAGTAGCCGACTGAACCTGTGGCAGAGACAGAATTATCAGCCTGTCTCCCGAAGAGACAGTCGTATCGCCGCGCGGTATTATGGGCTTGCCTTCCCTGATTATGCACCCGATAATTGCTTCGTGAGGCATCTCGAAGAGATTGAGCTGTTTTCCCGAAATCGGGTCTTCGGTATTCACGTCAACCTCCAGTATCATGACCTTTCCCTCTTCAACAGGGGTCAGATTCATTATCGTCTCATTCCCCACGCTTTGCTGAATGAGCGAAGAGATAGTCCTCACCGTGGAAACCACATAATCTATGCCCAGAGTCTTGAAGACCTCAACATTGCCCGGATCGTTCACTATCGCCACGGTCTTTCTCACGCCGAAAAGCCGCGCCGCGGTCTGGCAAATCACAAGCTTGTCGGGATCGCTTGAAGTAAGTGCCACAACCACATTTGCCGTATGGGCTCCGGCATCTTCGAGTATCTCCGGCAGTGTCGCATCACCGTGAACAACCGTCGCCCTGTCTATCTTTGCAAGATGCAAGGCGTCTTCCTTGTCTTTGTTGATCATGGTGACGGAATAGCCCATGGAAATCAGGTTTTTGGCAAGGAAATAGGCTTTCATCCCCCCGCCTACAACGATTATCTTCAACTCTCAACATCTCCCTCATTCAGAATACTGTCGCTTACTACGGATGCTGCAAGAACTGTCGGGGAGATTGTTTCGATATCCAGATCTTCATAGACTCTCATCCTTGAGGGTTCGAAGACCCTCGCAATCACTTTTGGAACGTGATAAATCATCTTGGCAATCTGGGCAATCATGATATTAGTGTTGTCATCGTCGGTTGACGCGATGAGAATGTGAGCCTGTTCTATCTTAGAGTCCACGAGAGCACTCTTCCCAATGACTTCCGTCATTATCGTGAAACCGCTGAACTCCGGGGGAAGCTTCTTGAAAGCCTCTCGATCCCTGTCCACAACGACAACATTGTTTCCGGCCGCAGAAAGCTGGCCGGCGATGCTTGATCCCAGTCCGCCGCAGCCGACGATTATTATATACTTCGAGGTCTTATTCTTCTTCATCTCTTCGTATTTCGCTGCCACCGCTGAGAAGATGGTTTAGATTCTCTTCTGCTTGACTGTAAGACGGCTGCAACTTCAGGACCTTCCGATAGCTCTCCTTCGCCTTTTCTATCTCTCCCTTGTTCTCAAACAGCAGTCCCTGGTAATAATTGGCCTCGGCGTCGTTAGGATTCAGTGTCAACGCCTTACCGAGAGAACTTTCGGCCTTTTCGTAATCTCCCTCCATTATCTTCTGCTTTGAAAACTCAAGAAAATCCTCGAAACTCTTGAGCTGACTTTCAGAGATCGAATTCCTCGCCCATACGGCCGACACCACTCTCCTGATCTCTCCGGGGGAAAATGGTTTCTGAACGAAATCTATCGCTCCGAGTTTCATCGCTTCCACCGCATTCTCGACTGTTCCATAAGCCGTGATAATCACGACATTCACGTGGTTGCCTTCATACCTAAGCTTCCTGAGAACCTCGATGCCGCTCATCGCGGGCAGCTGGAGATCCAGGAAGACCAGATCGTAATCGTTCTCCATGATTTTTGCGAAGGCCTCTTCTCCGTTCATCGCCACGTCAAGCTCGTTGTCCTCGCTTGAAAGACACCTCTTTAGAGTAATTCTTATGTTCTGAGCATCGTCGACAATAAGTATCTTCTTCATAATCATTACCTCCTCAAAGCCATTTCTCGACAGTCTCCCGAATCTTTTCCGGGGTAAAGGGTTTTACAATGTATTCGTTGGCCCCGGCATTGAGGGCTTTCTTTATGTCTTCTTCTCTGGACAGAGCGCTAATGAAGATTATAGGTGTCTTCGAAGTATCTGATTCCTTCCTCATCGCCTGACAGACGAGAAACCCGTCCATACCAGGCAAAACTATGTCCAGCAGCACGAGATCGGGCGAAATCTTCCTGGAAATCTCGAGCGCCTCGACGCCGCTTCGAGTGCAAACCACATCGTGCCCCATTTTCTCCAGCATAAGCTTCAGCGAGAGAACAATATTCTTTTCATCTTCAACTATAAGAATCTTCACTCGTTCACCTCTAACCTGAGAAATACAGGGTGAAGTAAAAGGTGCTTCCCATTCCCTGTTTGCTGCTAACCCAAATCTCGCCCCCGTGAGCAAGCAGGATTTCTCGACTGATTGCAAGGCCCAGTCCCGTTCCGCCCTGGTTGTCGTTGGCCCTGACAAACTTCTCGAATATCTTCTCATGCATGTCTTCGGGGATGCCCGTACCATTATCCGATACGGAGACAAGAATCTTGTTCATAGTCTTTCTCGCAGAAATATCGATCTTTCCGGTTCCGTCTTTTGGAACATATCTCAGGGCATTTCCTACCAGGTTCGTTATCACCCAGGATATCTTGTTGAAGTCCGCCTTCACCTTCGGTAGATCTTCATTGACGTCTATATTCAGCTTGACGCCGCTTTCCTTAAGCTGAATAGGAAACGGTCTCAAAGCATTTTCGACGATCTCATCAAGAGAGTTGGGCTGAATATCCATCTGGATCTTTCCGGACTCGATCCTCGAGAGGTCAAGAAGGTCGCTTACCAGAGAGTTCAGTCTCTCCTGGTCCTCTTTGAGAGCTTCAAGCAATTCTTTCTGTTCCTCGCTTATGTCGCCCGTAGTGCCGTCGAGCATCAGGTTGACGGCCATGCCCATCGAAGTCAGCGGAGTCCTGAACTCATGGGAAACGGTCGAAACAAACTCCGACTTCATCGAATCGACTTCCTTGAGCTTCGTTATATCCTGCATGAGAGTCACAACACCTATTATCTCTCTCTGCTCGTTCTTGATGGGTTTGGATTTCACCCTGAAGTATTTCTTCTCCCCTTCCTTCTCAAGGTTCACATCGACGTAGTTCTTTTCTTCGTTCTTTTCCCCGCCAAGGGTCTTCTTTACCTGCTCGAATATCTCTTCGTTCTTGATTATCTCCAGGAAGTGATTTCTAAGAACCTCATCCTTCCGGATATCGAAAATCTTTTCGGCTGCCCTGTTCAGGACGATAAGTCTATTCTCGCTGTCGGTCACCAGAACAACATCTCCGATGCTGTCAACTATGCCCTCGGCCTTCTGCTTCTCTTCCATTAGCTTCTGCACGTTCATCTCTTCATATGAATTCAGCCTGGCCGCCATTGTATTGAACTCTCTTGAAAGCTCCGCAATCTCGTCGTTTCCCTTCCCGGGCAGCTGCTGTTTATAGTCGCCCTGAGCAATAAGCTTGATTTTCTCTATTAGAAGGGTGATGGGCCGCACAATCTTGACGATCAGATACATCGAAAAGAGCACTCCAAGAAGGATCGCTACTGAAGAGATAATAGCCGTGGAAAAGGAAGCGTTCCGGGCAACTTCAAGTGCCCTGTTTCGCTTCGCCAGCATCTCTTCCTGGTTCACGGTGAGTAAATCGCGAGTAAGCTGCTTAACCTCTTCAAATAGAGGGAGGATGTTGTTGTAGTAGTATGAACTGGCCTCTTCCATAGTGCTCTCTCTTCTGATTTCTGAGAGCACATAGTATCTATTTACATAGTCCACGTACAATTCGGCTATTGAGCTCAGTATCGCCGGCTCTTCAGGCTCTGTTATATTATCCTCGGCTCTCGAAAGAGCCTTCAAGAATTCATTCTGATTGTAGACAAAAATATCGGCCGTCGAATCCTCAGGCGAAAACATGCTTGCAAGTTCGGCGCTGTCCTGCCTCTCTAGCGCCAGTGTCATGCTCTGAGCAGAGACAACGCTCTGATAATTCGCCTCCATAATAGCTTCGATGGCAGAACTCAATCTGGTGAAATTCGTGATCGACCAGATAGCTATAGTCCCGAGTACCACGAAGAGAAAAATAAAGATCGTGATCATCTTCAGTCTAATAGTTCTCTTCACGCTCACACCTCACAATCATCATTATAGACCCATCTTGAGGCGCTTGTCCACAAAAATGAAGAAAGCTGGGCAGAAAACCGAACCCAATACCGAAGCCTCCAATCGGAATTTTCCCAAAGTTTTGCTGGCAAAAAGGCTGAAAGGGGTGTGAATACTTCCTGAGCCTTTGCCAGAATGTGCCTTGAAAGCCATCAAAACTCCGCCAGAAAGCCGCTCGCTCCGAAGCACGGTTCTGGACTTGGCGCGGCTCAGGGTGAGGCTTTTAAAGAACTGGCTGATTCTTTCCAAGCTGTGCTGAAACAAGTTGCTGGGTTTATGATTGATCTTCGAAAATCAGGCTATGAGGGAAAGCGTCAATCGAAAACTCTGTGAGCTCGTTGAAGAAAATGCTCCCGGCTCTTGTCTGTCGGTCCCTGTAGAGTAATGAAATCCATGTACCGTCGTTCCAAGAAGCCAGGTTCTCGATTTGGAGGGATGATCTTACTATCTTCTTCGCGTAAACGGGCATCTACACATGCTTCTCATATGCCTTCATAGCGAATACATATGCCACAACCATGATTCCGACGCACCAGGCAAGAGCAATCCATATGTCATTGCCAGCGGGCCGGCCAGACAATAAGGAACGGATGGCTTCAACTATTGAGGTCACTGGCTGGTTTTCGGCAAAGGCACGAACAGCCGGCGGCATCGATTCGGTCGGCACAAAGGCCGAACTGATAAACGGCAGGAAGACAATCGGGTAGGAAAAGGCGCTTGCGCCGTCCACAGATTTAGCAGACAATCCTGCAAGCACAGCAATCCATGTCAGGGAAAGTGTAAACAAGGCGAGTATACCGGCCACGGAGAGCCATGACAATACCCCCGCCGACGAGCGAAAGCCAATAGTCAACGCAACGAGAATTATTATGACAACGGAGATCGCGTTGGATACCAGAGATGTCAGTACATGCGCCCACAGCAGGGTTGAACGAGCAATCGGCATGGAGTGGAAACGCTCGAGAATGCCCCGCTGCATGTCGATAAACAGCCGATATGCCGTATAGGATATACCGCTTGCAATGGCAATCAGCAGGATACCGGGCAAAAGATAATTCACGTAGTTATCCGTGCCGCTCTGAATGGCGCCGCCGAAAACATAGACGAACAGCAGCATAAACGCGATCGGCATGACGGCCACCGTGATGATCGTGTCCATACTGCGAAGAATGTGGCGCATGGAACGTCCAAGCATGACGCCCATATCGCCGAAAAAGTGCTTCTCTATCGCTTCCACCTATCTTTCCTCCTTTCTGCCGATGATGGCGAGAAATATCTCCTCCAGAGTCGGCTGTTTCTCCACATACTCCACCTTTACCGGGGGGAAGAGTTTTTTCAGTTCTTCAAGCGTGCCGTTGGCGATAATCCTGCCTTCATGCAAGATGGCAATCCGGTCGGCAAGCTGCTCGGCCTCCTCCAAGTGCTGCGTTGTCAGGAAGACCGTGATGCCGTTGTCGGCGAGCCCTCTGACAATCTTCCAAATCCCGATGCGTGCCTCGGGGTCGAGCCCGGTGGTAGGCTCGTCGAGGAAGGTTACCTGTGGTTCTCCTATTAGGCTCATAGCGATGTCGAGCTTGCGCCGCATACCTCCCGAATAAGTTGATACCCTTCGATCTGCGGGCTCGTCAAGGCCGAAGCGCCTGAGGGAATCATCTGCAACCCGGCGAGGATCTTTCAGGTGGCGCAGCCTGGCAATCATGACCAGATTTTCTCTTCCGGTCAAAATCTCGTCCACGGCGGCAAATTGCCCAGTCAGGCTGATCGACCGTCTAACATTCTCGGGATGTGAAGCAACATCGAAGCCGTTTACGGTGGCCGTTCCACCATCCGAGTTCAACAGCGTGCTCAGGATCTTGACAATCGTTGTCTTGCCCGCGCCGTTAGAACCGAGCAGGGCGAAGATCCTGCCTCTTTCCACCTCAAAATCCACGCCCCTCAAAACATGAAGCTTCTTGTAGGACTTATGAAGCCCTTTCACCTTTATCGCAACATTTTGCATATTCTTTGCTCCTCATATGATTGTGACCTTCGATAAATCGGCCCCCATGCCTTTGAGTGATGCGTAGGTAAGCTTATCCATCATCGCGCCGTCGAAGCTTATGGTTTTGATGGCGCGGTAATACTTCTTGGTCAGGGAAAAAGGCGGTGTAAAGGACACGTTTTTCAGCGTCGCACCCCGAAACGTCACTTCCTTCAGCGCTGCCTCGCCAAACTTGACGCCGATGAAGGTCTGCCCGTCCAGGCACAGCCCCGACAGGTCGGAGTGTTTGAAGTCTACGCCGTTGAAAATGCATCTTTCAAAGATCGTTTTTCTCAGGTCGCTCGTGGTAAATTTAACGTCGATCAGCTTCACATCTATGAATTTCGTTCCCTTCAGCCCGGACGCATTGAAATCGGTGCGCACAAGGATTGACTGTCGGAAGCTCGCACCCGCCAGTTCCAGAGCATAGAAGCTGCAGTCAGTTAGATTTGCGCCGTCGAAATTTGCCTCGCGCACGTCGCTGGCCTTGAATGAGCTCCAGGTTAAATCCGCGCCCGAAAAGTCGGAGCCGCGCAGATCGCTCGCTTCGAATTTTCCTTTGTGTGCAGTGACACTTGCGAAGTCACTCTTTTGCAATTTGCCCGCGCTGAAGTTGATCAACAACTGCCGCTCCAGCGTGCGCGAAAGGCCCGCGACCTCCCGGACAGTTTGCTCAATGTCGCCTATGCTGTCAACGGTCATCTCAAAAGCCGTTTCATCGTCCTTGCCCTCCTCTTTGAGTTCGCGGAACCGCTCCTGCAAGTCGGAAAGCAGATCGGCTTTAAGTTCGTCCACACTTTTGACTCCATCGTAAGGTGAAAAAACGCCGTTCAAATAGTCTCTCAGTTTCTCATTCATGACATCACACTCCTTCACAATAAGTTGTCCAGCACGCGCTTGGCGTACTCCCAATTGCTCTTGTTACGGGCATAAGTGGCCTTACCCTTTTCGGTGATCCTGAAATACTTGCGCCGTCCGCCCTGAGATTCATCGCCCCAATACCATTCGATATCGCCGTCCGCCTCAAGCCTCCGGACGCTGGAGTACATTGTGGCTTCCTTCAGTTCATAATCGCCGCCCGAACGCTCTGCTATAAGCTTGACAATCTCGTAGCCGTAACGGTCAGCCTCCGAAAGGAGCCTTAGTATCATAGTATCTGTATGGCCACGTAGCAGGTCAGATGTGATTCTCTTCTCACTCATACCATCACCTCTAGGAATATTGTATATCATAGTACTCTGTCTGTCAAGGTACTGTGTTAACTGAATTACTTTGCAAGAAAGACTATTTGAGAGTTAACTCTCTAAACTACCCTACGTAACCGGAACTGGCCCATGAGAATTGTGGCTGTGCTTATATACTGCATCGTTTGAACTTCCAGTTGTTCTTGGCACTGCTTGTGCAGTGACTGGCCAAAGCCTAATGCTGAGACTAACACCACAAGCACTCCTGCCGAAGATGAATTACGCCTTCTGCCTGCCTGCCTCAGCAAATAAGTATTATGCGTGCTCTTTCCTTCCACCCGCTCTTATTAAGAGGCTTCCTGCGAAGCAGCATCACTTCCGCCGATGTTTTCGGCGCATTGCGTCTATGTTTTGTCCAAGCATCACTTCTGCTCTTGCCAGACCCTACACCCCACAACCCTAGACCCGGTTCTTCCTGGCTCTTGATCCTAAATCCCCGCTCGAGCGGGGGGGACCGCTTGCGGCTAAAAGATCCGCTTGTTAGAAGACGCTTATCGTTGACGCTTTGAAGAGACGTCCTTCGTTAAGATCAATCGAGATAGAGTATTTCGAGAGTTCTCTGCGCTCACGAGAAGATCGAGATTCTGACCAGGAGCTTCGTCAGAATGACAGATTGTTATGTTCATCGGAATTACAGGATGCTTTCACGGTATGCAATGCTTTCTGAACAACCTAATGCCATCCCATAAAGATTGCACCTTCTCAAACCTCTCACACTGTCATCCCGGACTTGATCCGGGATCTGGTCTTAAAAAAGCCGGGGGTCGGAGGTTGCAGGTTGGTGGCCGGAAAGAGCAAAGGAACAGTTCCAATTTACAACTGATCTTTCAGCTACAGCTGTTCTTATGCTTGCAAGTTGGAACTGACAACTTGCAACTGATCTTCACAGCGTTCAGCGGGTTCTTGGTTTTAAGCGTAGAGCGGTTTCTAATGCGAGATCCCGTGCAGGAACATCACGGGATGACAAAGTGAGTGGATTTAGGGCCGGCTCTACGGGATGATAAAGTAAGAGAGTTGGTACAAGTTACTGCGGACAACAGTCTTCTCTTGTTTCAGGTTATTCCCCTTTGTCAAGTCATTCTGAGATTATCCTGCTCAGAATCTCGCTCTTCTCGTGAGCGCAGCGAACGTCTCGACAATGCTCTTTCTCGACCAATCTCATTGAACGAACAAGATTCTGAATCAAGTTCAGAATGACGGATTGTTGTGTTCATCTGAATTACAGGACGCTGTCACGGTATGCAACGCTTTCTGAATAACCTAAAGCCGTCATCGCGGACTTGATCCGGGATCTGATCTTCGACATTATGGAAGAAGAGATCCACTATCTCGGATGATGTCAGCTCCTATGTGAACCATAACGGTACTAGAGAATAGTGTCTGAGCCTATTCATATTGCTATTTGCTGCAGCCAGCAAAATGGTCCCAGAGAGATAACCCTTTCCTGAAAAGGAAAAAATCATCTTCAAGTAAGAAACTCTTGTTCTTAAGTGACTCGAATATTCAAGCATATAATATACATTTGACACAGGTAGATCTTCCTTTGGGTCGTGGAGTTCACAAGAACTGGAGTTGGTTCTCTTTTTGCTCACAACTTTCACCGAACTTCGAACTTCAAGAGTTTGATTACGTACACGTTCTTAATCACCACTCTGAACCGACAATCAAATCAGAAACCCATTCGAAAACGAATTCTGCTGATTCAAGAGCCACTTTGTATTCAGATTCCGTAACAGGTTCAACAATTCCGGGGTATCGAGAAGAGACAGCATAGTCTGTAAGCTTGGAGGCTTCGAAAACTTCTTCTGGTATTTCTATGCTGTCGGGTACATGCTGAATAAGAACGTTTATGTTGTGGGTTCTCGGAAACTGGACTCCGCAGTAGATCAGCAATGCCTTAAGAGACTTCTCGCAAGCCTGTTGAGCGAGAAAGCAGAGGGTGCCCGGCAGAATCGCGCCTTCGGGTTTTGTGGAAGCTAGAGAAAGGTCGCTTTTAGCATAACTGAGCCATATTCTCGAAATCCCTCGCATCTCTTCGTCAGGATGCATATAGCTCAATTCCTTCCTTCAGGGCGCTATTGAAAACCATGAACGGATTGTCGGCGTATCGAACGAGATCATTCTCGGTAGCTACAATGAGGTCAAAAGGAGTCCTCACACCTTCGATTTTTCTATACAGCATCTGTGCCGTGCTCCTGCGGCCTTCCCCATCCTTCACAATAATCAGGAGATCATAATCGCTCGTAACTGAATCCTCACCCCTAGCGCGAGAACCAAACAACAGTACTCTTATGGGAGACGCCAGCTGAACAATCTGATCCAGCAGGAGATTGAGATCATTCTCGGCCATATTGACACCTCCTCGACTCCATTAAATTATAGCAAAATACCATCTTCCCAAAAACAAAGTCGAAAAGCAAACAGAAGCATCAGGAGATTAACGCTTGACTTCGGCGGGAAGAAATGACTGTCTGATTGTTTTCCTGCGACTCACAACTTGAAACTCGCAACCGATCCTTTGCTCTTCCAACCCCCTTACCCATACCTGCTACCACGTTTCTAAGCAACCTCTAAGCGGATGTTAAGCGGGCTCTAAGAAATGAGCCGTAGACTGAGAATGTACCAAAAATCATATGGAGGTGTAAGAGATGAAAAAGATAGTGTTAATTACGATAGCGGTTCTTTTGATCGGTGGAATGACATTGGCAGTAGGTTACGGAACGAAGGCAATGCAGAGAAGTCAGGATCCTACAACCTGTG
>Ga0116142_10005181_pt1 | contig 11920 bp, 10 predicted proteins | sample AD_UKC033_MetaG_FD_89785 | JGI IMG/M metagenome (GOLD analysis project Ga0116142, IMG submission 89785) | Active sludge microbial communities of municipal wastewater-treating anaerobic digesters from USA - AD_UKC033_MetaG | ecosystem: Engineered > Bioreactor > Anaerobic > Digestate | place: USA... | reverse complement strand
AGTCCGGCGGCGGCAAGCCGGTCCCGGTCCAGTTCAACCCAGACTTCACGCTCGTTGCCGCCGATGACCTGCACCTCGCCCACGCCAGGCACGGTGGCGAAACGGTCGGCAATGACATTGTCTGCGTAGTCGTAAAGATCATCCAGCGGAGCGTCTCCCGCAAGAAATATGCTGGCGATGGGCGAAGCGTTGATGTTGATCTTCTGGATGGCCGGACGGTCGGCTTCGGCAGGGAGTTCGGAGAGAATCCCGTCCAGTTTTTCGCGCACGTCCTGGGCGGCAATGTCCACGTTTACGCCCAGTGTGAACTCCAGAACAACCTGTGAAACGTTTTCCATGCTGGAGGACTCAATATGCTTGAGGCCGTCAATGCCCGAGACGGCATCTTCAATCACCTTGCTGACATCCTTCTCAACATCCTCGGGGGAGGCTCCGACCCAAGTGGTGACAACGGCAACATAGGGGATATCCACGGCCGGCATGTTCTCGATGGACAACTTGCGATAGGAATTGAGCCCAAGACCAATCAGGGCGATCAGCAGGCAGCTCATCGCGATCGGGCGTTTGGTGGAGGCGGTGGCTAGAAACATGGCTTGATCTCCTTACAGCACCTCTACGGCATCATTATCCCGGAGCTGTGTCTGCCCCTCGGTGACGACCACGTCCCCTTCTTCAAGCCCGGAAGTAATCTCGGTCCATCCATCATTCTGAAGTCCGGTCTGAATTTCACGAGAGAAGGCCCGGTCGTCTGTTACAACAAAAACAACCGGCCTTCCGGCCCGGAGCAGCACGGACGAGGAAGGCACACCGAGACCATCACGCGCCTCGAAAACAATCGTAAGGTCGGCCATGCTTCCCGGAACGGCCGCCTCCTGACCATCAACAAGGCCCTTGATTTCAAAGGTGCGCAGCGTCGGGTTGATCGTGGGACTGCGATAGCTGATCGTGTGCATGCCGGCATCGCGCCCGCTCACATTCAGGCGGAACCGGGTTTTCCCAGGCTCCACTTCTCCGTGATACTGCGAGGGAAGAAAGGCGGCTGCCTCCACGGAACTCACATCGTCAATTCGGAGCACAACCTTTCCGACCGACATCAGCTCGCCTGGTTCAGCGTGACGGGCACTCACCCTGCCGGAAATCGGCGCAACGCTTCTGGTATCATCAAGATTCTTCCTGGCAATGGTCAGTGAAGCCTCGGCCTGCCTGACATGCCGCTCGGCAAGATTGACCTGCGCGTTCGCAACGGCAAGCCCGGCCCGGGCCTGCTCGTGCGCCAATTGACGCGCCTCATGTTCGTGATCTGTGACTTTGCCTTCCCTGTACAGGCGCGCGTAGCGCTCAAAATCAAGCTCAGCCTTGCGCGCTTCGGCATCTACCTTTCGCACAGTGGCCCGGGCCACTTCCAGTGAAGCCCTGCTGACTTCCAGATTCTGCTCCGCTATGGTCAGGGCATTCTGCCGGCCAACGGGATCGATCTGAAAAAGCTCAGTCTTTCCGGCAACAACGGCATCGCCCTCATCCACCCATATTTCATCAAGATTGCCGTCCACACGGGCTGAAACTTCAGCAAATTTTTCACTCTCGAGCGTTCCCTGCACGGTGAGGCGGCGCTCGAAGCGGCGGGTCTCCACGGCCTGCGCGCGCACTGCAAGTCTCTGCACAGTTTCATCTGCCTCGGGAGGGGCATCTTTTCTGCCGCAGCCCGCGGACATAATGGAGGCACTGACAATCCCGATGATGACGCAATTCACTTTCATGCTATTTTTCTTCCTTTGCTTCATTCCCGTCCTGAGGGACAAGGGTAATGCCCATGGCCAGCTCAAGATTGGCAGCTGCAATTCGTTCCTGATAGCGGCTCCGCACAAGCTCCACCTGCGCAATATCCATCGCGGCCAGCGCGTCAAGCGCCTCGCTGAGCGGAATAAGTCCTTCACGGGCCCGCGCGTCATAATCTGCATATTTCGCGGCTGCAACATCATAAGCCCGCTGGCGAATGCGGGCGTTTTCAGCGGCATCCCGAAGAGCCGCTTCCGCGGCAATGACCCGCACCATGATAGAGAGAAACGTTGACTCCCTCTCCAGCTCGCTCTGCCGGCGTTCAACTTTGGCCGCCTTGTAGCGGGCCGTGTTCGCAAAGCCCGTGAACAGCTTCCACACTCCGGTGAACCCGGACACCCAGTTCTCCGCCTGCTCGACGAGATCATCGCCCGTCCATGTTCCAGAGTAGAAGAAAGAAACCGTCGGGATGAAATCGCAGAAAGCCTTGCGCACGTTATGCTCGCCAACAACCACCGCCCGGTCGGCCAGCAGCAGTTCCGGATGAATCTCCAGAGCCTTCAGCACCAGCTCATCCACAGTGCCTTCCGGCGCGGCAATACGTCCTGTTTCCCCGGAGAGCTTGATGTCGGCAGCGGGCGAAAGGCCCATGCCCTGGAGGAGATCACCACGGAGAACATTCAGCTGCCTGCGGGCGCGATTCAGTTCCGTCTCGCGCGCCTCGGCCTGAAAAAGGGCCTGCTCCCCCTCCCATTTTGCGAAGTAACCCTCTGCGGCCAGACTGCGGATACGGTCGGCATTTGCGCGAGCCGCTTCCCTCTGCGATTCAAGGGCGGCCACGGTTTCCTGCTGAACCAGAAGATTAAAATAGTTCTTCGTTGTTTCCAGGACAATGCCCTGACGCACATAGGCCGCAGCCATTTCCGAGGACGCATAGCCATGACGGGCCGCCGCATAAAGGAACCACGTGGACGGCATGAAAATCGGCATCCCGATATCCACCTGGGCATAATCATACTCCCGGCTCATGCGCACCGGATCTTTTTCATACGATTTATAACCGGCCGATGCGGTGACATTCGGCAAAAAAGCCGTGAAAGCCACATTCTTCCCAATGCGGCGCAGTTCGCTGTTGAGGTCTGCTTTGCGAATCTCATAGTTGCTGCGCATGGCGATGCCGATGCAGTCCTCGAGCGAAAGGGGCTTCGCAAGTTCAACAGCCGCAATCTCCGCCAGGGAGCTGGTGAACAATTCGGTCTGGGTGCGGCGCGCGCGGACCGGATCAAACCGCGCGCAGCCGGAGGTCAACAGGGCTGCAAGGATTCCGCAGATTGCTGTTTTGGTTTTCATAAACGCCTCTGGTTACCGGCCGCCCTGAAAAGAAAGCCGGGAGGATATCCCCTCTTCTATGTGGTGCGCCGTGCGGTTAAGCCAGTCTTCACGAGTCGCGTCCCGTGGGATCAGCATCTCATCCCACGGGGGGCTGCGGTGCATGAACACCAGAACCTGGGAGGCAATGGACACCTCCCAGACAGAGGCTGTCACCTCATCCACATCCTTCGGAAGACCCATTCGGATCAGCTGCGCCAGACTATCGCGCAAAGGCTGAAAAAAATTTTCATGAAGCAGCGGGAACACGCTTGACGGACTGGTGCGCTCATAGGCAATCAGTTTCACCATCGAGCTTTTTGGCGGCTGATCGGCGGTGACTATTTTCAGGGCCATCGTGATCCATTCCAGAAGTGCCGCCCTCCATGACCCCGCATCACGCACCTTCGCCGGAATGGCCGTCAAAGGGGCGCTGACATCCTCAAAGAGAACCCTGAAGACCTCGTGATAAAGCTGCTCCTTCGAACGGAAATAATAATTGACTGCGGCCACATTGACCCCTGCCGCGTCACATATCTGGCGAACGCTGGTAGCCGCGAAGCCATTCTCCGCAAACTGGCCGATGGCCGCGTTCAGAATTCTTTCCTTCGCATCTTTGCTGTATTCGTGTGTCATATCCCCGCACAAACAGTTGTATTAAACAATTGTTTTACTTATACTCGGTGCATCTGATCTTGTCAACTGTTCTGCATAATTTCTTGTTTACAATCCTGCGCGCCCTTAATATCCGCGATATTATGCTTTTGTCTCTTTCAGCTCTGATTGCCGGGCTGGCACTCCTTATCTGGAGCGCCGGACGTTTTGTGGACGGCTCTTCCGCCACAGCGCATCATTTGGGCATGTCACCCCTGCTTGTCGGGATGATTATTGTCGGCTTTGGGACATCGGCCCCGGAAATGACTGTTTCTGCCATCTCCGCATGGCAGGGCAATCCCGGAATTGCTCTGGGCAATGCCTATGGGTCCAATATCTGCAACATAGCGCTGATTCTGGGCCTCTGTGCCCTGGTTAAGCCCGTCATTGTTCACTCAAAGGTCATAAGCCGTGAACTGCCTCTGCTGCTGCTCATGACCGTGCTGACCGCCGTCATGCTTTCAAATGGACAAATTTCCCGAAGGGATGCCGTCATTCTTCTGACGGCATTTGCGCTCTATATGGTCTGGTGCCTGCATGAAAGTCGCCAGTTGAAGCATGATCCGCTTTCAGGAGATATAAAGAACGAGCTGACCCGTCATGTTATGCCTCTGAACAAAGCCATTTTCTTCGTCATCGTCGGGCTAGCTCTGCTGATCATCAGTTCACGGGTGCTCGTCTGGGGAGCGGTAGGCATCGCTCATGCACTGGGCGTGAGCGACCTCATCATTGGACTCACCATTGTCGCTGTGGGCACTTCTCTTCCGGAACTGGCCTCTTCCCTTGCCGCAGTGCAGAAAAATGAGTACGACATCGCACTTGGTAATGTGATCGGATCGAACATGTTTAATACCCTGATTGTGGTTGGTATTGCGGGAATTATTCATCCCTTGGCAGTGGATCCCATGATGCTGAAACGGGATGTTCTCGTGATGGGGCTCCTGACACTGGCCATCATGGTCATTGGATGCGGTTTGCGCAAACCCGGACGGATAAACAGGGTGGAAGGCGGAGGTCTGCTCCTGTGCTACATCGGCTATCTAACATGGATTGTCGTCAGCGCCGTGAATTGAAGGCCTACCGGCGTTCCACTCTCCGGAGCCTGCGCTCCAGATCATCAACATCTCTTTCGATCCGCTTGAGTCTGCGCTCTATTTCAGCAAGCTGATCTTCGATGGTTTCCGACGGACGGCGGCTTCCGATCGCCCGTCTCCCGATAGTTTTTTCAAGCTCTGCGACAGATACTTCGATACGATCGACCCGTTTTGCGGTCGTCTGGCTTTGAGCCTTCACCGCCAGAAGGGCGTTTGTTTCTGCGCTCACAGCGGCCTCCGGCAGCGGCTCCTGCGCCATTGCACAAAAAGCCGTCCCCGCCAGCAAGATCAGCATTCTTATCATCTTCATGGCCTGCTTTCTCCTTTATTATAGATATTATAGCATGCCGATATTTTCCTGTCCATCCCGGGCTCATGACGATAGAGTCCGGTCTGTTATGCGGGCAAAGGAAAGCATCATCACCGTTCTGGATTTCGAGACCACTGGTTCAGTGCCCGGCTGGCCCGATCAGCCATGGCAAATCGGGATGGTCACATTGAACCATGGTCAACTTGATCTTGAAAACACCTTTGAGTCCCTCCTTTACATACCCGACCGTCCGTTCAATCCCGCAGCGCCCGGAAACCATCGCCTCCTGAAGAAGGAACTGGCATGCGCGCCGGGGCTGACCGGTCTGTGGCCGGAACTGGAACATCGCGTCTCCGAGCACCCTCTTGCCGCGCACAACATCGGCACCGAGAAGAAATTCCTTCGAAAACTAGCCCCGCTTCACACACTGGGACCATGGATAGACACTCTGAAGCTGGCGCGCATGGTCTGGCCGGAACTTCCTTCGCACAATCTGGGTTTTCTGCTGAAGCATCTGCGCCTGAAGGGAAAAACCGACACCCTGTGTCCCGGCCGGTCCGAACACGACGCATTCTATGACGCTGTGGGATGCGCCCTGCTTCTTCAGCACCTGCTGGACCTGCCCGGCTGGGACAGACTGGAAATCCACCAGCTTGCAGGAGCCGTCCCGCGCGAGTATCACCGCCTGCGGAGTAAATGATCCGCTCCCGTCCCGAAATCTGAAGCAGTCTGCAGCTGCATCCCGGGTCCCGGCTTTTGTCTCGACTTTGAAGAAGGCCCTGCCTTACGATGCGGATTGACAGCTGGGAGAACCAAACATGCGCACAATCAAACAGGTACTGAAGGACTCTGCTGCGGAACGGCCTGATGCCACCGTGGTTCGGCACAAGGTGAACGGCCAGTGGGTTGAAGTCTCCTATCGGCAGCTGCTGATGCGCGCGGCGCAGGTGTCGCAGATTCTCGCGGATGCGGGCATCCGGCCCGGAGACCGCGTGGCTCTGTACCGGGAAAATTCGGCAGACTGGATCGAAACCTACTTCGGCATCATCTCCATTGGCGCGGTGGCGGTTCCCATAGATGCCAAGCTCCAGGGGCAGGAAGTGGCCCACATCCTCACGGATTCCCAGGCTCGCGTTCTGTTCTCTTCGGTTGAATTCTATCGCGTGATCGAGCGGCTGATGGGCCACCAGCATCATATCGAAGCCATTGTCCTCCGCGACGCCTCCAGAATGCAGCCGCCACCCCCGCCCCATCTCGGCATTGTGGATTACGAGGAGCTGATGGCGGGTGCTTCCGAAAAAGTGGATGCCCCCGACAGCGCTTTCGGAAGAATTGACCCGGAGGAGGAATCCATCGCCTCGCTCATCTACACCTCTGGAACGACCGGTCGCCCCAAGGGCGCCATGCTGACGCACAGGAATTTTGTGTCTAATGCCGAGGCCGCCATGCAGTGTGTGAATGTGCAGCGCACGGACAATTTTCTGCTGGTCCTCCCCCTGCATCACGCCTTTGCCTTTACCGCCAATCTCCTGCTGCCGGTTGCCGCCGGAGCGGAAATCAGCCTCATCGAAAGCCTGAGGACCATGGGCGAGAACATGGCTGAAACAAAACCCACCGTGCTGATTGCTGTGCCTCTTCTTCTTGAAAAGCTGGATGCGCGCATTCAGGCCGCCATTGATAAAAGCAAAGTAGGCGGACTTTTGGTCAAGATGGGGCTTGGTAAAATCATTGCCGGCAAGATCATCGCCAAACTGGGCGGCCGGATCCGCCTGATTGTCAGCGGAGCCGCTCCCTGCGATCCCGACCTGCTTCACCGATGGAACAAGATGGGGCTCACGGTGCGCGAGGGCTACGGGCTCACGGAAACGGCGCCGGTGCTCACCATCAACACACTGGAAAGAAACAAGCCCGGCACAGTGGGCATTGCGATGCCCGGCATTGAGCTGACCATTGTGGACCCCAATGAGCAGGGCATCGGGGAGGTCGCCGCGCGCGGTGACAATGTGATGTTCGGATACTTCAACAACAAGGAAGCCACCGATGAAATATTCCGCGACGGCGCCCTGCTGACCGGCGATCTCGGGTTCATAGATGACGAGGGCTTCCTGACCATCACTGGACGGAAGAAAAACCTGATTGTGAACCGCGAGGGCAAGAATATCTATCCTGAAGAGGTCGAATCGTACATCAACAAGAGCCCGTATATCCTCGAATCCGTTGTGCTGGGTTATCGTGATCCGCTGGACAAGGCCGGAGAGCGCGTGGGTGTTATTGCGGTTCCGGATCAGGACGCCATTAGTCTGCACAAGGGAAAACTTACGGATGATCAGGTGGAACAGCTGGTCCGCAGTGAGATCAAGCGCATGGTGAAAGATATTTCCGAATATAAGCGTCCGCGCAAAATTCAGGTGCAGTTTGAGGAGCTGGAAAAAACATCCACCGCGAAGATCAAGCGCTATCGCTATGCGATCGACACCCGGCAAATGGACGCCTGAGAAATGCCGGGAGCCGCTCATAAACTCAACCCTCTGGTGCTGTCGTGGGATGCTGCCATGGTGCATTTCGCTGAAATCGGTCTGAAGGGGAAAAATCGGGGCGACTTCATCCGCGTACTCGCGGAAAACATCCGGCGGGTGCTGCCCGGAGAGGGCATCAGAGTAAGCGAACACCGAGACAGGATTCTGGTTCGTTTCGCAAATGGCCCGGCTCCTGATGACACCATCTCAGCCGCGGCATCGGTCTGCGGCGTGGCCTTTGTGACCCCTGTGCGCAGCGTGCCGGCGGACCTTGCGGGCATGAGCCGTGCCGCGGTTCAACTGTACCGTGAACTCGCATGGCCGGGGGCCACCTACGGTGTATCCGCAAAACGCAACTGTAAGACATTTCCCCTTACCTCTCCGGAAATAGGCCGGCAGGTCGGCTTTGCCGTCGGCGAAGCCACAAACGCACCGGTCAATCTGTCCAATCCGGACATCCCTATCCGCTTCCGGGTCTATGATGACAAGGTCTATCTGGAGGGACCGCATATCGCAGGGCCGGGAGGCATGCCCGTCGGCGTTTCGGGACGGACCATGTGCCTGTTCTCGGGCGGCATTGACTCTCCCGCCGCCGCCTGGCTGATGATGAAGCGCGGATGCAGAACGGAATTTGTTCATTTCCATGTATTCGGCGACCCGGAAAAGGTCCGCGAAGGCAAAATCATACCCATGATTCAGGCGATCACCCGCCCGCAGGGCCAGTCGGCCCGTCTTCATCTGGTCCCCTACACGGCTTTTGAAGCCGGCATGATGCAGACACGGGTTCCCCAGGAGCTGGAGCTGGTGCTGTTCCGCCGCTTCATGGCCCGCATCGCTTCACGGCTTGCTGTCCGTTCCAGGTGTCATGCCATTGTAACCGGAGACAACCTGGCGCAGGTCGCTTCGCAGACCATGCAAAACCTGACAGCATTCGATGACGCCTCAAGCATCAGCGTCTTTCGCCCTCTGCTGACATACAACAAACAGGAAATCATAGATCTCAGCCAGCAGCTTGGCACATTTGATTTATCCCTTGGGAAATACAAGGATTGCTGTTCGCTCGTTGCCAGTCATCCGCACACCTCTCCGAAACTGGACACCGTGCGACGGGCTGAAGGCATGCTCCCGGTCGAGGACATGACCGTCTCCGCCCTGAACGAGACCGTCTGCTGGACGCTGGACTGATTTCAGAAGGTTTGTGGTACTCGCCGCCCCCGGGATGATGCCTGGAGCACGACGCCGCTGAGATGAAGTCATCCATCCTTGCAATGGCGGCAATCTGCGCTACATTCTCCCCTGACATGGCCAGTTCAACAAAAATAGGGACAGTGCTTGGCATACCAATAAGGGTGCACATCACCCTGTGGATATTTCTGCCCCTGATTGCCTCGCACATCTCATCGGTGCTTGGTTTTACATCCCTGTTCTGGGGCCTGCTCGGCGCGATCGGGCTGTTCACCAGCGTGGCTCTGCACGAGCTGGGCCACTCGTATGTGGCCATCCGAAAAGGCTGCAGCGTTCGCGAAATTCTGCTGGTCCCTTTCGGGGGCATCGCCAAAATGCAGCATCTTCCGTCTCGACCGCGCGACGAAGCCCTCATCGCTGCGGCCGGACCGGCCGTCAGTCTGATGCTTGCGCTTGTGTTTCACCTGCTCAGCCGCTTCATCGGGGCCGCCGGTCTGTATGCGCTGGCTGTCACGATATATGTCCTGAGCGCCATCAACCTGATGCTGGCGCTGTTCAACCTTCTTCCGTCTTTTCCGATGGATGGCGGGCGAATCTTCCGCGCATGGATGACCCCGAAACTGGGCCGGCTGGAAGCCACGCGCCGGGCGGCAAAGATCGGCCAGACCATCGCCATCGTCTTCGGCGTGTGGGCGGTCTTCGGGGGGCGGTTCAATCTGTCCCTGCTGGCCATTGCGATTTTCATCTACATGGCGGCGGGTTCGGAATACCGCGCAGTGCAGCTTCAGGAATCATTCAAATACAGACCGTTTGGAGTCTGGGGCGGCGGCGTTCCGCGGGAACCCTAGGGCAATGTCATTGTTGGCCCCGCCCCGTACGAACAGACCTCTTCAGCATCTTCCCCGCGAAACGATGACGACGATCTGTTTGATGAGCTTTGGCGCCGGTGGCGCTGAGGTTCACTGGATTTCGATGGCGTCTCTGATGGCTGCTTCCAGCTCAATGCCGTAGAGATTGCTCCCTATGATTCGTCCCGAAGGATCAACCAGCACATTTGCAATTTCCCCGAAGACGCCAAAAGCCTTCATCAGCTCGGGGTCGGGACGCAGCTGGGGCCAGAGTGCCCCCGCCTGCCTGAGCGCATTGAGCGACTCTGTGAAATTGCTTTCCACCGGAACTCCAATGACCTTGAAACCCGCGTTCTCATAGCGCTTCTGAATGCGGACCAGCTCTGGAAGCGACTGTTCCCAGCGGGGGAACCGGAACGACCAGAAATCAATCAGCACAAGAAAACCGTCCATGTCTCGCGAAGAAACCGGAACGCCGCTCAAATCGACAGCGCGAAAATCCGGACAGCGGCGGCCCGGTGCCGATTTGGCCTGGAGCAGTGCACGCTCCATGGCCGTGACCGTGCTGGAACCCCCATTCGGCCCGTGCGGGCGAACAATTCGTATGGGGTCGGACGGGCTTCTGCCTCCGGAGTAATCATATTTCTGCCCATCATAATTCGGGCTGTTGCGAAATTCCTCGATGAGGGTCAGAATGGCCTGGCTGTCCCCGGTTTTTGCATGGGTTTCCGCCAAACGAACATAAACAGCTTGAAATCCCGGCATCCGCTGACTCCCGTAGCGGCCGATCAGTCCACGGAGCACGCGTATGGCCTGCTCATGTTCACCCCGCATGTCGGAAAGCGCCATGGCCTTCAGCAGGGAAGCTTCGACGGTCAGCGAGGCATCGCCCGACTCTCCCGCGCGGAGAATCACTCCGTCGAGATCCGCCATGACCTGCCCCCATGCGTCGGGGTTGATTGTATTGGCGCTGTGCGCCAGCAGCTGGGTTCGAATGGCCACGAGATCAGCGGCCGAATCCGCTCGGACGGAACCGGCGGCCAGAATCATGGTCAGGAGAAATACCATACATTTCATAGCCGACTCCTGCGCTCTTTGCGCATTGAATTGATGCTGGATAAGATCACTTTACAGGAAAAAATGCGAACCTTTTCGCTTCCGGCTTGAATTGCCGCCATGGCGTTCTATTGTTTCAGGTCAACGCGATGATGAGGTGTGCAAGATGAACAACTGGATAGCCGGCGGGAGGATATATCAGATCAATCTGCGGTCATTGGCTGCGCGGGAACCGCGCAACGCCATCGAAGCCGCCATTGAACAGCCTCCCGTTCAGTCTCCAATTGCGTATGTGATGCAGAACCTTTCCACCCTCAAGCGGCTCGGAATGACCATTCTGCACTTCATGCCCCCCTTCCCCATGGGATTTGAGGGCCGGAAAGGCATCGGCTCACCCTACGCCGCACGGCAGTATGACGCCGTGGATCCCGAATACGGCACCATGGAGGAATTCCGGCAGCTCATCGCCACCGCGCACCGCGCGGGCTGCAGCGTTATCGTGGGGATGGTTCCCAATCACACGAGCCGCGATCATGTGTGGACGCGGTCCAATCCGGATTTCTATGTCAAGGCGGCCGACGGCACCCCCGCCTATGACCTGGACTGGTCCGACACGGCCAAGCTTGACTACAGGAATCCCGGTCTTCGTGCGGCCATGATCGACACCTATGATTTCTGGCTGAAGCTCGGTACGGACGGGTTCAGGATCGACATGGCGCATTTCATCAACGACCGCTCATTCTGGGATGAGGCCATCGCCGCGCTGAAGGCCAGGCATCCCGGGAAAGAAATCCTTTTCCTTGCCGAATGCTACGGATTGGACAACAGCATGGATCTTTTCCGGCGAGGCTTTAATGCATCCTACGACGACGGGATGTACAAAATTCTTGAAAAGCATTACGGGGTTGATGAAAACCTGAATTCCGTGATCTGCCCCGGCCCCGGCGCCGACACAGACCTGTTTCGGCTCGAGGGTGTCGCCGGAGCCGTAAAGCGCCTTCTTGGAGATTACAGGGCACAAACAGACAACCTTCCTGCGCCCGTCTACTGGGCCCGCTATACCGACAATCATGATGAAGGGCGCGGAGTCTATCGTTTTGGCGAGCAGGCCGT
>Ga0116142_10005172_pt1 | contig 11933 bp, 10 predicted proteins | sample AD_UKC033_MetaG_FD_89785 | JGI IMG/M metagenome (GOLD analysis project Ga0116142, IMG submission 89785) | Active sludge microbial communities of municipal wastewater-treating anaerobic digesters from USA - AD_UKC033_MetaG | ecosystem: Engineered > Bioreactor > Anaerobic > Digestate | place: USA... | reverse complement strand
TTATTATACCGCGGACAACCGGATTTGTTAAGCAGGAAAATCGAGGCCGATCATTACCCGCATTTCCGCAGGTGGTTGGCGGGCATCCACGTATTTATCAGTTAACCCCTCTTAAGGACTGGATGCCCGTCTACAACATACGGGCATGACATGCTTTTGGGATGCTTCCCCTACGGCATGCGAGTATTATGGACTTTTTTCAATTCGTCTGAAAAACCAATCCAAAGCCCTGAAGTGTACGCGAAGCGTTCTACTTCAGGGGTCATTCCCTCTCGTAGTAGGAGGGAATCCATGTTTTTACCGGTTGCTTTCAGTTCAAACCCTCTTAAGGACTGGATGCCCGCTTACTATCCGCGGGTATGGCGTGCTTTTTTGAATGCTCGTCAGCGGCCGGCGAGCATGCCGGGCTTTTATAATCCCTCGGTGGTATTTTTTATGCCCCCGGTATATAATTCTTATAAAAAAGGGGGGTGGATGGATACCGATAAGAAGGAAAGGGATTATTCGCGCCTGGTGCCGCCGGGCATGCTCGAAGCCGACGAGAAGGTTATCTTCGCCAGCCGTCCCCAGCAGTTCTACTACTTCTTCCGCTCCTGCCTCATCACCCTCGTCCTACTGGCCGGCGGCCTGGCCCTGATCCTGGTTGACCGGCTCAACGTCAAGCCGGCCAGGATAACCGGGGCGGTCCTGATCCTGGCCGGCCTTCTTTTCATTTCGCTCCACATCCTGCGCTGGCGGAAGACCATCTACGGCTTTACCAACCGGCGCCTATTCCGCCACCGGGGAATCATCGCCAAGGACCTTTACGAGATGCCCCTCTCCCGCATCCAGGACATCCGGGTCACCATCAGCATCAGCCAGCGGCTGATCGGCTGCGGCGACATCTTCATCACCACCGCCGGCACCGAGACGCCGGTCTTCCACTGGGACGACATCCCCCGCCCGCTGAAGGTCAAGGACCTCATCCACGCCCACATCAACGCCCAGGCCAACAGCCAGTCCCCGCCTCCCTCCGTGTAAAAGGCGAGACAACGGAGGGCGTTTTTTAATGTGAAAATAATAAAAAAGGTTGGGCAACGGTAAACCTGGAGATGATGAAGTAAAATTTGAAGACGGTTATATATCGCTTGAGCGGGTAATCACCCCCTCGGCCCGGGCGCGCAAAAGATTGCGGCGCAGCCAGGTCGGTGTTTCCGAAGGGCTCTCGTTTGGTTCGCAGGCCTTCCAACCCCGGCGGTTGATCTCCCGGGACCAGCGCTTGAAGTAGGACTGGTTGATGATCTCCAGGTCAAAAAGGCGGTGGAGCAGGGCCTGGAGGCTGATGCCGAAGTAACGCTTGTGGAGCAGGAGCTCCTCGGCCTCGATGCGCTTCCTTCGGGTTCCGACCGTCTGGTGCAGGGTTGGTTTCGGGGCCAGCAGGGCGGCGCCGAAGTAAAAGGCCGCCCGTTCCGGATCCAGCCCCGGCTTCATCTCCAGGACCAGGTGGCCCAGCTCGTGCAGCAGGCTGAGCCGCTGCCGTTCTCCGCAGACCCCGCGGCGGCTGACGACGATCGCGGCGACCGCCTCCCTGGCTTCGTTCTGGGCGATGGCCGAAATGCCATCGAACCGGGTGTCGTCAACCTCCATCTCCACCACGTGGATCAGCCGGTCCTCCAAAAGGTCGGTCACGCATGGTATCGGCCCCAACCCCAGCTGCCAGTCACGCCGGAGCTGCAGGGAGGCCTTCTCCACTTCTTCCAGGCTCCCGACCCGGAACTGGGGCAGGTTAAAGTCGATGCCCAGCACCGGTCGCAGCGCGTTCTGTATCCGGACCCGTTCTTCCATCTGCAACCGGGTCAGGTTCTCCACCCGCGCCTTCTCCTTCTTGCGCAGGCCGGGCTCCGACCGGTAGGCGACGGAATGGAAGGAGAGCCGAGGTATTTCGAGTAGGGCGAAATTCTTCACCCCCAGAACTCGGGCGATCCGGGCGGCGACCCGGGCCGACGGTCGGCAGAGGCCCCGCTCGTATTTCGAGAGGGTCTGCCGGGTGACCAGGTGGTCCAGCTGGGCGGCCAACCCTTCGAGGGAGAGGCCCCGGGCGAGGCGGAACTGTCTGAGTCGTTTTCTGATCATAACTTTTTTATCGGCCGGCTTGACATACTCGGCATTTTAGGCTACAATTATATAAAAATTTCTATTGTTTGTCAACCAGGCCTCCTTGACAACCCGGGCGATTGAATTGAATGTCACAACAGTCAGCCCCTCGAACCAAACTCAATTGCAAAAGGTCAGGCAATCTTGATCTGAAGAAATAGGCGCGCGCGATAGAAGAAGAGTTTGGCGGCAGAGAGACAAACGAAACGGCTGCGCGCCAGGCGGGCAAATGGGGTGAACATGAATAATGGCGGTGATTTGAGGGAGAAGGCCATTATTATCTTGGCCCGAACCGAAAAAGAAGGCATTGCGGCTGAGTATGAACACATTAGTTGCGTACTTGAAAAGGAGGGAGTGGCCTGGAAGACGCAATCCCAGAGGTTGCGCTGGGACGATTTGGGGAAGGCCTATGACGTTTTAACAGTGCTGCTGGCCGACGGCCGCACGCGAGAATTTGTCTTTGACATCACCTCTTTTTTCGGACAGAGTGACGATCCGGCACTTAACGATCAAGTGGCCAGGATTATCCAAGAAGAATTAAATCCACGGCTTAAGGAGGCCTTCTCCGGTTTCGCTGGCGCCGGAAAAATCTCGGATATCTCTGTCAGGATGGACTTGAAGAGGTCTGGAACCCTCGAAGAAAAGATAAAAATGCTTGAAGAGGAAGCCCGTCGCCGGCCTGAAGATTCTCGAACGCATTTCATCCTGGCCGAGGCTTATATCCAGGCCGACCGGTGGCGAGAGGCAATCGAGCCATTAAAGCGATCAATGAAAACCCACCCCGACCCCTTCACATCCAATTTCTTGCTTGGCAATCTCCTGATCCGACTGGGACGCCACCAGGAAGCGCTTCAGCCATTGCAACGAGCGGTGGAGATCCAACCGGAGCACTTTGAGGCACAAGTACTACTTGGTATCACCTATGGCGAGCTCAAGAATTATACGGCGGCGCTTGGGATCTTCGAAAAACTTATCAGCATTGAACCGGAGAATTCCCAGATACAATATTTTCTCGGCCTTACCTATTTTGCTCTCGATCGGTACCAGGAGACAATCCTGGCTTATCAGCGGGTTATTGAACTCGATTCTGACAACGCCCAGGCCCATTTCAATCTTGGGGTTACCCATCTAAAGATAGGCAATCGGTTTGCAGCCTTAGAAGAACACAGGATTCTTAAAACCTTGGATCGCACTCTGGTTGACAAGTTCTTCAAGTGTATTTATTGATGATATGTTGCTTAAGGCCGGGCATGGAACAATGACAATCGGCATAAAAATCAGCATGGATTATCATTTGGCGTGGATTTAGGATGGATGCACATTCAAAGAACCGGGCGGGTTTTACCGATTCCATTAAGTCACACCAGCAAAATGTGGCTTTAAGGGCTGTAAGATGGGCGAAATCATTATCTTTGCAAAACGAAGCGCTTGTGGCGGGAATACTGCATGATCTTGGTAAATACGGGGATCTTTTTCAAAGGCGGTTGCTGGGGAAAGAACAGGGTATTGATCACTGGTCGGCAGGCGCCTGGATTGCCTTGAAAAAATATAAATCAAAAGGAGTGGCTGTCGCTCTTGCTATTCAGGGGCACCACATTGGGCTGCAAAAGGGTGATCCCGATTCGTTGAGATCCCTGGATCCCAAACGATTGATCGAATATCATCCCCTCGGATTGCGCCTTTCCGAATCGGATATGGGGATCCTTTGCAAGCGTTTTTCCGACGACGGATTGACTTTTCCTAACTTGGATTCGTCAATCTGGAATTGGAAGCGACCCTGTGCCAGCATGTTGGATGTGCGGATGCTTTTTTCGACTTTAGTGGATGCCGACTTTATTGAAACCGAGGCCCATTTTCAAACTGGAATAGAGGGAGAAAAGCGTTATCGCAGATCAGGGCCTTTATTGCAACCTGACCGTTTGCTCGTCGGTTTGGACACCTATCTGGATAAGTTAGTTCGTGATTCCCAAGCCGCATCGTCAATTACAGCCATTCGGAAGGATTTATTACAGGCGTGTCGGGCCGCTTCTTCATTGTCACCGGGGATATTCACCCTAACAGCACCGACCGGATCCGGCAAAACTCTTAGTATGCTCGCTTTTGCCTTAAATCATGCCAATAAACATAACCTGAAACGAATTATCGTTGTTCTGCCTTATCTTAACATCATCGAGCAAACTGCCCGGGAGTATCGCAGGATATGCGAATTCTGTTTCGGCAAACAAAAAACGGAAGAATATCTTCTGGAACACCATAGTTTAAGCGGCATACGATTACATATCGACGGTTGTTCCGAAGAAAACCCTGATGATCAAAATGAATCCTGCCAGCACAAACGTTTTTTGACCGAGAATTGGGACGCCCCGATTATCATTACTACGAGTTTGCAGTTGTTGGAGTCTCTTTTTTCGAACCGGCCGGCCGCCTGTCGCAAGTTACACAACCTGGCGCAGAGTGTGATTCTTTTTGATGAGGTTCAAACTCTTCCGATTCGACTGGTGGTTCCTACCTTGGCAAGCCTTTCTCATCTTGCCGAGAGATACGGAATTTCAGTTGTTTTTTCCACCGCCACGCAACCGGCATTTACTCATTTGAATGGGCAGGTAAAAAAATATGGGGTATACGGATGGCAACCACGGGAAATTGTGCCGCCTGACCTGCAACTTTTCAGCCGTTCGGAACGGACTCGAATTGAATGGTTGGAGCAGAAAATATCCTGGCCGCAACTGGTTAATCGAATACTTCAACATCGGCAGGTATTGTGTATAGTCAACCTCAAGCGACACGCGCTTGCTCTTTACAACCAGGTGTGCAGTCAACAAGAAGAAGACGCCACTTTTCACCTTTCAACAAATATGTGTCCGTCCCACCGACTGGCCACCCTTTTTCAAGTACGCGAACGATTGAAAAATGGTTCCCCTTGCCGTTTAATTTCGACCCAATGCATTGAGGCGGGAATAGATATAGATTTTCCGGTGGTCTTTCGCGCGCTCGGGCCTTTGGACGCAATTGCTCAGGCTGCCGGAAGATGTAATCGCAACGGTAAATTGGGTGTTGGCCGGGTTTTTGTTTTTGTGCCGGAAGAAGATGATTATCCCGATCCGGCCTATAGACAGGCGACCTCTGTCAGCCGTGCTCTTATTAGCAAACACGGTGTTCAGGCAATGTCCATTTACGATCTTCAACGATTTGAGGAGTACTATCGAGAACTTTACTCTCTTTCCCAACCGCAAGACCAGGCATCAGACCTTGTGGAGGCAATCCAGGGTTTTGATTTTGCAGAAACGGCCAAGCATTATCGTCTTATCAATCAGGATGCCATCAACATTCTTGTTCCCTATGATACGAGGATTTTTCAAAACTTGCGGATGGAAATCCAGAGAAAGATTCCAACCCGAGACTGGTTTGCCAAGGCACAGCCTTACTCGGTCAATTTTTTCAGGCCCAGAATGGGGAGAGACCTGATTTTAAATTATTTGGAGCCGGTTCCTCTGGGCATCGGCGTCAAATCCGACGAGTGGTTTGTTTACTTAAACGAAGATGACTATGACCCCAAAAGAGGTTTGGTATCTCCCGCTTCCTGGGATGGCATTGTCTAATATTCTCTGGAGATGAAAGGAGGGCTATGTCAGCCAAAGATCAGGTCTTGGATGTATGGGGGGATTTGGCCTGTTTTTCTCGACCGGAAATGAAGGTGGAGCGTTTTAGTTATCCGATTATTACGCCATCGGCGGCCCGGGGTATCTACGACGCCATTTACTGCAAGCCGATCGAGTTTCGTTGGCAGATCATTCGGGTGGAGATTTTTACCGAACCCTCGTATATTGCGCTGCGGCGCAACGAAGTCAAGGATAAGGTCCCCCCGGAACGAACCATCTCCAGGTGGATGGCCGGCAAAGAAACGCCGGTTCCCATCTGGGCCGATGGGGACAAGAGTTTTCTTGGTACGGATCAGAAGGGGCGCACACAACGCCAGACCATGGCGCTTAAGAATGTCCGCTACCGGCTTCATGCCGAAATTTGGCCCTGGCCGGGTTTTGAATCAAAACTTACCGCCCTGGAGATGCAATTCCGCCGCCGGGCCGCCGGAGGGAAATGCATCTATCAGCCTTATTTGGGTTGCCGGGAATTTCCGGCCTGGTTTGAATTGGTCGAGGTCGGAGCTTCTCCAATTTTACCGGCGCCGCTGGATATTAAAATCGGCTGGATGCTTTATGATGTTTTTGATCTTTCACGCCCCGGCAGACCTGAAGACCCGCCTTGCGTCAGCCTTTTTCAGGCTGAGGTCTGCCAGGGCGTTATGGAAGTGCCGATCTATGAAAGTGATTTGGTCTATAAAAGCGGCGAAGGAGGAAGATAATGCTGGGACAGGTGATAGAATACCTTCAAAATCAGAACATTCAAGCCGAACCCGGCTTTAATTCCAAGTTTGTCCGCTGGATTATTGCCTGTGCCGAAGACGGCCGCTATCTGGATGTGATTGAGATCGGCGATACGACTTCCAAGAAGAATCAAGGCCAGGAATTTGCCATGTGTCCAGATTTTACCCAGCCGGAAATGGTTGCGGGAGGCACAACCAAAGCCCATTTTTTAGTGGAAAGCGTGGAGGTGGTGACGTTATTTTCCAAAGAGACGTCCAGCGTTAAGATCAAAGGAAAGCATGCTTATTTTGTTGACCTCTTGCGTCAGGCTGGCGCCGCGATGCCGGAATTGAAAAAAATTGCGGATTTACTTCAGGATTCCGACTTGCTTGTCAGAATCAGACAACGGTTGGAAGATTATAAAGCCAAGCCGACAGATAAGATGACCTTCCGGTTAGGAAATACCTATCCGGTTGAATCAACCGTCTGGCACAACTGGTGGCGTGAATTCCGAGCCAGCCTCGTGTCCGGGGTAAAAAAGGCACCTGGAGCAAGCCGTTCTTTTCTTACCGGCCGACTTGTTCAGCCGGCGGTCACCCATCCTAATAAAATCAAAGGGCTTGCCGGTGTTGGAGGACAACCGTCCGGCGATGTTCTAATTGGTTTTGACAAGGAGGCCTTCTGTTCCTATGGACTGGAGCAATCGGTCAATGCCGCCATGTCGGAAGAAGAGGCCGCTACCTATTGCCGGGCCATTAATGAATTGATACGAAGATCTTCCGGTCGTCTTCCCGGCGCCCGGGTGATTTACTGGTTTAAAGAGAGGGTGTCTTCTGAAGATGATCCTCTGGTTTGGTTGGAAAACAGCGAAATACCAGTACAGCAGTTTGCAGGAATGGCCCAGCGCCGCGTCCGGGAATTGCTGGAGGCCGTTCAAACCGGGAAAAGACCCGATCTTGCCCGCAATCGGTATTACGCGTTGACGCTTTCCGGTGCCGGCGGCCGGGTAATGGTCCGCGACTGGGTGGAGGGGGAGTTCAAGCGATTGGTGGCGAACATTGCCAATTGGTTTGATGATATGTCCATTGTACAACGTGATGGAGGCGGTCCCGCACCGCCGCCGAAATTTTATGCTGTTTTAGGTGCCATTGAAGAAGCCCCGGCTGATTTACCCGCTCCTTTGGCCAGTAGAATCTGGCGGGTTGCGGTTCAGAATGAGCCGATTCCCGAGACGGTTTTAGTTCGGGCGTTGAATAAAGTCAGGAGGCATATATTAAAAGGAGAAAATCCGAATCAGATTGGGCTGGGATTGATTAAAGCCTACCATCTGCGGAAAACAAGAACAAACGGAGAAAGGAGGGACACAATGGAAGAAGATTTACTGCGGCCGGAATTGAATGAGAAGCATCCGAGCCCAGCCTATCACTGTGGCAGAATACTGGCGATCTTGGCCCAGTTGCAAAGAAGCGCTCTCGGAAATATCAACGCCGGGTTGATTGAGCGCTATTACGCGGCGGCTTCGGCCACGCCGGCTCTGGTACTGGGGCGGTTAATTCGCAACAGCCAGTATCACCTGGGCAAATTGGAACCTGGCCTGGCGTATTGGTACGAAGAAAAACTGGCTCGGATCTGGAAAGAGCTGGGAGATGGTGTGCCACCTACGCTGACCTTGGAGGGGCAGAGCCTTTTTGCTCTTGGCTACTATCAACAACTGGCGGATTTGCGGTCCAAAAAAAAGTAGAATTCAGGAGTTCAAAACTTTTAAGGAGGGGAAGATGAACGATACGATTAAGAACAGGTACGAGTTTCTTTTTCTCTTCGATTGTGAAAACGGGAATCCCAACGGCGATCCGGACGCTGGCAACGCGCCCCGGATAGACCCCCAGGATATGCACGGACTGGTTTCCGATGTCGCTCTTAAACGCCGGATACGGAACTACGTGCAGATCGCGAAGAAGAATGAAATGCCCAATGCGATTTTCATTGAGCATGCAACGGCCCTTAACTACCAAATTGCCCGCGCCCATGAAGAAACGGGCGGCATTCCGGTGGAAAAGGGTGCCACCAAGGAGAAGGTGAAAGCCGCGAGGATGTGGATGTGCCGGAATTTTTATGATATCAGGACTTTTGGCGCAGTCTTATCCACCGGGCCCAACGCCGGACAGGTAAGGGGTCCGGTTCAATTTTCTTTTGCCCGCTCGATAGATCCAGTACTTCCCCTGGATATGTCAATCACAAGAATGGCAACAACCGATGAAGGTTTACCGCGAGATTCAAAGGCTGAAAAATACAAAGAATGGGAAGATCTACAGCCCGAGGATAAACTTCGTACCATGGGTCGTAAAACACTGATTCCCTATGGACTTTATCTGGCCAAGGGATTTATCAGCGCCCACCTCGCCGCCGAAACCGGTTTTTCCGAGGTGGACCTTGTACTCTTTTGGGATGCGGTTTTGAGGATGTACGAACATGACCGTTCTTCCAGCAAGGGTCTTATGGCCGTACGCGAACCAGTTTTTATTTTCAAACACGTTGGTACGGATACTAATCCGGAACAGCGTTTGCAACAGGCCAAACTGGGATGCGCTCCAGCCCACAAACTCTTTGATTTGGTCAAAGTCAAAAAAGCAGAAGGTGTGGAAACGCCCCGTTCTTTCTCGGATTATCGGGTTGTCTTTCAGAAAAGCAGCCTTCCGCAAGGAGTTCAGGTCGGATTTGCGGTGAACGGGATGGGTGGAGAGGCCGAAATACATTGGGATACGCCGCCGGCTGGGGTTTCTGTAATCATGGTTTGAGGCAAGTGTTTGCAGAAGAGGATTTGCTGCCCATTTCGGCGCTCCAGCATTTTGCTTTTTGCGAGCGTCGAGCGGCCCTTATTCTTCTGGAGGGGGCTTGGGAGGAAAATTTCTTTACGGCAGACGGTAAAATTTTTCACGAGCGCAGTGAAGGATACCAAACGGAGATGCGAGGCGATCTTCGTATCGTTCGGGGATTGCCGATGCGTTCATTGCGTCTCGGTCTGATGGGTAAAGCCGACGTGGTAGAATTTCAACGAGCGCCACGGGAGAAAACAACCTTAAAGAATGCTTCGGATCGGGTTGTCGACGAATGCGGGAGCTGGCTTCCCTTTCCAATTGAGTATAAGCGTGGTCGGCTGCGCCATGAAGAAGGGTACGAAGTACAACTTTGTGCCCAAGCTCTCTGCCTGGAAGAAATGCTGGAAGTAACCATTCCCAGGGGTGCGGTTTATTACGGACAAACGAAACGGCGTCTGGATATTGTTTTTGATCAATCTCTTCGTCAAAGAACCGAAAGAATTGCGTTGCAGTTGCACCAAATGATCTTTGACAAAAGGGTCCCGGTTGCCCGTTATGAAAAAAAGTGTACCGGGTGTTCGTTGTTTACTCTTTGTTTGCCAAAGACCACCGGATCACCCAAAAGTGCCCGCACTTATCTTTTGGGTATTGTGAATAATGGCGGCAATTGAAATTCCATGAAGCACCTTCTTAACACCCTGTATATTACAACGCAGGGAACCTATCTGGCTCGCGAAGGGGAAACCATACTGATACGTGTTGGAGAAGAAACAAGGTTTCGGATACCCATTCATACCCTCGGCGGAGTGGTTTGTTTTGGTCAGGTATCTTGCAGCCCTTTTTTAATGGGGCTTTGTGCCGAACATAATGTGCCTATTTCTTTTTTGACCGAACAAGGACGATTTCTTGCGCGTGTACAAGGTGCATTTGCAGGGAATGTTCTTTTGCGCCGCGAACAATATCGATGGGCTGACAGCGAGGAAAAGTCGGCCAGGATTGCACAATCAATTGTGATTGGGAAAATCGCTAACTATCGCATCGTTCTTTTGAGGGCTTTGCGCGATAATCCCGATCGTTCCGAATCCCCGTGTCTCGAGCTTGCCGTTGGTCGAATGGCAAGGATTATGAAAGACCTGCGTGAACCACTGTCATTGAATATTATTCGAGGAAAAGAAGGTGAGGCTACTCGAATCTATTTTGGCGTTTTTGATCATCTTGTCCTGGCACAAAAAGAATCTTTCACTTTTGTTGAACGGAATCGCCGACCTCCTTTAGATAACATAAACGCCCTGCTCTCTTTTTTATATGCGTTGCTTGTTCACGACGTGACTGCGGCGCTGGAAGGAGTTGGACTGGATTCAGCCGTGGGATATCTTCATCGAGACCGTCCCGGCCGTCCCGGCCTTGCTTTGGATTTAATGGAGGAATTACGACCCCTATTGGCGGATCGTCTGGCTTTATCTTTGATAAACAGACAACAGGTAAAGGTTTCCGGGTTTCGAACCACAGAAACAGGGGCGGTTTTCATGAATGATGTTACACGCAAAGAGATTCTTGTTGCTTACCAGAAACGAAAGCAGGAGGAGATTCAACACCCGTTTTTGGGTGAGCAAATAACCTGGGGATTGATACCCCATGTTCAGGCTTTGCTACTGTCACGGCACTTGCGCGGAGAGTTGGACGCCTACCCGCCATTTTTTTGGAAATGAGGTTTCTATGATGGTTCTCATTACATATGATGTGAATACCGAGACCCCCGAAGGGCGGAGGCGTCTTCGCAAGATTGCGAAAGCGTGCGGAAATTTTGGACAAAGGGTTCAAAACTCAGTTTTTGAATGTTTGGTCGATCCCGCCCTCTGGATAAATTTACGTCATAAATTGGTGAGCACAATAGATCTTCAAAAAGACAGTTTGCGTTTTTATTTTCTCGGTTCTAATTGGCAACGCCGGGTAGAACATGCAGGGGCTAAGCCGACCTATGATCCAGAGGGACCTCTTGTCTTGTAAATTTTTCCGCGAACCAGGAGTGACCACAATAACCCCGGGGGGTTCGCGATTTTTTAAAACGTTGATTGCATAAGGAAAAGCATTAGATTTTGGTTAATGTGCTTTTTAAAACAGTAACAAAAAAACAGGGTTCGCGGAATAAGCGTTTCAACACCTTGTAATAACTTGCAAGCAACCTGATACCGTCGCCCCTCGTGCGGGGGCGTGGATTGAAACCGGAGATGGGGCTGATAACTACCGGAGTTGCTGGGTCGCCCCTCGTGCGGGGGCGTGGATTGAAACGTCAGATATGGTTTCGCCGCTTTCATCCCACAGTCGCCCCTCGTGCGGGGGCGTGGATTGAAACTGCTGATTCCGTATTTCGTTTCCCCGCCGGGGTCGTCGCCCCTCGTGCGGGGGCGTGGATTGAAACAAAAACAAAAGAAACTTTTGTCGGAAATATCCCGTCGCCCCTCGTGCGGGGGCGTGGATTGAAACTTTGGAAAAACGGCCTGATTCGGATTGACCGGGGTCGCCCCTCGTGCGGGGGCGTGGATTGAAACCCCTTCCACCTGCCCGGTCGGAGCAAGTACCTGGGTCGCCCCTCGTGCGGGGGCGTGGATTGAAACTTCCATCA
>Ga0116142_10005170_pt1 | contig 11935 bp, 10 predicted proteins | sample AD_UKC033_MetaG_FD_89785 | JGI IMG/M metagenome (GOLD analysis project Ga0116142, IMG submission 89785) | Active sludge microbial communities of municipal wastewater-treating anaerobic digesters from USA - AD_UKC033_MetaG | ecosystem: Engineered > Bioreactor > Anaerobic > Digestate | place: USA... | reverse complement strand
CGTCAGCGGCGGCGCCTGCACCGCCTCGCGCGCCCGGTCGAGCAGCTCGCCGAGTTCGTCGGCCGACAGCGGCTGCAGCACATGCACCGTGGCGCGCGACAGCAGCGCCGAATTGACCTCGAACGACGGGTTCTCGGTCGTCGCGCCGATGAAGGTGAGCGTGCCGTCCTCGAGGAAAGGCAGGAATGTATCCTGCTGTGCCTTGTTGAAGCGATGCACTTCGTCGAGGAAAAGTACGGTTGCGCGGCCGGACTGCGCGCGATTGGCCTTCGCCTGCTCCACCGCGGCGCGAACGTCCTTCACGCCGGCGAGCACCGCGGACAAGGCGATGAACACGGCATCGGCGCGGCGCGCGACCAGCCGCGCGAGGGTGGTCTTGCCGGTGCCCGGCGGGCCCCACAGGATCATCGAGTGCAGCTGTCCGCCCTCGAGCGCCATGCGCAACGGCTTGCCGCTGCCGAGTATATGTTCCTGGCCGACGACCTCGTCCAGCGAACGCGGTCGCATGCGATCGGCGAGTGGCCGGCTGCGATCGGGCGGCGGCGGGCTCATGAGCGCTGCGCGCCTACTCGGGGTTTGGCACGGCGACGCCCAGCATGCGCTCCACGCCGCGCATCCAGCCGCTCACGCCCAACACGGCGATGGCAAGTCCGAGGACGATGCCTACGGCATTCGCCAGCACATCGCGCAGCTCGGCCGTCCGCCCGAGGCCCATCGCCTGCTGGAAGACTTCCACCGCAATGCCGAGGGAGAGCAGCGCGAGCGCGAGGCGCCCGTAGCGATCCGGGCGCACGATGCCGCCAAACCAGGCCGCGAGCACGAAGTACGCGACGGCGTGCTCGAACTTGTCCCACACCTGGACGCTCGGCAGGCTGCTCGAGGGCAACAGCGAGGTGACGACGATCGCGAGCACCATGGCCAGACCGCCGACGATCCACCAGGACCGGTAGCGCAGTGACTGCATCGGGGTCAATTTTCCGGCGTGCCGATGAGATCGGCGCCCGGCGGGGGCGTGAACCGCAGTTCCGCCGGGTCCACGGGCACATTGCGCTGCGTCCTGCTGAACAGCAGCGTGGCACTCTGCCCGAGCTTGTCGTTCAGCTCCATGCGCTTCAGTTCACGGCCGTCGAATCCGAGCCGCGCGTCGCGGAAATCGGCATCGTTGGCGCGCGGCACGACGCGCACCCAATCGAGGCCGCCCGAACGCGGCAGCGTCTCGATCGCGAACACCGCGCGAATGTCACCGACACCCGATAGCAGCATCGCGGGGGTTGCGGTGAGGGAGGAGTCGGCCGGTTTCACCGTGACCTGCTCCAGGTCCCTGTCGAAGAACCAGAGGTTGCGTCCGTCGGCCACGAGCAACTGGCCTCCGACCGCGCCGGCTGGCCGCACCTCCCAGCGAAAGCGCCCGGGCCGCTGTACGACGAGGCTCCCCTGCGCCTCCTGCACGGTGACGCCGCGCGCATCGACGAGTCGCTGCGTGAACTCCGCACGCAGCGTCCGCAGGCCATCGAGGTAGCGGTCGATCGGGGTCGGCGGCTCGGTCGCCGCCGCGCCTGCGCCGCCGATCGCCACGAGCACGAGGCCCGCCGCCGCGAGGATTGCCTTGTACATCAATTCTCCGGAGGCGCGGGCGCGAGCACTTCGCGCGCGCCGTTCGATTGCAGCGGACCGACGAGACCTGACGACTCCATCGCCTCGAGCAGGCGCGCAGCGCGGTTGTAGCCGATCTTGAGCCGGCGCTGTACGTACGAGATCGATGGCTTGCGCTCGGTGGTGACGATCTTGACGGCCTCGTCGTAGAGCGGATCGGCCTCGGCATCCGCGCCGCCTCCCTCGCCCTCGCCCTCCTCGCCGGGCATGCCCGGGATCGGCGTGCTGGGACCCGAGAGGACTTCGTCGACGTAGACCGGGGGCGCATTGCGTCGCAGTGCCTCGACCACGCGCAGCACCTCCTGGTCGGATACGAAGGCGCCGTGCACGCGGGTCGGCACCGACGTGCCGGTCTGCAGGTAGAGCATGTCGCCATGGCCAAGGAGCGATTCGGCGCCGCCCTGGTCGAGGATCGTGCGCGAATCGACCTTGGCCGAGACCTGGAAGGCGATGCGGCACGGGATGTTCGCCTTGATGAGGCCCGTGATCACGTCGACCGAGGGGCGCTGGGTGGCGAGCACGAGGTGGATGCCGGAGGCGCGCGCCTTCTGCGCGAGGCGCGTGATCAGCTCCTCGACCTTCTTGCCGACGATCAGCATCAGGTCCGCGAGCTCGTCGATGATCACGACGATGTACGGCAGCGGCATGAGGTCCGGGATCTGCGACTGGTCGATCGTCGGATCGTTCGCGGCCTTGGCCGTCATGACCGGATCGCGGATCGGCTTGCCGGCGTCGTTCGCTTCGCGTACGCGCTTGTTGAAGCCGGCGATATTGCGCACGCCGAGCGCCGCCATCAGCTGGTAGCGCCGCTCCATCTCCGCCACCGACCAGCGCAGCGCGTTCGCGGCCTGCTTCATGTCGGTGACGACCGGTGCGAGCAGGTGCGGGATGCCCTCGTAGACCGACAGCTCGAGCATCTTCGGGTCGATCATCACGAGCCGCACGTGCTCGGCCGTGGACTTGTACAGCAGCGACAGCACCATCGCGTTGATCGCCACCGACTTGCCCGAGCCGGTCGTGCCGGCGATCAGCAGGTGCGGCATGCGCGCGAGGTCGGCGACCACGGGCTGCCCGCCGATATCCTTGCCGAGCGCCAGCGCGAGCGGAGAGGCGAGTTCGTCATAAGCCCTGGACTTGATGATCTCGCCGAGCGTGACCAGCTCGCGCTTCTCGTTCGGGATCTCGAGGCCCATGACCGGCTTGCCCGGGATCACCTCGACGATACGCACGCTGATCGCCGACAGTGCGCGCGCGAGGTCCTTCGCGAGGCTCGAAATCTGGCTCACCTTGACGCCCGGCGCCGGCCGCAGTTCGAAGCGCGTGACGACCGGCCCCGGCTGCACGGCCACGACCTCGACCTCGACGCCGAAATCCTTCAGCTTGAGCTCGACGAGGCGCGACATCGCCTCGAGCGCCTCGGGCGAGTACGACTGCTCCTGGACCGGCGGATCGTCGAGCAGCTTCAGCGCCGGCAGCTCGCCCGCCTGGCCCGACTCGAACAGCGGCACCTGCCGCTCCTTCTCGACGCGTTCGCTCTTCTCGACACGCGGCGCAGGCTGCTCGATGCGCGGCTTGACGCGCGTCGCAGCCTTCTTCTGGTCGGCCACGGTCACTTCCTTGCGCGCGAGCCGGCGCTCGCGGCCCTCGGCTGCATCGCGTGCGGCGGACGCGCGCGCACGCACCCAGCCGATCGCATTCCAGGTCGCCGCGCCGATACGGTCCATGATCGTGAACCAGGAGACGCCGAAGGCGAGCGACACGCCGGCCATGAACGCCGCCAGCAGCGCGAGCGTGCCGCCGAGCAGGCCGAGACCGGCATCGAGACCGCCGCCGACCAGGCTGCCGACCACGCCGCCCGCCGACTGCGGCAGCGACCCTGGCGCCCAATGCAGCGTCGCGAGCGCGCAGCTCGTCAGCAGCACCAGCAGGAATCCGCACACGCGCACGGCCGAGTTGGCGCGCGAGGCCGATTCCTCGCCGCGCGCCCCGCGATGGATGGCGACACTCGCGGCGCCGAGCATCAAGGGAAAAAGGAATGCCGGCCGACCGAACAGGAAGAACAGGATATCGGCGAGCCAGGCGCCGAGCGGGCCGATGCGGTTCTGTACGACCTCGGAACTGCCGGTGAAGGAAAAACCGGGATCGGTGGGGCTGTAACTCGCGAGCGCGGTCAGCAGCACGATCGCGAGTGCCGCGACGATGATCACCGCGCTTTCGCGCATGCCACGCGAGACGGCGGCGGAGAAACGGGCGGGCGGGCGGGAGGAACGGGCGTCGGCCAAATCAAGAATCCTGATGAATGATCATCGACAATCTTTTGATTTTAAATGGAAGATATTCGGGCTGCAATGCGGATACTGTACACTCCGCTGCCCACTTTACGACCCGCAAATTATACATGACGACACCGAAGCATCGCCGCCTGATCATCCTCGGTTCCGGACCTGCCGGTTACAGCGCAGCGGTCTATGCCGCGCGGGCCAACCGCGCGCCCATGCTCATCACCGGCGTGGAGCAAGGCGGACAGCTGATGACGACGACCGACGTCGACAACTGGCCGGGCGATGTCGAGGGACTGCAGGGCCCGGAACTGATGGAGCGCATGCGCAAGCACGCCGAGCGCTTCTCGACTGAAATCGTGGGCGATCACATCCACACCGTCGACCTCGCTGAACGGCCGTTCGTGCTCCACGGCGATTCGGGTCGATACACCTGCGATGCGCTGATCATCGCCACGGGCGCCTCGGCGCGTTACCTCGGCCTGCCTTCGGAGGAGGAATTCCGCGGTCGCGGCGTATCGGCCTGTGCAACCTGCGACGGCTTCTTCTTCCGCGGACAGCGTGTGGCGGTGATCGGCGGCGGCAACACCGCGGTCGAGGAAGCCCTGTATCTCGCCAATCTCGCGGAGCACGTGACGCTGGTGCATCGTCGCGACAGGTTGCGCGCCGAGAAGATCCTCCAGGACCGCCTGTTCGAGCGCGAGCGTGCCGGCAAGGTCGAAATCGTCTGGAACCACGCCGTCGAGGCCGTGCTCGGCGATGCGCAGGGCGTCACCGGCCTGCAGCTTGCCTCGACCACGGATGGCAGCCAGCGCAGGCTCGATGTCACGGGGGCCTTCATCGCTATCGGCCATACGCCGAATACGTCGCTGTTCACGGGCCAGCTCGACATGCACGATGGTTACATCCGGGTGCAGGGCGGCGCGGAGGGCAACGCCACGGCAACCAGCGTGCCTGGCGTGTTTGCCGCGGGCGATGTCGCCGATCGCGTCTATCGGCAGGCCATCACCTCGGCCGGCTCGGGCTGCATGGCCGCGCTCGATGCCGACAAATACCTCGAGCGCCACGACGCACAGGGCGACTGAACGGGACAATGCAGAGCCGAGTCGTCGCCGGCCTCGGGGAAATCGCGCCGCCTGACTGGGACGCGCTGGTACCGGACGGCACGCCGTTCCTGCGCCACGCATTTCTCCGGGGACTCGAAACCACGGGTTGCGTCGGCGCGGACACGGGCTGGGCAAGCACGCACGTACTGCTCACCGATGCGCGCGGGCTGGCCGCCGCGGCGCCCGCCTACCTCAAGGATCATTCCTACGGCGAGTTCGTGTTCGATTTCGCCTGGGCGCAGGCCTATGCCCGCAGCGGGCTCGAATACTACCCGAAGCTGGTAGTCGCGGTTCCCTTCACCCCGGCTACCGGGCCGCGTTTGCTGGTGCGCGCCGATCTCGATTACGCCGCCACCGCACGGCGGCTGATCGGGCGGCTCGAAGCACTGGCGGGCGAGCGCAACGCCTCCTCCGTGCACGTGCTGTTCCCGGCATCGCGGGACTGCGCAGTGCTCGACGCCGCCGGCTGGCTCGCACGGCGCGACTGCCAGTTCCACTGGTACAACCATGGCTATACCTCGTTCGACCATTACCTCGAGAGCTTCACGGCCGAGAAGCGCAAGAAGGCCCGACGCGAGCGACGCCGTGTCGCCGAAATGGGCATCAGCTTCGAAACCTGGAGCGCCGGCGCACTCGATGCCCCGCGACTCGATGCGATCTACGCCCTGCACCGAGATACCTTCCTGCGCCACGGACACCTGCCCTACCTGACGCGCGAGTTCTTCACCCATGCCGCGCAGCGCCTCGGCGAGGCGCTGATGGTCAAGGCCGCGATGTGGCGTGACAGACTGGTCGCATGCGCGATTTTCTTTCGCTCGAACGCCACGCTGTACGGGCGCTACTGGGGTGCCGCCGCGGACTTCCACAGCCTGCACTTCGAGACCTGCTACCACCAGGGCATCGAGTACTGCATCGAACAGGGCCTCGCCCACTTCGAACCCGGCACTCAGGGCGAGCACAAGGTCGCCCGCGGCTTCGAGCCTGCGCTGACCCGCTCCGCGCACTTCATCGTCGATGCGCAGTTCCGGGCGGCGATCGGCGCGCACCTCGAGCGCGAGGGTCGCGCCGTAGACCAGTACGCCGCCGAAGTCGCCATGCACCTCCCGTTCCGCCAGGCGCTGCGCGGCCCAGGGCGATGAAGCGCATCACCTGGCTGTCGCCCGCAGACGAGCCCGAGTGGTTTCCCGCTCTCGAGCAGGCACTCGACGAACCCGCCGGCCTGTTGGCGGCGGGCGGCGACCTCGGTCCGCGCCGGCTGCTGGCGGCCTACCGGCGCGGCATCTTTCCCTGGTACTCGCCGGGCCAGCCGATTCTCTGGTGGGCACCCGATCCCCGCGAGGTGCTCTTTCCCGGCGAGTTTCGCCGCCGCAGGAGCCTCGATAAAGTCATTAGAAACCGAGGCTTTACGACTACATTCAATCGTGATTTCGAGGCCGTGGTCGACTCCTGCGCCGCGCCGCGCGACCGCGAGCGCGAGCGCGGCAGCTGGATCACGCCCGAGATGCGTGCCGCCTACGTGACGCTCGCCGGCCTCGGCTACGCGCACAGCATCGAAACCTGGCGCGAGGGGCGACTCGTCGGCGGCCTCTACGGCGTTGCGCTCGGGAGCGTGTTCTTCGGCGAATCGATGTTCTCGCGCGAACGCGATGCCTCAAAGACCGCGCTGGCCGCGCTGGTCGAATCCTGTCCGGCGCGCGGCATCGAGCTGATCGACTGCCAGCTCGCCTCGACGCACTTGCGCAGCCTGGGAAGCCGCCCGCTGCCGAGGGCGGAATTCTCGGCGCTGCTCGCGCGCCTCATTGTGGGGGAAAAGCCGCAACACTGGACCTGAGGGGCCGCTTTATGCAGAATCCGCGCGCCTTTCAACGGAAACTGCATGTCCAAAGAAGACGCCATACAGATGGAGGGCGAAGTCATCGAGACTTTGCCGAACACGACCTTCCGGGTCCAGCTGAAGAACGGACACGTCGTCACTGCGCATATCTCGGGAAAGATGCGCAAGAACTACATCCGCATCCTCACCGGCGACCAGGTCACGGTCGAACTCACGCCCTACGATCTCAGCAAGGGCCGAATCGTCTATCGCGGCCGCTGAGCCGCGCGCCTCCGCCGCCTCAGGCCGGCACCGGCTCCTCGAGTGGCGCGCTCTCGAGCGACAGTCCGTCGCCGTCGGCCGCCAGCGAGACGCGCACCTGTCCGCCGTTCACCAGTCTGCCGAACAGCAGTTCCTCGGCGAGCGGGCGCTTGATGTGGTCCTGGATCAGCCGCGCCATCGGCCGTGCACCCATCTTCGGGTCGTAGCCCTTCTGCGCGATCCAGCGGCGCGCCGCCTCGTCGATCGTGAGCATCACACGCTTCTGCTCGAGCTGCGCTTCGACCTCGACCAGCAGCTTCTCGACCACGCGCTCGATCGTGGCGGCATCGAGCGGCGCGAACTGGATGATCGCGTCGAGCCGGTTGCGGAACTCGGGTGAGAACAGCCGCCGCACCGCTTCCATGCCGTCACTGGCGTTGTCCTGCTGCGTGAAGCCGATCGACGGCCGGCTCATCTCCTGCGCACCGGCATTGGTCGTCATCACGATGGTGACGTGGCGGAAGTCCGCCTTGCGGCCGTTGTTGTCGGTCAGCGTGCCGTGGTCCATGACCTGCAGCAGCAGGTTGAACACGTCCGGGTGGGCCTTCTCGATTTCGTCGAGCAGCAGCACGCAGTGCGGGTGCTTGCTGATCGCCTCGGTCAGCAGTCCGCCCTGATCGAAGCCGACGTAGCCGGGCGGCGCACCGATCAGCCGCGACACGGTGTGGCGCTCCATGTATTCGGACATGTCGAAGCGGATGAACTCGACGCCGAGCGCAAGCGCGAGCTGGCGCGTGACCTCGGTCTTGCCGACACCGGTCGGGCCCGCGAACAGGAAGCTGCCGGTCGGCTTGCGCTGGTCGCCGAGTCCCGAGCGGGCCATCTTGATGGCCGCCGCCAGCGTCTCGATCGCATTGTCCTGCCCGAAGATCACCAGCTTGAGGTTGCGCTCGAGATTGCGCAGCACCTCGCGATCGCTGGTGGAGACGCTCTTGGCCGGGATGCGCGCGATGCGCGCCACCACGTCCTCGATCTGCGGCACGTCGACCACGAGCTCGCGCTCCCCGGCAGGCTTCAGCCGCAGGCGCGCGCCGGCCTCGTCGACCACGTCGATCGCCTTGTCGGGCAGGTGGCGGTCGTTGATGTGGCGCGATGCCAGTTCCGCCGCGGCCCGCAGCGCCTCGTCGGTATAGGTGATGGCGTGATGTTCCTCGAAGCGCGACCTGAGCCCCCGCAGGATGTCGATCGTCTCGGCCACGCTCGGCTCGACGACATCGATCTTCTGGAAGCGGCGCGCGAGCGCGTGGTCCTTCTCGAAGATGCCGCGGAATTCCTGGTAGGTGGTCGAGCCGATGCAGCGGATCTCGCCGCTCGTCAGCACTGGTTTGATGAGGTTGGACGCGTCCATTACGCCGCCCGACGCGGCGCCCGCGCCGATCACGGTGTGGATCTCGTCGATGAACAGAATCGCGCCCGGATGCTTCTTCAGCTCGGTGATCACGCCCTTCAGGCGCTTCTCGAAATCGCCGCGGTACTTGGTGCCGGCGACCAGCGCGCCCATGTCGAGCGCGTAGATCGTGCTCTCGGCGAGCACGTCGGGCACCTTGCCCTCGACGATCAACCGCGCGAGCCCCTCGGCGATGGCGGTCTTGCCGACGCCGGCCTCGCCGACGTACAGCGGGTTGTTCTTGCGGCGGCGGCACAGGATCTCGATGGTGCGTTCGACCTCGAGCTGACGGCCGATCAGCGGATCGATACGGCCCGCTTGGGCTTCGCGGTTCAGGTTCACCGTGTACTTCTCGAGCGCTCCACCGCCCTCGCCCTCGCCATCGCCCTGCTCGCCCCCCACCTCCGGCTTCTCCTCGGCGACCTTGGAAAGCCCATGCGAGACGTAATTGACGACATCGAGGCGCGTGACGCCCTGCTTCTCGAGCAGGTAGACCGCGTGCGACTGCTTCTCGCTGAAGATCGCGACCAGCGCATTGCCAACGCCGACCTCCTTGCCGCCGCTCGACTGCACGTGGAACACCGCCCGCTGCAGCACGCGCTGGAAGCCGAGCGTCGGCTGCACCTCGCGATCGTCGCCCTCGGGCAGCCGCGGGGTCGTCTCCTGGATGTGGGCGTGCAGCTCCGGCTTCAGCTTCGCGATGTCGGCGCCGCAGGCGCGCAGGATCTCGCGCACGCGGGTGGTCTCGACGATGCTGTAGAGCAGGTGCTCGACCGTCAGGAACTCATGCCTCGAGTCGCGCGCTTCGCGAAAGGCATCATTCAGGCAATATTCGAGTTCGGACGACAGCATCAGGCCTCCTCCAGCGTGCACATCAGCGGGTGCTGGTTGTCCCGCGCGTAGGTGGTGACCTGCGCCACCTTGGTTTCGGCGATTTCGTAGCTGAAGACGCCGCAAACGCCCTTGCCCTTCATGTGCACCTCCAGCATCACCCTCGTCGCCTGCGGGCGATTCATGCCGAAGAACCGCTCCAGCACGTCGACGACGAATTCCATCGGCGTGTAATCATCGTTCAGTAATATGACCTGGAACAGCGGCGGTCGTTTCAGCTTGGGGGTCGCTTCCTCGACGAGTACGCCGCCGTCCGGCCGTGTGGGCTCGATGTCAGCCATTTGACCTTTTATATGGGTCGCCGGATGGCAACACAAGGGCGGGATACAGGGGGTCACGATTTCTTGCGGAAACAGTCGCTTGTGAGCGCTATCGACACCCCCGTATGATTAGGCGGATGACCACGACCGTGCTGCAGGGCGTGCCCTCGCCAGATGCCTTGAAAGGGCTGCTGATCGCGCACGGGCCACGGATCGCGACCTGGGCGCTCGCGCTCGGGCTCGGCGTACAGGGCGCGGTGCTGGTGACCGACATCGCCGGATCCGATCCCGCCGCCCCGATCGACATCGAACCGATGCCTGTGCCGGCCCGGTTCGACGTCGCGGCACTGGTCGGCGCCCAGCTTTTCGGCCAGGCCGAGGTGTCACCCGGCACCGGCAATGCCGCCGACGCGCCGCCGACCAGCATGGCGCTCGTGCTCACCGGCGTGATCGCCAATACCGATCCGAAGACCGGCATCGCAATCCTCGGCGAGAGCGCCGCCACCGCCAAGGTGATCATGGTGGGCGACACTGTGCCGGGCGGTGCCAGGCTCGATTCGGTGTTCCCGGACCGCGTGGTGCTCGAGCGCGCCGGCGCGCTCGAATCGCTGCTGCTGCCCCAGCAGCACGCCGCCGGCATGGCGTCCGTTGCGCCGGCGCCGATGCCCACCCAGCGGCCCACAACCGCCGACGTGCAGATCCTCGATCGCATGCGCAGAATGATCGAGACCGACCCCGGGCTGATCGGCGACGTGATGCGCCCGCAGCCGGTGTTCGCCGAGGGTAAGCAGCGTGGTTACCGGGTCTATCCTGGGCGCAACCGCGCAGCCTTTTCGCGCCTCGGCCTGCGGCCGGGCGATCTCGTCACCGCGATCAACGGCACGCCGCTCGATGATCCCGCCCGCGGCGGGGAGATCTTCAACACCCTCGGCAGTTCGGCCCAGGCGCGCGTGACGGTGATGCGCAGCGGGCGCGAACAGGAGCTGACGCTCGACATGGCCCAGATCGCAGCCGAAGCCGAGCAGCTCGGCAGCCCTCCGCCGCTGCCCGATGCGGCCCAGGCCGCGCTCGACGGCGGCGTCGAGATTGCCGACGAATCCCAACTCGAAGAGCAGCCGGTCAGCCCACCGACCGAAAACCGTGGAGACTAAGCCTGCCATGACACCTGCAGTACTCCAGCGCGCGCGCGTTGCCGCGTTTGCGGCACTCCTCACCCTCGCCGGCGCCGCGAGCGCGCAGCAGCAGGGCCCGCGCATCACGCCGAACTTCAAGGACGCCGACATCACGCAGATCGTCGAGGCGGTGAGCGCGGCGACGGGCAAGAACTTCATCATCGATCCGCGCGTCGGCCGCCAGCAGGTCACCATGCTGTCCACCACGCCGATGACACCGGAAGCGTTTTACCAGGCGTTCCTGTCGATCCTGCAGGTGCACGGCTTCGTCGCGATGCAGACCGGCGACATCATCAAGATCATCCCCGACGCCAACGCCCGCCAGTTCCCGTCGAACGACCTGCCCGACCGCGTCAGCTCGACCTCGGACGAGATCGTCACCCAGGTGATCGCGGTGAGGAACGTGAGCGCGGCGCAGCTCGTGCCGATCCTGCGGCCGCTGATCCCGCAGTACGGGCATCTCGCGGCGTATCCCGCCTCGAACATGCTGATCATTTCGGACCGCGCGAACAACGTGAACCGCATCGTGCGCATCATCCGGCGCATCGACCAGGCGGGCGACGCCGAAATCGAGGTGATCCCGATGCAGAATGCGTCGGCCACCGAAGTGGTGCGCGTCGTGACCCAGCTCGTGCAGGGGGCGGCGAGCGCCGAAGGCGGTGCCGGCGTCGGCGCCTCGCTCAAGCTGGTCGCGGACGATCGCTCGAACAGCGTGCTGATCAGCGGCGAGCAGGCCGCCCGCCTGCGCGTCAAGGCGCTGATCGCGCATCTCGACACGCCGCTCGAATCCGGCGGCGACACGCAGGTGCGCTACCTGCGCTACTCCGATGCCGAGAAGGTCGCCAGCAAACTGAAGGAGCAGATCACGGGAGTGGCGGCCGCTGCCGGTGGCGCGGCCGGCGCCACGGCCGGCGGCGCGGCGGCCCAGGCCGAGCGCAATTCGACGATCTGGGCTGACCCGGAGAACAACGCGCTCATCATCACCGCGCCGCCCAAGACGATGCGCAGCCTGATGGGCATCATCGACAGGCTCGATATCCGCCGTGCCCAGGT
>Ga0116142_10005169_pt1 | contig 11935 bp, 10 predicted proteins | sample AD_UKC033_MetaG_FD_89785 | JGI IMG/M metagenome (GOLD analysis project Ga0116142, IMG submission 89785) | Active sludge microbial communities of municipal wastewater-treating anaerobic digesters from USA - AD_UKC033_MetaG | ecosystem: Engineered > Bioreactor > Anaerobic > Digestate | place: USA... | reverse complement strand
GGCGCGATCGACAGCATCTGCACGACCGCCGGGCTGCGCGAGTCACCCCCAGGGATGCGAAAGCGCGGCTGGTCCCAGGGCTGCACAGCCTTGGGATGCTCGGCGATCCAGGCGCGCGCCTTGTCCATCAGCTCGTCGCGGTCCCCGGCCAGCGCGGTGACAAGACCCATCGCGAGCGCCTTTTCGGGCGCGATGTCGGCGCCCTCGGCACAGACCTGCAGCGCCTGCTGCATGCCCAGCAGCCGGGGCAGGCGCTGCGTGCCGCCGCCGCCGGGCAGCAGGCCAAGCTTCACCTCGGGCTGGCCGAGCTTGAGCCGCGGCTCGTCCAGCACGATGCGCGCATGGCAGGCGAGCGCGATCTCGAGCCCGCCGCCCAGCGCGTGCCCGTTGATCGCCGCAACCACCGGCTTGCCCTGGGTTTCGAGCGCGCGCAGCACCTTCTTCATCGCCATCGAGGCCTCGAAGGGTTCGTCGGGCGCGGTCCAGCGGCTCATGCGATCGAGGTCGCCGCCGGCGCAGAAATCGGCCTTCGCGCTGGTCAGGATCATGCCCTTGACGCCCGGGTCGGCGAGCTTCTCGCAGGCCGCGGCGATGCCTTGCATCAGCGCGTCGCCGACGACGTTCATCGGGCGGCCGGCAAGGTCCATGGTGGCGACGAGGATGCCGTCCTCGCTCAACTGCAGTGTCACTGCCTCGCTCATGTTCACACCCGCTCGATCAAGGTCGCGATGCCCATGCCGCCGCCCACGCACAGGGTGGCGACACCGGTGGAGAGGTCTCGGCGCTCGAGCTCGTCGAGCAGCGTGCCGAGGATGACGCAGCCGGTGGCCCCGAGCGGGTGACCCATCGCGATCGCGCCGCCGTTGACGTTGACGCGATCCAGGTCGACGCCCAGGTCGCGCGCGGTCTTCATCGGCACCGCGGCGAAGGCCTCGTTGACCTCCCAGAGGTCGACGTCGGATGCCGCCATGCCGACCTTGGCGAGCAGCTTGCGGCAGGCCGGCGTCGGCCCGGTGAGCATGATCGTCGGCTCGGACCCGATCACCGAGGCCATGCGGATGCGTGCGCGCGGCTTCAGGCCGGCCTTGCGGCCGCCTTCGGCGTTGCCGACCAGCATCAGCGCCGCGCCGTCGACGATGCCGCTGCTGTTGCCGGCGTGGTGCACATGCTCGATGCGCTCGACCGTGGTGTAGCGGCGCAGCGCCGTCGCGTCGAAGCCCATCTGCCCGATCGCGGCGAAGCTCGGCTCCAGCCTGGCCATCGCCTCCAGCGACGCGTTGGCGCGGATCGTCTCGTCCTGGTCGAGCATCGTCAGTCCGGCGATGTCCTTGACCGGCACGATCGAGCGCGCGAAGTGTCCGGCTGCGCGTGCGGCGGCTGCGCGCTGGTGCGAGCGCAGCGCGTAGGCGTCGAGGTCGGCACGCGAGAAGCCTTCGAGCGTGGCGATCAGGTCCGCCCCGATGCCCTGCGGCACGAAGCCGGTCCTCTGGTTCACCCGCGGGTCCATCACCCAGGCGCCGCCGTCGCTGCCCATCGGCCAGCGGCTCATGCTCTCGACGCCGCCGGCCACGACCAGCTCCTCCCAGCCGCTCATGACCTTCATCGCCGCCAGGTTCACCGACTCCAGGCCGCTCGCGCAGAAGCGGCTCTGCGTCACCCCGGCCACCGTCTGCGCCCACTCGGCGTCGAGCACCGCGGTGCGCGCGATGTCGGCGCCCTGCTCGCCCACCGGCGTCACGCAGCCGAGCACCACGTCGTCGACCAGCGCCGTATCCAGTTGCGAGCGCTGCTGCAGCGCCTGCAGCAGCGTGCGCACCAGCCAGATCGGCGCGGCCTGGTACAGCCCGCCGTCCTTCTTGCCCTTGCCGCGCGGCGTGCGCACGTGGTCGTAGATGAATGCCTCGGTCATCCTGTGATCTCCTGCCGCGGCACCGCCACCGCCGTGCCCCAGGGCGCGAGGATAACGAGCCCGGTGCAGGCCCCGCAGCACGCACAATCGGCGCCGTCCGACCCGAACCTCAGCCCCAGCGCATGAGCCCCAGTCATCCTCCTGCCCACACGCCGCCGCCTCGGCGCAGCGAGGCCGAACAGGCGCGCGTCGACGCCGCGCTCCACGACCTCTTCCAGAACCGCATCCCTTTCAACCAGGTCCTCGGCCTGACGCTGCTGTCGGTGCGCCACGGCGACGTGCACGGACGCTTCGACATGAAGCCCGAACTCGTCGGCCACCCGGCCTACGGGCGCCTGCACGGCGGCGTCACCGCGGCCGTGCTCGATGCGATGGGCGGGCTCGCGGGCATGGTGGCGATCGCCGAGCACCACGCGCACGAGACCATGGAGCAGGTGATGCACCGCTTTTCCCGCTACGGCACCATCGACATGCGCGTGGACTACCTGCGCCAGGGGATCGGCCGCTACTTCATCGCGACCACCGAGGTCACGCGCCTGGGCGGACGCATTGCCAGCACGCAGATGCGGCTGCACAACGACGCCGGCGTGCTGATCGCCACCGCGTCGGCGGCCTACAGCGTGAGCTGAGCCGCGGGCCCGCCCCGCATCCCGGCCCTCCCATCCCGCATCCCTAGTCCGAGGGATCCACCGAGTCCGCAAGCCGCGGGCTTTCGGGCACACTTTCCGCGGGCCGGACCGGCCTGCGTCGCGCGGCGGCGTACCGGTCGCGCCGCCAGGCTTGCAGCGGCCCTTGGATCGGAGGAGAACCGTCATGCGCACCCGACATCCCGCTGCGTTGAAGACGCTGCTGCCGGCCCTGGGGCTGCTGCTCGCCGCGGCCCACGCGCCGGCCAACACGCTGACCCAGAACGTCTCCTGGACGATCGACCGGGCCGGGACCTCCGCGAAGGTGCGGGTGGTTGCCTACGGCGACTCGATCTACGCCGGCTACAACGGCTCGGTGCTCAATGCCGCGAAGTACGCGGGGCCGACGGTCGACGCCGAATACGCGTCGGCGCTCTGGAACCGCGACGTCGAAAGCGTGCGCCGCGCGAAGTCCGGCGCCATTGCCTCCGACATCTACAAGAACAAGATCGTCGCCGAGCGCTCCTACATGCAGGCGGCCAGCACCCGCGTCGTCACCTTCGAGATGTGCGGCAACGACGGCCTGCAGGCGCGCACGAGCTTCAAGAACCAGACGGGGACCTGCAACTACGCGGTGCTGGACAACGCCGTCAATACCTGCAAGGCCTGGGTCAGTGCGGCGATGGATTACATCAACGCCAACGCCTACGCGGGCACGGAGGTGAAGATCATCGGCAACCTGCACTACCCCGGCTACAACGCCGACAACGTGCAGAGCAAGTGCAAGGACGCAGGGACCGGGAAGACCGTGAACCTGCGCAGCGTCTTCCTGCCCCGCGTGGCGAAGATGAACTACTGGATGTGCGCCTACGCAGGCGCCAAGGGATTCCAGTGCGCCGACAACTTCGCGCAGTTCATGGGCGCCGATTACGACAGCAACGGCGACGGGGTGATCGATTCGGTCGGCCTGCGCCACATCCCCGGCGAGTCCGAAGCGGCCTACGTGACGCGCATCACCTCGACCCTGCGCTCGACGATCCGCGATGCGAACACGCATTTCGTCTCCAGCAGCAGCAGCTACGACTACATCCAGTCCGACGACACGCACCCGACCTACACCGGCGGCACGGTGAACGCCGGTCTGTTCGGCGGCACGACCGGAGCCGGCGCGCCGCGCTACCCCAGCATCGCCGGCGGCAAGAACCCGATCTGGAATCGGTACGGCCACGAACGCATGGGATGGGCGCTGTCGGTGGCCAACCCGTCGACGCCCTGAAGGCCCGTCCGCAGCCCTTCGCGATCGACCGGAGCAGCAACAGGAAGAGCGATGAAGAAGCCTGGTCCCGGCGGTCCGGTGCGGCAGCCGGGCCGCAGCAGCGCTTCGCCCTGGGGCCCGAGGCGCAGCTATCTGCTCGTCACCCTGGCGATCATCATCGCCGCACCCCTGATGTGGATGTGGAACGATCATCCTCCCGAGCCCGTGCCTGAGCATCCGCCCAGCGCAGCGCCCGCAACGGCGACCGCGGCACCGGCGCCCGACGAACCTGCGCCGGCCGCAAGCGCTGCGGCGCCCGCGGCGCCGACCCCGGCGGCCCAGCCGCCGGCGTCCCCGCCAACCCCGTCGGCACGGGTGCGGGACCCTGACGGCGACCAGACTCCGGACCTCGCCGATTACCTCAATCCCGGCGAACGGCCGACGATGGCCGAAGTCATCGAGCGCCTGCACGCCAACGGCGTGCATTCGGGCCTGGGTGCATTCCAGCCCCCGGGCACTCGGCCACCGCTCATCGGCCTGGCGGTGCCGGAGGATTTCGAGCTGCCGCCGGGCTACGTGCGCCACCATCAGGTCACCGACGAGGGAGAGGAGATCGAAGCGATCCTGATGTTCTCGCCCGATGGGCAGTGGGTCGATGCCAACGGGCAGCCGCTGGAGCTGCCAGCCGACCGCGTCGTGCCCCCTGAGCTGGCACCTCCGGGCCTGCCGATCCGGCAGATCGTCTTGCCTGCGCCCCGGGACCCGAACCGCTAGGGGTCGCCAGGCTGGATCCGCGCGACGAAACGAAGCGCGCCGGCGTCCGGGCGGCCACCGGCGTCCTGGCCAGCGCGGTGCTCGCCGGCGTCTATGTCCGCGGCGGCGCTGGCTGGATGCTCGGCTTCCTGATGTTCGTGCCCTGGCTGCGCAGTATGGACGGCACGCGCGGCCTGGCGGCGACGCTGCTTTCGGCTCTCGTGATGACGCTGGCCTACACCGCCGCGGCATTTGCCTGGTTCGGTTTCGCGATCGGTCGCTTCACCGGTCTAGGCGACGCGGTCGGCCTGGCCGTCCTGCTCGGCGTCGCTCCCCTGCTGCAGCCGCAGTTCATCGCGCTGGCCCTCGTGCGCAGGCTGGTTGGGCGCTGGCGCGGCGGGCTGCTGGCCAGCATCGCCGGCGCGGCCACCTGGGTCGCAACCGAGGCGCTCTGGCCCAAGCTGCTCGGCGACACGCTCGGTCACGGGCTGCACCCCTCGGCGCTGATGCGCCAGGGTGCGGCGGTCGGCGGGCCGGCCGGCCTGACGCTGCTGCTGCTGTTGACCAACGAGGCGCTTGCCGCGGCCTGGCGGCGCCGCGGCAACGGGCTGCGGGCAATCGGCCCGCGACTGGCCTCGGCGGCACTGATCCCTGCGCTGCTGGCCACCCACGGTGCGTTCGCGCTCACCGAGCGGGCCCCTCCCGGCAGCGAGAGACTGCGTGTCGGGCTCGTGCAGGCGGCGATCGTCGACTACGAGGAGCGGCGTCGTGAGAAGGGCAGCGCCGAGGTCGTTCGCGAACTGCTCGACACGCACTACGCGATGAGCTGGGACGCCGTCGAGCGCCAGGGCGTGCAGGCGGTGCTGTGGTCGGAGACGGTGTACCCGACGACGCTGGGCCAGCCCAAGAGCGAGGCTGGCGCCGAATTCGACCGCGAGATCGGCGAAATCGTCGACGCCGCCGGCGTGCCCTTCGTCCTTGGGACCTATACCCGCGATCCGGCAGGCGAATACAACGCCGCCGCCTTCCTTGCGCCCGGGCAGGGGCTCGTCGGCTTCTATCGCAAGACGCGCCTCTTCCCCTTCACCGAAGCGGTCCCTGCCTGGCTGGACGGTCCCCGGCTGCGCCGCTGGCTGCCGTGGACCGGCGCCTGGCAGCCGGGCGACGGCGCGCGCGTGCTGCCGCTGTGGCTCTCCGACGGGCGCGAGATCCCCGCGCTGCCGCTGATCTGCCTCGATGCGGTCGACCCGATGCTCGCGATCCAGGGCGCGCGCCTCGGGGCGCGGGTCATTCTCTCGATGTCCAACGACTCCTGGTTCACCGAGCATCCGCTTGGCGCCCGGCTGCACCTGGCGGTCGCGGCGTTCCGCAGCATCGAGACCGGCTTGCCGCAGTTCCGCGTCACGGCCAACGGGGTGAGCGCAGTGATCGACGCGCACGGCGAGATCCTCGCCCAGGCGCGCATGGGCGAGCGCACGCTGGTCGTCGGCGAGCTGCCGGTCCCGGAGCCGGCACCGACCGCGATGGTTCGGCTGGGTGACTGGGTCGGCTACGCCGCGGCAGCCTTCCTCGCGATGCTGGCCCTGCTCGCCGCGGTGCAGGCACTTCATTCGAAGCGGCCATCGAGCCTGGATGCCGACGGAGCGATCGCGGCGCGCCTGCCGGCGGGGGTGGCGCTGTTGCCGCCCGCGGCAAGATGGGCGGCGGCCGCGCTCGCGGGCCTCGCGCAAACGAGCCTGCTCTCGATGGCGCTCGCCGCGCTGCTCGGCAGCAGCCTGTGGCCCAGCAACACGTTCGCGCAGCTTCGTGCGGTCGCCGTATGGGTGCTGGCGCCGCAGCTCGCGTCCTGGTTCCTGCTGCGCGCCTACCGCGCGCGTGCGCAGCTCGACGGCAAGCGGCTCGAGTTCGTCCGCGGCAGCCGGCGGATCGGGCTTGCCCTGGAGGATCTTGCCGCCATCGAAGCCTGGCGCCTTCCCTGGCCTTCGGTCGGATCGTGGCTGCGGCTGGGATCGGGCGCGCGCTGGCCTCATGGCGTCGCCGGGCTTCACGCCGAGAGTCTCGCGCTCGCGCTCGCGCAAGGCGGCGTGCACACGGCGCTGCAGGCGCCGGACTGGGTCCGGCATCGCGAACGCGCGCTGCGCACGCTGCGCCGGCGCTGGTTCGACCGTGCCTGGGCCAAGTTCGCGCTCCTGCCGCTGCTGCTGGCCATCCCCGCGTTCCGGCTGCACCAGCACATCGTCTTCGGCAGCAGCTTCGGCGAGATCGACGCCTTCGGCCTCGTCGCCTACCTGAAGGGCTTTGCGCTGTGGTGGGCGGCCTGGGCGATCGGCGTGGCCCAGACGGCCGCGGTGCTGCGCGCGCTGGTCGAGCTCGGCGCGCTGGCTGCGGCGATCGGATGGCCGGCGGCGGCCGCAACCGTGCGGCGCGCGCTCGAGCGCGCGGCCCTGGCGCTGCTCTACCTCGGCATCCCCGCCTGGCTGGCCTGGCGCGTGCTGGCGTCCTGAAACTCAGGCGGCCATTGGGCCCGTCAGCGTGCCTGCCGGTGCGATCCGGCCGTCGACGAGCTCGATGATCCGATCGCAGCGCGCCGCCAGCCGCGGATCGTGCGTGACGATCAGGAAGGCCGTGCCCTCGTCGCGGTTCATCTGCCGCATCAGCGCGAAGACTTCATCGGCGCTGCGCGTGTCGAGGTTGCCGGTGGGCTCATCGGCGAGCACGAGCGGGCAGCCGTGGGACAGCGCGCGGGCGATCGCCACGCGCTGCTGCATGCCGCCGGAGAGCTGCGTCGGACGCTTCTCCGCCGCCGCGGCGAGGCCCACCTTCGCCAGCAGCGCCATCCCGCGCCGGCGGTCGGCCTCGTCGATGCGGCCCTTGCGGATGAGCTCGGGCATCAGCACGTTCTCGAGCGCGGTGAATGCCGGCAGCAGGTGGTGGAACTGGAAGACGAAGCCGAGCGTATCGCCGCGCCGGCGCGTGAGCTCGGCATCGCCGAGGCGTTCCACCGGCTGCCCGAGCAGCAGGTACTCGCCACGGGTCATCGGCTCGAGCAGGCCGATGATGTTGAGCAGCGTGCTCTTGCCCGAACCCGAGGGGCCGATCAGCGCGACGAACTCGCCCTGGGCGACCTGCAGGTCGATGCCGTGCAGCACCTCGGTGGCCACCGGGGTGCCCAGGCCGTAGGTCTTGCGCACTTGGCGCAGCTCGATCAGCGGGGTCTGTGCCGCGGGACCGGGAGCAGAAGCGGCAGTCTCAGGCATGTGTGCGCTGCGAGTCCAACAGGCGCTGCAATGGCTACAGCCGGATCGCCTGCGCCGGATCGAGCCGCGCCGCGCTGCGCGCCGGTGCCACCGCCGCCACGATCCCCGCGAAGGTCGCCACCAGCGGGACCTTCAGCGCCAGGTCCCAGCCGAGGGTGACGACGAAGAGCGGCAGACCGTCGCTGCCGCGGACGAAGGTCGAGAAGCCCCAGAGCAGCAGCGCCGCCAGCGCCACGCCTAGCAGCGAACCGACCAGGCCCACGAGCGCCCCCTGCACGAGGAAGACCTGCGTCATCTGCGCGCGCGTGGCGCCCATCGCGCGGAGGATGCCGATCTCCTTGCGCTTGTGCACGACGCTGACCACGAGCACGCTGGCGATGCCGAGCATCACGACCAGCGCCGTGAAGCTGCGGATCAAGCTCGTGCTCACGCCCTGCGCGTTGAGTGCCGAGAGCAGCTGCGCGTTCGTCTCCATCCAGCTCTCGACCTGCAGGCCGAGCCGGCGCGACGCGCGCTCGGCAATGCCTTGCGCGGCGAAAGGATCGTCGACGGTCGCCCAGACCTGGGTGACGCCGCCCGGGATCGCGAGCAGGCTCTGCGCCGCGCCGCGGCCGACGAAGACGCTGCGCCGGTTCAGTTCGCGGTTGCCCAGATCGAGCAGCCCGGCGATGCGAAAGGTCTCGGCCGCCTCGCCGCCGCTGCGAACGACGAAGCGGTCGCCCAGCGCGATCCCCAGGTCGCTGGCAAGCGTCGTCCCGACAAGCGCCTCGCCCGGCGCCACGCGCGCGACCCCCTGCACGAGCGTCGCGCGCAGCGAGACGATGCGCTCGTAGCTGTCGAGATCGATGCCCGCAAGCGTCACCGAGCGGCTGGCCTCGCCGCGCACCGCGAGCATCGAACCGCTGGCCAGCGCGGTCACCGCCCTGACCCCGGGCGCTGCGGCCAGCGCCTGCTCGACCGCGCGCCAGTTGTCGATCGTGCGCGGGCGCTGCGCGCGCGCCTGCAGCTCGCGCAGCGCGATCGCGCCGTCGGCCAGCGGCAGGCTCGGCAGCGACCGCTGCTCCGGCGGCTGCACGACCAGGTGCGCCTGCGTGCCCAACGTGCGGCGGATCGTGTTGCCCTGCAGGCCCTGGATCAGCGCCGAGATGTAGGAGACCACCGCGACCCCGGCCGCGACGCCGACGACGATCAGCAGCGTCTGCATCCGGCCCTCGCGCAGGAAACGCAGTGCAACGGTGACCGCAAAGCCGGGACTCACGCGCATCTGCCCTGCGCTCCGCTCAGCGACCGATCGCCTGCGCGGCGCCGGAGACGCCCTCGGCCATCGCGCGCCCGTTGCCCGGGCTCGGTGCGGGGGTTCGCGCGGCGCGTGCGCGGGCGCCGGGCTCGAGCGAGCCGTCGAGAACGACCAGTTCGCCCTCGCGCAGGCCCTGCAGCACCTCGATCTCGCTGACGCCGCGCACGCCCGTCTGCACATGACGCGCGACGATGCGCCCCTGGTCGAGCACATGCACCGTCGACGGCGTACGCAGGCCCTCTGCCGGGATCACCAGCGTCCGCTCGCGCCTGGCAGTGACGATCTCGACCGACACCGTCAGGTCGTCGCGAAGAAAGGGCGGCGGCGCCGGCAGCGCGAATTTCACCTCGACCGAGCCGCGCTGGGAATCGACGACCGGGGCGATCGACGCGATGCGCGCCTCGAAGACCTGTTCGGGATAGGCGTCGGCGACGACGCTGGCGGGCTGCCCCGGCGAGAGCCGCCCGAGGAACTTCTCGTCGACGAGCGCCACCAGCTGCGGTGGCTCCTGCAGCGCCAGTTCGGCCAGACGCGTTCCCGGCTGCACGATCTGGCCTGGCTCGACCAGGCGCTGCAGCAGCACCGCCGGGGCCGGCGAGAGCACCCGTGCCTGCGCCAGGCGCGCCTGCGCCAGCTCGCGCGCGGCTTGCGCCTCGCGCACGCGCAGCTGCGCCTGGGCAAGCTCGGACCCGCTCTCGTTGGCCGCCTGCTGCGCCTGCGCCGAGCGCAACTGCGCCTGCGCGACCTCGGCCGCGCGCAGCGCCTCGTCCAGACGCGCCTGGCCGATGAAGCCCTGTTCGAACAAGGCCTGATGGCGCGCCCGTTCGCGCTCGGCCGCGTCGGCGTTGGCCCTGGCCTGCGCGAGCTGCTGCGCAGCCAGCGGCAGCGCCAGCTGCTGCTGGCCCTGCAGGCGCGCGCGTGCGCTGTCCAGAGCGGCCTCGGCCTGCCGCAGCGCAGCGGCCCACTCGGCATCCTCGAGCCCGACCACGAGTTCGCCGGCCGCCAGTTGCGCGCCCTCGCGCTGCGGGAAGCGCGCCACGCGGCCGGTCAGCGTGCTGCCGAGGAAGACGCGGGTCGGACTGGCCACGCGCGCGCTCACGACGACCGTCTGCACGAGCGGCGCCTCTCGAGCCGGCACAACCGCCACCGCGGGCGCACGCCACCAAAGCGCGACTGCCACAGCGGTCACGACGAGCGCCAGCACGGCCAGCAGCAGGTGGCGACGATGTGTCAGCATCATGGGCGGCGATTGTCCATCGCCCTTCTTGATCGTCCTTGCCTCACCCTGCCCCACACAGACCGTCGTCGATGAGTCCGAACCCTTCTGCTGTCCTGCGGCGCCACTGGCCCCTCTCCGCCGCTGCCGCGCTGCTGCTGGCCGCGCTGCTGCTGGCCTCACCCGCCTGCGTCGAGAGCCGCCCCGACGCGGTTCCGCGCACCGTAGACCCGCGGGGACCGCTGGCACCCGATGAGCTCGCCAACATCGAGATCTTCCGCCGCACCTCGAGCAGCGTCGTGCACATCACCTCGCTCGGCGCGCAGCGCGATCTGTTCTCGCTCAACGTGCAGCAGGTGCCGCGTGGCACCGGCACCGGCTTCGTCTGGGACGCCTCGGGCCACGTCGTCACCAACTTCCACGTGATCCAGGGCGCCAACAGCGCGAAGGTGACGCTCTCGGACCAGAGCAGCTACGACGCGGAGCTGGTCGGCTACTTCGCCGATCGCGACCTCGCGGTGCTGCGCATCAAGGCGCCGCAGGAGAAGCTGCCGCCGATCGCGCTGGGCACCAGCCGCGACCTGGTTGTCGGTCAGCGCGTCTACGCGATCGGCAACCCCTTCGGCCTCGACCAGACGCTGACGATGGGCATCGTCAGCGCACTCGACCGCGAGATCGAGTCCTTCAACAACCGCACGATCCGCGGCGTGATCCAGACCGATGCCGCGATCAACCCCGGCAACTCGGGCGGGCCGCTGCTCGACTCGGCGGGGCGGCTGATCGGCGTCAACACGCAGATCGCGAGCCCGAGCGGGGCCAGCGCGGGGATCGGCTTCGCGATTCCGGTCGACGAAGTCAACCGCATCGTGCCGCGCCTGATCCGCGACGGGCGCTTCGTTCGGCCGGCACTCGGGATCAGCGCCGGGCCGCCGGCGCTGCGTCAGGCGCTCAAGCTGCCCAAGGGCGTCATCGTCGTCGACGTCGGCCGCGGCAGCCCGGCCGCGCGCGCAGGACTGGAGCCGTTCAGGCGCGGCTCACGGGGCGAGATCATCGCCGGCGACGTGATCACCGCGATCAACGGCCAGGAGGTGGCCAACCTGGATGACCTCCTCGAGCAGCTCGAGCGCTTCCAGAGCGGTGACAAGGTGACCTTGAGCCTGTGGCGTGCCGGCCAGGAGCGCAAGGAGGTCGTGACCCTCGGGCAGTCCGACTGAGGGACGCCGGCCGGACCACGCGAGCGCGGATCCGACCGGATCGGCATGACGGCCCGCGAGCGCGGGAGCCCCGCGCCTTGCCTGCGCCTGCGTCGGCGAACCGCGGAGTCCGCAGGCCGCTCAATCCCGCCGCTGCTCGAGCCGCATCATCAATCGCAGGTATTCCAGCCGTGCGTTGAGCGCGGCCAGCTGGTCGCGCAGTTCGTACCAGGCGGCCAGCCGCGCCTGCAGCGGATGCCCCGGCGGCAGCGAGGGCAAGGGCAAGGGTGTCGGCTCGGGCGCCGGCGGCTCGACCTGTGGCGGGCGGGGCTTGGGATCGGACATGGCGCTTGACCTCGGCGAGCCTGACTGAAGGAGGCCCCATCGTCGCGGTCGCCTCCCCGCGTCGCAATCCCGCGGGCCGGGGGC
>Ga0116142_10005165_pt1 | contig 11947 bp, 9 predicted proteins | sample AD_UKC033_MetaG_FD_89785 | JGI IMG/M metagenome (GOLD analysis project Ga0116142, IMG submission 89785) | Active sludge microbial communities of municipal wastewater-treating anaerobic digesters from USA - AD_UKC033_MetaG | ecosystem: Engineered > Bioreactor > Anaerobic > Digestate | place: USA... | reverse complement strand
CACCGGCATGCTCTTCGCCATGGCACAAGTTGTACACCACGACGAATTCTTCTCTGGCTACGAGCCGGAATCGATCTGGACGTTTGATGCTCGTGCATCTCAGCTTCCAGAAAGACTGGCTGAAGCTTGGGAAGTTATTCACTAATTCATCAGTTTAGCGTTCAAAACCGCCCCCTCAGAAGGGCGGTTTTTTCATGTATAAATCAAATCCCTAGCCAAAACATGAATTCCGTACTAATGAGTCCAAAAGGACGAAAGGGAATTTACTCTTTATCTTGGTGCCAGCCTTCTCTATCTTTGTAACCTATTTTTTTTGGGGTTTTTAATATATATTCTTCAGCTGCTTCATTCTGTCCTGCTTCGTATAGTGCTCTGACTGTTTTTCGATGTTCCAAAGCAGTATCTTGGTGCATTTTACCTGTGGCAACAGCAACTCCAAGCGCTCTCTCGAAATCTTTCAATGAGTAGTGAGTTAAACGATTGTCTTCACTCATAGATGTGGATATACGATATCATATATTTGTGTCAATTCAAAAAAGTCAAATTATCTTTACTAAGCATGCCTTGAGTCGAAGTCAGCAGCGATATGTACCACAAGATAAGATTGAGCAAGTGTTGCAGTACCCAGAAAACACAATTTCGCTTGAAGAGAACAAAACCAAATTTATTCGTGTCATTAATCAACGCCAGTTCCAGGTAATCGCATCCTACTTAGCTAAAGAAAATAAATGGCTAGTCATCTCTGCCTGGGTGAGGGGAGAGGAAGACAGTAAACCAATTCTCGACCAACTCCTCGAGGTGTTTGGCAGGGGATTAATCTGGGTTTTTAATCAAATTGTACGAATTTTTCGGCAAAAATAGTTAAATTCACTTAAAGCAAGCAGCTGAGGAATCAAAACATCAGCTTTTAACCACTTCAGGTGTACAAATCTGCCATTTTAGACGCGAAAACAGAAAATGGTAACTTGTGACTAGCCCAAGCCCATTTTGACCTATATTAATTAGTTATAGTGACATATCTTGTTGGGAGTATAATTACTCCTCAAGCTATGGCTAAAATCAGTTTCAATTTTTCGCTATTGATAAAAGAATTACGCAATCGTGGATGCAAAATAAAAACGATTGTACCCACCCTTATTTTCAGAGCATCGTATCTTACACACCACGAATTACTTTTTGATACCGCCATGCCAAGTTCTTCCTTTACATCAGCTTGGATAGCTGGAGACAAATACTTAACAAAAAAAACACTTAAGAAAGCAGGGATTCGTACTCCGGTTGGGAAAACTTTTCTGGTTTCAAATAATATATGTGAAACATTAAAAGCGTATGCAAACAAAATTGGCTACCCCATTGTGATTAAACCTACTCAACTTGGTCAAGGTACCGATGTCTACTCACAAATATATTCAGAACTTGAACTCCAAGAAGCGCTTAATCATTACCTAAGCTCAAATTTGCATCGATATGTTTTAATAGAAAAATATATCGTAGGTAACGAATACCGATTATTCATCACCAACCAAGGTTTTTTTGCGGTCGTTAATAGAATCCCGGCCAACATCACTGGGGATGGTTCTCATACTATTGACGAATTGATTGCGATTGAGAACGATCATCGAATGCATCCAAGAAGCACTTGTTTATGCACTATCAAAGTTGACACCAGAGTAAATCAATTTCTAAAGAAACAAAATCTGAATTTGCAATCGATTCCAAATAGAAATACAACGATCCAACTCCGTCTGAATTCTAACGTGAGTTTGGGTGGCGATTGCATCGATGTTACTGATAAAGTTCATAATTCATTTAAAACGCTCGCAAAAAAAATACTTGAAGCATTCGGAGATATTTCAGTCTTGGGTATCGATATAATTTGCGCTGATATTAGTCAACCATTAAAAAAACAGGCATATTCTATCTGCGAAGTTAACCCACTACCTGGTTTATCTTTACACACTCTACCATCCCAAGGTAATTTCCAAGATACGCCAGCAGCCTTCGCCAGTATTTTATTTCCAGAATTACCAGCAAAATGAAAACAGAGATTAAGAATTTACCGCTACCCACTGCTCACAAAATGCTTGTTTCTGAGTTAGTCAATCGAGGAGGAAGTATCGAGCTACTCCCCGATACAGAGGTTGTCATACTTACATACAAAGATAAAAAACACTTTTTTATCGATTCCTGGTTGCCACTCATACCTTACAACATTGGCTTGATATTAACCAATCCAGACTATTCATTATCCGTTCTTAAAAAGCAATCAATTCAAACAACATCATTGACTGGAAATAAAAAAATCTATTATGACAAAAACGACTGGTTGCAGATTGCTGATTGTAACTCATCGAATCTAATTTGGAAGAATGCTCCTCATCAAGACTTTCAACAATTGCGCTCGCTGGCAAAAAAGGTACTCTTGTCATTTTACCCCTCACCCCTGATTACTTTCGAAGTATTAACTGACGAGCTTGATATTAGTACCACTACTTTACCTGCAGTGAGCTCAGTAAGCTGGCAAATAGATCCATTTATTCCTGGCTTCGCCTTAAAAAATGATAGTTCTCTGCCGCTAGTTAAAGTAGTTGCAAATTTGTTTGATGTCATAACGTATAATTGATGCATAGTATGAACAGCAATGATTCTGAGAGAATGAGACTGGAGACTGATCAAGCCAGAGTTGAAAGAATTCAACGTGAAGCTGAGGATGTTAAATGGACAATAGTTGGTCAAAATGTTCCAACAATTTGGCATGACGGAACAGACCCGTCAATCCAAGGTTGGTTTTGGGACTTTAACCCAGAGTTGGGTCCGCTGGGAAAAGTTTACGCAGAAAAAAAAGATCTCGAGGGACCCGATGGGTATGCTCAAGCGATTGCCGGTCACGAATACTCGCATGTAATGATTGATAAACCAGGATTATTTACTCAGGATGACATCACAACCAAAGGAAAACTGATTGGTTATAACTGGTTTGCCGATAATGCAGTTGAAAATTATTTAATGGGTTCTCATCGTAGAGGACGTGCTTGGATCAGAACCAAAGCAGAGTATGACATTAGGCCTGGAGGAAAGCTCGATCATAAGCAAGAGGCATTAATTGAACAAAAACTGGGCTACATACCAAAGCACATGCTGCTTGGAGGTATGGTGCGACAATATTTTTACAAAAAAGAGGTAACAGGAGAACTCAATGAAAATCAGTCCATTGGTCCACAGTCACAAATCGACCAAAGCAAACTTACTGCATTTATGGAGGATGAATCATACCCGCTAGAGGTTAGGCAAGTTTTTAAGGAGTTGTTTGATGATGGTGCAATTGAAGCTATGTATCACACCATTCCCTCACCCTTTGTTAAAGAAGAGGCAGTTGAAAGGGTAGCCCAAGATCGAATTACTATCTATCGAGACCGGGTCTGGCCGAAATACAAAACACTGGTTGAAAATTCATATTCGGACCAAGCCCTCATTGACTTCATTAAAAAATTGATTGAGGGTAAGGATAACGGAGAAGGTGTGAAGGGTCAGTCTAGTGGTCAGGTAATTATAATCAACTTTGACTCACTACCTGAAGATGTGCAACAAGAAATAATCGATGCATTTTCAAGCAATCAAGACGAAAGTTCGCAACCAGGTGAAAATAAGCCACAAACTGAATCACCGCTCGATAAACTTTCGCCAAGTGCCAAACAAGCAGTACAAGAAGCTTTCGATACAATAACTGAAGAAGAAGAAAAGCAACTAACTCAAAAGGCTACAGATGAAATAGGTGGGGTTGAGGACGAATTAAACCGTCAAATGCAACCTCAAACTAATAAACCAGGGAGTACTGTCGAGTCGAAGATTGCCCAAGGTAGGCCAGGTGATTCAGACCAGAACCAGGCTGGGGATGATGAGCAAGAAGATGGCGATGCTCAAGAGGGGGTAGAAGGCTCAAACCAAGCCACGACAACGCAGAATAACTCTAGGCCACCAGTTTCAAGCAAACCTAATGCTACTGGAAAACCAGAAAAAACCACAACCCCGACTCCGGAAGATTACAGTAAACTTCAGCAAGATATTCAGTTGTCGGTCGATGCTTTACGTCGGGAAATAGAAATTGGGGAGGGTAGTTATATTGAAAAACTCAGTCAAGATGAAATTCAATCTTTTGAAAAACAATTTGATGAATTTTGGGCAGCTAACCCACTAATGGCTGACTGGGCCGATCTGTTAGCTGAACGTTTGTGGCCAATCCTCAGACCAGATAAAAAACCCAAAAAAAGATACACTTCAAGACCAAACCGTGCTTCGCTGAGTGTGAAAAAATACTTTCGGGAACAGCTCGAGGGTGGACTACAATACTGGGAGACAACCGAAACATTTGAACGAACTAGTGTAGGAATTACATATCTGGTGGATTTGTCAGGTTCAACCTACGATGATGTAGATCAAGCTCAAACAAGTTATTCTGTTCCGGCATACCGTAATCCCGTTGAAATTCATCGAACAATCCTTGGCAAAGAACTCGAGCTTGTTTCCTCTGCTTTAAAAGCCCAGCTTGAATTGTGTGTACGATCAGAAGTTCATGGCTTTCCAGGTAAAACTCGTACTACAGAAATATATGTCCCAGCTGAATCAGTTGACGAAGTACTCGGAGATGATGATTTATCGACTGAAATAAAAGCAGGTATCTGGTCAATGGTTGAAGAAAGTGGTGGAAACACTCCAACTGAGGAAGCAATTCTTCAATCGTATCAGCGAATTCTTCTCAATGACGAGCAAAGCCCACAATTAAAACGTGATATAAATTTTTTGGTGGTTGTTACCGATGGACAACCAAATAGTGGACCATATAACACCAAGGCGGCCATTGAGGCAATATACCAAGATGCAACTCAAAGAGGCATCAAGATTGTAATTCTTTTTCTGGGAATTGGACCTGGAACGGAATTTGTCAATCATATCGTACCTAAACTCTCAGATGAACTGAGAGAGAAAATTGCTGAAATTCTGAGTGAAGAGCGCAATGAGGAAGTAGATCCTAATTCAATTGGTCTTTCATTTCAAACTGCCAATGAAACAACATTGGTCTACCCAATCATTCTTGATGAAATGATGAGAAATCCAAATAGTTTTCGGGAAGAAACAGAAAATATAGAATCTTAAGCTATACTATTAGTTGTTTTGCTATGAAATCAAACCGTTTAACTGAATTACGAAGTTATATTAAAAATGCCAGGCAACCATTACTGACCGAGCTGGAAATTTTTACCATTCTTGTTTCGCAAAGTGAAGCTTCTGAAATTCAAAACGAATTTATTGACGAGGCGTATAAACCAAATCTACTGAGCTTGGATCCAAGTTCTGCTTGGTTTGATCAAGTCCAACTAGACTTACAAACTAAGATGGTGGTATTACCAATAACTCAAACTGATTTCTCCGAACATTGGTCGAAAATACTATCGTGGAAAGATATGTACAATCGGAAACTCAAACACCAGGTAGGGAGCAATGATGCAAACAAGATCATCAACCACAAAGCTTTCATTTTATTGTTAGTGTCTGATACTGAAAATTTGCCAATTGAATATCTTAAAAAAGTCTCTAATAGTATATTTAATTTCGATATTACTTATTAAGGAACCATAAAAAATATGTCGCAGTCAATTGAAAAGGATGGAGTTAGCTTTTTTCCAGAGAGAATTAATCTTAATGATTACACAATCGAACCAGAATCAGCCGCACATCCAGAATATCCAATTCGATTCTATAGTCACAATACTGATGCAACACGACTAGTAAGTCTTGCTGGCATAATTTTCATTCCCATTCCAGAAGAAAGTTACTTTCCACATGAGTTAAGGCCATTTCTTACCCCATGGGATGAGGCTATTAAACAAGTGATGATCAATCAGGGGGTAATAGATCTACTCATCAAAGTTGGAAGAAGATACATCGAAAAACAGACCGTCATCATTACTGGACCTTCGGCAATAAGTAAGTCATTTGTGGGCGGGTGGATTATGTCTTGTTTAGTCGGTTTACCTTATTTAGGCATTACATTTGGTCCAAGTTCGGAAGCAGACGAGATGCTTGGTGGTCCTACGTTAAGACAAAAACGCCTAAAGGCAGGGACTGTTGAAAATTTCCTCGAAGATTCTGCATTAAAAGATCGATTACCACAGGACCCGGAACTAGCTCAACTTGTTAAAGATGTTAATAAAGTCTACACAGAAGATCCGGATTCTAGATTTTTGGATATATTTGCTTGGAAAATAGAACGGATCTCACGGATCATGGGTTGGGGTGATCCATACTTGGCTGGTGAGGTTGGTTGGCAAGATAGCCAACTACTTCAAGCGATTCAAGCTGGATTTTTTGTTTGCATTGATGAATTGAATCGGGCTTCGGGATCAGGCTTAAATTCACTCACTGATGTACTTGATCCAGCAAAAACAAGATTTTCAGTACCGGGTAGAGATGGACAAATCATAAGAAATAAACATTCTTTTATTGTGGCCACTCAAAATGCGACTGCTTACTCTGGAACAGAAGATTTAGCTCATCACTTAGAAAGTCGAACTAGCAGTATTATTATTGGTCCAAATGATCTTCAATTTTATATAGATTTGTATGCTTTTTTTGTGAAAGGCTCCAATCCAAAGTTTGTCATCAACGGTACAACCTATCAATGGAAACAAGATGTTCAAACTGATTTTCGAGGAGACTTAGAACTGCTACCTCCAACAATTTTAGATCAATTATTGGTTTCTCTTGCAAAACTACACATGACTTTAATTACTATGGTTGAGGAGGGAAAAATTGGCAAAAAAAAGCGCAAAGAAGGCGGTAATTTTGTGATTGATCAAAGAGACATTCGAGAATTACTTAAATCAATTAGTAAGCAAAAAAGAGGGTTTAGTGGAAATTCTGATTGGGAAAGTATAGTTAAAACTTCGTTATATCAAACCTATGTTGAGGGTATTTCTATTAGCGATCAGTCAGTGGTCCGTCAATTAATCGACGATATGCCAATTTGGAATGTACTAGGAAATACTCTAAACTATGACTGGGCTCAAGGTTCTTCAGTCTCTATTAAACAACGAGGTCAAGGGAAATGGAAACTGAGTAATCTAGAACTTCAGACTTTTGAGAATAAATTGGATATTGCAGAGGTTGAGCTAGAATTAGAACTAGATCTTACCAAGCAGCAAATTTTCAAAAAACCTTTATCGACATATACCTATGAATTAATCAATGGTCTGATAGAAACAGGTGAAATTGTACAACAGTCAATCTACAGCGAATCGGGTGAATATATTGCCAATAAAATTAAACTAGTATCCAATGGCTACTTTGGGACAAAGCTGATACATTTTCTTAGGGAGAAATTTTCCGTCCAAACTACTCACACAGATTCGAGACCTGCTCAAGAGGGGGAGACGGGAGAATCGCATCATAATACTGAATCTGAGACAGTAAATTCAAACATAGAAAAAGTACCAGCAGTAGTTCTCTCAGCCATAATTGGTGAAGATAGCTTGCTTGATTCAATTGAAGAATTGGAAGCTGCAGAGAAACAAAGAGGCGTAGCTAAGCACAACTCGCAGTTAATTTTTGACAAACAAACAGTAACTGAAGGGGAAATAGCGCAAATAAATGAATTTCTTGACAGACTAGAGACTGGGGTGCCACAAAGAAAGATGTTTCAGAATGAAGATCAAGAATTTTTAGAATTGGTGGCAAAAATTGTTCTAACAAGAAGAGTAGCATTAGAAAGCGGAGAAGAATTGGATACTTCGAATATTATTTCAACAATTCTGGCAGATAGAAATTTTGGTGAAGAGGTTGAAAAAAAAATCAAGTCTGCTGCTGATTTAATGAAAAGCACAGCGCAAAAAGAAATACTTAGGAGAGTTATCTCTCAACAAATTGAGTTTTTGCCTTTCGAAAGCTTTGAGTTAGAAAACGGACGAGAGGTACCTTTTAGTAAAGAAAAGCTGTTTGATGAAAAAGCTAAACGAGGAGGAATTGGTGATCTTGATTGGTTGCTTATAAATAACGAGCAAGGAGAACCAGAGTTAGTTATTTGTTCTCGGTATGGAATCAAATCTATTAACGGCTACGGAGATTCGGTTGAAGAACTGATAAAACTAGGCCGTTTTAGTTTTTCCGTTGAAAATACCTCAGGAAGAAGAAAACAATCTGACGATATTGTATTAGTTCTAGGGCAAGGTGGAGCTCCCCTTGAATCAATTTTTTCGCGTGTCAGAATTGTGAAACAATCAATCTCAATAGATCAGGAAATTGAACGATACAATCAAGCCGAAGCGAAAAAAGCTACCGCAGCTTATCAATCCGCTCAGCCGAGTGCAACTTCTTACCAACAGCCCACTCGTACTAGGTACACTTCTTCAGGTTAGCATTGTTGTAGTTGAGCTAGATGCCACTGGCTAATTTGCTCCAAAGAAGTCGTTCTTGAAAAGCTAGCATTTTTAATTAGTAGATTCTGACAAGCAGCATCGCAATCCTTAAGTCTAAGTACCTTAGGAAATTTTCTAAAGAACTCAAGATTAAGTTGCCAAACGTTAATTGAGAATTCTCGCTCTTTATTCGGATGGATTTTTGCTCGAGCAACAAGAGAAACATATGGTTGTGCATAAATAGCACGACCCAACCTTCCATCGAGTAAATTCACAACAAGCCCTCCTTGTTTACTGCCCAATAAAAAGTCTCGTGCGTCTACAACATCATACATCTCTGTGTTCTTTGGAAGTTGTAATTGTATATATTTATCAAGTAATGAAATAGAACGTTTAATTCTAATTCTTTTTGGTAACATTTTTGTTATTGAATTAATCGTAATTCTTGAAGCGATATCATCATCTACTAACGTATATGTGCCAGATGGGATGTTTTTGAATTGAGATGATAAGGCTGCGAAGCCAGTTCTGGCTATTAATTTTGTTGGAAATATTTGACCATCTGCAAATTCAAATTGTCTCGTAACATGCAAACGATAGTGACCATCAGTTAGTAAATCATTTGTGATTATGGTGCCTTCAATCATGAGTTTTTGAACATTTTTTTGTTGGACCTCTACATCAATTAGAATGCAACCCATCCCAACAATTTGTTGAATTAAATTCTGTAAAGATTTGATAAACTCTTGCTGCAACGACTCAACTCGTTGACATTCAGCATCACTTAACTTTTCAAGCCACGGTTGTATAGCCCAAGCTAAATCGTCTCTGACACAATAGACCTGCTGAGAAGTTGATTGGCTAGTTTTTGCTGGTAATACCATGTTCGAAAGCGTTTTTCGAATTTCCTGTGATGAAACATTGGCGGTTAGTGTGAAATTTGAGGAATAAATAATCTGTGCGGAAGAAGTAAGTTTCTTATCAGTCTGTGCAATCATTAACTGATTAGAAAATCCTGAGCGTTGGACACAAATTCCTGTCCCGTGTTTGATAAATGCTCGGCTAAATAACGCATGATCACTTCCATAAACGTACGCAACCTCTATTTTACCTACAAATGAAAGATATCGATTTATGTAGTTCGTTAATCTCTGTACTACATCAGTAAAATTTATCGCGGTTGGAACGTATTGGGACTCCCATGGATCAACCATTAACCAAGGATGATCTTGTAACTCTCTTTGTAATTGAAATACTCTTTGAGAACTTGAGCCAAACTGCTCCATATGTGCTTTCGTCAAAACGTAAGAGTCATGAGAGGGGGAAATATATCCACCCAACACCACAAAGCCTTTCTTTTCAGCTTCGGCTTTGGCAATTTCCAGCATTTCCAAATGACCTTCATGCAGAGGGGAAAAACCTCCCGTACTCAATAACACTAGATGCTTTCCAGAAGAAATGTTTGTTTTATGTTTTCTCCAGTTTAATTCAATTTTATGCAGTGGTGTCGTCAATAGATCGGTGTTGTGCAACTGAGTTACTGCATTAAATTCAAGCTCGTCGTCAAAAAAACCGGCTTCGATTATTTTTGGTAAACTTCCATAAACTTCATATGCTCCGGCATAATATGTATCCCTAAGAATCCTCCAGGTAATTCTCAGTTGTTGTTTATTTAGTTGTTTTTGATTAAGTAACTTTATGTAGTGTTGATCAATTTCCTTAGCTGGTGCATTTCCTCCTAAACCAAACCACTGGAATAAATCTCTTGGTAGCTTGGGAATTAGTTCAGCATTATCAATCGTAGTGCTGTATTTCATGGTCTGTACACCGTGCGATTCTTACTATTCCATCCACCCGGCATTGAGCTTGGCAAGATATCAAGGTGCACAGCCGGTGACTTGCTGAAATATTTGTGTTGATTGTATGAGTGGAGTTTTTCTAAACGATTGCCGAGTAGTTGAAATTGGGCGAATGTATCTTTTTTCCATTTATTCCTCAGATTTTCTTGGTCACTTTTTTTCATTCGTAAGTAGGATAAATACAATTCTACAAAATCAAAACTAGCCCCAAATACTTCTTCATCACTGCGACCATCAAACATATCTCCGCTGGGAATAGCTTGCAAAATTGACTGTGGGAGGTTGAGCAGTTTTCCCAATAAGTAGATCTCACTTTTATGAATATCCGCAATCAGTTGTAGATCGACTAAACCATCTGAGGCTTTACCAAAGTAGCCTAGATACCCTCCCTCATCAAAATTAGTTGTGCCAATAACTACTGCTGGCTTACCCTCTTTCGCTAGTAAACTAGTCGCAAAATATAATGCAGGTGTTCGTATATGCGAAACAAGTTGCCCCAGCGACCAACCATCTTCATTAACTTGTAAAGCATTTGTCGCTGTTTCGGCCAACCGCCGATGTGAGTCAGTTAGATCTATAATCGAAGGTGTGATTCCCAGTGAGATACACAACTCAATACCTCTGTTTACGGCCTCCTTCTGATTTGAAGCCGCTTTATTCGAGAAGACAGGTAGTAGCAAAGCTCGTATTTCTTGAATAGGTGAGGAGGGCAGTATCGAGGCCTGTTTGAGTATGGCAAGTGACACTGCTGAATCCACACCGCCACTTATCCCAATTACACAAGCTTTCAATCTACACTGCGCCATGTACTGTTTGAGAAGCTCAGATTTTCTTTGTAAATACTTTTGAGGATTAAAGTTCCGTTTGTTACGCAATTGACTTAACCAATCAGCCAATTCTCGATTTAAATTTGTTCCAGTATTTTCGTTTTGAACTTTCATTTTGAATAGTAATTAGAAATAAAATTACTCGCTCTTTTTTCAATCGGAATTGAACCATATATTTGATTTTCTTTCGCAATTTGTTCTTGATATGTTGAATAGCAGTCGCACCTAATAGAATCCAAGACAGCTAGATTTTTAGTCATGTTAAATTCTTCAATGATCTTAATAACTCTTTCCGTACATTTGGAGCAATTTTTTGCGGTAAGTGAAGTAGTTTGTCGATTTGAGTCTAACAATGAGGTTGCTATTCTAGCTGGATGATTTGTGTTATGTTGATATATCTGTTTGAGTATTTCTATTACCGACCAAAGCCAAGGTGGAGAATACAGTTTGCGTTGAAATAACAAATTAACAATAGTGGCTTCGTCTATTTTTGTTGGACATAAAATTGCCTCATTTATTCCTAATAATCCTAGGTATCTAACAGAAGTCACAGCGTCTTCAATTGCTTCACTTTCAGTTATAAAAGGGGGTTTTACCATCAAAAAAACTAACGATTTATAATTAAATGCACTGAGAAGTCTGGTTGCTTGTTCAAAATGTTGTTTTGTACAAATTGTGTTGATCGCCACTTCTCGAATCAGATCGTTGGAGCTTTGCAAACCAATAGCCACCATTAACTTACATTTACCCAATAATTTTTTTGCGATTTCCAACTCATTATTAGTAATAAATTGAGGTAATGATTCAACTATCAGGGTTTTTACCGAACTTTGAGAAACACTTTGGTAAATGT
>Ga0116142_10005164_pt1 | contig 11948 bp, 9 predicted proteins | sample AD_UKC033_MetaG_FD_89785 | JGI IMG/M metagenome (GOLD analysis project Ga0116142, IMG submission 89785) | Active sludge microbial communities of municipal wastewater-treating anaerobic digesters from USA - AD_UKC033_MetaG | ecosystem: Engineered > Bioreactor > Anaerobic > Digestate | place: USA... | reverse complement strand
GCGTGGCGGCAACCTATGAGCAACGAAGTGATGCCCACTTCGTTGGAAGTATCCGCTCTCGTCATTTTGTCATCCCCGCGTAGGCGGGGATCCAGGAGTTCTGCATGGTTATGGACTCCCGCCTGCGCGGGAGTGACGGGCTTTTTGACTTTTTACGACTCCATCAATTTTGAATTTTGAATCTTGAATCTCCATGTTATACTTCTTACTGCTGCGCGTGTCACTACGTAATAACCTGTCAGAAAAGGAATGGCTGCAGTGGGCTATACGGTGGAAGGCAACATTGTGGACGTGTCCAGCCAAGAAATTTTCCCGGGCCGGATTATGGTGGAAGAAGGTAGAATCGCACGCATCGAGCGTAACAATAGACGGTATGAGTGCTATATTGCCCCTGGCTTTGTAGATGCGCATATTCATATCGAAAGCTCGCTGCTTCCCCCTGCTGAGTTCGCCCGGATTGCCGCAGTGCATGGAACAGTTGCAGCGATTGCAGATCCTCATGAGATCGCCAATGTTCTCGGAATGGATGGGGTGAGATTCATGATTGATGATTCACGCGCCGCTGCGATACGGATCTGTTGGGGCGCTCCTTCCTGTGTGCCGGCCACCTCATTCGAAACGTCCGGGGCGCGGCTGGGGCCGGAAGAGGTTGAAGCCTTACTGAGAATGAATGAGGTGCGGCATCTGGCTGAGGTGATGAATGTGCCAGGTGTTTTGAATGGAGACTCCGAGGTGCTGGCAAAGCTGGAGAGCGCCCGCCGCTATTCAAAGCCTATCGACGGTCATGCTCCTGGGCTGTTCGGATCAGATCTGGAGCGATACCACCGAGCTGGTATTTCTACGGACCATGAGTGCGTTACTCTTGACGAAGCCCGTCAGAAGATAGCCCAGGGCATGAAGATTCTGATTCGTGAGGGTTCGGCGGCGCGGAATTTCGACGAACTTGCTCCTCTTGTCGAAGAGCACTGGGAACAGTGCATGTTCTGCAGCGATGACAAGCATCCTAATGATCTTGTGGATGGTCACATTAATCTCCTTGCCCGACGTGCTGTCGGTCGGGGCCTCAATCCTTTGAAGGTGTTTGCTGTCGCCTCGCTCAATCCTGTCATTCACTATGGGCTCGACCTGGGTATGCTTCGTCACGGAGATTGGGCGGACTTCGTGATTTTTGAGGATCTGCAGGAATTTAAGGTCATCCGGACCGTCATGCGAGGGACGGTGGTAGCTGAAGAGGGCCGGCCTTTGCAGGCTCGGAAGGAGTCAGTCGTGCTCAACAACTTCACTATCCGGAGTAAAGACTGCCGGGAGTTCGCTCTTGCCGTTCGCGGCTCGGAGATCAGGGTGCTGGGGGTAATCGACGGTCAGTTGATCACTACTCATGAGATCGCAGTGCCCACGGTGGTCGAGGGAAAGGCAGTGTCTGACCCTGGTCGGGACATTCTCAAGCTTGCAGTGGTGAATCGCTACCATGATGCACCTGCTGCAGTTGGGTTTGTCAGAAACATCGGATTGCAAAAGGGTGCTCTTGCTTCCAGCGTGGCTCACGACTCTCACAATATCATTGCCGTTGGGGTGACGGATGAGGATTTGTGCAAAGCAGTGAATACCGTCATCTCGCACAAAGGAGGCTTGTGCGTGGTTACGCCGGACACGGTCGCGGCATTACCGCTTCCGATCGGCGGTCTCATGAGTACCGAGGACTTTGCCTCAACGGCTCAGAAATATACTGAACTCGATAGCATGGCGAAGTCATTAGGATCAACCCTGTCCGCACCGTTTATGACCTTGTCCTTTCTGTCTCTACCGGTGATACCTTCCCTGAAGCTCACCGATCGGGGCTTGTTCGATGGTGAACGCTTTAACTTTGTTGACGTATTTACCTCATGAGGTGCTGTTTCGACCATATCGCTGTGTCCGAGCCCGTGCGGCAATCAAAAACCACATCGAATGCAGGTGTTCAGAAACGTATCCTCTGCAATTTTCTCGTGATGATCATGGTTTTTCTAGGGCTGCTGCCAGGCTGCCGTACATCTTCATCTCTGAAGCCGGAATACCTCTCTTTGCAGCTAGGAGCTAATCCTACTACGCTCGATCCGGCCCTCATCGTTGATGTTAGTGGAGCGACCATTGCTGCCAAGTTGTTCAACGGATTGGTGAGGTACGATCGCGACCTCAACCTTCAGCCTGATCTTGCTGAGCGATGGTCTGTTTCCAACGATGGCACAACGTATACCTTCGTTCTGAGACAAGGGGTACTGTTCACCAACGGCCGGGAGCTGACTGCTGCTGATGTAAAATACTCGTTTGAGCGAGTACTCGCTCCAGCCACCAGGTCTCCCCGAACATGGGTTCTCAATCGCATCCGAGGCGCGTCCGCATACTGTGCCGGTACCTCACGAGAGGTATCCGGCATCGATGTCCGTGACCGATATGCTGTTGCTATTACACTGGAAGAGCCATTCGGGCCGTTCTTGAGTCTGCTCAGTCTGACAACCGCCTATATTGTTCCCCGGGAAGCAGTGGAAGCATGGGGGCCTGATTTCTCTTTCCACGTTGTAGGCACCGGACCGTATCGGCTGCAGGAATGGCAGCATGGATCTCGTCTTCTTCTTGCGGCCAACGCTCAGTATTTTCAGGGCCCGCCACGGCTGCAGGGAATCATATATCGCATCATACCGGAAGAGCTCACTACGATGGTTGAATTCGAGACGGGAAACCTGGATATCATTCGTATACCGGGTGCGAGCTATCAGCGCTACCGTGATCATCCACACTGGACTGACCGGATGATCCAACAGAACGGCCTCAACACGTATTACCTCGGCTTTAACTGTCAAAAGCCGCCCTTAAACGATGCCCGGGTGCGCCAAGCTATCTGCTTTGCTGTAGACCGCGAGAAAATCCGCGCCACTGTGTTTGAGAGCCGCGGTATCGCTGCAGCCGGACCAATTCCACCGCTCTTGAGAAAGACTCTGCCTCCGCTTGTCGATCAATATCCCTACGACCCTGCCAAGGCCCGGAGCCTGCTCGCTGCAGCCGGATATCCGGACGGATTTCCACTGCGGATCACCATTGCATTTTTACCGGAAACGTTGGCAGTGGTGGAAGTAATCCAGCATTATCTTCAGGCCGTTGGAATCAGGTGTCAAATTCTCCAGCTGGAGTGGAGCTCATTCAAGGAAACAGTGGCTCGTGGAGAAACCGACGTGTTTTGGCTTTCCTGGTGGGCTGATTACCCAGATATAGAAAATTTTCTTTATCCGCTGTTTCATTCGTCGAACTATGGTGCGGGCGGGAATCGAACGTTCTACAGCAATGCCCGGGTGGATGATCTCATTGAGCAGGCGCAGCAAACACCCGATGAGCATCTTCGCCTGGCAGCGTATGCTGAAGCTGAACGGCTGATTATTGCTGATGCTCCCATGGTGTTCTTCTGGCATACTACTGATTATTTTCTCTGTCATGCACGCGTCCGTGGCTTTATTCCTCATCCGCTGGCAATTGGAGAAAAGGGACTGGAAGTTACTGTTCACCGCTAGCTGCGCGTTCACTGTTGACCGTTCGCCGTTGTCCGCTGACTGTTCGCGGCGAGGACGCCGCTCCCACCGGACAGTAAAAAGTAAGAAGTAAAAAGTGAGAAGTACAAAGACGAGGGTGAGTCGTGCCTATTCGTTCCTACTCCTAACTCCTTACTGTTCCAGTTCCGATTTTGAACCTTAGGATGGGCGTCCTCGCCGCGATTGTCTCACAGTCAACCTATGCGCTCCAAATCCTCTGCAAGTGCTGGGAGAAACGCTGATCGAGATGATCCCGGCTTTCCGGCGCCTCGCCGAATACGGCCGTCCAGACGTCGGGACTTTCCATGCAAAAATATATAAAGAGCTGAGGATCATGGTGGCGAAGCCAGGAAACAATTTTCCGATAGAGTTCGATGCGCAGCTGTTTAAAATAACGGAATTTCCCGTCAGGACCGGGGAAGAGTTCTCCCAAGAGGATCCGGCTTTCGGGGAATCGTTCTTGTACTGCTGACTTGAGAAAGGTGGGATACCGGAATCCACCTAGGCTTATCCAGCTTATCCGCCGAGTGTCGACACGGGAAAAAATGCGGTCTATGACAGAGCGATAACCTTGTTCCCATTCAGGATAGTGAAAAATCGGATCAAAATGGAAGCCGATGAGATACCCCTTTTCCTGGCAACGCTGCGCGGCTTTAAGCCGCTGCTTCAGGGTTGAGGCGCCGTGTTCTTCTTGCCGAATAATTTCTTCCGGATTGATTGACCAGGAAACTCCGATGTTGCCTTCTGGCTCGAGCTCCAGCAGGCGTTCCACGTCATGGTATTTGGTTTTGATTTCGAAAAAAGCCTTATTTCGATGCTTGAAGAAGTGAACGAGCTCCTGGCAAAATCCAGTATACGCTTCAAGCGCGAGACTATCAGATAATTCTCCGGTACCGAATCGGACGATATGGTGCGGATGAGATGCCAGATGCATGTCGATCTGCTCGTAGACATCCTTCAGATTGATGTGAATGGTGATATAGGAATTGGTGATGTAGCCTTGCAGAATACAGTAGCTGCAGTCGATCGGGCAATTAGTGATAAGGTTAATGACTCGATAGCGGCAGCACAGCTGGTGGGGTGTGGCCGGACATTCCTTGACCAGATTGCCGGGAGACGCAGTGAGAAACCAGATTCGTTTGCCGTAGCCGACAGGATCATTAATACTGCCGGAAGCTGGCGGAGGAGCTGCCTGGATGACAAAGGGTATGTGCTTCGTTTTTTCCAAGATTCCCTTGGTCACGGGGTGCCGGCTGACGTCCGGATGAATCACTATAAGCCGTGGTTTAAATGAAAGCATAGGATATTTGTTCTTTCCTAAAGGCGTGAGACTGAATGCGCCGGCGATGGCAGCCAGCGTGTCTGCAATCGTATTCCATTCCCGCACATTATTCAACGCGAGCGAGCGTAAAGAATAATTATTCCTGATCAAGCACAAAAAAATCGGCTGCAGGTTGACAAAAAGTTAGAGATGTTTAACTTTCTATTGGACGCGGCACGAAGGCAAATACTTAGATTGAAGAAAACGAAAAAGCTAAGAGTTTTCTACTAAGAGGAGTCGGAAAGAGCCTTCAAGAAGTGTCTGGTCCAAGGAAAGCAGGAACCTGTTAGATGGGTTTTGCTATCCAACTCAGTACGCTGCCGGTTTCGAAATGCCCGCGCTTTATAAAAGTAGCGGAGCTGCCCTTCGGGGATTGAACCGGCAGCTAACCCGACTCCTGTGAATGAAGGTACAGATGAGAAATTACATGTAAGGAGGTGCTAGTTATGACCATCACCTTATGGAGACCACAAAGTGTTTCAAGTCTGTTTTCACGCTCCATGAGCGATTTTATTGATGATTTTTTTGACACTGAAAGCATGATAAGCCGATACTCGGGTGATGTGGCTTTTTCTCCTTTGGCAGATTTCTTTGTCAAGGATAATATCATGAACATTCGAGTGGAATTGCCGGGTGTTGATCCTGAAGATGTTTCGGTTACGATGAAAGAAGGATGTCTGCGGATAAGTGGCGAACGTAAGAGGAGCAGTTCCGAAGAAGATAGTTCTTATCATATGGAAGAGATGTCGTACGGCTGCTTTTGCCGTTCCTTCTGTCTGCCTGAGGGAACCGATACTGAGAAGATTCATGCTAATTTCGACAAAGGTGTGCTTCATGTGAGTATTCCGCTTTCCGAATCGGTAAAGGAAAAAAAGATCCCTATTGAAGGTGTATCTTTACAAGAAAGCAAGAGAACGAAATCTTTGGAAGGCTCTGAAAAACAGCCGAAAGAGAAGAAAGGTTCTCACTCTGGGGAGAAATATGTAAAGGAAAGCACAACCGCCTGACGTGAAATTTCATGACGCGGGTAAAAAAATGGGGAAGGGAATCCCCTTCCCCTTAATGGTAAGTAGAAAAGGAGTACCAGGCCCGAGACGGATTGCCGGGTCCAAGACATAATCCCTCGGCAATTTGTTTTGTGCTGTTTAAACTGGGGGCATAAGAGGTATATTCTCAGTGATAGACCAGCGGAAATGCGCTACCTACCGGATACCGTGAGCCTGAGGGCTATCTGGTGTGAACTCGTGATGTATTTCCCGCTTCTGGGTGAACCCTGATGGGCTTTTCTCATAAGGTTTAGGGATGCCTTGCTGTGACAGAAGTTGCAGCAGGGCATTTTATTGTGTGGCTGCCGCGTTTTTTCCATCATGCAGTATTCTCCTATCGCGATCCTATTGATTTTTTTCCTTGACGAATGCGTAAGAAGAAGGCACAAAGGAAGACACAGGGAACTGAGGGAACGCATTGAGAAAGTGTCTATCTTCTGCTATCATTAAAAATCAAGGCCAAGTACTAATATAGCCAAGGCTATGCGATGAAAAAAATTGTGACCATTGCCGGTTCAGATTCCTCAGGTGGCGCCGGGATCCAGGCTGATCTAAAAGCGATAACATTGCTCGGTGCCTTCGGCATGAGCGTTGTTACTGCTTTGACTGCCCAGAATACGCAAGGTGTCTTTGATGTCCTTCCGGTACCAGCTGAGTTCGTTGCTGCTCAGTGGGATGCGGTTGCCTCGGACATCTCGGTCGACGCGGTGAAAACCGGAATGCTTTGGGACCGCGATATCATTACCATGGTTGCCGCGAAGCTCCGGAAGAGTTCAGTTCCAATCAAGGTTCTCGATCCGGTAATGGTAGCCAAATCCGGGTCGGTTCTCCTCAGGCAGGATGCAATAGCAGCTTATATTAAAGAGCTTCTTCCATTGGCAACCATTGTTACTCCTAATATTCCGGAGGCACGGATGCTGAGCGGCCGTACCATACGGACGCTCGAAGATGTGGAGAAGGCGGCTCAGGATATACACGGGCTCGGTGCTCATGCGGTAGTTGTCAAGGGCGGTCACCGACGAGGTGACGCGACAGATATCCTTTTTGATGGAAAAGACATTTATCACTTCCCTGCTCCTCGTATGAGCACGATTCATACTCACGGGACCGGATGCACCTTTGCTTCGGCCCTGGCGGTGGAAGTGACCCGCTCCGAATCGATTCCTGCAGCGGTTGAGAAAGCAAAAAAATTCATTACCCAAGCTATTTCATATTCTGTTCCTCTCGGCAAAGGCAGAGGGCCAACCAATCCGTATGCTGTTCTGGCTCGGGATGCAGAGATTTTCCGTGCGACCCAGTCGCTTCAGGCTGCTGTGCACCTGCTCTCGCAGAACCCCGTGGGTCCCCTTATCCCAGAGGTTCAGTCGAACCTGGGATTTGCCATTCCTTCAGGCCGCACCGCAGAAGATGTGGTTGCTTTCCCTGGTCGCATAGTCCGATTGCGCGATAGTATTACTACTGTCGCACCGGCAGAGCCGGGAGCTTCTCGGCATATTGCTCATATTATTCTCACCGTAATGACATTTAATGAGGAGTATCGATCTGCCATGAATATCAGGTACGAGAAGGATATCCTGCGACGCTGCCGCCGCCAGCCGTGGGTGGTGCGTGAATTCGATCGAAAGGATGAACCCAAGCAGATCAAGGCAGCGGAAGGTTCGAGCTTGGAATGGGGGGTGAGCTCGGTTTTAAAGCGGACGTCTCGTATTCCTGATGTTATTATTGATGGTGGTGATATCGGTAAAGAGCCGATGATCAGGGTACTCGGAAAAAACCCTGAGGAGGTTGTAAGAAAGGTGCTATGTCTTCTTTAACAATGATTCAGAGAATTAAGGCCGGAGAGACCGTTCCGGAAGTCCTCGAAGTGGCTGCCAATGAAGGTGTCTCTCCCGAACTGGTTGCTGAGGAAGTGGTCGCGGGCAGAATAACTATTTGCAAGAACAAGAATCGCGCACTCTGCCGCCCTCTCGGTATAGGAAAGCATCTGCGCACCAAGGTAAATGCAAATATCGGTACCTCAGAGACTCATCCCGATCCTGGCGTTGAACTTCAAAAACTGCGCGCAGCTCTCGATGCGGGAACCGACACGGTTATGGATCTTAGCACCGGAGGTCCTTTGAAGGAGATTCGACGTATGGTGCTGGAAACATCTCCGGTGCCGGTGGGCACGGTTCCGATTTATCAAACCGCTGTTGATACCGTCAAAGGCGGAGGCAAGGGTATCGTAGACATGAGTGCTGATGATATCTTTGCTACCATCAGGCAGCAGGCTGAAGAGGGGGTAGACTTCGTCACTGTACACTGCGGTATTACCCAGGCCGCTCTGGAGCGTATCAAGCGTCAGGGAAGAATGCTGGATGTTGTGAGCAGAGGCGGTTCTTTTCTGGCCACGTGGATGACCTGTCATCAGCAAGAGAATCCTCTCTACGAACAGTATGATCGATTACTGGCTATTGCGGCTGAGCACGATCTCGTTCTCAGTCTTGGCGATGGCTTGCGGCCGGGCTGTATTGCCGATGCTACGGACCGCGGCCAGATCCATGAACTTCTGATGCTCGGAGAACTTACTCAGCGCGCTCACGCAGCCGGCGTCCAGGTGATGATCGAAGGCCCTGGCCACGTACCGATTCATCAGATTACTACTAACGTTAGGCTGGAGAAAAGTTTGTGCCAGGAGGCGCCGTTTTATGTTCTCGGTCCGCTGGTTACCGATATTGCTCCCGGCTATGACCATGTTACTTCCGCCATCGGCGGTGCTCTGGCGGCTTCCGCCGGAGCGGACTTCTTGTGCTATGTGACTCCTGCGGAACACCTGCGGCTGCCCACGATCGAAGATGTGCGCGTTGGCGTTGTTGTTACCAGGATAGCTGCTCACGCTGCCGACCTTGCCAAAGGTATTTCTGGTGCCAGTCAGAGAGACAACCAGATGGCACGGTGTCGCCGTGATCTCGACTGGGAAGGACAGATGGCGGTTGCTATCGATCCAGCTACTGCCCGCACCTTGTGGGAAGGGAATGCTTCGGAGGACGGTACCACCTGCAGCATGTGCGGTGACTTTTGTGCAATTAAGGTAATTCGTTCTCAGGGAAAATCCTCCCCTGCGAAATGACATCATTGCAAGCAGTGTTCGACCTGCAGGGTGTGACGTTATTTCTTCTCCTGTCTTACCTCTTGACATCGTTTTGACCCGCATTATCATTCTTACCAGCAAGCGCTTGAGCATGGTATTTTCTCTCGTGTCGGTACGGTAAGATCTTACCGAGCAAGTCACCAGTGAGCAGAGAACGTATGCGTGTTGCGAGTTTCTTGACTGCCTTTCTCATTACTGCTGATGACTTCTTTCTCTCCATACCGGCAGTACCGGCTCTCATCTGGATTCGTTGAAAGCGCGAGCTGTTTATCGTGATCGTTGTTATGTGGGGAACCGGGCCGCCTGCACCCACGCATGGGGCTCTACAGCGTTTCGACGTTGTGCGTGTTTCTGTGTTTGACCATGTGGAATGCAGGGCATGGAACATGTGATTGTGTTAACCGCAGGTAAATAGGAGGACTAAGCAATGATACTACGACCGTTTTTCAGCAGCACGGCACGATCCTGGCAAAGTCCGTTCGCAGAACTTGATCGAATGCGCCGTGATCTTTCACGACTTCTCGAAGAATATCCTTCCGAAGCGGAACTTCCCTCTGGGGTCTTCCCCCTTACCAATATTACTGAGGACAAGGACTGCTTCTATCTGCACGCTGAGCTTCCCGGCGTGAGAAAGGAAGATATTGAAATCTCCATTACCGGAAACAGCCTCTCACTTTCCGGCGAGCGTAAGATTTCTCCTGAAGATGAAAAAGCAAAATACTTGCGTCGGGAACGGGAATCCGGGAAGTTTCGTCGGATGATCAAGCTGCCTTCGATGATCGAGGTCGAGAAGGTGGAAGCACGGACCGAAAACGGTGTTCTGACTATCATTCTGCCTAAGGCTGAGGCGGCCAAACCGAAACAGATTGCCATCAAGGCTGCCTAACGGATGATACTTACCCTGTTCAAGAAGGAGGGATACCGATGGCTGAGAACGTTGCACAGGACATTCAGGTAAAACAGAAACAGGAAGTCTCGCCCACGGCTGAGCATGCGCAGACGTCAGTGATATATACTCCGCTTGTTGATATTTTTGAGAATGACAAAGAGCTTACCGTCCTGGCGGACATGCCGGGAGTGAAACCAGAAGACCTCAAGATCGATCTGCGTGATGATGTTCTGACGTTGGTTGGTGATGAGGCCCATTCTGAGAAGGAAGATGAACGTTACCTGGTGCGGGAATATGGGTCAGGCCGCTACTATCGGCAGTTTACCCTTTCCGACAAAATCGACCAGGGAAAAATCGAAGCGTCTCTTTCTGACGGAGTGCTTCGGTTGACGTTGCCCAAGGCAGAAGCTGCGAAGCCGCGTCAGATTACTGTCAAGGCGGGCTAATAAACGAAAAGGAGAGAAGGACAACGTTCCTTCTCTCCTTTTCGTTACATATAAAATGGGGTACATGGAGAATTGGTTGAATGGTGGAGTGGTATATTGGTTACTATCTCGAGATAGTGCCGGCGCCATTTATCCAAGTGACATTTAACCAATATACCCATTGACCATTCAGCCAATCATCCCGCCACACTGACCCGGGCCGGACGGAGCAGTTTGTGCCGGAACAGATATCCGGGGAGTATCTCTCGAATTACCATATTATGGTCGCGGCCGGATGCCGGCTCTACGGCCACTGCTTCATGGTAGAGAGGATCGAACTTTTTCCCTGTCACATCCATACGCTCTAGCTGATATTCTCGCAGCAGGTCTTCAAAACGTTTTTGAATAAGGCAGAGTCCCTGCACCAGATCATCGTTAGGCCCTCCCGGTTCCAGAGTTTTACAAAAATGAAGGGCCCGTTCGAAATCATCATAGATGGAAAGAAACCTGGTCAGGAAGGCACCAAGTTCCTGTTCTGCTTGCTGGGAAGCTTCGCGGTCACAACGCTTTTTGAGATTCTCATAATCTGCTTTTAACCGGATGTAAGCAATATCATCCAGCGAGGACACAGACGTATCCTGAGCGTGAGAGGTGTCTCGCAAGCAGTCTGCATCCGGCAGCTCCTCGTGCTCCATCTCTCGATCATGTTCATCTCGTGCAGTGCCACGGATTGGAATTTTCACAGTCTGCTCCTTTACAGATCAAAAGAGCCGAGGCACTCAGTACGGTGAATGCCTCGGTCCGGTGTTCTCTTTTGCGGTTAGAAGTCTTACATAGCACTATTTCCGGCTCAAGCTGCATGCTTACGGGCTCTTTGGAAGACCAGTTCGCGGCTGATCTGATCGACATCGACGATGATACTATCACCTTCAGTGAACGTGCCTTCGAGTATTCTGAGCGCCAGCGGATCCTGAATGTACTTCTGGATGGCACGCTTTAGCGGTCGCGCACCGTAATTCGGATCGTAGCCGAGTTCACAGAGCAGGTCTTTGGCAGCATCGGTGAGCGTGATGTCCATCTTGCGCTCTGCCAGCCGGGCTTTCAGATGGCGGATCTGAATTTCGACGATGCGTTTAATATCATCTCTGGTCAGGTTGTTAAAAATGATGATCTCATCGATCCGGTTGAGAAATTCGGGCTTAAAGCCCGTCCGGACCACGTCCATTACCCTCCGTTTCATCTCTTCAGGGTTTTTGCCTCCGAGATCCTGGATCCATTGACTTCCCAGGTTGGAGGTCATCATGATAATAGTGTTTTTGAAATCAACCGTGCGTCCGTGACCGTCGGTCAGCCGGCCATCGTCAAGTATCTGAAGAAGGATATTAAAAACATCCGGATGAGCTTTCTCGATCTCATCAAACAGGATAACTGAATAGGGCCGTCTCCTGACCGCTTCGGTAAGATAGCCTCCTTCATCATAACCCACGTAGCCGGGAGGAGCGCCAATAAGACGCGACACCGAATGTTTTTCCATGAACTCAGACATGTCGATTCGTACCATGGCTTGCTCATCGTCGAAG
>Ga0116142_10005149_pt1 | contig 11978 bp, 11 predicted proteins | sample AD_UKC033_MetaG_FD_89785 | JGI IMG/M metagenome (GOLD analysis project Ga0116142, IMG submission 89785) | Active sludge microbial communities of municipal wastewater-treating anaerobic digesters from USA - AD_UKC033_MetaG | ecosystem: Engineered > Bioreactor > Anaerobic > Digestate | place: USA... | reverse complement strand
CTGTATATAACCGCGCGAAACGAACAGACCGCGCAAAAAAGCGATATGGCAATGATTCGAACTGCCTGAGTCAGAATATACACGAACCCGGTCAACAAATTTTTCTCGCAACGGCAGTTGATCGAGGCCATAAAAACAAATCCTGGCACCTTTTACACAAATTTTTTGCGACTCAGGCAAGATCTGCTGACAGTAAGCAACCAGCCGACTCTGCAGTCGCCGCCGGCTTCTAACGAAGGGGGAGTGTCTCGGTCCCTGCAGCAATCCGGTTATGAATGACCGGTGACAGCACTGCATGGGGCTTTGCCGCATCAGATTGAGCAGATCGCGCTTTATTTTAACCGCATAGTCGATCGTCTTCATAAAAATTCTTAGTCGTCAAAAAAGCCGTCTTCTTCATCGTCGGCATTGCAGTCTATGGACTGCTCGCGCACGGGCTTTTCATTGATCAGACCGATGAGAATGGCAGCAAGCAGATTGGGGTTATGGCGCAGCATGTCTGATTCGAGCAGCAGATCAGCAGCGACAACTCTGATACCCATGTCTTCGATTTTTTTTACGGTGGGAGGTACCCAGAACTGGCCACGGTTCTCGTATCTGGCCATCAGCGGCTTGGCTGAGCGGCGTGAATTGACGACTACAATATCTATGTGCTTCAGGCTGGTCTTGTCGAGAATGGCACGAACATGATCGGCAGCGTTGAACGAATCAGTTTCGCCCGGCTGGGTCATTACATTGCAGATATAGACCACTCTGGCACCGCTTTTGTTTATGCGCTCAGCAACTCCGGGCACAAGAAGATTCGGAATAACACTTGTAAAAAGACTACCGGGGCCGAGAACGATAATATTGGCATCATCGATGGCACTCAGAGCCTCCTGGTTGGCGAGGGGCGCTTCAGGGTTCAGCCCCATTCTGACGATACGGCGACGGGCTTCACTTATCGCTGTTTCGCCGGTAATTTCACTGCCATCCTCGAATTGCGCGACCAGCTGCACATTCTCGTTGGTGACAGGGATGACATGCCCCTTGATGGCAAGAATACTGCTTGCTTCACGCACCGCACTGCTGAAGTCACCAATTACACCAGTCATAGCGGCAATAAAAAGATTTCCGAAGCTGTGACCTTCAATTTCACCGCCTTCACCGAAACGATATTGAAAAAGACGTGAAAGGAGGCTTTCTGAACGAGACAAAGCTACCAGACAGTTTCTGATGTCACCCGGCGGCAGAATCTGCAGCTCTTTTCGCAGTCGCCCGGAGGAGCCGCCATCATCAGTAACGGTTACTATGGCAGTGAGATTCAGAGGCAGCTCTTTCAAGCCCTTCAACAAAGAACTCAACCCTGTGCCGCCACCAAGGGCCACCAACGAAAGCTGCTTTTCATGAGCCGGATTTTTTTGAAAAACAAATTCACGCAACCGTGTAGACAAACCATGATCTCGACTGTCGAGAAGCCTGAATGCCGTTCTGAAGCCTCTGTACAGCCAAAAAAGACTGATCATGAAAGCCGACAGCGCCGAAAACGCCAGCGCCAGCGGATGAAAGCTTCTTACTGTTTCTATGCTTGCCGGAGCGAGCACAATGGTCGACAGTGACGCAAAGACAAAGCCGAAGCACATCATGAGCAGACCGAGTATCAAAAAGGCTACCCAGCGCCGCGCCCTTACTTCATGGCTTATTTTGCGCCGCAAAGAGAGCAGCATCAGAACTCACCGCTCATCTTGGCCCGCAACTGTTTTGAGAACTTTTCGGCACTGAGTATACCCATGCGCCGCAGATAAAAATTCATGGCCGCAGTTTCGATTACCACTGCCAGATTGCGGCCTTCACGCACCGGAATGGTGGTAGATGGCACCTCAACCTTGAGAAATCGCACCGTTCGCTGAAATATCCCCAGTCGGTCGTATTCTTTGTGGTCATCCCACTTTTCCAGATTTATAACCATGTCAACCGGCTTCTCGTCAGCAGTGGCTGCAATTCCAAACAGCGATCTGATGTCAATAATGCCAAGCCCTCTGATTTCCATGTGGTGACGAATCATTTCGTCAGGAGAACCAACCACCTTGGTATCACTGATTTTCATCAACTGCACCGCATCATCTGCAACCAGACGATGCCCACGCTTGATCAGTTCAAGCGCACACTCACTTTTGCCTATTCCAGACGGACCCATTATCAAAATGCCAACGCCGTAGACCTCGACAAAGACCCCATGAACACTTTTTCTTGGGGCAAAACGATTGTGCAGATAACGGGAAAGTTGATAAATGAATTCGCCCGTGCGTGCAGAAGTGCGCAACAACGGGATTTTTTTCTGGTTGCATAGTTCGAGAAGCTCATCGAGAACGAGCAAATCATCGGTGATGATAATGCAGGGAATATTGAAAAACAAAAGCTGTCTCAGCCTGACTTTGCGGGTCTCGGCGCTTTGCTCGCCAAGATAGGCCAGTTCGGTGCGACCAAGAACTATGATGCGCTCGTAGCCAAAGTGTTCAAAAAATCCAGCCAGCTCGAGACCGGGGCGGTGCACTTCAGAAGAAATTACCTTGCGATCCAACCCTTCTTTGCCGGCAACGACCAGAAGTCCCTGGTCCTGTACAATTTCTCTGACCAGAATCAGAGCCATACTCTATGAACCTTTCGAGGCTGAATTATTTTTTTGTCAGAATAGCGCATAAATCTGATGTTTTCAATCCTGTGCAGATACCGCCGTTGAAGATTCATGCAACCGGGCAATTCGCGACTGAGAAGTGGCGGCTATGACCAGTCCGGCAAGAATAAAAAACAGAGACAGCAGCTGGCTTGAAGACATGCCCCAGTAGATGAACGGGTTCAATCTGATGAATTCTACCAGAAAACGAGATATGCCAAACCAGACGAGAAAAAAAGCAAAACGACGGCCACTGCCGATTCGCCAGTTTACCAGCAACAGAATCAGCAACAGAACAAGGGTTGAAGCAGACTCGTATAAAGGCGTCGGATGCACATGAATATCTACCGGAATTGGTTTGTCGGGAAAAAGTCTGGCAAATGTCGCAGCCAGAGACGGGTTTTCGGTGCTCAGAGTTGGGACCAGCCCCTTTGGGAAACTCATCGCCCACGGCAACTCGCAGGGCAGGCCATAACAACCATCGCCGGCAACGATACAGCCAAGACGCCCGATCATATAACCCATGGCCATACCCGGAACGTAAATATCGGCAATTTTGAAAAAAGGCTCACCGGCAACGCGCACTCTGATGATACAAAGCACCAGAGCCAGAATATAGCCGCCCAGCACCGAAAAACCTGTGGTAGAAAAAATCATCGACAATGGCGCCGCAAGAAATTCTTTAAAATTCTCAAAAATAAAAAGCAGTCTTGAGCCGATCATTCCGCCAAAAATGGCAAAAAAATGCAGGTCCCAGGCGAGTTCGACGTCGCAGTTGTTTTTGCGAAACTGCCAGTTTATCAGCAAAAAGGCGCTGATAAAGGCTATCGCAAGAGTAACACCATATGAGCCAATGCGAAGCGGGCCGTATTCAAATAATATAGGATGCATGCACACACATTACCACATGAGCAAAAATTATTCAGCAAAACAACCCCGCAATAATTTTCTGCAGAAAAAACCATTTTTCCCCTTCGGGGGTATATCACCGCGATACCGAGATTTCGTATCTTTATCTTCTCGCAGAATCAAAGCCTGTACATAATTTTAAAATGACAAAAACTTTTTGCAGTATTTTGTGGTAGTAATATTAACTGGTTCAGTCAAATTTTGGAGGTCATAATTATGAGCAGATTCACACGGAAGCTGATCGCCATGATGGTTGTGTTCGCTTTTGTCATGCAATTGTTTACGCCTGCAATAGTTGCTGCCCAGGAAGCCAAAAACCAGAAGGCGCAGATCGAACAGGCCGTTGCCGATTTTCAGAAGACTTATGACGAAATAATGAGCATCAAGCCCATCGAGCTGGGCAAAATCTCAGAATGGACGCTGAATCGCATTAACGACATCCAGAACGCCTGGGCCAATCGACCTTCATGGCTTGGTGGCGATACAAAAAGCGAAGCAGAAGCAAAGGCCCTCAAAGAAAAACAGGAACTGGAACGCTATGTTCCCAAAATAGAAAAAGCCAACAAAGATATACAAAAGATCCAGGAAGACGCAAAAAAAACAATGGATCTGCTGAAAAGCGGTTCCTTTGAAGCCGCCGCCAAGACTGACCCCTCCAAAGTTTATGGCAGCATGGACGAAAACGCCTCTGCCCTGGGCATCTACCAGAAAGCCCTGAAAGACGCAGGTCAGACCCTGCTCGACGCAGCCGGCGCCCTTTCGACAGCCGCCACGATTCTTGGCAGCGTTTCGCTGCTCTGCACAGTCATCTCAGCAGGCTTTCCGCCCGCAGCCGCAATTGCCGCCCCAATCGCTGCAATCACCGGTAAAGCAGCCACGGCAACTGGTATTGCAGCTGCAATTCTCAAGGCATCGGGCAATACTCTGATAACTGCAGCCGACAAAGCCATCACTGACGACAAACAATTTCTTACTGTAGCCGGCAAAGAGGTTACCAAAGCTGCTGCTCAGGAAGCCATCAATCGTGTGGTTTCCAAGGGAGTGGGCAACGTTGCCGGTGATATAGCCGATCAACTGGTCGGCAGTGCCGATGATTTCGTTTATAACAGCGCCGGGAACTTTGTCTCAAACGCAGCCAATAACAAGGCGGCAAAAGCTCTTGTCGGCAAAGTAATCGGCGAAGCGGTCAAGCCCGGCAAAGGAGTGGTAGTAGATACAACCCAGAGCGTGATTGATAAAGCTCCACTGCCAGAAGCAAAGTCTGAACCCGGCCTCGACTGGTAATAAAACGTCTGATAAATTGGCCCCGATGCTCTTGCCGCTCCCTTGGCCGGCAATAGCCGGGGCTGATTTTTTCTCTGCAGACTGCAAAAGATCCGGCATAAATGACATCTGCCCACACTTAATGTTATCTTGAAAATACCAATGAACCCGAAAAGATCGAGCCAAAACCGTCATAGAAAACATAACCGGCAAACCGCCTCAGGTCGCCGTGGCTTTGTGCTTTTTGTCGTCTGCACATTCGCTCTGGTGATGATGGTCATGATCATCGGTCTCAGCAACCATAAAAGCGGTGCCGTTCTGCAACTGAACCGCACCATCGACCAGGAACGCGTGGTTCTGCTCGCTCAAGCCGGCATTAATGAAATGCTGGCTTTTATAAAAGCTGATGTAAACAATCGCAATGGCAGTATCGGGGGGCGCATTCATAATTTCTGGCAGACAAAACCGGGGGCCGGTACCAAAATCGTCTATAAAGCTGACTTTGCACCGACACAGCTGCAGGCCGCCAATAAACTCATCGACGAGTATCTTGGCAAAAACGGCGAAATTTCCGGCCAGGCCAGCATAGTCATTACAGAACGCGTTGGCAGCGCCCGCCCTTCTTATATCGGGCACTTAGAGCTGATCGCCAAAGCACGTTCAAAAGATCTGCCCTCTGAAATTCGGGTTAAAGAACGCCGCGACATCAAAATAGTCGATCTGGCCGACCCGTTCATTGATAAATATGCTCTTTTTGTTAAAAGCTACTGCCGCTCTCTGAATGACCCCGGCAAGCGCGTCATCATTCAGGGTGTAACCCCCGACGACCCCGCAAAATATTCCTTCGCTTATTTTGGCAACCGGTCTTACCCATCCTGCCCAGAGTTCCCTCAGGGGGCTAAAAGCGCCCAAACCCCGCCAATCTTTTTCGACCTAGACTTTAGAGATGATCGGCGCCTGCTTGGGGGCTTCTATCAGCCCGGCAACTTTCAAACAATCGATAGCAAGTATTCGGCTGCCAGCAATGGCAACCTTTTCTTCGTCATCCCCCCCTTTCCGTTCGCCGGCATTTCGAGCAATTTTTCCCTTGCGGGTGACTTTCATAAAACCCCCGAACTGGTTACAATCTACAAGGCAATCGTAAACACAAGTTCACAATATGCCAGTACCGAGGGTTCCATGGGCTATCTTATCGCCAAAGACTATCAAAAAGCCGGCGGCAACCCAGCCAATTCAGAGGTTTTTCGTTCTCTGGTCTCGACTCTGATGGCCAACTGGAAATATCAGTATGGCTACTCTGACTATACAAGCGTCATGGGGCAAGGCGGCAAATCCTTTACCGATGAACACCCTTTTTCGGGCATCAACGAATATTTCAAACAGATTAAAGCAAGCAATCCTGAGCGCTTCTACGGAGGCAAAATGCCGATTCTCTTCGGCGAAGGCCGCGACATCCCGGTTTATGTCGAAGGCCCCGTACACCTGCGCTTTTTCAAAATTGCCTTCGTAGACCAGATAACCGTAAAATTCAATCTGCACGGCGGTTTCTCACTTGACGTGCCGTTTCCGCCGATACCAATGCATTTTGAAAACCCCGCCGAAACCTTTGCGGGAAAAAAGCTTTCGACGCCTGTCGATAAGCGAACCGACAGCCTGATGTCGATGCCGGTCGAGCATTTTTCGATCAACAACTTCTTCTTCGGGGCCGGCTCGACCTCGGCAACTTCACCAACCGCCGTTAAGGGAGGTATCGAAGGTCATGACGTCTTTCCGGCTTTCGACGAGTCGCTTCGCAGTGTCGCCCATTTCTACCAGACCAGCGAACAATTTATCAGCGACCGCGTCAAATCTATAGACGGGCGAAAAGTTCTTGATCTCGACGGCATTTCTCTGATCATCAATGAGGCAAACAAGCCATTGAACCTGTCGGGTCTTGATAAATACCGGGGCAAGGGGCGCATCATACTGCTTGGAGGCCCTTGCCACATTGGCAATCTCTCGCCCCTCGATGCAAAGTCTGACCGTCTCAGTATCTACCTCATGGGAGGCAGATTCCACCTCAAGTGTAATGGTGCCACCGCCAGTGTTTATGCTTCTCTGGCCGCTACTACCTGCTTCAGCGACAACTCATCCGTCTCCCCATCGTCTGAAGGTGGCATCGACTTCGAGGGTAAAAGCCTAAATCTGTATGGCAACCTTGTTGTCGACAACTTGTTCGAGTTGCGCACCCTTCCGGCAAACGGGCATCTTAAGATCACCCACGACCCGGGGCTTTACTTCCCTGATTACCCTGTTCGCGTCAGTATAGGGCAGACCCGGTCACTTCTGGCGGTAGATTACCATGCTGAATAATAAAAACGTCAGAAAACTGTTTTTCAGGGTTACAGCCATTTCGTTTTTCGTCACCCTGCTGCTTGCCGCACCATACATCTCGCGCAAAGCCCCTGAACTGATGAGATCTCTCGCCGACAACAAGCCTTCGCCCGATTCTGAAAGCGTCAGCCGGCACGCGCCGCCCAGAACCGATTCTGGCTTCGACCTCGAACAGCTCATGGCAACCAGAAAAGCCTCAGGAAAACAGGTCAAACCTTCTTTCGACAGTCTTCCCTCTGAATTTTTCTCTTTGAATCAGCCTTTTTCGCTCGATTTTCACAAGTTGCCACTTGAATATCTCGCACCCCAGGCCCCCGAAATCACACGCAATTCGCTGGCTCTGATCAAGCAGCTTAAAGAAGCGGAAGCAAAAGCCTTCAAAGAACAGCAGAACATTGCTGCCGGCGCAGCCAACACTCCAAGCCTGCGGCCTGAAGCGCCAAACCCTGGAGAACGACGATGAAAAAATTCAGTAAAAAGGCATTCTCGTTCGTAGAAATAATTGTCGCTCTTACCATCAGCATCGTCTTTTTTGCCGGCCTCATTTACTTTGCCTCAACAACGCGGGTTCAAACCAGTAAAGCAGTGAATTATCTTCGCGCCCTGCAGATTGCCCAGGAAACCATAGAACTGATTCAGTCGATGCCTTCGTCTGAGATCTCACCAGCCAAACTTCAAGTTTTTGAAGGTTCTTTGCTCGACCCCGCCACCGGGAAATCAGTGAAAATACCAATGCATGGCAGTTCAGCATGGCAACCCAGCGTTAAAGCTTACCCTGAACAGTATGACAACGCTTATTTCTATCGAAAAATCAAAATAGAGCCGGCCGGGTCACGTTTTTTAAGAAAAGTTTCAGTAACCGTTTACTGGAATGAGGCAAAAAAACCCGATAAGATAGATTCGATAGGGGCAGAACCAGACAGAATGCGCAAATTATCGCTGGCAACCATAATTTTTGATGAAAGCGAGCACTACTGATGAGGGTTAACCTTAAACAAAAGCGGCAAGGTTTTACTCTCGTCGAAGCCATGATCGGCATAATGCTGGTTTCGGCGTTGCTCACCATGTCATACAAAGTTTTCAGCTATATAAACCTGCAAAGAAGCCGAGGCTCCGTTGATCTCCAGGAATTACAGGGCGCCAGATACGCAATTAACTACCTGCGCCGCGATTTTCGCTGCGCTGCGCCGGTGTTTTCAGACACAGCATCGATAGAGCAAAAAAAGAAGGCTATGCGTAACCCCGTCGTCGAAGCCAAAACTTTCGATAAAAAAGCCAATACGGTGCCAATTGTCGTTTCTGATTCAGAAATTCATTTTTTCAGGCACCTCTACGAGACACCTGAATCATCTGCAAAACCGAAAGTGGAAGAAGTCAATTACCGCATCGACAACACAAGAAAGTGCCTCGTTCGCTCAGCTTCAGGCAAAGAAAGAGCCTTCAGCGATATTCGCGCTGCCAGATTCGAGCTCTACGCACACCCCCTCAAACCCGAAATACCCATGCTGCTGGTCACACTGACCATAGACGCCGACCCCAAAGACAAAAGCGGCAAAGCGTCTCTCGAACTGACAACCACCATATCGAGTTCAGTTGCAAACCAGAATATCAACAACCCCTACTGGCATATTTCCAGCGATTGAAGCACATTCTCTTTGCCGATCTGATTTTAGCAATAACCAACCCGTCGGAAAATCAGATCAAAAATTCAGGTCAACCGCCTGATTAGCGTCGCATGTTCACTAAAAGCGCTAAGCAGAGTTTGCTGATCAGCCAGCTCAAAGTCGGCAAAATCAAACCCCGGCGCGACAGCACACCCAACCAGAACTGCCTCAGATGAAGTCGTCTCAGCACCAAACCAGCTGCCCGCCGGAACAACGACCTGCATCTGCTCGCCAGACGCAAGGTTCTGACCAATTTTTGCACCAGAATACTCGCCTTTAGGGTCTATTTGATGGATCAACAGACTTCCTCCGGCGTGAAAATACCAGATCTCATCTGACTTCAGACGATGAAACCTCGATACTTCGCCAGGCAGCAACATAAAATAAATCGAGGTCATATAAGGCCTTGCGCCCTTGTGCCCAGGCAAAAACTGCTGATCGATAAACCCAGCTGAGCGGTATATTTCGGCAAACCAGCCACCCTCCGGGTGCTGCCGCATTCCAAGCCCTTCAATCCACTGTTTTGCCCGTTCAGAAAGTATTTTTTTCATAAAAACCTTATCCAGCAAAATTCATTCTTGCGAGATGAAAACTCAAAGCCTCACTTCTCACCACGAAGCTTTGAAAAGCTTACAGTTACAGTTTTATCTGACTGACCAAAAAAAGTTACAGTTTCAGTTTTTTCTTTAACCACGACTCTATCAATGTAACGAGCACCTGAAACCTCCATCTGCGAAACAATATTGCCGGCGGCGTCATAACCCACAATGTTGACTCCGGATCTATTATCTCTGAAACTGAACGGCCAGTAAGTTATCCCGTCGAGTCTCACTCCCGGAATGTTTCTTCCAAAATGATAAAAACCTTATGAGTGTTCGGCGACTCAAAAAGCTTCGGTCTCTCTCAACAAATACAACTTTATAATATTACTCCGGCCTGTTCAAGCCTTTCAACTCCACTCCAGAATCCTTTTTTTCGCTTCCTTTTCCCATTCTTCGTCCGAATTTACCTGAGTCCACACACGTCTATCCGTGATCCGGGCAATATTTGTGATTTTTTTCGCAATATCCTTGCTTTAATTTTGTTTCCGGGCTAAGCTGAAAAGAGGTTCTTCGTTCTTGATCACTGCTTTTTTATCACCACAGAATTGGAGAATTGTATGAACAACATTCGCCCTGACCTGAAATGGATAACGAACACTCCTCAAAAACCAGACCTGACATTGTGTCATGAGCTTTTTGCCCCCGAAACCGCCAGGCTTTCCCGTCGATTTCACCGGCAAATCCCAGGCTTTCACATGTCTCCACTGCTTGCCCTGCCGAACCTGGCTCAAATGTTCGGAGTCGGCGGCATCTGGGTTAAAGATGAAGCTGTCAGACTCCAGCTGAACTCATTCAAAGTTCTGGGCGGTTCTTACGCCGTTTATAAATACCTTAAAACCAGACTGGGGCAGAATGACACAGAATTGACCTACGCTGAACTCACTTCCTCAGAAACCCGCCAAAAACTTGGGCGCATCACTTTTGCTACTGCGACAGATGGCAACCATGGGCGGGGCATCGCCTGGGCAGCTCAAAAACTCGGTCATGACTGCGTTGTATACGTGCATGCCGAGACTTCACAACCACGTATTGAAGCGATAAGGAGCTATGGTGCTACTGTTAAGATCATAGCAGGCAATTATGACGATGCCGTGCGACAAATCGTAATCGACGCCGAAAAAAACGGCTGGGCGGTTATTTCCGATACATCCTGGGAGGGTTATACCCAGATTCCGGTATGGATAATGCAGGGTTACACCACGATGATGGCAGAAATTCAGGAGCAATTTGCCGGGCAGGGAATCACCCGCCCGACCCATGTATTCGTTCAAGCCGGCGTAGGAGCCCTGGCCGCTGCAGTAATCGGCTATTACCATGCTCTGTTTGGCTCTGAAGCCCCTAAATGCATCGTAGTCGAACCTGAAAACGCCGATTGTCTCTACAAATCAGTCTTGGCCAATGATGGTAATCCACATGCAATAAAGGGCGATCTGGACACGATAATGGCAGGTCTGGCCTGTGGCGAACCAAGCCCGGTAGCATGGAAAATTCTGCGTGAAACAGCCTGCTGCTTCGTGACCTGCCCAGATTACGTTGCCGCCAAAGGCATGCGCATCTACGCAACTCCTCTGCAGGGTGATCCTTTCATCGTTTCAGGTGAATCCGGAGCTGTCACTCTTGGTGCACTCGTCTCGATTCTGCGCGAAAACGGTCTGGGCGAATTGCGTGATTTTTTAAAAATCAACCAGGACTCCCAGGTTCTGTTCATAAATACAGAAGGGAATACTGATCCGGTACACTTTCGCCAGATCATCTGGGAGGGCTCGAATCCTGTTCCCCGCGAATACTGGACCGATTCAGACTGATAAATTTTTCTCAGCTTCAGATATCGAGGCAGCGACAATTAAACTGGTCGCTGCCCGTTTTTATTTTTATAGGTTTATACTCAGTTTTACTATTGATATAATTTGTTGTGAAAAAAACATCGTCGGGAGGCAGAAAAATGGTTATGCAGGCAGATATCGGTCTGATCGGGCTTGGAGTCATGGGCGAAAATCTCATTTTGAACATCGAAAGCCATGGCTACACAGTAGCCTGCTATAACCGGACCACTGACAAAGTTGACAGATTCATCGAGGAGCGAGGTAAAAACCGCCGATTCATCGGCTGTCGGTCGCTCGATGAGTTTGTCGGTTATCTAAAAAAACCGAGACGGATCATGATGATGGTAAAAGCGGGGCAACCGGTAGATGAGCTCATTCAGTCTCTTCTCCCCCTCCTGGAAGACGGCGACATTCTCATCGACGGCGGCAACAGTCATTATCACGACACAGTCAGAAGATGCCGACAGGTCGCCACAACCGGCAAACTGTTTGTCGGGGCCGGGATTTCCGGCGGTGAAGAAGGAGCTCTCAAGGGACCATCGATTATGCCTGGCGGCGATGTCAAAGCCTGGCCAAAAATCAGCCAGATCTTTCAAACCATTGCAGCCAAAGTATCCAGCGGTGACCCTTGCTGTGAATGGGTCGGCCCTGACGGAGCTGGCCATTTCGTCAAAATGGTTCATAACGGCAT
>Ga0116142_10005148_pt1 | contig 11978 bp, 8 predicted proteins | sample AD_UKC033_MetaG_FD_89785 | JGI IMG/M metagenome (GOLD analysis project Ga0116142, IMG submission 89785) | Active sludge microbial communities of municipal wastewater-treating anaerobic digesters from USA - AD_UKC033_MetaG | ecosystem: Engineered > Bioreactor > Anaerobic > Digestate | place: USA... | reverse complement strand
ATGCCCGTATCCGGGGAGGAAGGATGGAATACCATTAAAGTCATTGAAGCCGCGAGGGCCAGCCATGCTTCCCGCAGTTTGGTCGGGGTTTAGTTAGCAAGTTAGTAAGTTAGTAAGTTGGAAGGTTGAAAGGGCTGGATCCGTGGATGCATTAAAAGTTTATTTGTTATCTTTAACCTTCCCTCCCAGTTGATTCCCGCAAATTTTATTTATGAAAAATTGGTTTCTTACCGCGATTCCCGCGCTTTTAATCCTATCCTTTCCATCTTGCAAAAATCCTTCGAAGGAGGCCTATGCCTTCCCTTTTCAAAATCCGGATCTGACCATGGAGAAAAGGGCGGAAGACCTGGTCAGCCGCCTGAGCCTGGACCAAAAAATCGCCCAATTGATGAACCAGGCCCCGGCCATCGACAGCTTGGGCATTCCTCAATACAACTGGTGGTCGGAAGGCCTCCATGGCATCGCCCGCGCTGGCTTGGCGACGGTGTTTCCCCAGGCCATCGGTATGGCAGCCACCTGGGATGAGGATCTGATCCATCGCGTGGCCAATGTGATATCGGATGAAACCCGGGCGAAACACCATGAATTCGTGAGGAGAAATAAAAGGTTTATTTACCAGGGGCTGACCCTCTGGTCTCCCAATATCAATATCTTCCGGGATCCGCGCTGGGGCAGGGGGCAGGAAACGTATGGAGAGGATCCGTTTCTGACCGGCACCCTGGGTGTGCAATTCATCAAAGGGCTGCAGGGGGATGACCCGGTTTATTTCAAAACCATAGCAACCGTAAAACATTTTGCCGTGCACAGCGGACCGGAACCGGAAAGACATTCGTTCGATGCCCGCGCCAATCTCAAGGATATGTATGAAACCTACCTGCCCCAGTTTGAAATGGGAATCAGGGAAGGCAAAGCCTATTCCCTCATGTGCGCTTACAACCGGCTCAACGGGGTAGCCTGCTGCGGCAGCCAGGGATTGCTTCAGGGCATCCTCCGGAAAGATTGGAATTTTGACGGTTATGTGGTCTCGGACTGCGACGCCATCGATGACATCGCCCTGCATCATAAAATCACGGCGACCCCCGAAGAAGCGGTCGCGCTGGCCATCAAATCAGGCACCGACCTGGAATGCGGACGCTTTTTTAAACACCTCAGGGCGGCGGTGGACCAAAACCTGATCACCGAAAAAGAGTTGGATACCGCCCTGAAGCGTCTTTTTGTTGCGCGGATGAAACTGGGCATGTTTGACGACAGCAGCCGGGTCCGCTGGGCACAAATACCGTATGCGGTCGTGGATCAGGAAGCGCACCGGCAACTGGCCCTGGAAACCGCTCGGAAATCCATGGTCCTTCTGAAAAATGAAGGCCAAACCCTGCCCTTGAAAAAGGATTTAAAAACGGTTGCCGTCATCGGGCCCAATGCCGACCAGTGGCTGATGTTGCTGGGAAATTACAATGGAGTTCCCGCTGACCCGGTGACGCCGTTGCGGGGAATCCGCGAAAAATTGCCCAATACCAAAGTGCTGTTTGCCCAGGGCTGTGAGCTCGCTGAAGGCATGCCTATGTTTTATACCATCCCGGGAGAAGTCTTGTTCAATGGAACATCAAAAGGCCTGAAGGTGGAATATTTTGGCAATAAGGACCTGTCCGGTGAACCGCTTGCAACAACCACAGACAGCATCCTGGATGCCAACTGGAATGACCGAGCGCCGCGTACCGATATGGACGATGACGATTTCGGAGTCCGCTGGACCGCTGAACTCCGGCCTCAAGCCAGCGGCATCTATCAATTGGGAGTGATCACAAGCTGCAATACGCAATTATATTTTGAAGACAGTGTGGTCGCGAAAACCGTTTATCATTTCAGGAATGAATACGGGGATCCCAGACTTCGAAAGTCCTTACCCATTCACCTGGAGAAAGGAAGGTCCTATAAAATCAGGGTGGATGCTTCGGAAACGTTTGCCGATGCGCAGGTCCAGCTCGTATGGGCCGCCCCTAAACCCAACCTAAAACAAGAAGCCGTGGCCCTTGCCCGCGAGGCCGATGCCGTGGTGCTCTGCATGGGGATCACCCCGAGGATGGAAGGCGAAGAAATGGATATCAAAATCGACGGCTTCCGGGGAGGGGACCGCACCAAACTGGCTTTGCCGGGGATCCAGCAGGACCTCATCCGTTCTATTCAGGCCCTGGGCAAACCGGTGGTGCTGGTACTCCTGAACGGCAGCGCCCTTGCGGTCAACTGGGAAGACGAAAACCTTCCCGCCATCCTGGAAGCCTGGTACCCAGGCCAGGCCGCGGGTACTGCCATAGCCGATGTGCTTTTCGGCGACTACAACCCGGGCGGCAAGCTGCCGGTGACTTTCTACCGCTCCGAGGAGGACCTACCCCCTTTTGATCAATATGAGATCACCAGCCAAACCTATCGGTATTTTAAAGGCAGACCCCTGTATCCTTTCGGACATGGATTGTCATATACCCGGTTTGAATTTTCGGACCTGGAGATGGATACTGTCCTTGCAAAAAATCAAGTCGTTTCGATAAGCCTGAAAGTCAGCAACAAAGGGGGCATGGACGGGGATGAAGTGGTGCAGGTCTATGTCAAAAAGCCGGATGCCGGCGAGGGCCAGCCCATCCTTTCACTCAGGGCCTACCAAAGGGTCCACCTCAAAGCCGGCGAATCGAAGGTCGTTCAATTGAATCTCCGCGACGATGCCTTTTCCCAAATCAATGAAAAGGGCGAAAAGGAATATCTGCCGGGCAATTATGAGATCTTTGCAGGGGGCGGACAGCCGGGCTATACAGATCAAGGGCTCAGGGTCACAGTGAGGGTGCTTCCCTGATGAAGGGTGATTGGAGAAGGTAGTGGGCTGCCGGTTCCCCTGTCTCCGAACAGGAAGAATCTGTGGTTTGATGAAAGCCAGATTGGCCTTTTAAGTATACTTTAAATTTGAACGACATATTTAAAGTAAACTTTAGAAATGATCACGCCGCTCACGGCCCGATGGGCTGATTCCTTCAGGCCAGGCCCAATTAGTCGGGCCATTCATCCATAACTTAGAAAGTCATAAGAATTTAAAATCGGGCGGACCCTCTGTGATAATTCGTCCCGCTGCCGTCATTCTTTCTCTTAAAATCATCCTAAATTGCATTCAGAAACTTAGAAACTGTGAAAACCAAAACTGCGATTGTTGTCTGCGGTTTGTTCCTTTTTGCAAGCCTTCAATGCAAGCCCAAGGGGACAACTGTCGATATGCCGCTGAAAAGGGGTGCGGACAACCTGGCCTACCAATGGGGGAAGATATCCCTGGAGCTCACCGCCAACGATACCGAAAGATTCCGTCCCCGTCCTACGGTGACTTCCAGGATGCTGGGCCTGACCTGGACGGCCATCTATGATGCCTGGTCCCGGTATGATTCCACCGCCAAACCGGTCTATCTGAAACAGGTGGAGCGGAGGCCGGTTTCTGAATTCACAGAAAAAAACAAGGAGATCACCATCAGTTACGCGGCCTATGAAGCCTTGAAACAATTTTATTTTTCGGATACCATCCGCCTGAACGAATACATGATTTCCCTGGGTATGGATCCCGCCGATGCCAGCGAGGACCCAAGCAGCCCGGCTGGTATAGGAAGGCTGGCTGCCCGGGCCGTGTTCGAGGCCCGAAAAATGGACGGTTCCAATCAATACGGAGAGATGCCCGACGCACCCCAGACTTACCAGGACTATACCGGCTATCAACCTCTGAATACTGCGGATGATACCAAAGACCTGATGCGCTGGGCTCCCAAATATTTCAGGGACAGCGTGCTCGGGACCTATGCCCCCGGCTGCCTTACCCCACACTGGGGCAAGGTCAAAACCCTGATCCTGGACAGCGCAAGCCAGTTCAGATCGCCCCCACCGCCGGCCCTCGGCTCCGAACAACTGAAGAACGAGGTGCGGGAAGTGGTGGAAATGCAAGCCCGGTTGACGGATGAACAAAGAGCTCTTGTTGAATTTATGCGGGACGGCCCCAAATCCGTCCAACAGGCCGGGCACTGGCTGATCTTTGCACAGGATGTTTCCGTGCGCGACCAGCATACCCTGGACCAGGATGTGGTCATGTATTTCCTGGTGGAAGCGGCTGCCATGGATGCCTTTATTGCCTGCTGGGAAACCAAGATGTATTACGACTATGCACGCCCTTACGCGCTGGTCCATGAATACTTTAAGAATCAAACCATCGATGCCTGGGCGGGACCCGAAAAGGGCTGGACAAAAATCAAAGGAGCTGAATGGCGGCCCTACTCCCCGGACAATTTCCTCTGCCCTCCGTTTCCCGCTTACGTTTCCGGTCACAGTACGGTCAGCGGGGCTTGTTCGGAAATATTGAGATTGTACACAGGCTCGGACACCTTCGGCATTGAGGTCCAAAGGGTGGCCGGCGCATTGACGGAAACCAATCGGCTCGGGGATACGGTGACGATGAAATTTCCGACGTTTACCAATACGGCGGACCAGGCCGGGATATCCCGTGTGCTCGGGGGATACCATATCCAGGCCGATAATGTCGAGGGCCTCAATATGGGCAGGAAGGTTGGCAACGAAGTCTGGAATAAATACCTCGCAAACCTGAAATAGGCTCAATCCGGGCCAGGGTCATCCAGCCCGGCCTGATGCAGGTCGGTATCCATTTGGCGAAGCCAGTCAAGGATCCAGGAGGCCATCAGGAGATTGTCCTTGAGGTCGATTTCCTTTTCTGCTTCGTGATCTTCCATCGGTTTTATCCTGCTGTAGTTGGGGACGGTTTTATTTTGAAACCATCCATCCGGCAATGATTTTTTGCATGATTTCGCCCCGGTTTTCGGCCTGGAATTTGGAGAGTATGTTTTTAACGTGATATTTCAAGGTATTTACCGAAAAAAACATTTTGCCGCAGATCTCCTCCGTTTTCAAACCTTCCATCATGGCTTTTACAATGGAATATTCCTGGTCGGTCAGGGGATCCGTAACCAGCAGGTCGATCTTTTCCCGGGTGATGGAAAGCTGTTCCAGTTCCTGGCTGAATTTGTAGAGTCCGGTTTCGATCCCGGCCAGGAGGTCCCGTTCATCAAAGGGTTTTACAATGTATCCATAGGGCAGGGCCTTTTTCGCCCTATCCAGGGTAGACCGGTCAGACAGGGAAGTCAGGAAAATGAAAGGGATCTTTTTCTTGGACCTGATTTTTTCGGCCACCTGGATGCCATCCATGTTGCCTTTGATGCTGATATCACACAGTACCAGGTCCGGGCTGTGAAAACTCAGATAATCCACGGCTTTGTCCCCATTGGTAAAAATGCCGGCGACCTCATATCCCAATGCGGTCAGGATATCCCGGATGTCTTCCGCGATGATGATTTCGTCCTCAATGATCAGGATACGGATCTGGCTCATCTTTTATTGACCTTTTAATCTACGGATACGTTGGGTCGGCTGGCCAGGCAAGGTATTTCTAGTTCTTTTTAAAGGTATAAAAATAATTACAGCCGCTGCTGTTTGTGGACAGCCAGTCGAGTTCCCCTGTCACCGAAGTGGTTTTTAAAGTGATGCACGAACTCCCTCCGCCGACGCAAAGGGTCAACTCATTCCCGGACACGGTATAAGTCCCGTTGTCGGTAGCCGGTTTGGTCGTGACCAGCCCTCCGTTGGCCCTGATTTGTTTGGTTTTGGAGGTCAGCGAATAACTCAGATCCGCATTCAGCGTAAGGCTCAAGGAAAAACAATCCTGCCCGCCCGTGACGGTATTGCACAACTCTTTAGTGGAAGCGTCAAAGGTTCTGGAAACATTCTTGCTTGTTTCGGTGCATTCCGACCTGAGCCGGAAAGCCTGGTAGGAGCCGGAAAAATCCGGGGCATCGTCTTTGTTGCAGGCCGACAACGTAATCAGGGTGCCTAATAGAAGAGTTTGGATTTTCATGATTTTGGATTTACTGGTGAATGGGCCAAAGGTCGTACCGGCCCAATCGCCTTTTCCTACCCCCTGAGGTAGTTTGGATTTCAGGATGCTTTGCGGTAATCCTGTATACGCATGGTTACGGTGGTACCCGGATCGGACTTCAGCTCCAGACTGGCATTCAGTTGGGTTTGAAAAGCGTGGATGAGGCGGTATCCGAAGGAATGGCCGTCTTTCTCCGGGTTTTTGTCCTTCAGTCCGATGCCGTTGTCGGAAACCCGCAAAAACAATTGCCCGCCTTCTTCCCTGAGGCTTACCTCGATCCACCCCTCTCGGCCTTCGGGAAATGCATATTTCAGGGCATTGCTGACCAGTTCATTGATGATCAGGCCGAGGGGCACCATGGTATCCACATCGAGCCGGATGGGTTCGATATCGAGCTTGAGGCGGATAAGATCAGGGGAGACGTTGTAAGAATGAAACAGGCTTTTGATCAGGTTTTCCAGATAGGATTTAATCTCGACTCCCGTAAGATTATGTTCCTGGTAAAGATTCTGGTGGATCAACGCCATGGATTTCACGCGGTTTTGTCCTTCCCGCAGCACCGACCGGCTTTGACCATCCTTTTCATGACGGGCCTGCAGGTTGAGCAGGGAAGAAATGAACTGGAGGTTGTTTTTTACACGGTGGTGGATTTCCCGGAGCAGGGTTTCTTTTTCCGTCAGCGATTTTTGGATCAGCGCATTCTGGAGCCTTGTTTTTTTCCAGAGACGCCAGAGTAAAAACAGCAGGACGATGACTGCGGCCAGTCCCGAACCCAGGGCATAAATCCGGTACCGGGCCGCCCTGAGCCTGGATTGGGCCAATTCATGATTGGAATTCAGCAATTGCAGGGCCTGGTCTTTCTGGGTGGTCTGGTATTGCACCTCGAGTTGGTTCATCTGCCGGGAGACGTCCTGGTTGAAAATGGAATCCTTAATGCTGGTCCAGGATTCCAGGTAATGCAAGGCCCTGGAAATATTTCCTTTTTCCTTGTAGGCTTCATAGAGCGAACGGTAGGTCTCGCTGCGGTCCTTCAGGCTGATTTCTTCTGCAAACTCCTTCAGCACCCCTTCCATCAAGGCCATACCGGCCTCCCGATGGCCCTGGGCCAGGCGGAGCGTGGCCAACAGCAGCCGGGCCGAAATGATCTGACCCGGAGTGCCAGTTTCCTGAGCCAGCAAAACGGACTGGTCCAGGTAGGGCTCCGCCTCGTAAAGCCGGTTCTGTTTCATAAGGGTGTTTCCAATATTGTACCGGTCGTCTGCCAGGGCATAGGTGTCGCGCAGTTGAACGCTCAGGGCTTCGGATTGCCTGAAATAAACCAGGGCGCTGTCGTATCCCTGATTCTTTTCAAACAGGAGACCAAGGTTAGTCAGGGCAATGGCGATGGATACCGTGTCCCTGATTGCAGTCGATAGGTCCAAGGAAAAACGGTGATATTTTTCCGCATCGTCGAAACGTCCGATTTCCGAGAGCAGGTATCCCATCTTGCTCTGACCGGTGATGATGCCGGCCGTGTCGTTCAATTCCCTGAAATAACGCAAAGACTGGGTGACCGCGTCCATGCTTTTCTCATAGCGGTTCTGGTCGGAATACAGATTGGCCTTGGCCATGAATACGGGAGCCAGCCTCCGGAGGTCGTTTTTAGCTTTACTGTATTCAATGTAACGGTCAAAATATATTTCGCTGCTGTCATAGGCACCCAGGTTTTTATACACGACGCCATAATAGTAAATCAACACGCTGGAAAAATAATCGGTCCGGCTGGCCTTGATGAAGGAGTCGGCCTGGTGCAGGGTGGCCAGGCTGAGATGGGGATCACTCCGGGCGGCCGACCAGGCGCTTTTGAGCAGTTTTTCAACCTGCTGGGTGTCGGACTTGGTAAAGTGTTGCTTTTCCTGGGCGGACAGGGTTTGCAATCCGGTCAACAGGATCAGTAACCGAAGGGGCCTGAACATGTTTTTTTAATGAAGATAAACTTCATTTTGGTTTCCCCCATCCGGAAGCGGGATTTATGAATCATCCCCGGTCCTGCAGTCGAGGGCCTACTTCTTATTTTTTCGTGACCTGGTAGGTATAGAGCGGCGTATTGAGGATCAGCTGGATTTCGTAATTGCCGGCTTCTCCGATGGGAATGTTCGCTCCGTCGTATTCCAGGGAAAGATTGTTGCCATTGTCCCCGAAATTGATGCCCCAGGCGTCATTGGCCCTGAATTTGATTTCCCCGCTTTTCAGGGAGGTGGTGATCATCCAGATCCCGGTAGAAGCATTGTAAGTCATGTCCTGGTCGGCATCCCATCCATTGGCTGTTGCGGAACCGATCAGTCCCCAGTGGGTAAGGGTATGGGAATGAGATTTGTCATTCAGGTCGACCCTCAGACGGTAATATCCGGCGTCCGGAGCTTTCAGGTTGTCGCCGTTTTGGTCAAGGACTCCGTCTGACCCAGTATCTCCATAATTGATATCCCATTTCGGTCCGACGGTATATTTAAATTCGGTATTGGCCGGGAAATAAAGGAATCCTTCGTATTTGTCATCGCTTTTCAGGGAATAGATTACGGTGTTGTTGTCCGCCGGATTCCAACCCTGGTGGCTTCCGGGGACCTGGAGTTTGGGATAATTCAGGGAGGCCTTGTAAGGAGTGAGTGTGATTTTGCTGGCCTTGGAATACAGGATATTCACTTCATTGCTCACTTTGGCCTGGACCCTCAACTCAAGGCTGGCGGCTTTGCCAGGCTCGAATCCCCTGCCGAGCAAAATGGCATTGAGGCGTTCTACGGTGACGGTGTTGAGGGTGGGTTGATTTACCGTACCAAGGATGGCGGGTTCCCTGAAATTGTTGCCGGCGGCATCCATTTGAACTTCATAGGTTACCTGGGCGGGATAACCAAACCAGGTTTTGGACCAGATGATGGGGGTAAGTACATTTTTGGCATTTTCCTCGGCCAGTACAAAACTGGCGTTGGTGGCCGGAGTGAACAGGATGGGATCTGAGCCAAAATCCAGGTAAGGCCCGTCAATCTTTTTTTCACAGGACGAGAGGACCAGTATACTTACCGCGATGATTGGAAATAACTTGTTCATATATTTTTCACTTTCCTCGTTTAAAAAATGTGGATCAATAGCCCGGGTTCTGCTTTAGTTTAGGGTTCGCGCCCAGGTCGGAAGCAGGGAGGGGGTACACATTGTATTTGCTGTCGGTGGACCGGCCTTCCGCAACCCCGCCTTTCCAGGGCCACAAATAAGTGGATTGGCTGAATCGGCCAAACCGGACCAGATCGGTCCTGCGGGTGCATTCCCAGAGCAGTTCTCTGGCCCTTTCATCCAGGATAAAATCCAGGTTGAGTTCACTGTCCGTAATATTTCCACTTGCGCCTTTAAAGGCTCTGGAGTGGAGGGCATTGACATACTGGAGGGCCTGGTCCCTGGAGGATCCGGCTCCTCCCCTTAATACGGCTTCCGCGAGCATAAGGTAAGCATCGGCAAGCCTGAACAGGGGGAAATCGGTATCCACAAAGACCTTATCCGAACCCGGTTGTCCCGTGGAGGTAACGTTTTTAAATTTCGAAACGGCATATCCCTCCGTAAACTGACTGATGTCTGCGATCTCCAGGTTTTGTCCGGTGGTATAAAACATCCCCCTGGAATCAATGCTTCCTTTTTCCAGGTGATAGGAATATTCCGGCCGGTCCAGGATCAGTTTGATGATATAGGTACCGTCGGATGGTATCTGAATATTGGCCCCTCCTTCCTCCAGGGAGGCATTGCTTCCATCGTCTCCGTAATTCAGATCCCAGCCGTCGTTGGCCCTGAACTTGACCTCCCCTTTCACCAGGTTGATGGTGAGCGACCAGGTATTCGTTTTGGAATCGTATTTCAGGTCGGTATCGCTGTCCCAGCCCGTCGGGGTGGCGCTGCCGATCAGGCCCCAGCTGGTTTTTAAAATGGAATATTTTTTTCCCGGGATATCCGCATTCACTTTATAAAATCCGGCTTCCGGGATGACAAAATTGGCCCCGTTTTGGTCCAGGGTCCCGTCAGCGCCGTTGTCCCCGTAATTTTCATCCCAGTTGGGTCCGGTCGTAAATTTGAATTCAGTCGGTTCATCAAAATAGATATAACCCTGGAACTGGCCATCGTTTTTCGGGGAGCTAAAGGTTTTGGCCTTTGCAGGATCCCAACCCTGGTATCCTCCGGGGGCATAGATCCTGGCATAGTTTGGGTTGGGATCGATTGGGCTGATCAGGACGTCGCCTCCCTTGCCTGCCGTGAATTTTTTGACGATGGCGCTGGTGGTGCGCGTCCCGCCCCATCCTCCGTCGATGCCGAAATCATTGACATTCATGCTGCCTCCCACGGCCGCATGGACCACAAAAGTCATACCCCCCCAGGTTTTTGAATTAATCCCGTCAAACAGGACCGGGAAAATGATTTCCGGGGAAAGATGATTGTCCGCGGTGAAAAGGTTTGCATAATTTGTACTGAGGGTAAAGGGGGCGCCGATCACTTTGTTGCAATAGGTAATGCAATCGGTATATCTGTTCTGGCCAATATAAACTTCTGCATTCAGGTACAGTTTGGCCAGGAGCATCCAGGCCGCAGCCTGATCGGCCCGGCCGTACTCATTGGTTTTAGGTGCTTTGAGGGAGGGCTCCACCTCTTTGACCTCGGTTTCAATGAAACTGAAAAGGTCCTCCTTGTTGATCTGGTCGGGGAAAAAATTTCCGACCGCATTGGCTTCGGTCACAAAAGGAACATTCCGGAACATGTCCAGGGCGTGATAATAACTGAGCGCCCTGAGGAAACGGACTTCGCTGCGGTAAGTGGAAATGTCCGTGAGGATGTTTCCGGAAATGCCCCGGGAAGCCAGTTTTTCTTCGGTGGTTTCGCGCAGGAATTCATTGCACAGCGAAATCTGGTAGAAGATCCGGTTGTACATAGCCGTGATGAATTCGTTATTGGCATCCCAGTCCTGCTGATGAAAGTCGTGGATATTCCCGTCATTCCAGCCGATCACGGCTTCATCGGTGGACAATTCCTGCGCCTTCCAGTACTGCCGGAGATAGGTGGAAAAGCCTTCGTCGATCCCACTGATGTCCGCCAGGCCCGAAGGGCCCTGTTGCCCGCTCAGGGCAAGGCCGGCATAGATCTTGGCAAGGACCTTCCGGTAGGAGGCCGGGTCTTTGTATACTTCTACGGAAGTGATCTCATCTTTGTCCAAGGGGATGGTATTGAGATCATCAAAACAGGAGGCTTGGGTGAGGGCTAAAACGACCACCATCACCCCTGTTTTCAGATTTATATTTTTCATCATATTCCTGTGATTTATGAATATTTTAAAATGAAGCGCTTACTCCGAGCAGAAAGGTCCTCGCCCGGGGATAAATGTTGCCGTCCACTCCCGGGGAATCCGGGTTGTAAACTTCAGGGTCGAGTCCTTTGTATTTGGTAATCATAAACGGGTTCTGCACGGTGAGGGACAAGCGCAAGCCGCTCGCAAAGCTCACTTTATCAAAAAGGTAACCGGCCGTGAAGTGGTCCATGCGGACAAAGGATCCATCCTGAATGAAATGATCGCTGAAAAGCTGCACGTTGTCCAAATTCAGTCTCCAGATATCCTTTACGGAGTTGTACAGGATGCCGGTGCTGCCATAAGTTCTGTTTCCAAAGGCGCCGTTGGCCTGGAGGCTGTTGTAGATATAGTTGCCGAAACTGGCCCTGGCCCCGGTGCTGAAATCAAACGAACCAAGGGTATAGGAGGCGCTGAGGCCCAGGGTGAAATCCGGGGCCGGTTTTTTATACCGGTACTGATCGCTCGGGGTCACCAAACCGTCCCCGTTGCGGTCCACATATAATCCTTCGATGGGATTCTTGTTGTGATCATAGACTTGTTCGTAGACCCAATAGGAATTGGCCGGATAACCCACGCTGTGGACCTGAATGGTATTGCCCACCCCGCCCGGAATACCGCCGGTAAAGACGCCGACATAATTGGGATCATTGGTTGCGGTCAGCCGGGTGATCT
>Ga0116142_10005146_pt1 | contig 11979 bp, 11 predicted proteins | sample AD_UKC033_MetaG_FD_89785 | JGI IMG/M metagenome (GOLD analysis project Ga0116142, IMG submission 89785) | Active sludge microbial communities of municipal wastewater-treating anaerobic digesters from USA - AD_UKC033_MetaG | ecosystem: Engineered > Bioreactor > Anaerobic > Digestate | place: USA... | reverse complement strand
TGGTGTTCGTTTATTGCATCGGTCTTTCCCGCTTCAATTGCCTCTTTGATCATTGTTAGCTCCTTTTCCTGTTGAGCTATGCTGTCAATATGTGACGTAACATTTACAAGGGGAGTTTTGGCATTTTCATCTTTCAGGCTTTTCCATGAGCCATTTCTGCGTTGCACAAATACTTCTCCAGTCTGTACTTTTAATACAGGTGCATTCTTTCGAAGCCCGGTTGAATAAAATAATGCTGGCTTTTTAATGCTTTCCCATTGGCCTTCTATTTTACAAGTACCGATTAGCTTCCATTTGGTCTCTATGGGAAGCCATATATAACCAGAATACAGAACAAAATTTCCGGCAGAGTCCTGGGCAATAGAGATCAGTAACTTATAGTTGACACCTGTTTTCCAAGCATATTTCCATTTCAGTTCATCTTTCTCTGTTTCTACCTTCAAGCCAGTGGCCATTATTTTTGACGATTCAGGGAATGAAAATGTTATTTCCTTTTCTTTTTTGTCTGATTCGATAGAAAGAGAAACAAGATCAGTTTTAATACCGGCTGCCATTTCTTTCTTTGTGTTCACAGCGTCTACTCTTATTTCTGCCATGAACTGGATAGCTTTTAACGTATCAGGCAAATTGTATGAGATTGTAGAGTCGGTATCAGCAGCATTACTTATAATAAACGAAAAAAGAAGTAAGCCAACCAGAAAAATATTTTTCATTTGATCAATTTGTTAGTTTGTCAATGCATATACTGCAAAACTGGCCAGCCAGTGTTCACCACCATAACTGCCGCTCACTACATGTGGTAGGGCAATCGCCAGGTGATTAATCGCTGATCGAAGTAATTGTTTTTTTAGTGGATCTTTCGAAGAAAGGGTGGAAGCTAGTCCTTTCATACACCAGCTGCGACTGAAACAAAGCCCGTCAAGGTGAACAATCTGCAGGTCGTTTCTATCAGAAACCACAGGTAATATCGACAGATGTTGTAAACTTTTAGCGGTAAAGAAATTTTTTCTCCATACCAAAAATGCTGCAGGGGTTAAAACCCTCCTCATAAGGTCGGCTTCTTCTAAACTGGGAGAAAGAAAATCAGCCCCGTTGGGTTCCCATATTGCTGGAGCATTTTTATCCTTCAGGTAAATATTCTTGGCCGATTCGATAATAGCCTTTTCAAATACTGCATGTTTTGCAGTTCTTGCATAATCCAGTGCAAACACCAGCCCAAAAGCTGTATTGGGATGTACACCCGTACGGTTGGGGTAAGTTTGCTTAGGCAAAAAATTCATCCACAATTCCAAGACCTTTTTTGTCAAAGGCTGTAATGCAGCATGCCATCTTTTCCCATCCATATCATCCCAGTTCATCAATTCTTCATCCAGTTTCAACAGCCATGCCCAGCCATAAGTACGTTCCCAACTTTTGGCAAGTGGAATATCAAAATACTTTACTTCTTCTAGTATATTCTCTATTGTTATTGTTTTATTTATCCCTTTACGTATTGCATTGGCCTCTGGCAATTCAGGAAATAGTTTTAATAGTTTAATAAGCATCCAGTGTCCATGCACAGAGGAATGCCAGTCGAAACAACCATAGAAAGCCGGATGCAACTCTGAAGGCAATAATACATGGTCACTGCTGCTATTTGAAGTATGGTTGGTTTTATTGGGAAACTCCTGTTGAATACACTTTAAAGGAAGGGTAACCAGGTGAGATGCACCTTTGACAGTAAGCTCAAAACCTGAACTATCTTTCTTCACAACAAACATCTCATTTACCTGGGCAGTGCTTTCAATAATTAGAAAACCTGTACTTAAACAAATGAAAAGGGCTTTCATTGGTCAAACATATTAAATATTATTACTAGAAAGCAAAAACCCGGCTATTTGCCGGGTTTTGATTTATACGATACGTTTTAATACCTGGTCCTTGGTGGCCTGTTATTGCCATAACGGTTAAAATTCCCTCCGCTGCCGCCACTATTGCCACGATAGCCTCCGCCGCCACCGCCTTGTTTATCTTCTGCTTCTTTTACCACCAGTGTTTTTCTGCCTATCGGAAGATCATTCAGCCCTTCAATAGCTTCTTTAGCTTCAGTACTATTTGGCATTTCCACAAAAGCAAAACCTTTGCTTTTACCTGTTTCCCTGTCCATAGCAACTTTAACAGAAGTAACTGTACCGAATTTTTCAAAGAATTCTTCTAACTCTGCATCATCCATGTCATAAGGCAAGCCTGCAACAAAAAGCTTCATCTAAAATTAATTTTAGCAAATGTAAGTAACTTAAGGCTGTATCATAGCAGCATTTTCAACAATTTATCTTCATTTATTCAGGGTAGCAGCATTCATTTCCCTTCATCAACCCGCTTCCCAACAAAATAACCGCCGACTGCTCCGGCAAGCAAACCAACTGTCATCCATAAAATAACCCCTTCAGAAGCGAAGTAACCAATAGCAAATCCCGCCAATGCTCCAACAATCATGATAATGTTAGCTGCTTTGCCTTTTGTCGCCGGGCTTTCAGCCATATCATGACTATGCCTGAACTGTCTTACATGCTCTTTGTGTTTCTTACGATGATGTGATCTGGCCATTTTTATTTTGAAATTAATCAATCTTGCCTGATAAGAAAAGGGGGGTGATAAGAATCATAGCCTGGCAGGAAGAAATACTGATTTTAAACAGTAGTTCCGGGGAAATCCTCATACTCTTACCTTTAAAGAATAAACTAAACAGTATGCAAAAAAAATTGGTACTCCTGTTTCTTGTATTTACTTCTTACGGTGTGATCGCACAACAGACACAGAAACCGGTTTTACATGGAAAGAACTGGATGGCCATTACCGGGAAACCCCTTGCAGCAACAGCCGGAGCCATCACTTTTCAGAAAGGTGGTAATGCTGTAGATGCTGCCTGTGCAATGCTGGCTGCCACTTGCACCATGTGGGATGTATTAAGCTGGGGTGGTGAAACTCAGGTATTGCTTTATAATCCTAAAAACAAAAAAGTAATTGCAATAAATGCCATGGGTATTGCTCCCACCGGAGCCACACCTGAATTTTTCAAAAATAAGGGATACAACTTCCCCCCTGAATATGGCCCGTTAGCAGCAACCACACCCGGAACCCCCGGTGGTTTATGTTATATGCTGGCTGAATACGGTACACTTAGTTTAAGAGAAGTACTGGCACCAGCCATGCAATTAGCTACCGGTTACCCGATAGAAGCTCAAACAGCCAATAGTATGGAAAGAGGTAAGGCAAGGATTAAAGAATGGCCCTATAGCAAAAAAGTTTTTCTGCCACATACCGGAGAAAAGAGAGAGGCACCGGAAGCAGGAGAAATATTTGTTCAAAAAGACCTGTTACAAACTCTTACCAAAATGGTAGAGGCAGAACAAGAAGCATTGAAGAAAAAGAAAAGCCGTAAGGAAGCAATCATGGCAGCGTATAACAGGTTCTACAAAGGAGATATAGCCAGGGAATTTGTTCGTGGTTGCCAGGAACAGGGTGGGTTAATAACTATGGAAGACCTTGCCAAATGGAAACCATTAGAAGAAGAGCCCCTGAAAGTAAATTACAAGGGCATTGATGTATATAAATTACAACAATGGACTCAGGGCCCTATGCTTCTTCAATCCTTGAACATACTGGAGAATTTTGACCTGAAAGCTATGGGTTATAACAGCACTAAATATATTCATACTCTCTACCAGGCAATGAACCTGGCATTTGCAGATCGGGATTTCTATTATGGAGATCCGTATTTTCCTCCGGAAGAACCAATGAAAGGTTTGCTGAGCAAAGAATATGCAAAACAAAGAGCATTATTTATCAATTTCGAAAAGAACGATGCCGTGATTGGTCCTGGTGACCCTTACCCTTTTGAAGGGAAAACTAACCCTTACCTGGAATTAATGAAACAAAGAGGATTCGTAACGGATACCAGTAAAAGAAATTTCATGCCTTCGCATGATATAAGAAACAGCGCATCGGTTGATAACGAATATATGGACAGGCTCTGGCGGGGCACTACCAGCATAGAAGCAGCCGATAAAGAGGGTTGGGTAGTGTCCGTTACACCCAGTGGGGGATGGTTGCCAGCTTGTATTGCAGGCAATACTGGTGTTGGTATGAGTCAGCGTATGCAGAGTTTTGTACTTGACTCAACACTAAACCCTTTCAATGTGGTGGCGCCGGGTAAAAGGCCAAGAGTTACATTAACACCCACACTGGCGCTGAAAGATGGTAAACCCTACTTATCATTTGCAGTACAGGGAGGAGACACACAGGATCAAAACCAGCTACAATTTTTTTTAAATGTAGTTGAGTTTGGAATGAATGTACAACAGGCAACTGAGGCTGCCAATATCAATAGTAACCAACTTTGGCTTTCATTGGGCGGAACAAAAACCGATGACCGAAAACCTAAACCAGGAAATATATTATTACATGACAAAACACCTGAAAAAGTGAGGAATGAATTAAAACAAATGGGATATACCCTCAGCTTTGATGACAGAACCAGTGGCCCGATCAACGCTATTTTTTTTGACTGGAAGCATGGCAGCTTCTGGGGCGGAAGCAGCAATCATGGAGAAGATTATGGTATAGGATGGTAATTTAAACCTGCATAATGAAAAATACTCTTGTATACCTGCTGATTGGTATCGCAGTAATTGTACTGCTGATAGTACTTAACCGGTTAAATAAAAAAGATAAAAAACAATTTATTGACAAATTAAACAGGGATTATAAAAGACATGATCAACATAAAGATGATAATGACCCGGAAGATCTGAAAAGCGATTGAATCAATTGTTATCTTACCGGGCAGCTTTAACAAATATTTTCCCGGTTAAAATTTACCGGGTTATTTCAGCAGCTTATTTTTAAAAATGTTTATTCGGGCTGCTGCTGTTTTTCTGTTATTACTTCTCTGTACCATCATTCATTCACAGGATATATTAAAAGGAAAGGTTTATCATGCCACTACTGATTCGGCATTGGGAGGTGTATCAGTCATCAATATTAATAGCCATATTTCTGTATTCTCAGACCAAAAAGGATATTATTCTATTAAGGCAAAAGACGGAGAGAAGGTGGTTTTTATCACCGCCGGGTTTGAACCAGATACTGTAACAATTCAGCATTATATGCTGTACACAAGCTATGATGTTACACTGCAGGTTAAAATCATTTCTCTAAAACCGGTAACTATTATAGCCAGGAACTACCAAACTGATTCATTAGAAAGAAGGGAATATTACAGGCAATTGTATGAAAAGAGAGAGCCTGGGATTACAGGCCGAAACACTCCATCAGGCTTTGGAGTATCTTTTAGCCCTCTTAGCCATTTTTCAAAGGAATCAAAACAAAGAAGGGCTCTCCGTAAAAGACTGGCCCGCTTTGAAGAAGAGGATTATATAGATCATAGCTTTCCGGTTGAGTTGATAAAACGCATTACAAAACTGGAAGGTGATTCACTACGGTTATTTATGTATGTATATCGTCCATCTTATTCATTTTGCAGAAAAACGAGCAGTCAGGACATGCTTATTTACATTAGCGATAAACTGAAAGAATTCAGAAAGCCAAAATCTGGCACAGGCAATTAAAATCAAAATATCGGGATCCTGCTCACACTAACAATCGTTATCTTTGTCTTTCAATTTTAAAACAATATGAAAGAAGTTGTAATAATCGCTGCCGTCAGAACTCCTATGGGCAGTTTTGGAGGCGGTTTAAAAAATTTATCAGCTACACAACTGGGAGCAGTTGCCATAAAAGGAGCTTTACAAAATGCGGGTATCAAACCAGAACTGGTGAATGATGTTTTAATGGGTTGCGTTATCCAGGCAAATCTTGGCCAGGCTCCAGCCAGGCAAGCAGCTAAGTTTGCGGGTTTGCCCAACGAAGTAAATTGTACAACAGTTAATAAAGTTTGCGCTAGTGGTATGAAAGCAATTGCACAGGCAGCACAAAGTATTATGTTGGGTGATGCTGAAATAGTAGTTGCAGGAGGAATGGAAAGTATGAGCAACGTTCCTTTCTATGCAGACAGCGTAAGATGGGGCAATAAATATGGTAATACAACACTAATCGATGGATTGGCAAAGGATGGATTGACAGATGTATATGATGGGAAAGCAATGGGCAACGCAGCAGAACTTTGTGCAAAAGAATGTGGTATCAGCCGTGAAGAACAAGATGCCTTTGCGATAGAAAGTTATAAACGTTCCCAAACAGCCTGGGAAAAGGGTTTATTTGCTAATGAAATAGTTCCGGTTGAAATTCCACAACGTAAAGGCGACCCGGTAATTATTGCCAAAGACGAAGAACCCTTTAATGTAAAATTTGATAAGATACCTTCATTGAATCCGGCTTTTACAAAAGATGGAACTGTTACGGCGGCAAATGCTTCTACTATGAATGATGGAGCAGCAGCCCTGGTACTGATGAGTGCCGACAAGGCAAAGGAACTGGGATTGAAACCTATTGCAAAGATCCGTTCATATGCTGATGCAGAACAGGCGCCGGAGTGGTTTACCACTACGCCATCATTAGCTGTGCCTAAAGCAGTGGCAAAAGCTGGTCTGAAAATGGAAGATATCAGTTATTGGGAATTGAATGAAGCATTTGCAGTAGTAGGAATTGAAAACAGCAAAAGAATGAAATTGGATCCTGCAAAAGTGAATGTACACGGTGGAGCAGTTTCTCTCGGTCATCCATTAGGATGCAGTGGCGCTAGAATCATCGTAACGCTGATAAATGTATTGAAAGCTAATAATGCCAAATATGGTGCTGCCGGTATTTGTAATGGTGGTGGCGGTGCTTCGGCGATGGTAATTGAAAATCTTTAAGATCGTTGTTAAAATTAAAAGCCTCTTCAGTGAGAAGAGGCTTTTTTTGTGATTATTTTGAACCAAGATCTGCCCTGAGAAAAAGCATTTCGCTCCATCTTTTCTCTACATGTTCTGCATATTCGGCCAGAAAGTAATTCCATGAACCCTCTCCATGTACTGTATTATATCTTTCCGGTAATGGCTTGCGGTAGGACGGATCCAATTCTTTCAATCCTGCTTTCAGCCGTGTCACAAGCGAATATTGAGGCTCTCCGGAGGAAACAGCAGAATAAACTGCTACACTTTCGTTTCCTGCCACCCATACTTTCTTTAATTTTTTGATCAGATCAGTAACCCCGTTAATTTTTCCAGGCTTGGGATACATATGATTGATAATGATTTTGTCCGAAAAATCTGTTAGCTGAACTGTACTGAGTTCATCGTTAAAAGCTCCGTAGCTTTGAGAGCCCATACCTGTTGTATGAGGTGCCACATTTTTGTTCCAGTCTGCCGTATGATCGGCACCTAAATCACCCCGTGAATCAAATTCTCCCCAGCTTAATGGCCCTTCGGTTACATGAAATCCCCCTGCATCAGGTCCGGTCTGAATCTCGAATACCCGCCACTTCCAGTTGCCGGTGTGATACTTTTGAGCATGCGCAGCTAAGGCTTTTTCAAGTTCAGCATTCTTTTCTGGTTTAGGGAAAATGCGGAATGAATTGAGCACATTTTTGGTTTGCCCTATCCCAAATAAAGGAATAAGCAAGCATAGAAGGAAAATCTTTCTCATGTCTTGATGATTTTTGTGGTTAAGAAATAGAGGGTATGTTGCGATAGGGAGCGAAAGAATAAGTAAGGTAATAATATAAATGCCATATAAAAAAATTTATTTAGCTTTCTTAAATGGGAAAATTGGTAATACGTTATGCTTTACCGGCAGAGGCATCGCTGATTGCAGATATCAGCCGTCAGACCTTTTACGAAACTTTTGCAGAATCAAATACATCTGAAGACATGGAGAAATTTATGAACGAGCAATTCTCCAGGGATACGTTGATAAAAGAAACAGAAGAGCCCGGCAGTATATTTTTACTTGCATACGATGATGCTGAACCTATTGGCTATGCAAAAGTGCGAGATGGCGAAAAACATTCTGAATTTAACGGCTTTACTTCTATTGAAATAGCAAGGATATATGCATTAAAGAAATCCATCGGAAAAGGAGTTGGTCGGGAACTGATGCAAAAATGTATCAGCATTGCCCGGGAAATGAACCGGGATATTATCTGGTTGGGTGTCTGGGAAAAAAATGAAAGGGCCATTCAGTTCTACCGGAAATGGGGGTTTGAGAAATTTGCTGAACATGAGTTTATTCTTGGCAATGATGTACAAACAGATTGGCTGATGTATAAACGTCTGTTCAAAAGTGAATAATGGGCAGGTTTGGTATCGTAAACTTTCAATTATTCAATAGTAGATTTTCTTTTGCATAATAGTACTAAGAACATTCCCCTGACGTTAAAGAATGGCTTGGTTGGTAAAATAATCAGCCTTCATTAAACCAATCAGTCACTAAGACCGTCTGATGTCTGTCATTTTAATAAAAACAATCTAAAACCCAATTATGAAACCAAGGATCCTATCCCTCGTAATTTCGATTCTTTCCTTAACAATATTGTTTACAGCCTGCAAAAAAGAAGGCTCAGATTCACAGGATTATTCTGCTGAAACCGCTGCGCATTCAGATGACCAGTCAAGATTTTCAAATGAAGTAGATGCAGTAGCTAATGATGCTAATCTGGCACTGGAAGTTACACCGGCTTTCTCTGGCCGTGGCGGAGAAATTCAATCACTTATCTGCGACGCTGATATAACAGTGGACACTTTAGCTAACCCAAGAACAATCACTATAACTTATAATGGTACCAATTGTCTTGGTAACCGCACCCGTACCGGGGTAATCGTTTTATCCATGGCACAGGGTATTCGCTGGAAAGATGCCGGAGCAGCACTTAGCGTAAGCTACCAGAATTTTAAAGTCACCCGCATTAGTGATAACAAAAGCATAACTATAAACGGTACTCAAACTTACACCAATGTAAGTGGCGGATTGCTGATAAATCTGCCGGTTTTAGGAACTATTACTCATACGATCACCAGCAGCAACATGTCTGTCACTTTTGATAATGGTTCACAACGTACATGGCAGGTAGCCAGGCAAAGAGTGTTTACTTATAACAATGGAGTTGTTATCACTGTGACCGGTACTCACACTGATGGATCTGTTACAGGAATTGCAGAATGGGGAACTAACCGTTTTGGTCGTTCATTTATTACTGCTATTACCCAGCCACTGGTGTTGAAACAGGATTGTAGTTTCAGAGTCGGAAGCGGTAAAGTAGTACATACTACACCAATGTATAATATTGCCGCTACATTTGGACTCGATGCTAACGGCAACGCCACTTCATGTCCCGGTACTGGTTATTATTACATGAAACTGGAATGGACAGGTCCGGCAGGGAATACACAAACAGCATTGTTGCCATATTAATATCTTCCGCATTTTCGTAAAAAAACCGCCGTCATACAGGGCGGTTTTTTATTTCTTTTGATGCTGCTTGCATTTTTACAAGTAAATTAGCAGCCAATGGCTACCACTTTAGTTACCAATATAAAATTACTCGTCAATACACTTGAGGAGAATAAACTGCTTCGTGGAAAGGATTTGGCCAGGCTCCCCTGCATAGAAAATGCTTATCTAATCATTGAAGATGGAATAATAACAGGAACAGGCAGCAGCAATGAAATTCAACATCCCGCATCAAAATTCAGTCATATTATAGATGCTGAAGGACAAATGGTGCTACCCGCCTGGTGCGATAGTCATACACATCTTGTATTTGCTGCCAGCAGGGAAGAAGAGTTTGTTGATAAAATAAAGGGGCTTAGTTATGCAGATATTGCTGCCAAAGGAGGGGGGATATTGAACTCTGCCAGGAAGTTAAACGCTGCATCAGAAAATGAATTATTTACGAAAGCATGGAAAAGGTTGGGAGAAGTAAGTAAACAGGGAACAGGCGCTATTGAAATAAAAAGTGGCTATGGGTTAACGGTGGAAGGTGAATTTAAAATGCTACGGGTAATAAAAAAACTGAAAGAAAAATCGGCATTGCCAATCAAAGCTACTTTTCTTGGTGCGCACACTTATCCATTGGAATATAAAGACAATCACCAGGGGTATATTGATCTTATCATGAATGAAATGTTGCCGGTAATTGCCAAAGAAAAACTGGCGGACTATATAGATGTATTTTGTGAGACCGGCTTTTTCTCTCCTGTAGAAACAGAAATGATCTGCAGGGCGGGCATGAGTTATGGCCTCAAGCCCAGGATACATGCCAATCAACTAAGCTTGTCAGGAGGAACACAAACAGGAGTAAAATTGAATGCACTAAGTGTTGATCACCTGGAAACAATGGATGATGATGCAATCACTACGTTGGCTCAGTCAAACACCATTGGCACATTATTACCTACGGCCGCATTTTTCCTGCGGATGCCATTTCAGCCTGCCAGGAAACTGATCGAAGCCGGCTGTGCCATTGCCCTTGCCTCTGATTTTAATCCCGGTTCTTCTCCCTCAGGTAATATGAACCTGGTAATGGCCATGAGCTGTATACAAATGAAGATGCTGCCTGAAGAAGCTATCAATGCAGCTACTATTAACGGGGCTTATGCTATGGAACTTGAAAAAGAAGTTGGGAGTATCAGCATCGGAAAAAAAGCAAACCTGATCTTTACCAAACCTGTTCCGTCACTGGCTTACCTGCCTTATGCATTTGGTTCTAATCTTATTGATAGGGTAATGATCAACGGAGAATGGATTTAATTTTCTATTAACTGATAAAGCGTTGTAATTTTAAGAAATAATCTTTAATTAAGTAGTTGAATATGTCTTTACGCCAGTTCATTTCTGCCCGGAAAATATTACGATCGCTAAATTTTTTAAAAGATAATGTATCCCTCAAATGGAAAGAAGTAGCTGATTTGTTTGGCTTACAGGAGGATGTTTTTGAAAACCCATTGCACCAAAAACTTGAAAAGCCTGTTTCCGTAATATTAATAGGCGCCGGACATAGGGGAAACATTTATGCAGAGTATGCAATTGCCAATCCGGACCAGATGAAAATCACTGCGGTAGCAGATATCAACACAAAGCGGAGGAATAGTATCAGGAGAAGACATAAAATCCCTGAAACCCATGTTTTCAATAACTGGCCGGATATATTTAATCAGCCAAAATTTGCTGATGCTGTAATAATAGCAACACCAGACAACCTTCATACTGAACCCTGTCTGGCTGCGCTGGATGCTGGATATGATGTACTATTAGAAAAACCTATTGCACCAACAGAAGAAGAATGTCGCCTGATATTAGAAAAAGCCCAAGCCAGTAATAGTATACTAGGTGTTTGCCATGTATTACGATACTCACCCTACTTCAGAGAATTAAAAGAAGTATTAGATGCAGGTCTTATCGGGAATATTATTAGTATCCAGCATATGGAACCGATAGAACAGGTACATATGAGTCATTCTTATGTAAGAGGAAAGTGGAGAAACAGTAAAACTGCTACACCAATACTATTGGCAAAATCAAGCCATGATACTGATATAATCCGCTGGCTTGTAAACAGTCCGGCAAAAGATGTTCATTGCTTTGGCAACCTGAAATGGTTTACTAATCGTAATGCACCCGAAGGAAGCACTGAGCGGTGTACAGATGGTTGCGATGTTGAAAGTTCCTGCCCGTACTCGGCTTTGCAGATATATTTAAGGGATAAAAAGAGGCTTTATGTATTTGATATGCCTGAAGAAAGATACAAATGGGATGATTTTATTTTAGAGAAGTTGAAGTCTACAGACTATGGCAGATGTGTGTACAGAATGGATAATGATCAGCCTGACCATCTTACTGTCAATATGCTATTTGAAAATGGCGTCACTGCCGCATTCTCTATGGAAGCCCATGTATCTTACGAGGGCAGAAGAACAAGAATAATGGGATCCAAAGGTGATATTGTTGGCAATATGGAATCATTTATTATGACTGATTTTAAGACAAGGAAACAAACCTCAT
>Ga0116142_10005143_pt1 | contig 11981 bp, 8 predicted proteins | sample AD_UKC033_MetaG_FD_89785 | JGI IMG/M metagenome (GOLD analysis project Ga0116142, IMG submission 89785) | Active sludge microbial communities of municipal wastewater-treating anaerobic digesters from USA - AD_UKC033_MetaG | ecosystem: Engineered > Bioreactor > Anaerobic > Digestate | place: USA... | reverse complement strand
CGCAGGAGCGTGGTCAGACGCGATCGGGTTCGAACGGAGTGAATGCATCCGCCGGGTGCACACCGTGTTCCATCCATGGCCAGCCAGGATCGACCATGCACATACGTACACAACGCCTCGTCCGCAGCGCGATCCTCGTCGTCGTCGCAATTGCCCTCGCCCTGTTGGCCAAGGCATGGCTGTTCCCGGCCAAGGCCGAGGCGAGCCATGTCAGCGCGCCAGTGACGCTGGCCGACATCGAGGACACCGTGATCGCCACCGGCGAGCTCGAGGCGCGCAACCTCGTCAGCGTCGGCGCGCAGGTGTCCGGGCGCGTGGTCTCGCTCAAGGTCGATGTCGGCGACGTCGTCAGCGCCGGCCAGCTCATCGCCGAGATCGATTCGCTGCCGCAGCAGAACACGCTGCGCAACGCCGAGGCGGCGATGCAGACCACGCAGGCGCAGCGCGTGGCGCGCGCTGCGGCGTTGCGTCAGGCCGAACTGGCCTTCAAGCGCCAGCAGGACATGATGGTCGAGGAGGCCACCTCGCGCGCCGAGTACGAGGCCGCCGAGGCCGCGCTGGCGACCACGCGCGCGGACGTCGCTGCACTCGATGCCCAGTTGGCGCAGGCGCGGATCCAGGTCGACACCGCGCGCCTCAACCTCGGCTACACCAAGATCACCGCGCCGATCGACGGCACCATCGTCGCCGTCGTCACCAAGGAGGGGCAGACGGTCAATGCCAACCAGTCTGCACCGACCATCGTCAAGCTTGCCCAGCTCGACACGTTGACCGTGAAGGCACAGATTTCCGAGGCCGACGTACCCAAGGTCAAGGCCGGACAGAAGGTCTGGTTCACCATCCTCGGCGAGCCGGACCGGCGCTACTACGCCGAGTTGCGTGCGGTCGAGCCGGCACCGGAATCGATCGCCAGCGAATCGTCCGCCTCGTCCGCGTCGAGCAGTTCGTCGACGGCGATCTACTACAACGGCCTGTTCGATGTGCCGAACCCGGAAGGGCGCCTGCGCATCGCCATGACCGCACAGGTCAACATCGTGTTGGCCGAGGCGAAGGATGCACTGGTGGTGCCGTCCTCGGCGCTTGGCGCGCCGCAGCGAGATGAGAGCCAGGCGCAGCACACGCCGCGTGCCGGTGGTGAAGGCGTCGCTCCGCAAACCGCCGGCGGCCCGCAACGCGCACGTGGCGGCAGTGACGCGATGCCGCGACGGCCGCGCGGCGACGCCGCCAACGGCGGCCTGCGCAGCGTGCGCGTGCTCAAACCCGATGGCAGTGTCGAGACGCGCAATGTGCGCGTCGGCATCAACAACAACGTCAACGCACAGATCCTCGAAGGCGTCCAGGAAGGCGAGCGCGTGGTCACCGGCACGGCAAGCGCGGCGGCGTCGGCGGCAGCGCGTCAGCCGGGCGTGCGCATGCGTCCACCGATGGGCTTCTGAACGTGACCACGCCGCTGCTCCAGGTCCGTGGCCTGCGCCGGGAGTACCCGGCCGGCGACCAGACTCTCGTCGTCCTGCGCGATGTCGACCTCGACATCGCCGCCGGCGAGTTCGTCGCCATCGTCGGCGCTTCCGGTTCCGGCAAGTCGACCCTGATGAACATCCTCGGCTGCCTCGATCGTCCGACCGCCGGCAGCTATCGCGTGGCCGGCCGCGAGACCGGCAGCCTCGATCCCGACGAGCTCGCCGAGCTGCGTCGCGAGCATTTCGGCTTCGTCTTCCAGCGCTACCATCTGCTCCCCGACCTGAGCGCGCTCGGCAACGTCGAGACACCGGCGATCTACGCCGGCAAGGATGCAGGCGCGCGACGTGAACGCGCGCGTTCCCTACTCACCCGCCTCGGTCTCGCCGAGCGCCTCGGCCACAAGCCGGGTCAGCTCTCCGGCGGTCAGCAGCAGCGCGTCTCGATCGCGCGGGCGCTGATGAACGGCGGCGAGGTCATCCTCGCCGACGAACCGACCGGCGCGCTCGACAGCGCCAGCGGTGCCGAGATGCTCGCCTTGCTGAAGGAACTGCACGGCGAGGGCCACACGATCATCCTGGTCACTCACGATGCGAACGTCGCCGCACATGCGCGGCGCGTGATCGAGATCAGCGATGGCGTGATCGTCGCCGACCGGCGCACGGAGAGCGAGGCCGCGCCAGTGCCACGCGCAGCGGCGAAGGCCGGCGCGCAGGGCTGGCGCGCTGCCTGGGATCGCTTCGCCGAGGCCTTCCGCATGGCCGTTCTGGCGATGGCCGCGCACCGTCTGCGCACGTTCCTGACCATGCTCGGCATCATCATCGGTATCGCCTCGGTGGTGTCCGTGGTCGCCCTCGGCGAAGGTTCACGCCAGCGCATCCTCACCGACATCAGTTCGATCGGCACCAACATCATCGACATCTATCCGGGTGCAGGCTTCGGCGACATGCGTTCGGCACGCGTGCGCACACTGGTGCCGGCCGATGCCGACGTGCTGGCTCAGCAGGACTATGTCGACAGCGTCACCCCCGGCGTGTCCTCGGGCGTGGCCTTGCGCTACGGCAACGTCTCGGTCAACGCGCAGGTCGCCGGTGTCGGCGAGCAGTACTTCCGCGTGCGCGGTGTCGAGATCGACGAGGGCGTGGCCTTCGATGCCGATGCCGTGCGCCGCCAGTCGCAGGATGTCGTGATCGATCCGAACACGCGCGCCAAGCTGTTCCCGAACGGCGCCGAGGCCATCGGCCAGGTCATCCTGCTCGGCAACGTGCCCTGCCGCATCATCGGCGTGACCAGAAAGAAGGACTCCGCCTTCGGCAGCAGCGAAAACCTCAATGTATTCGTGCCGTACACGACGGCGATGAGTCGCCTGCTCGGGCAGTCGTACCTGCGCAACATCACCGTGCGCGTCAGCGACGAGGTGTCGATGGCTGCGGCCGAGCAGGCGATCACGCAACTGCTGACGCAGCGCCACGGCCGCCAGGACTTCTTCGTCTCCAACATCGACAGCGTGCGCCAGACCGTCGAGCAGACCACGCAGACGATGACCCTGCTGGTGTCTTCGATCGCGCTGATCTCGCTGGTGGTTGGCGGCATCGGTGTGATGAACATCATGCTGGTCTCGGTCACGGAGCGCACGCGCGAGATTGGCGTGCGCATGGCCGTCGGCGCACGCCAGAGCGACATCCTGCAGCAGTTCCTGATCGAAGCCGTGCTGGTCTGCCTCTTCGGCGGCCTGCTCGGCGTGCTGCTCGCAGTCGCCATCGGCAGCGTGTTCGCGCGCGTCGGCGGCAACTTCCAGATGGTTTATTCCGTCACCTCGATGGTCGTTGCGTTCGCCTGTTCGACGCTGATCGGCGTGGTGTTCGGCTTCCTGCCGGCGCGCAGTGCGGCCCGGCTCGATCCTGTCGAGGCACTGGCGCGCGAATGAATGTGATGAAGATCAAGGCCGTCCTTTCCACTGCCGTGCTCGTCGGTCTCGCCGGTTGTTCGGCGATCGTGCGCACACCATACGAGCGCCCCGCCATCGTCATGCCGGTGCAATGGGATGTGGTGGCGCCGGTCGCCGAGGAGCGCGCCGGCGACCGCTGGTGGACGCGTTTCGACGACGCCGAACTCGACCGCGTGGTCGAGGCCGCGCTTGCCGCCAACAACAATCTCGCCGCGGCAGCGATCCGTGCGCGTCGCGCGCAGTTGCAGGCCGGGCTCGCCGCGACCGCACTGATTCCGTCGTTTAATGCCGGACTCAACGCCAATGCCAGCCGCGATCTCGACGATGGCGGCCCGACAGCGCGCTCGAACTCGGCTTCGATCGGCGCGAGCTACGTGGTCGACCTGTGGGGCCGGCTCGGCAGCCAGCGCGACGCTGCCCGCTGGGAAGCGCTCGCCAGCGAACAGGATCTCGCCAGCGCACGCCTTGCCTTGATCGGCACCAGCACCGGCCTGTACTGGCAGCTCGCCTATCTCAACCAGCGCATCGCCGCCAGCGAAGCGAGCATCGCCTATGCAGAACGCACGCTCGCGCTGGTGCGCACGCAGTTCGCCGCCGGCGCGGTCTCGCGCCTCGAACTCAGCGATGCCGAGCAGAGCCTGGTCAGCCAGCGTGCCGCCCATGTGCAGCTCGTGCAGCAGCGCAGCGAAACAGGCAATGCCTTCGCGATCCTGTTCGATGCACCGCCTGGCACGACCATCGCCGATCCGCAGCGCCTTGATACACGCGAGCCACCGGCGATCGCCGCCGGCTTGCCGGCCGACCTGCTTGGCGGTCGTCCGGACCTGCGCGCGGCCGAACTGCGCCTGCGCGCGACCCTGGCCGGTGTCGATGCCACGCGTGCGAGCTGGTATCCGTCGCTCAGCCTCACTGCCGGTGTCGGTTCGTCGAGCACCTCGCTCGCCGACGTGCTGAAGAACCCGATCGGCACGCTCGGCGCCGGCCTTTCGCTGCCTTTCCTCGACATCAAGCAGCGTCGCCTCGACATCGCCGTGGCAGAGGCGCAGTACGAGGAAGCGGTGGTTGGCTTCCGCCAGACCTTGTATCAAGCGCTCGCCGACACCGCCAATGCGCTTGCCGCGCGCGAGGCGCTGGGTGCGCGCGCGGCCCTGCTGGCCGAATCCCTCGACGCCGCGCGCACTTCCGAGCGCCTCAACGAGGTGCGCTACAAGGCTGGCGCGGTGGCCCTGCGTGGCTGGCTCGACGCACAGGAACGCCGTCGTTCGGCCGAGATTGCCTTCGCCGAAGTGCAGCTCGCCCGACTCAATGCCCAGGTCGTGCTGTACCAGGCGCTCGGCGGCGACGCGACCGTGCCGTGAGCACGGGCGGCGGCGCCGTTCCTGGTGCCGCTGGCCACGTGGTCGAAGAGGGCATCGACGCGTGCGTGGCCGCTGCACTCGAACAAGGGCGCAACCGCGCCATCGACCCCGGCACGTCGGTGTTCCGTGCGGTATCCGTGGCTTCGGCGAGCGTTCGCCTCGTCCTCCCGCCTTGGCGTATCGTTGCGCTCCGGCGATCGGGCCCGCGCCGGCGCACGTCGTCAAATCAGGGAACCTCGATGCCGAAACCACGTCCGCCGACGTCCCGTTCCAGTTCCGCACCACCGGTTTCCGGCGCACCTCGCACGATCAATCTCGCCCTGCAGGGCGGTGGTTCGCACGGGGCGTTTACCTGGGGCGTGCTCGATCGCTTGCTGGAAGACGGGCGCATCGACTTCGACGGCATCTGTGGAACCAGCGCCGGTGCGATGAACGCCGTGCTATTGGCTCATGGGTACTCGCTCGACGGACGTGATGGCGCGCGCGCCGCGCTGGCCGGGTTCTGGCAGCGCGTGGCGGCGCTCGGCGCGGCGGCCAATCCGGTGGTCGACCTGCTCGGCGCACATGCGGACGGCGCTGCCGCGCAGGCACTGCTCGCCGTGCAGCAATGGATGCTGGAGTCGCTGGCGCGCACGCTGTCGCCGTACCAGCTCAATCCGCTCGCGATCAATCCGTTGCGCGACCTGCTTGGCGACTGCGTGGATTTCGAACGCCTGCGCAAGCACTCGGTGATCAAGCTGTTCCTGTGCGCGACCAACGTGCGCAGCGGCAAGGTGCGCATCTTCGACAATGCGGCGATGTCGCTCGACGCGGTGATGGCCTCGGCCTGCCTGCCGCACCTCTTCCATGCGGTCGAGATCGATGGCGAGCACTACTGGGATGGCGGCTACATGGGCAATCCTGCGCTGTTCCCGCTGTTCTACGCCACCGCCACGCGCGATGTGGTCATCGTCATGGTCAACCCGATCCGGCGCGACGAAGTACCGACGACGCCGGCCGCGATCGCCGACCGGGTCAGCGAGATCAGCTTCAATTCCTCGCTGATGCGCGAGATGCGCGCCGTCGAGTTCGTCACCCGGCAACTGAGCGAAGGCTGGCTGAGGCCCGAGTACACGCAGCGCATGCGCCACGTGCTGGTGCACCTGGTCCGCGCCGACGGCTTCATGGGCACGCTCGCCGCGGCGACCAAGATCCGCGCCGACCTGCGTTTCCTCACCGGCTTGCGTGATCGCGGCCGGGCCTGCGCCGCGCAATGGCTGGCCGATCACCACGCCGACCTCGGCGTGCGCAGCACGATCGACCTGCGCAGGGAGTTCCTCGACTGAGCACCGCTGCCCTGCGCGGAAAGGTTGCAGCAGGCGAGCGTCCAACCAGGCAACGAAAGACCGGCCATACCCCCACGGCAAGCAGTCACTGTCGGGCGCAGCGGAACGCGGCGATTGCGAGCACGCCGAACGTGTACGCGGAACGGTGCAAGCTCGACTGGGCCGGCGAGCGCGAACAGCTTCGGTGCGGGGGTGCGATGTGGCCGATATCGTCTTCGCCTCGGCGCGCGACATCGGATCGCTTCCGGGGTATCCCCATTGCGGGATTGATCAGAGCATCCTTAACGCCCGGGTCACGGGTTCAGGCACAATTCGCGGCCCTGTGCGGCAGGCCCTGACCGCAGCGGTGAGATTTTGCATGTTGCTGATGATCGACAACTACGACAGCTTCACCTTCAACCTCGTGCAGTACTTCGGCGAGTTGGGGGAGGAGGTGAAGGTCGTGCGCAACGACGAGCTGGGCGTGGCGGAGATCCGCGCGCTGGCGCCGGCGCGCATCGTCATCTCGCCGGGGCCTTGCACGCCGAACGAGGCCGGCGTGTCGCTCGCGGTGCTGCGCGAACTGGCCGGAACGGTGCCCATCTTCGGTGTTTGCCTGGGCCACCAGTCGATCGGCCAGGCCTTCGGTGGCCAGGTCGTGCGCGCGCAAAGGATCATGCACGGCAAGACCTCGATGATCCATCACGCAGGTCGCGGCGTGTTTCGCGGCCTGCCGGATCCGTTCGAGGCGACACGCTACCACTCGCTGGTGGTCGAGAAGGATTCGTTGCCGGATGAACTCGAGGTCACCGCGTGGACCGTGGACGAGGACGGCGGCGTCGATGAGATCATGGGCCTGCGCCATCGCGAGCTCGACGTCGAGGGCGTGCAGTTCCATCCGGAGTCGATCCTCACCCAGCATGGGCACGACCTGTTGCGCAATTTCCTGGCGCGGTGAGGCTTGCAATGATCCGTGGGAGCCCCTCCAGGGGCGATGCTTTTCGTGCAGATCGCCAATCGCCCCTGAAGGGGCACCTACAGGGAAAGATGGGAAAATGCGGGGCACCTTGTTTCGCATCCTTCGATGACCGCCCATGTCCATGACGCCCCAACAAGCCCTGCAACGCGCGATCGAGCATCGCGAAATCTTCCACGACGAGATGGTCGGGCTGATGCGCCAGATCATGCGTGGCGAGGTGTCGCCGGTGATGACCGCCGCGATCCTGACCGGTTTGCGCGTGAAGAAGGAGACGGTGGGGGAAATCTCGGCGGCGGCGCGCGTCATGCGCGAGCTGGCCGCACCGGTCGAGGTGGCCGCGCGCGAGCATCTGGTCGACATCGTCGGCACTGGCGGCGATGGTGGGCACAGCTTCAACGTGTCGACGACGGCGATGTTCGTGGTCGCCGCGGCCGGCGCGTGCGTGGCCAAGCATGGCAATCGCAGCGTGTCGTCCAAGTCCGGCAGTGCCGATGTACTGGAGGCGCTTGGTGCGGTGATCGAACTGCAGCCGGCCGACGTCGCGCGCTGCATCGAGGCGGTCGGTGTCGGCTTCATGTACGCGCCGATCCATCATCCGGCGATGAAAGCAGTCGCTGCCGTGCGCCGCGAGATGGGCGTGCGCACGATCTTCAACATCCTCGGGCCGCTGACCAATCCGGCGGGCGCGCCGAATATCCTGATGGGCGTGTTCCATCCCGACCTGGTCGGTATCCAGGTGCGCGTGCTCGCCGAGCTCGGCGCCGAGCGCGCGCTGGTGGTCTGGGGCAAGGACGGCATGGACGAAATCTCGCTCGGCGGCGCGACGATGATCGGCGAACTGAGGGACGGCGTCGTGCACGAGTACGAGATCCATCCCGAGGAGTTCGGTTTCGCCATGGCCTCGGGCAGGCAGTTGCGCGTCGAGAACCCGGCCGAATCATGCGTGCGCGTGCGCGAGGCGCTGGACGATCGTCCCGGCGTCGCCCGCGACATCGTCACGTTGAATGCAGGCGCGGCCTTGTACGTTGCCGGCAAGGCGAGCTCCATCGCCGACGGCATCGCGCTGGCGCGCGCGACGATCGCCAGTGGTGCTGCGCGTGCAAAGCTCGACGCCTACGTCGCGCAGACGCGCGCGTTGTCGAAGGGGTGATGCATTCCCTTCTTTCCCGGCAGGAGCCCGTTCCCGGGCGATGCCGTTGGGGTGGTGGGAAAAGCATCGCCGGTGAACGGGCTCCTGTGACGAATGTGATTCGCAGGAGCCCCTTCAGGGGCGGCCCGACGACGCTGCTCAATAAACCGACCCACCCTCCGGCGGCGTCAGCGGCAGGCCGTAGTGGATCAGCACGTCCTCGATCTCGGCGACAGGCACGGTTTCACCCTTGCGCGCACGTTCGGCCTGGCCGAACAGCTCATTGATGCGCGGCTCGTCGTCGGGGTCGGGTTCGAGCTCGAACGAGGCCTTCGCCGCCGCGCCGCGTGCCCAGGCGTCGCGCACGCTGGCCCAGTAGGCCTTTGTCTTTTCCCAGTATTCGCGGCCCGGGTTGAAATCGAAATCGGTGATGCGCGTGTAGCTGTTGATGCCGCGTTCGCGGGCGATGGCGTGGCGCTTGCCGTCGACGTCGATGACGAGCTTGGTGTTGTCCTGTTCATGCACCCAGCCGCCCGGCGTCAGCGTGTGGCGGTTGTACGCCTCGATCGCCTGGTAGTCGCGGCGCTTGGAATGTTCGCGGCGCGGCAGCGGACGCAGGCTGAGGTCGAACATCCAGGCATCGACGCCGTCGCTGTGCGTCCAGTGGCCGATGCCGCTGTAGCGCGGCGCGTCATCGACTTCGTAGACGACCTGCGCCCACGCCCCGCGCGCTGCATTCGCGTCGACCGCTTCGTGTTCGAAGCGGCTGCGGCCACGATAGCGCAGCAGATCGGCCGGTTCGTAGTGCCAGTCCTGGCGCCAGTGCTTGATGACGTGCACGTCCTCGCCCATCTTCATGACCAGGATGTGCTGCAGGACGATCTTGCGGCCCGTGTCCTCGACGACTTCGACGAGTTCGGTGGCGCCGCTGCGCTGTGCCGGATGCGGCGTGTAGCCTGGTGCGAGCGCGGCGGTTTCGTCGAAGATGAAGCGCACGCGGAACTCGCCGGCCATGGCGAGGATGCTACGGCGATCGCACTCGAAGCGTTCCTCGGCGTTCGTCGGCGGCTTCGGGCAGGGCGAGGTGTACTGCGCGGGGGCTGCTTCGGCGAGCGGTTTCGGCGCCGCGGCAGTGGACTTGCTGCGCGGTGCGCTGGCACAGCCGGCCAGCATGAACAGCGAAACGAGGACGAAAGGCGTGATCAGCGGACGTGAGGTCATGGTGTCAGGCAATGTGGAGGGGGGAGATCCATTCGGCGTTCTCGTCGCGGACGATCGTGCGGGCGAGGTCCAGGCCGAGCAGGGAAATGCGCAGCGGCGCCTTGGCGCCGAGTGTGTGCAGCCATGGTAGCGGGCGCAAGTCGAAGGCGAGCAGGCGGGCCTGCCAGCGGTTGCCGAAGCGTGCCAGCGCGCGGCGCAGGAATGAGGCATGCACCGAGCCTTCCGGCATGGACGATTCGGCGGCGATGAGACCCTGCGCGGCGTTCATCTGATCCCAGGCGAGCACATCGGAGTCGGGCAGGAGGAACAGCTTCGCCTGGATCGCGCCGGAATCGGCGTGGAAGCACAGCCACTCGCGAGGGCCTTGCGGCGTGACGCTGCTCCATGCGCTCAGGCTCGCGCAGCACGCGAGCAGGCCGGCGGCGGCGTGCTCGAGCAACATCAGGCGCGGTCCGGCGCTCATGCGCTGGGGTGCGCCGGGCGCACCGTCGCGGCGTTCGAGCCAGAGCACGGTGCCGAGCCGTGGCAGCCATTCGGCGAGGTTGGCGAGGTCGAGCGCGACCCGCTCCGCACGCGCGCTGGCTTGCGCGAATGCCTCGTTGTCGAGGCGTGGCAGCGCGCCGTCGAACGGTTCGTGGCCACCAGGTAGCGTCGGGTCGAAGTATCCGTCGCTCATCGTCGTGCCTCGTGGTTCGCACCAGCCATGAAATCAGAACGACACGCGCAGGCCGATGCTGCCGGCACGACCCGGTGCGGTGTAGCGGTCGAGGACGGCCGACGTCGCGCTCAGGCCGGTGGCCGTGCTCCAGTTCCAGTACTTGCGGTCGCCGAGGTTGGTCGCAGCGGCGAACAGTTCGAGGCGCTCGAACGGCTTCCACCAGGTGTAGAGGTCGAAGGTCGAATAGCCGTGCGGCTCGAACGGTGCGCTGCTGCCGCTCGGCAGGCGATCCTGCGCGGCGACGAAGCTGCCGACAAGTTCGGCGCCCCAGCGTTCGTGGTCGTAGGCGATGCCGAGCACGGCCTTCTTCGGGTCGATGCTGGCCAGCGGTTCGTCGGCGGTTTCGTCGTCGCCGCGTGCGCTGGCGAAGCTGCCCTTGAGGGTGAAGCCGTCGAGGGCTTCGGTGAGGGCGCCGAGATGGATGCCATAGCGTGCCTCGGCACCGCGGATCTTCACCCGGCTCAGATTGCGCGACTGGAACACCATCAGGCCATCGTCGTTCATGCCGACGAAGACCAGCGATTCGATGAAATCACGGTAACGATTCGCATAGGCCGACACGCTGAACCAGCCGATGTCGCTGCTGCCGCGCAGGCCGAGTTCGAGGCCGCGGCTGGTCTCGGGCTTCAGGTCGGGATTGGGGATCGCGGTGTAGCCGAAGGCGATGTTGGTGAAGCCGATGTTGACGTCGTCGAATGGCGGTGCGCGGAAACCCTGGGCATATTGCGCGAAGACACTGAGGTGCGGGCTGAAGCGCCAGATCGCGCCGAGTTTCGGCGACCAGCCGAGGTCATCCAGACTCTCCGGCTCGATGCCCGGATTGTCGCCGGCAAAAATCGCGTCGTTCTTCGGGTTGAGCCGGTACGAATCGACGCGCACCGCGGGAATCAGGGTCAGACGGCCGTCGGCAAGCGTCATCTCGTCCTGCACGAACAGTGCGGCGTTCGTGGTCTCGGTGATCGGGAAATCGCGCACCGGGAACACATCCGGCGGCACGTTCGGGCTGCTCGCGCCGGTGGTCAGGTTGAGCTGGAAGCCGTCACGCTGTTCCTCGGTGCGCGTGCGCGAAAGGTCGAGGCCCCAGGTCAGCGCGTGCTTGGCCGATGACCCCGTCCATTCCTTGCGTGCGGTCAGTTCGGTGCCGACCACGCGCTGCTCGTAGTCGAAGCGACGGAAGCGCTGCACCGGATTGGACAGCACGCCGGCGGTCGCGGTCGCGCGGTCCTCGAGGGTGTCCTGGCGGGTTTCGCTCTGCTGTACCCAGGCCTTCCATTCGAGCGCGTCGAGCCAAGCCGAGGCAAACGGAATCTCCTGGCCGAACGAAAGCCGCTGGCGCTCACGCCCGTCGCTGCCGACCAGCGACGTGGTGCGTGTGCCATTGGCGGTCTGCGTGCGCGAACTGAGCGCATTGGTGTCGATCGAGGCCTTTTCGCCGTCGAGCGTGATGCGGTCGATGCGACCGCTCGACGCCGTGTGCACGTACTTGGCAAGCAACGCATTGGCATCGGTTTCCTGCGGGTTCGGCCGCGTGCGCGTGTTGTTGTCGCTGTCGACCGTGCCCTTGTTCGCCGTGGCGTGGCCGTCGCGATGCGTGGCGATGACGACCACGCCATGCGCCGCGTCGCCGCCGGCGAAGGTGCCGGTCAGGCTGGCCTGGCGATTGACGCTCGCGTACTGCGCCTTGCCGGCGATGTAGGTGGAATCGCCTTGCGCAAGATAGTCGGCAGGATCCTTGGTGACGAAACTGACCACCCCGCCGAGCGCGTCCGAGCCGTACAGCGAAGAGGCCGCGCCGCGGATGATCTCGACACGCTTGAGCGCATCGACGTCGACGAAATCGCGGCCGGCGTTGGCGAAGCTGCCGAT
>Ga0116142_10005140_pt1 | contig 11988 bp, 7 predicted proteins | sample AD_UKC033_MetaG_FD_89785 | JGI IMG/M metagenome (GOLD analysis project Ga0116142, IMG submission 89785) | Active sludge microbial communities of municipal wastewater-treating anaerobic digesters from USA - AD_UKC033_MetaG | ecosystem: Engineered > Bioreactor > Anaerobic > Digestate | place: USA... | reverse complement strand
TCAATTGGTTCGTATATTCAGTCATAGCTGTTTCTCTAATTTAGTTTTGGTTTATACTGACCGTCAAATCAATATAAATCAAAAACTTGTTAGACGAAACAGCTTTTTTATGAATAATGCAGGTTAGTAAGTTATTTAGACTCACCGGCTAAAAGTGGCTCTCAATTTGCGCGACTCTATGCTGATGAAGCAGAGATTTACGTTGATAATGTAATCGCAAAAGAAAAAATCAAAGAAAAAGTCAAACAGAAATCAGATGTTAAAGCCATCGTCTTTGTAGATGACTTTGTTGGAACGGGAGAACAGACCTCAGGTAATATAAAAGATCTTATGAAAGAATTGTCATTGATAATAAGACAAAGAAACATAAAGATATTTTTTATCGCAATTGTTGCATACGTCGATGGATTGAAACGCATTGAAAAAACAATAGATGAACTGGATACCAAGGTCATTCTTCATACATGCGAAACTTTAGATGAAACATGCAAATGTTTTGGTGAGAAATCACGTTTTTATAGTGATTTGAAACAGAGAGAAGCTGCCTTTAGGGTTGCAGAAAACTATGGTAAAAAATTAGAAAAAAAATGCCCACTTGGCTATGGAAATTTGCAATTGGCAGTAACTTTTGAACACAATTGTCCTAATGATTCACTACCAATTCTTTGGTCCGAATCGACAGTTCCTAAATGGATGCCCCTATTTAAAAGAAATTAGATCAAATACATTTAAGCCTCTATTTTCAAAATGGCCAGTATAAACCCTAAAATATCATTCAGCAACTGCATATTATTCGAAACAATTACAGATGGGAACAATAAGTTACCTAACAAAATACCACTCCTGCTATTACGCTTACGAACTAAGCCGTCGTAGGTCTTCTGTTGATTCTTGGAAGTTGGCAACCGCCTTAGCAGATGCAAAAGTTGATCTAAATCCGCATCAGCTGGATGCCGCCCTCTTTGCCTTCAAATCCCCGCTATCCAAAGGATCAATTCTCGCAGATGAGGTAGGACTTGGAAAAACCATAGAAGCCGGCCTAGTTATAGCACAAAAATGGTCCGAAGGTAAGAGACGCATTCTCATCATCACGCCCGCAAATTTGCGAAAACAATGGGCACAAGAGATGATGGATAAATTTTATCTCCCCACTATTATCCTCGAAACAAAGAACTATAATCAGTATCAACGCAATGGTGTTAAAAATCCCTTCAATCAAAAAGGCATGGTGATCTGCTCTTACCAATTCGCTGCCAGATATGCCGATGTAGTGCTCACTATGAAATGGGATATTGCGGTTATTGATGAAGCCCACCGGCTGCGAAATGTGTATCGTCCGGATAATAAAATTGCCAAAGCGATTAAAATTGCTCTTGCCAATACACCTAAAATCTTATTGACAGCTACTCCACTGCAGAACTCACTCCTTGAGCTATATGGCCTTGTTAGCGTAATCGACGATTATGCATTCGGCGATCTGAAGGGGTATAAGGCCCAATATTCGAGGTTGAATGGTGAAGGTGTGTTTGTGGAGTTAAAGAAACGTCTTGCTCCGCTCTGTCATCGCACCTTGCGTCGACAAGTTCTCGAATACATTCGCTACACCAATCGCGTTCCCATCACCGAGGATTTTTATCCATCCGATCCTGAAATGTCCTTGTATGAACGGGTGTCAGAGTATTTGCAACGTCCAAAGCTGTATGCCTTACCCAATTCACAGCGCCAATTGATAACACTTATTTTGCGAAAGCTGCTTGCATCTTCGACTTTTGCTATCGCTGGCGCTCTGGATTCCCTCGCTCGTCGCCTGAGACGCGAATTAAAAGAAGCGAGAGAGGTTCAAGATTTGACGGATATCGAACTAGACTATGACGGATTTGAAGATGAAGTGGAAGAATGGGAAAGAAATGAGGAAGCAGAGAGACTTTCACGTGAAGATATAGCAGCCATTGAACAGGAAATATTTGAACTGGAAATTTTTCGCGATCTCGCAGTGAATATAACAGAAAATGCCAAGGGTCAAGCCCTTTTAAATGCTTTGAGGCACGGTTTTGCTAAAGCGAGAGAGCTGGGATCTGTTGAAAAAGCAATTATTTTCACCGAATCCAGGAGAACCCAGAACTATCTCGTGCAACTACTATCGCAAAATGGTTTTGAAGACAAGATCGTTTTGTTCAACGGGACCAACAACGACCCGCAATCCCGTGAAATCTATGGTCAATGGTATGCTGTCAATAAAAATACGGATCTTGTTTCCGGATCCAAATCTGCGGACATGCGAGCGGCATTGGTAGATTATTTCAAAGACACGGCCATGATCATGATTGCCACTGAAGCAGGTGCCGAGGGAATCAACCTGCAATTCTGTTCCATTGTCGTCAACTTTGATCTGCCATGGAATCCGCAGCGCATCGAACAGCGCATCGGCCGCTGCCACCGCTACGGCCAAAAACACGACGTGGTTGTCATCAATTTTGTCAACCGCAAAAACGCTGCTGATCAACGGGTTTATGAGCTGCTGGATGAAAAGTTCAAATTATTCTCAGGCGTTTTTGGGGCTAGTGATGAAGTGCTGGGTGCTATTGAGTCAGGTGTGGATTTTGAAAAACGTGTAGCTGCCATTTACCAGGCCTGCAGGACCACGGATGAAATTGAAGTCGAATTTGCCCGTCTGCGCCAGGAAATGGAAGCTGACATCGCTGCAACTATGGCTGATACTCGTAAAAAGCTGCTAGAGAATTTTGACGCTGAGGTTCATGACCGCCTACGCGTCAATCTTGCTGAGAGCAGGGAATATTTGAACCGCTACGACGCGATGCTATGGCGGCTCACTAGAATCGAGCTTGATTCAACTCCCTTTGATGATTCATCGTTTTCATTTACATTGTCAGAAGAGATCGCGCAAAAAGCATCAGCGCCGGCAGGACTTTATACATTGGCCCGAAAAGTGGAGAATGCCCACCGCTATCGCATTGGCCATCCTTTGGCTCAGTTCTTGATTGGCACAGCCAAAAACAGAAAATTACCTGTAAAACAATTTGAATTCGATTATACGAGTTGGCCACAGAAGGCAGCCGCAGTCGAAGCCTTTATTGGGTCTAAAGGCATTCTGGTTTTGCAGCACCTGGCTATCCATGGCGCTGATGAGCAGGATCATCTGATTTTATGCGCAATGACAGATGACGGTAGACTATTGCCTGACGAGGCAGCTCACCGTCTGTTTGATTTACCAAGCAGAAATATCACTCCAAGCAGCATCGTACCACCGCAAACACTTCAAATAGAAATTAAACGCCGCAAACAAGTAATTCTTGATGAACTGACCAATCGACAAAGCTTGTGGTTTGAAGAGGAGATCGACAAACTCAATGCCTGGGCTGAGGACAAACGCCGAGGTTTAAAAGCGCAACTGAAAGAATATGATGATGAAATAGCTCTATTAAAAAAAGAGGCACGGATGGCGCTCAATTTGCCGGAAAAACTGGCGCTGCAGCGTAAGATACGTGACCTGGACGCCAAACGTAACGACGCCTGGAAAGAATATGATCAGTCTGCCAAGATTATTGAAGGTCAGAAGGATGAACTCTTGGACAGCGTTGAAGCACGCCTGCGTCAGACCATAGAAGATAAAGTTATATTTACCATAGAATGGAGTATTGTATGAATCCCGAGCCGGAAAAATTGAATGGCGCTTCCCTCGATGTTCCGTCTGATAAAAAGAACCAGCTGAAGCAACTCTTTCCCACTGTTTTCACCGAGACCGCAAATGAAAAGGGTGAGTTAGTGGAGAGTGTGGATTTCGAAAAACTTAAAGCCGAGATTGGACATTTCAGCGAAATATTTGAAAGCAGGCGCGAGCGTTATGGCATGGACTGGCCGGGCAAAAAGGATGCTCTGCGTCTCATTCAAACGCCAAGCACAGCAACGCTAAAGCCTTGCCGTGAAGAATCAGTAAACTTTGACACTACCGAGAATCTGTTCATCGAAGGGGATAATCTTGAAGTGCTCAAACTGCTGCAAAAGAGCTATTATGGCAAGGTAAAGATGATCTATATCGATCCGCCTTATAATACTGGCAAGGAATTCATATATCCAGATAATTATTCGGAGAGCCTGCAGACTTATCTGGAATATGCTGGTCTGGTCGATAGTGAGGGTAAAAAATTCAGCACCAATACCGCCAATCAAGGTCGATTTCACACCAAGTGGCTGAACATGATGTATCCGAGGCTATACCTAGCTAGAAATTTATTACGCGATGATGGTGTGATTTTTATAAGTATCGATGATAACGAAGTCACAAATTTACGCATTCTGTGTGATGAAATTTATGGACAAGAGAATTTTATTGCACTGTTACCTTGGAAAGGAAGAGGTGGTGGTGCAGATGATAAAAACTTACTTGAAAATCATGAATATGTGCTAATGTATGCAAAGTTTCATTTGTCATTTCAAACTGGAAGGAAAATTAAGTCAGGAGAATTATTCCCGAAATATGACGAAGAAAAGAAAAGAAATTATAAGACACAACTTGCCAGAAAATGGGGTAGTAATAGTCGCCGAGAGGATCGACCGAATCTATATTACCCAATAATTTTAGGAGGTAAAGAGATATATCCTAAACTGCCCGACGAAACCGATGGGCGTTGGAGATGGGCAAAAGAGAGAATGCTCAAAGCAATCGAAAATCATGATTTGGAATTTGCTAAAAGAAATGATGGAAATTGGGAAGTATACGAAAAAATATATGAACCTTTGGAAGGTGAATTTAGAACGAAGCTCTATTCCGCATGGCTACAAGAGGAAGTATATGAAGATATTGCAGATATACTAGAAGAGGACGAAGCTAAAACAACAGCTTTTGGCACAAAACAGCTCAAAGACCTTTTTAATGGCGTAGCTTATTTTGATTTTCCGAAGCCGTCAAATTTAATTTCGGTCCTTCTTAAAATTGCAAACTCCAATGATTCTGACATAATTTTTGACTTCTTCGCGGGCTCCGCTACCACTGCCCATGCGGTTCTCGATCTAAATCGACAGGACGATGGAAGTCGTAAGTTCATTCTTGTACAATTACCTGAACCAAGTGCACCAGAGACTGAAGCATTTAAAGCAGATTTTAAAACCATCTCGGACATCGGCAAAGAACGTATTCGACGTGTTATCAAAAAGTTAAACGAGGAAGACGCGGGTAAATTGGATTTGCATGAAAATGCAAGGCCGGATCGCGGTTTCAAAGTCCTGAAGCTGAATAAGAGCAATTTCAAACAGTGGCAGACCCTAGCGCCGGATGCTTCGCCGCAACAAATCGCTGATCAATTGGAAATGTACATTGATCATGTTGACGATAATGCAACTCCTGAAGAATTACTCTATGAAATACTCATCAAAGCAGGTTTCAGACCTACCGAGAAAGTAGAGAATATTAGTCTTGCCGGAATCCCCGTCTTTTCCATTGCCAATGGCGATTTGCTGATCTGTCTTGCTGACCAGGTTACGAAAGAATTGGTCGATGCGCTCGTGCAACGTGAACCACTACAGTTTATTTGTCTGGATTCGGCATTTCACGGCAACGACCAACTCAAGGCTAACATTGTTCAGACCTTTGCCAGTCGCAACATGGGCCGTGAGAAAGCCAATCAGATAATTTTTAAAACGATATAAGGGGCAGGAGCATGAAATTTAAATTCGACTCCGGCCTCGAATATCAACTCGAAGCTATTAAAAGCGTAACCGATCTGTTCGAAGGCTTACCACCGCAACAGGGCGGATTATCCATACAAATAACCGATACCTTAGCCTCAGGAATGGAATTCAATGATTTGGGAATCGGTAATTCGCTCTTCCTATCGCAAGACCAGCTGCTACACAATTTGCACAAAGTTCAAAGCCGCAATCATGTTCCCAAATCACGCAACCTGATAGGGCCAGAATCGACCTATACATTTTCAAACTTTTCGGTCGAAATGGAGACTGGCACCGGAAAGACCTATGTCTACCTTCGCACCATCTTTGAATTGAATAAACTATATGGATTTAAAAAATTCATCATTGTTGTGCCCTCCGTTGCCATCCGAGAGGGTGTTACCACTTCAATCTCGCTGATGCGTGAACATTTTAAAGGGTTATATGATAACGTTGCCTTTGACGATTTTGTATACCGCTCGCAGGACCTCAGCCGGGTGCGTCAGTTTGCAGTAAACAATGAGATTCAAATAATGGTCATCAACATTCAGGCATTTCAAAAGGATGTGACAGAGAGTGCAGAGGATAATGTATCGCAAGATAAGCGTAAGAGCAGAGGCAATATAATCAACCAGGAACAAGACAGAATGTCCGGACGCAAACCCATCGAGTTTGTCCAGGCGACCAATCCAATAATCATTATTGATGAACCTCAAAGTGTTGATAACACCCCCAAATCGCAGAAAGCCATTAGCAATCTGAATCCATTGTTTGCATTGCGCTATTCAGCAACCCATATTTTTCCTTATAATTTACTTTATCAACTTGATCCAATTAAAGCCTACGACATGCGCATCGTCAAACAGATAGAAGTCGTTGATGCCAGCGGCGGGCAAGATTTTAACAAGACTATGGTGCGGCTTGACGCAGTAGGCTACTGGCCGGCAACTGCTAAAAGTCCACAGGCAAAAGTTACTATCTTCGAAGATGCAATAACGGGTCCAAAAGAAAAGCAAATTCGTATCAAGGCAGGGACGGACCTCGCACAACAAACCAACCGGCCGGATTATGAAGGTTATCTGGTAACGAATATCAACGCTGAACCCGGAAATCAATACATCGAATTTCAGAATGGGATCGTTGTTCAGCTTGCGCAAGAGTCCGGCGGAATGAACGATGCCCGTTTAAAAAGCCAGCTAAAACAAACAATAGAACAGCACTTTGCCAAGGAGAAAAAACTTCGAGACCGTGGCATCAAGGTACTATCATTGTTTTTCATCGATCATGTAAAAAACTACCGGATATACGATGATGAAGGCTTTAGACAGAAAGGCAAACTGGCACAGTGGTTTGAAGAGTTGTATACGGAAATTGGCAACATGCCCATGTACAAAGGATTATTGCCACATAGTGCCGACGAGGTTCATGACGGCTACTTTTCGGCCGACAAGAAAAAGGGCAAAATTGTTGCTGAATTGGATACCTCTGGAAGCACCGCCAAAGACGATGAAACCTATGAATTGATTATGAAAGATAAGGAACGGCTTTTGAACATGGATGAGCCTTTACGCTTTATTTTTAGCCATTCAGCACTTCGTGAAGGCTGGGATAATCCCAATGTTTTCCAAATCTGCACCCTTCGAGAAATGGGTACAGATCGTGAACGGCGCCAGACCATCGGGCGCGGACTTAGACTGCCAGTCAATCGTGACGGGGAGCGGGTATTTGACGAGCAAATAAACCGGCTTACAGTCATCGCCAATGAGTCATTTGAAAATTTTGCCAAAGGGCTGCAATCTGACATCGAGGAGGCTATCGATCCAAGCGGTGGCTTCAAATTTGGGCGTGTCCCTCAGATTGCCTTTACTCCCTTACTAAATAGCGCTGGGACGGAATATCTATCACAGGAAGAATCAAAAAGACTGTGGGAGACGCTTCAGCAACAGCGACTCATCGATGAGGAAGGCGATTTCACACCTGAATTTAAACCCGATGCTCCAGACTTTGAGCTTAAATTGCCCGTTGAGTTTGCCGGTATCGAAGAAGCCGTAATCGGTCGCATGAAAAAGTTCCTGCCACGCGATTTCGTCAAAGATGTGCGCAAGCGGAAAAAAGTGGTTTACAACAAGAGAATAGAGCTCAACCCCGAATTTAAAGCGCTTTGGGAAAAAATTAGCCAGAAAACCTGCTACTCAGTGGAATTTTCAACAGAAGAATTAATCAAACGCGCAGCTGATAAAATTAAAAAGATGGCCGAGATTACAGCGGTCAGAATAGAGATAACCAAAAGGGAGGTAGACATTTCTGAAGCCGGCGTAGAGGGAGGTAAAATCACCAGCAACCGTACCTTTATTGTCAGCAACGAACAACCTTTACCTGACATCTTGGGATTTTTGCAGCGCGAGACTGAGTTGACCCGAAAAACTCTTGTCGATATTTTGAAAACTTCGGACCGGCTACAAGACTTTGCCATTAATCCTGTCATGTTTATGACAGAAGCGGCCAAGTGCATTAACCGGGCATTGCATGAGCTCATCATTGATGGCATTAAATATGAACCCATCGCCGGGCAATATTACGAAATGAGGCTTTTCGAACAGGAGGAGGTAGAGGAATATCTCAACCGATTGTATGAGGTCAGCAGCGTCGACAATCGGACACCTTACAATTACATAGTTTATGACTCTGGACCGGAAGAAGAAATAGCCAAATTATTGGATGCCGACGATCGTGTCAAATTTTTCTGTAAACTTCCGCGCTGGTTCAAAGTAGTCACACCACTGGGCGATTATAATCCTGACTGGGCCGTTGTTGTTGATGGGCCAAACAAATTATATCTGGTCAGAGAAACAAAAAGCACCCTGGATCGCGAAAAACGGCGTGAGACGGAAAATAAAAAGGTTGATTGTGGCAAGGCGCACTTTTATGCATTGGGCGTGAATTTTAAGGATGCGACGAGGATACATGATGTGCTCCAACCCTAAGACAAACACAATACTTGCGAGGAGGAATTAGTGACAAACGAGATGACTTGGCGTAAAGCCATTGAGAAGGTTCTAAGTGAAGCGACTGGAGTGGTTCATTATAGAGACCTTACAGAAAAAATTATCCGGGATGGACTCCGACAAAACCTCGGCGCAACCCCAGCTGACACCGTCAGCGCGCACCTAACCACAGCTATAAAAAAAGAAGGTGCGAGTTGCCCATTTCAAAAAGTGGGTAGAGGGCTTTACATCTGGAAGGCCAATATAGGACTATCTTTATCTGGAAAAGTAGAACAAGAAGATGCAGAAGAGGATGAAGAACAACAGTATGATATTATCACCTCATTTGGTATGTTTTGGAAAAGAGATTCTATTGAATGGTCTCCTTCACCCAAAATACTCGGGATGCAACAGATCGGGGCTGAACCTGTTGACTTTCATAAGCAACTGGGGATCTACTTGCTTTATGATGGCCGCGAAGTAATTTATGTGGGTAGAGCAACTGACCGCCCCCTTGGAAAACGTTTATATGAACACACATTAGACCGATTTTCATCTCGTTGGGATCGATTTTCATGGTTTGGCTTGCTCCCTGTTTCTGATAATGGTACCATCGGGAAATTGCCGGAATCTTATGAATCAAGCAAGATAATTCCCGCAATAGAAGCCATTTTAATTGAAGCCCTAGAACCACGCCAAAATCGTAAACGTGGGGATGACCTATCAGCAGTTGAATATATCCAGAGAGAAGACCCTGAGGTGCAGAAGAAAAAGATCAAGCAAACGATGGAGGCGGCGTTGAGTAAATTGTAAGCTTTACTTCATGGAATGTAAATGAATAAGTATACCTACCTGTAAAGTTGTCATACTCGTCTTTAACATTTTATTGATTCATAGTCAGTTTTTTGAGGATGCGATTATAAAATTCTTCCTCGACTGGGCTTATCGATCTGATGATTCAACTGCAATCATTGGCCATTTCTATGCTTCATCATAATCCCAAACAAGCTTTCTGAAATTGTTTTTGGAAAAAGTGTAAAGTCTAAAATAATCATATAACGGTAAGGATAAGTTTGCACCCTATTGTGTTCGAAATGTAAAGTTCACATTTTGTAGATAGTTAATATGAGGGCAGCATAACACTGCCCTTTTCTAATACCACAATGTGCCCCTCATCTGTCTTTAATACCTCAGGTAATATGTGCAATGACTTTTGATCGCTTTATTGCTCATACTCGATGTCCCCCGGAAATATCATTCTTGGGTAGTCCTCTTTCTTCGCATTGCCAAACTTCACGCCCAATGCGATGGGATGGTCCGGTCTGATACACCGCCTCCAACCATGGATCTTTGCCAGGTAATCGAATCTGCCTTCCGTGACCCAGATTCCCATTTCATCTGATAATATTTTGGCAGCCATGTATGAGCCTCCATTGTCCTGCCATAGTTTTCTTAGGTATGGTTCTCCGTATTTCTGTAATAGGATTCTGCATAGTGTGTTTTTCTTTGGATGTTTTATCATATTATTCTCCGTTATTTATGTATATGTGGATTAAAACTTGCTTTCTTTCGCTCCTGGCGGGCAAGCTCGTCTTCCCGATTCGCGATATTATAATATTCCAATTTATCGATGAAACGATGGTCCTCGATGAGGTATGAATACATCCATCGTAGGGCGCTGTGTAAATTTACACTATGTTGATATTCGTGATATTCATATCGATATTGATTCTCCAGTTCTTCAAGAAAATCTGGAACATTGAAATAATGACTCAGAAGCTCCAATGTTTCGATTGATATTCCGAAGCGCCTTGCCACCGATGCCTTGTAAGTCGCTTTCCAGCGATGACTCGATGCGGTACGCCAATCTGATACCCATAGTCCGCCATTACAGGCTCGGTTCTTTCTTATCAGCTCTAACAACGCTGACAATGCCCTTCTGTCAGTGATATCCATGTTTTTCCATAGATAAATGATTTTTAATGCTTTTTCTTTTCTCATAATATAATTGTTTGGTTATTTGTGTGAAATTTTGCAAAATGTCCGATTTCCTAGTATATATATAGGAAATCGGACAAAATGCATTTTTTTCTTATCCTTTTATTCGTCTTAATATTTTTCCAGCATCGTCGATGCTGATTCCTATGACATCCACGATGTCATCAGTCGTCAATGAGTTACCCTCATCCAGGTATGCTCTGATCAGTTTTGCATTGGTACGATGCTCATCTCGTTTCGTTGATGCAAATTCCCTGAAAGTATCCCGGCTTCCATGCAATGCCGATGGTTTCCAATCTCGGTTGACGACGCAACCATTAAAAAATGCACTGAGCAAATTAACCAGGTTCACGTCTCGGGTGCATAGATAAACATTGATTTCATTGTCCTGATAGTGATTTCGTAGCGCTGTTCGGAAAATATCCTGAATCAGTTCTGTAAGAAACTCGTATACCTTCGTCGATTCAGTATCAAGATCCACGAATCGTCTCACTTTGCCAGTTGTGACACAATTGAAACTCCGATCATTCGCTCTGGCCCCATTGATGGCGATGTCCTTTGAGTGATAATATGGCTCGCCCTTGTGTAATAATCCGGCACAGACGATGTTCTTGCATTCTGCGAGATCATTGCGACCCTTGGTATTACCCCAATGTTCGAGTTTAATCTTGTTGTTATCCTTTAATCGGGAATGAAACTCTTCTTCGAAACCCTTATAAGCAACTACGTAGGTCATATCATCATCGGCGATGTCGTTGATGTCCCGGCAAAACTTCTCAATGAATCCAGGGTGTTCTTGATAATATGCCTTTGAGAGATTCTGCTCCATGCAAACATTTAATATCAAATTATTATAAGGTCTGAGATGTGGAACATTCCAAAAGATAAACCGATCTGATCGATAATCAGGATCTGTCATCGCGGATCCATCAAAGATCACGGCATTGTAATCACCCCAGTATGTGTTGTTATAATGGGTCAATGATATCGCATTGTCATTGCGGTTATATAATCCGCCTTCTGAGATAATTCGTTTTAATAGCTCTGGATACTCGGGATTATCCCCCAGGTAATCGTCCTTCCAGGCCTCGATGAAATCCTTGCTCCAATGAAATTTCTCATCGATTGGGGCGACAATGTCATACTCATCCGGTTTATAATACTGATTCCGCACTTTCGCTACAGCTGCTTCAACTTCTGCGTATTGGCTCGGAGTGTATAACGATGCGTCTGATAATAAATTATCCCACATCGTATTATCAGTTGACACATTGTCGATGAGCTTTGGTTTTTCATCTAATATCAACAACCTGCGTTGATG